>Ga0184628_10000004_pt1 | contig 105851 bp, 56 predicted proteins | sample PLM4_5_b1_FD_133149 | JGI IMG/M metagenome (GOLD analysis project Ga0184628, IMG submission 133149) | Groundwater sediment microbial communities from an aquifer in East River, Colorado, USA - PLM4_5_b1 | ecosystem: Environmental > Terrestrial > Soil > Riparian zone | place: USA: East River...
AAGAGGCCATGCACAATGCCGGCCGACTGATTCAGGAAGGCGGCGCTTCCGCAGTGAAGCTGGAAGGCGGGAGTCGCGTGGTCGAAGTCGTGCGTCGCCTCAGTGAGAGTGGTATCCCCGTGATGGGCCACCTGGGGTTGACTCCCCAATCCGTACACGCGTTTGGCGGGTTTCGACAGCAGGCACGCGATGAAGCTTCCGCGTGTGCACTGCTCACGGATGCGAAGGCGCTTCAGGAAGCCGGAGCATTTGCTATCGTTCTGGAATCGATTCCTGCTGCACTTGCAAAGCAAGTCACAGCCAGTGTGGACATCCCGACTATCGGCATCGGCGCCGGACCGGATTGCGACGGACAGGTCCTGGTCAGCCACGATGCATTTGGTATGCACGATGGTCCGGTTCCGCCGTTCGCTCGGCAGTATGAGAAGCTTGGAGACAAACTGGTCGCTGCTGCGCACACATACATCGATGAAGTCCGATCGGGAAAGTTTCCGGAAAGGTCCAGGGAATCGGACTAGTGTCTCTTCCGATCGTTGCATCCGTTTCTGAAATCCGCAAACAACTCGACCGAATCCGCCATGACGGCAAACGCATCGGGCTTGTGCCCACGATGGGCGCCTTGCATGGCGGTCATGCCAGCCTGATCGAGAAGGCTCGCGCAGAGTGCGATTTCGTTGTCGTCAGCATATTTGTGAACCCGCTTCAGTTCGGGCCCTCGGAAGACTTTCAGCGCTATCCGCGTCCATTGGAGAAAGACACGGCGCTTTGCGCGGAGAAGGGAGCGGATCTGATCTTCGCTCCCGGGACGAACGACATGTACGCTTCGCCGCAGATCACGTTTGTGGAAGTGACGCGCATCACGGATCACTTGTGCGGCGCTTTCCGCCCCGGTCATTTTCGTGGAGTCGCGACGGTGGTTTTGAAACTCTTCAATATCGTTCAGCCGGACTCGGCGTACTTCGGAGAGAAAGACTATCAGCAGCTTTGCGTCATACGGCGAATGGTCGATGATTTCAACCTTCCGTTGACCGTTGTTTCAGTGCCGACGTTTCGCGAATCGGACGGACTCGCGATGAGTTCACGAAACGTCTACCTGTCGGGCGACGAACGCGCGGCAGCGCCGGCTTTGTATCGGGCGCTGACGGTGGCGCGTGAACGGATTGCCTCCGGTGAAACGGATGCCGCCGCAATCAAGACCGCTGCTTTGAAGGTTCTCGCCGCTGAACCACTCGTTCGAGTTCAGTATTTTGAAATCGTCGATCCGTCTGAAGTACAGCCTGTCGCGACAATCGCCGGTGCGGTTCGCATTGCCGCCGCCATCTTTATTGGCAAGACTCGCCTGATCGACAACGTCGCCGCAGGCAACTAGAGCGAAACCGCGCCTCCATCAGATTCTTCGGAGTACGTTCACCAGGCAGTGCAGCGCGCCAAAGTATCGGTAGGTGCTCGTGCAATCGACCAGTCGAACCGTGTACCCAAGTTCTTCCCATACCTTCTTTGCGGCGGAGTTGAGCCGGTCGGCGCCGCGATAAAACGGCAAATATACGATCTGCTTGTCGTCCCGCGAATCAATGATGCTGTTCACGTAAGTCAGGAAAGTCCTGCCATCGTATGCGGGCACAACGGGCATTCGCACGACGCGATAGCCGGACGCCTCGCTTTGAGCGGCGACAGCATCGTAAAGGTGCTGAGTCTCCGGAGTAAAGTCGGCGCCATCGGGCAGAAGCGCCTCGCCTTCCGCTTTTGATTCGGGGAAATACTGGCGGCCCAGACTCGGATCGCCCACCAGCATGACATTGTTGCCGATCGAGGCCATGAACATTCCGGCATGATGATCCGGTGCCTCATCCAGCAGGATGACATTGCGTTTTAAGGCGCTGGAGAATCGTTCGAGAAGTTCGGCTCGATCTTTCACTGAAATCTGGAGGTTCCGTTTGAGGACCCGTGGCATCACAAACACGTTGCGATTGTCGGCCAGAAAGTCGCCGCCATCAAAGTAGAGGGAGCTGCGTTCGGCCCGAACCGTCGGACCGAGGGCTCTCGCAAGATCGAAACTCACCCGTTCGTCGCCTGCGCGTTCCGGCCAGCTTTCGGCCAGCATTTCACCCTGCGGGCTCCACAATGTGATCGCATCATTTCCGGGTACAGGCGCCAGGGCGAGCCATCGATCCCTCGACCACGTGCTCATGGCGTGATCGACGATGATGGGCCGGAGCCTGCACTTCACAGCGCCGACACCTGTGACCAACTCATCAAATGCGGTCCGGCTCGGAACAACCACGTCCACGGTGATGTCTTTGTCCAACTGTCCCAGGAAATCGCGGTATGGGGTAAGCACAATTTCGCGTGCGGACGGTTCGTAATGAATCACGAGTTCACGAAGGCGGCCTTCGTGTTCGGAAAGAACCGGTCCGGATGATGGCAGTCGGCGCCAGCGATTTCCCGCGAGCGCGAGAATCATTACTGCGATTCCGAGACCGATGGCAATTCCAGCGAGCCTTGGCCAGTATGACGCCATAACGTGCTCCGATTGACGCCCTGCGCTATTGCGGAGCTGGCGGATCGACGATAGTGGAAATCGACAGCATCCTGATCAGATCGGCCGGGGGATTTGAACGTTCTTCCTCCGCATTTGTTGCGCGCAGATAGACGTCCACTCTGCTGTCTGCAGGTAATTTGGTGTGAGTGGATAGCGAGACGATTCTGGTTTCCTTCTTACCAATCGATAACGTGAGCGGACTTTGCCGGATCTCAGTGGGCATGGCGGGGTTACGCGACAATCGGGAAGGCTTCCGTGAAAACGTCATCAGAGTCTCGACAGTAACTGTCGTGGGCTTGCCTTTGGTATTAAAGGCGGTGAGTGTGAACACCGGCTCATCACCCGGAGTGAGCGTCTGACCGTCCGCCGGATCCAGCCTCAGTTCAATCCCTCCCATTCGCAGCACCGGCTGCCCAATCCGAGTGACGTTGCCTCCCAGATCGTTGGCCGCATCCGCAGCGCCAAATCCGATCAACCCCGGCCCAAATGCGGCCAGCACAATCACCAGTGTCATCAGTGCGGTACTTGTCATTTTGGAAATGTCTTCAGCCTTCATGGGAGTTTCCTTTCGGTTCACCAGGATTGGTTTTCGCGACAAGATCGGCGTCTTTAACTGTATCTACGATGGGGCCAGCCGGAGGTTACAAGTTGAGCATTCTTCCACGTCGCCGCTATACAATTCGGTGGAGTCGTTTCAACCCTCATGGAAAATCGCAGAAATCATTACCGCGTCCTGCATGTTCAGCCCGACGCGCCGACCGCAGTGATCAAGTCGACCTATCGGACGCTTATGCAGAAGCTGAAAATGCATCCGGATCTCGGCGGCGATACGTGGAACGCAGCGCTGGTCAACGAGGCGTACGCCATTCTCAGTGACCCGCTGAAACGCGACGCTTATGACCGGCAGATGCTGAAGAAACTGCAGCAGCGTCAATCTCAGGACGCGGCTACGGCAGTTTCGAAGAGGGACATGAAGCGTGGGCATTGTTTGTTCTGCAAATCCGTGTTCCTGGTCTTTCCGGGGCAGGCTGCCAGTGAGGTCTGTGTCGAATGTCGCAGCCCTCTACGGGGGAACGAGACTCCGGAAACGGAAATCGTTTTGCGTCGCATTGCCGCCCGAATCGAACGGACCTTTGATGTCACGTACTACACCTACTGGCCGCAGTCTCCACACCACGCGATCGCGATGGATTTTTCTCCGACTGGAATCGCCATTGTAGGTGCGGATCATTTCTTCATCGGCCAATTGATCAAGATTGAAAGCGAATTGCTGAACGCGGTGGCAGAGGTGAAGAATCAGGAATCCAATGCCGAACCGTCATTTCCAGTAAGAGTCGGCTTGAAGTTCGTTACGGTTTCCTTCAATCTGCCGCGAGGAACGTTTGTCGGAGTTTCGGTGTAGCCATGAAGACTGCCTCGGACTATCGATCCATCGTGGTTCTTACCGGAGCCGGCGTGTCTGCAGAATCCGGACTCGCCACTTTTCGGGATTCCAATGGCCTTTGGAATAATCATCGAATCGAAGACGTCGCCACCCCGGAAGCCTTCGTGCGAAATCCAAAAATGGTTTGGGAGTTTTATTCGGCCCGACGGCGCGGGGCATTGAGTGCGAAACCGAATGCGGCGCATCATGCGCTCGCCGCATTCGCGAAGTCGGCCGAAGACCGGGGCGTCGAATTCACGCTCGTGACCCAGAATGTGGATGGTCTTCACGAAAGTGCCCATCGAAAGGCAGGGGCCGCCATGCCGCTGACCATGCATGGCAGGGTGTGTGAGTCTCGATGCACGAAGTGCGACAGGGTCCTTCCTGACGAAAAGATTTACGAAGCGGGGCAACTCCCGCAATCGCAATGTTGCCGGAAGCTGCTTCGTCCGCACATTGTATGGTTCGGTGAAATGCCGCTGTTTGTTCCGGAGATCGAACAGAGACTGGCGGTCTGCGACCTCTTTGTCACGATCGGAACCAGCGGCAATGTCTATCCGGCAGCGGGCTTTCTAATGCAGGCAAAGGCAGCAGGGGCGACGACGATGTGCCTGAACAAAGAGAAAATTCCTCAAGACCGATTTGTCGACGAGCACCTGGAAGGGCCGGCGACGGAACTGGTTCCCGAGTTTTTCAAATCCCTCCCCTGAATGGAGGCAATAACATATCCTGACGAATCAAGTCCTCAATACGCAATTAGCCATCGCCACTCGCCGATTTGCGGACATCCTTTTGCACTATCCTTATCGTTTTCCTCGACACCTGCGGCAAGTTGATAAGGATGTTGCAAAAGGATGTCCGCAAATCGGCGAGTGGCGATGGCTAATTGCTGATTTGATTTCTCAAGTATGTGTACTCCGTAAAGGGAGAGGGTGCTCCTACGGCCGCGAATCGTTTCCCTTCGTCGCCTCGATCGAAATCGGGCCCAGCAGCGAACTTCCGGCGTTTGGTCCGGGCGGTTGAGCCGGAGCCGGCATGTTGTCCTGCTGGGTCGTCAGCCGCATTTCGTTCATGGCAACGCGAACAGTAGCCATGTTGTGAAAGGGAAGCGTCCCCGGTCCCCAGTCCTCGTGAAGAATATTGAACGTCATCGTGTCGCCCTTGATTTCAAAATCCTCCAGCGCTGCCATGGTGTAGGGGTTATCGCAACGACCGCAGACCATTCCGCGCAGCTTGTTGCCCACTTTCCGAATGATGAAGTACTGCTTGTTGATGCCGGTACCGAATCCCAGCCACACGCCAATGACGTCGGATTCCTTGATCTGCTTCCATGGTCCGGGCTGAAGGTAGCCACCGCCGCGCGGCGGCGCGCCTCCGGCTCCTGCGTTTGCGCGTGGCGGCGCCGCTGGAGGTGCAGCGCCGGCAGGAGGAGCGGTAGGCGCGGGAGCTTGTCCGCGTCCCGCACCGCCACCTCCGCCTCCTCCGATTGCCGGTACGGGGCCAGTACCTGCGGGCAGCCTCGACACCGCCACAGGAAGCCCGTCCGGTCCACGTGGATCTTTGATGACGGTTCTCTGGAACTTTCCTCCGCCGGGTCCGCCGCTGGTTCCGCTGACGATGAGAGTGCCCTTATCGAACTTCGCCGTCGCACGATCCTGATAGGCAGTACTGCCGTCGGTCTTCACATGCGTGACGACAAAGGTGATGCCATCGGTGCCGAATTTGCCATCGATAAAGGCCAGAGTCGTCGCATCGCTGCACAGCGTGCAATACACTCCGCGTACGACTTCGCCGCGAATCGAAAACTGGTAGATGTGCAGTTCACCGGTTTCGGTTCGCCAGCCGCCGCGGTAATCGTCGGGAGTCTGCGCCATGGTCAGTGGCGCCGTCACAAGCAGGGCAAGCAGCGAGAGCAGTATCTTCACATAGCCTCCAATGAAACAGGTTGCAGCGGGGATAATCCGACTGTCTCGGAGGAACTGTCAACGACAAACTCCGGCGGACTGATTCGCGTGACGCATCCTAAATGTCCTGATAGTCTTCTCCGAAACTCAGCCAGGAATTTCGGCAGTCAGGAAATGCGCATGTATATGCCATCTCAAAAAGTCATATGCGTTGACGATTCGTATCCGAATCCATTGTGTCAATTTCCCTGCGGTTACGTTGTGCGGGGACACATCTACCACGTCAGAGGAATAACAATAACCGGCGGTGTTCAAATTGAAGGCTTGCCGGTAATTGGATTGATTCACCAGCGATTTGATAGAAAACACGACGGCGATGTCGGGTGGAAGCCTCACCGATTTCGCAAGTATGAGGTTCGGAGTTCGGATGAAGCGATGGACGATACTCTGGAACTGGAATTGGTTGGAGCAGGCAGGGACCGTTAGAGTGTCGCCTCGGACTGCTGACCGTAAAGTTCCCAGCGGTTTACATCCTGTTCAAAACAGGTCTTTCCTGGAATCGTCCTGTACGTTTTCACCAGCGTGAATCCAAGTTTGGACAGGACCGCGTTGGGACCCGGATTTCCGGCATAGGGTTCGCAATAGAGCTTCTTCAGCCCAGGTTCCTTGAAGAAGTGTTGAACGGAGCGGCGGAAGAATTCTGCGCCCATACCGTTCCTGCGCAGGTGCGGCTTCCACAGATGCAGATGGATTGACGCTTCTTCGCCCCACTGGATCTTATTGATGCTCGAATGGCCGACCAATTCTCCCTCGTAAATCCAGGCGAGATACATTCGATCCTTCTCCGGGCCTGGTTTGTGATGGTCGTCCCAAACTTCCTCGAGCCAGTCCTCGCGGGTCGGCAGCTTCGCGGGTTCGATTCCCATGCCGCGAAGAAATTCATCGTTGGACTGAATGAAGTAGTCCACCATCAGTCCGTATTCTTCCATTGTTCGAAAGGGTCGGAGTTCCATCTCCATCGATCACCTTGCATTGATGGGAGTGTCCGTCCGGACGGTCCACTGGTTGTCGAGACGCTTCGATAAATCCATCGGGTCCCCAATCCCAACAGTGCCGCGCGCCACCTGGTAAGCCCATACCTCGAAATATGTCAGCGTCGCGCCGCCGAAGATTGTCGAGAACGCTCCGTCCACGGCGTCCTGGCCGCAGGAAACTTTGATGCGGCCGATGCGCGGAACATGGAAGCGGGCGTCGGTCGTGAACCAGCTGCCGCCGATATAGACCTCGGCATACGCATGGAAGTCCATGTGGTTTTCGGGATCTGGAAAACCAATGTCTGGCAAATGTCCGGTCACATATCTGGAGGGCAGATTGAATGTCCGATTCAGGGCAATGGCGAGATGCGCAAAATCCCTGCAGACTCCATAACCGCGCTGAAGCACGTCGGACGCCGAGATGTCCGGCCTGCCCGACATGTATCGATACTCAATGTTGTCATGCACCCACTGGCTGATCGCCTGGACGCGCGGCATTCCGTGTTCGATGTTTCCGAACGTGTTCCAGGCGAAATTGGTGAGTTTGTCCGAATCGCAATAACGGCTCGGGAGTGTGTAACGCAGCAGTTCGGCCGGGAGTTCGCCTGGAGACTGCGGAACTGTCGCGATGAGGTTGTAGTTGTCCGGCGTTGAGGGAACCGCAACGATGGCGTCGTGACGAAAGCAATTCGTGCCTGGCGCCAGGGTTACCCTGCAAACGCCATTTCCATGGCTGTCGATGAATTCGTCCGCGGAAAGGTTGTTGCCCAGCGATAGCGCTTCCGTGAGGACGACATGGTTGTAGTCGGGGCGAAGTTTCAGATTCAGGAGCAGGGAAGCGGTGCCCGTCGCTTCATAGACGAGACTGCAACCCACGCGAACCGTAACGTCAAACTTCGGATCCAGCTTTAGTTGCATGGTACAGGTTAGCACGGCCGAATGCAGAGACTGATGGCGAGCCTTTCACGATTCCCCTCCTGGAACAGGAGGGGACGGCGAGCCTGGCGAGCCGGGGAGGTAGACAAGGTCAAACAGAGAATTAGTCTGGTACTTGATCTACCACCCCGGCCTTCGGCCACCCCTCCTGTGCCAGGAGGGGAATTGGCCAGCACATTGTCAAAATTGGCCCGCAAGCCAGATTTCAAACTCAGACACTATCCGTCCACCGAGTTACTGGTTCCCCCGCGATTGTCCGCGCGCCTGTTGCTTGGTCGGCAGAAAATCCGTTCTCGATGCTGGTAGCGATCCGTCTTCACGGTTTCGAACTGCGTATCGCCGAAGCCGCCTATTGGGTTTCGCGACACGCCGATGCGGGAATCGAACTCCGCCTGGTCCAGAACCTGTGGCCGATCATCGACGCGATTGTGGCATCGGGCTTGGAATTCTCCATCATCCGCAAGGCGAACGCCCAGCCGTATTCAGCAGGACTTTAATCGTCGTCAATCTTGAGAATCAGGGGATCGGAATAGCGCTGAAATCCACTCCGTTCGTAGAATGGATAGCTTCGATCGCTGGGCCAGACGGCCAGAAATTCAAATAGTTGCGTGATGGACCACTCCTTTATTGCCGCCATCAACCGTGTGCCAATACCCGTGTTGCGATATTCCGGCAGTGTGTAGCAATTCGTGAGATAGCCCCAGTATCGTTCAATGGATTTTGGAGACGGCACTTTAGGCACTCGGACAACCGACATCACTGCGATGATATGACCATCGGATTCTGCCACCCAGTGTGCCAGCGACTCATCGGCAAACCGCGTCAGAACGGAGTCTTTGAACTCCGTAACAAACCGACTTTTCGCCTCGATATCCCATGCCTCCGCGTCATCGGTCTGGAGACGCCATCGGAGGTCTGCCAACTGATCGACATCCGCAGGAACGGCCATGCGAATGATGACGCGGTCATTCTGAATCATCCGGCCATTCTACCGAAGGCGAGTGACAATTTGGTGTCTACCGAGTCGAAGTCCCGCGCATACTACGGAGGAAGCCAATGAGAATCACAACTGCTGTTGCTGCGCTGATCGCCTGGCTCGTTTGGGCTGCCGTGCCGCTCTTAGCTCATCATTCATTCCAGTCGACGTTTGATATCGATAAGCCAGTTCGACTTGAAGGAAAAGTCACGCAGCTGAACTGGGGCAATCCGCACGTGACATTCGACATGGCCGTCACGGACAGCAGGACAGGTACCGCGACCTGGCGAATCGAACTGCCCTCCGCGAATGATTTGTTTTCAGGTGGGCTGAATCGATATTCGATATCCGTGGGTGGTGACATTGCTGTCGGAGGCTATGCCGCAAGATCGGGTGAACCGCTGGTTGGAGCTTCGGTGATTACCATGAAAGCCAGCGGGATGAACCTGGCAATTCCGGTTGAGCGAAGCTGGAAAAGACCCGAAAAAGGAGACGAACGGTATAACAACGGAGAACCGGTGAAACTGACCGGGAAGGTCGTGAGTCTGGACCTAGTCAATCCCATCCCGTCGGTTCGTATTCTTGTAACCATACCCAACGTCTCGGAGAGAGAGTGGATCGTGGAAACCGTATCGACCAGCACTCTGGAACAGCTTGGCTGGAATAAGCTGACGCTGGCTCCCGGCGATGTGATTCAGGTCGGTGGCAAGGAAGCGGCGAGCGGCGCCCGAAAAGTCTACGCCTTGAACATGGCCGTTGTTGAAAGAGATGGGAAAGCGCTGGCTTCACCGATCACCATTTTGACCAGCACTCCGCTCAAATAAGGGGTCTGTCCCCTCGTTCCCCAGTTCCGCTCATTCCATGAACGTGACGCACACGCCGCCGGGGTCAATCGCGGCGAATTCTCTAGTACCCCAGGGCTTGCGCTGAAGCGGTCCATTCGGATGCACTTTGCCGCCGCGCTTCTGGAATTCGGCATACAGATCCTCAATGCCTGTGACCGAAAATCGCACCATCGTCTGCTGACCCACTGTTCGTGCCAGCGCTGGATTGTCCATTCCGGAAATGTGCAATTGAGCGCCGCCTCTTTGAATGCCCACGTAGTTCGCCGGCGTGGCATCTCGAAAGACTTCCGTGAAGCCGCAGATTTCGGTCCACCATTTTAAAGATTCCATCGCGTTGCCTGCGGGAATAATCGGAATTGCTTGTTTGAAGTTCGCGTCCATCCCTCGGAGGATACTCGAAAAAGCAGTCGCGACGAAGATTCCTCAGGAGCGGGTAGTGGTCTAGTTTGAACCGGCTCCCCTCCTGGGACAGGAGGGGTGGCGTGAAGCGCCGGGGTGGTAGCCACGTCGTAGAAAACTTTCTCTTGCCTGTAGCTACCACCCCTCGCGGGATCCGCTTCGCGATCCCGCTGCCCTCCTATCCTAGGAGGGCAGTCTTTTCGCCTCAATTTCAAACTGTGACATTCCAGACCGAGCATGGACGAATGGGATTTGATGGAACGATATGACGATCGTGGGCTTGGCGTCATAGTTAAGGAAGGCTCGCGCGTGGTTGGTCAATCGTTGAATTTCATTCTCGACTGAACTCTTGCGGCGAAAAAGGGGAACGAGGGGTCTGGCCCCATTTTCGCCGTTTCGTCGGGTACAATGCGGTTTTAAAGCCATGATGTTTCATCCCATCGTTGAAGAATGGTTCAAGCGAACGTTGGGCTCTCCCACTCCGGCGCAGGAGAATGCGTGGAGGGAACTTTCGGCGGGGCATGACGTACTCGTTTCGGCTCCTACAGGATCCGGTAAGACGCTGGCGGCGTTTCTGCTTTGCCTGGATCGGCTGGTGCGTGCCGCACTCGACGGCACGCTCGAAGATCGCACGGATGCGGTGTATGTCTCACCCCTCAAAGCGCTGAGCAACGACATTCAGAAAAATCTGGAACGTCCGCTCGCTGAGATTACGGCGCTGGCTAATGAACGCGGTCTGCTGATGCCCCCGATTCGTGTGGCTCTTCGTACGGGAGACACAACCGCATCCGATCGACAGAAAATGGCCCGGCGCCCGCCGCACATACTGGTCACGACGCCGGAATCGTTTTACATCCTGCTGACATCGGAGAAGGGAAGAGCTTCTCTCGCCACCACTCGAACTTTCATCCTCGATGAAATTCACGCCGTTGTGGACGACAAGCGGGGCGCGCACCTCGCATTGTCTGCGGCGCGGCTCGACGATCTGGTTCGAAAAGCGGGAGGCCGCGCACCCCAGCGTATTGGATTGTCTGCAACGGTCCGCCCACTGGAGGAAGTGGCGCGATTCGTCAAGCCCGATGGCAACATTCGCATTGTCGACAGCGGGCATCGGCGAACGCTCGATATTGCCGTTGAAGTTCCACGCGATGAACTTGGCGCAGTTGCCACCAACGAAATGTGGGGAGAGATCTATGACCGCATTGCCGAACTGATCCTCTCGCATCGCACGACTCTCGTTTTCGTCAACACGCGGCGTCTTGCCGAACGAGTGGCGCACAACCTGACGGAACGCCTTGGCACATCGGCTGTACTGGCGCATCACGGAAGCCTGTCGCGCCAGATCCGCCTCGATGCGGAACAGAGACTGAAATCCGGCGATCTGCGAGCTGTCGTCGCGACGGCATCTCTCGAACTCGGCATCGACATCGGTTCGGTCGACCTGGTTTGCCAGATCGGATCTCCGCGATCCATCGCGGTGGCTCTGCAGCGGATCGGGCGTTCCGGCCATCATGCCGATCGCAACAGCATTCCCAAAGGTCGCATCTTCGCCACCACACGCGATGAGCTGATCGAATGCGCCGCGCTGGTCCACGCCATTCGAAGCGGCAATCTCGACTCGCTCCAGATTCCACCGTGGCCTCTGGACGTTCTGGCCCAGCAGGTCGTCGCGGCTTCCGCCTGCGAGGAATTCCGGGAAGATGATCTCTTCGCGCTTTTTCAAAGCGCTTATCCCTATCGCGATCTTCCTCGAAGCGACTTCGACGCGGTTCTGGAAATGCTCGGCGAGGGAATTGCGACGCAGCGCGGAAGGAGTGGCACGTTCCTGCATCGCGACCGCGTCAACGGAATGGTCCGCGGACGGCGTGGAGCACGCCTGGCTGCCATAACCTCTGGCGGCGCGATTCCGGATAACGCCAATTATTTTGTCGTGGCCGAACCGGAAGGCACCATTGTCGGAACGGTGGACGAAGACTTTGCCGTTGAAAGCATGGCGGGCGATGTGTTCCTCCTTGGAACAACGTCGTGGCGCATCCGCCGGGTTGAAGCCGGCCGCGTGCGCGTGGACGATGCCAAAGGCGCCGCGCCCACAATTCCATTCTGGCTTGGCGAAGCGCCGGGCCGCACGACGGAACTGTCGACCGAAATCTCCATCATTCGCAATGCCGCGCTCCGGGAATCCGACGCCGTCGATTGGTTTGTTCGTGAATGCGGACTCGAACGAGCAGGCGCCGAACAGGCCGTGCTGTATGTGCGTGTGGGCTCAGCCGCACTTGGAGCGTTGCCCGACGCGAAGACTGTGGTCGCCGAAAGATTCTTCGATGAAGCCGGTGGAATGCAGCTGGTCGTCCATGCCCCATTCGGATCCCGTATCAATCGCGCATGGGGGCTCTCCCTGCGCAAACGCCTCTGCCGCACATTCAACTTCGAACTCCAGGCGGCTGCGACCGATAACGGTATCGTCATTTCTCTTGGAGAGCAGCACAGCTTTCCGCTCGAAGCCATCTTTGAATTTCTCGACACCCACAGTGTGGAAGACGTTTTGACCCAGGCGCTTCTCGCCGCTCCCATGTTCACCGCCCGCTGGCGATGGAATGCGTCTCGCGCCCTTGCCGTGCTGAGGTTTTCCGGAGGCCGCAAGACGCCCCCGCCGATTCAGCGAATGCGATCCGATGATCTGCTGGCGGCCGTGTTTCCGGACCAGGCGGCGTGTGGCGAAAATATCGTGGGAGATATTCGAATACCGGATCGCCCTCTGGTTAAGGAAACCATTCGCGACTGCCTCCATGAGGCAATGGATCTGGAAGGCCTGAAGGCCCTGCTCGTCGCGATCCGCAACGGAGACGTTCGCGCGGTCGCAGTCGATACGGCGGAACCATCGCCGTTCTCGCACGAAATCCTGAACGCGAATCCATACGCATATCTCGATGACGCGCCGCTTGAGGAACGACGGGCACGCGCCGTGCAGATGCGTCGTTCGCTTGGCGTGGAGTCCGGTGAAGTCGGTGCACTCGATCCCGCCGCAATTGAGGAAGTGCGCAGTGAATCCTGGCCCGTCGTTCGCAATGCGGATGAACTGCATGATGCTTTGCTGACTCTGTTTGCGCTGCCGCCGAATCCGGACTGGCAATCGTATTTCGAAGCACTCGTGGACTCTCGCCGCGCCACAGTGCTGCTCAAGGGCACGACACGATTCTGGGTAGCGGCCGAACGTTTAACAACGATGCAACGGCTTCATCCCGAAGCCACGCTGGAACCGATCATTGAATCCTTCGAGAATGGCGTGGCCGCCGACCGTGAATCTGCCGCCGTCGAAGTGGTACGCGGGTGGATGGAATCCACCGGCCCGATGACCGCGACGCAGGTTTCTGAGCAACTGGCGATTTCCCGCGAACTCGTCGATATCGCGTTCGGACGGCTCGAAGCGAGTGGTGAAGTCCTTCGAGGCCGTTTCACTCCCAGAGCGCGCGAGACCAATTCGGAATCGGAATGGTGCAATCGCCGTCTTCTGTCTCGAATTCACCGTCTGACGATTGGCAGACTGAGAAGAGAAATTGAACCGGTGTCGTCGGCAGATTTCATGCGGTTTCTGTTCTCCTGGCAACATGTGGCTTCCGGGACTGCACTTCACGGTGCGGATGGCGTGTTTCAGATTCTCAAACAGCTTCAGGGATACGAAATCTCAGCGTCTTCCTGGGAAACGGAAGTACTGCCCCGTCGCGTCGCGCGATACGCACCGGAAATGCTCGATCAGCTTTGCCTGTCGGGCGAAATCATGTGGGGACGGCTTTCGCCGCATCCGGCATTTGCGGTTACGGTGGAAACTTCTCCGCGTGGCCGGCGCGTGCGGCCAACGCGTGTGGCGCCTGTTTCCATTTTCCTGCGAGAGGATGCCTCGTGGCTGCTCCTGCCCCCGGCGAATTCCGATATCACGCTCTCCCATCCGGCGCGCGAAGTGTTGGAGTCGCTCGGCAGACGAGGTGCGTCGTTCCTTCCCGAGCTCGTGAAAGCAACGGGACGTCTTGCCAGCGAAGTGGAAGACGGACTATGGGAACTCGCAGCTGCCGGACTCGTGACAGCCGATGGCTACGAAAATCTGCGGGCTCTGGTGGATCCGAAGCGCCGCGGCAGCTCCAGTCGAACCCGGGGACGCGCACGCCATGCTGCCGGACGCTGGGCACTGCTGACATTGCCGGACGTGACGAAGACCGGCGAACGTAACGCCGCATTTGCGCGACAGCTTCTGGATCGATGGGGAATCGTGTTTCGCGATCTGCTGGCAAGAGAGACGCTGGCTCCGCCATGGCGCGATCTGTTGCTGGAATTGCGGCGCATGGAATCGAAGGGCGAAATCCGCGGAGGCCGATTCGTCAGCGGATTTCCGGGCGAGCAGTTTGCGCGACCTGAAGCGGTCGACCTCCTGCGCGCTCTTCGTCGCAAGTCGGAGTCCTATGCTCTGCGCATTGCAGCTGCCGATCCGTTAAACCTTGCGGGAATCATCGTTCCCGGTCCTCGAATCAGTCCGCTGGCGGGACAGCACGTCGAACTCCTGATTGCTTGAACGGGAGAAACCGGGGAATCGGGAAATCGGACAGTTTCGAAAGCGGACGATTCCGTCATCTCAAATCCAAAATCAGAAATTTAAAATCCGGCGGGAACGGCCCAGTGAGGTTGCCGTCGGATTTAAGACTTTAAATTTTGGATTGGAAATTTCGGAATCGTCCGATTTCGAGTTCGTCCGATTTCCCAATGCTCCGCGTTCCGTTTGAGGACTACTTGGTGTAGCCGGTCCGGTAGGTCAACTTCACATTCGGCTGCCGCGTCTGCACTTCGATCTTTCGGAACGCGCCGGACTTTACGATGGTATTCGTCGAAGTGTATCCGAGGATGTACTGCCGCCGTGGCTGCTCCGTGATCTGGTTAAAGGCGTGTTCGATGGACTGATCCGTTGTTCCGTTGTGCACATCCCCACCGGTTGCATTGGCATAAGAGCTCAGCGCGCCGTAAGAGCCAAAGCTGGCGTGGTCCGTGGACACGGCAAAAACCTGAGTTTCGTTTTTCAAGAGCAGGTCCGTATTGTCCTTTAAGGAGTGGGTGTTTGCTTTGCCGGAAGTTACGCCATCGGAGAAGATGAAAATGACTCTCCGGCGATCGCGCGGTCTGCTTTGAAGTGCGGTCGCCGCTTCGTAAATGGCATTGTGGAGCACATGATTCTTCGCGCTTCCCTTCGATCCATCCGGAAATATTCCAAGCACGGATCGCAGCCATCCCGGGCCACCGGTGATGAGCTCATGTTGTTCTTCCTCGCGAGTCTCGGCAATCTTCGAAATGACGACGAAGCTCTTCAGCATCACTTTCGGATCGTTGCTGAAATCGGACAGTTTGTCGACGACTCCACTGTAGCGAAAGACGCTGACTTCATCGTCTGAAGTGAATCCGGCTGCGATGACATGCAGCTGTGATGCGACCCTCTTCAGCGCGAGGCCGCCAAGGCCGTCATCGATGACAATCGCAGCGGAGAGGTGCCTTGGCTCATTGTCGAAGGATGTAACCTGCTGAGGTTTCCCGTCTTCCAAAACCGTGAAGTCGTCTTTGGTCAAACCGGTCACGAACTCGTCGTCGGCATCCCGGACGCTTACCGGTACCAGGACAAGGTCTGTGGTCACACGGATCTGGCTGCGTGCAACCCCGACCTCTGCGACGAGCAGAACCATCAAGCCGAACAAGATGAGAGCGAGAGTGTTTTTCATGAATCGCCTCGGCAAAAACGAAGGCATACCCGGTTCTGACGACATCATATGCCATACGTAAGCAATTGAACGAGGCCGATCCCGTCTAGTTCAGTTTAAAGTTCACCGTAATCGTCGTGATTACCTCGATAGGATCACCGTTGAAGATCGCTGGTTCGTAACGCCACTGCTTCACCGCTTCCAGCACGGAATGGTGGAACAGTGGGTTTCCAGAGATGATTCTCAGACTGTCGATGGTCCCGGATTGCGTGATTCTCGCTTCGGCAATGACAGTTCCTTCAACACCCGCACGTTTTGCCAGGATTGGATAAACGGGATCCACCTGCCGCACCAGACGTGAATTCTGCAACGTCGATCCCACTCGGATAGGCTCACGAATCGGAATCTTTGGCGCCGGTGGCGGTGCGGGAGGATCGGGCGGCCGTGGCGGTGGTGCAACGGTGGGCAGCGCCACCGAGAAGGGCAGTCCTATAGCGCCGATTGGCCCGTTCGGTCCTGCCGGTCCATTCGAAGGTCCAGGATTGAACGACTCCAACGACGCGATATCGATGGAGTCTTCAACGTACGATACTTTTTCCGGAACTGCTGTGGGCTCCGTGAGCGCATCGGACGGTGCAGGGGAAATCGGATGGGCCGCTCGGCTAGACGACGGGGTCGCTGCGAGCTTGATCACGCGCACCTGTGGAGCGAGGCTTACCGGAGGGGGAGGCAACGCAACGGGAGGTACCGCCTGTGTCTGCAGCATGGGAATAAGGATGAGAGCCGCGGCTATCAGCACATGGATGCCAGTAGACATGGCGAGAGTGATCGGTTTCTTTCGTCCACCATTACGGCCATGATCCGGACGCGATTCGAAAAGGCAACTCTCCAGCATGATTCGTCTCCTTTTTCGAACATCGTCCTGCGCAGGTTTCGTGTTCTGTATTATTGGACACCACGCGTTGACCTTTGTTCCGTGCACCGTTCCGGGGAATCCGGGGAAACCGCTTGACAGTGTTCCATCGAGGGTTTACAAAAAGAGGCAAGATACACCGACGTATCTCCAACCCCGACACCGCTGTCCCGAAGGTAACGTTCTCAACTATTCAGTGGACTGGCGTGACGCCACGGACCTCAGCTGCACCGATACATGTCAAACTCACGCATAAGGAGTAAATGAGTTTATGAATCATCCCATACATGAGCGTGACGCTTTGCACGTGTTGACGCTGGAGGAAATTGCCAATCTTGCAAGAGAAGCTGGCAAACCGGCAGAGACGCTGATGAATGTCGTCGAGCTGATCGCGCGGAGGTTCAAAACCGACGTTTGCTCGGCGTACCTGCTGGAACCGGATCGCGCCAACCTCGTGCTTGCCGCATCACTGGGACTGCGCCGCTCCTGCATCGGCACACTCCGGCTGAGCCTGAACGAAGGACTAGCCGGACTTGTCGCCGAACTCGTGCGCCCCGTCAATGTGCCTCAGGCTCAGAAACATCCGCGCTTCAAATATTTTGAGGACGCCGGTGAAGACGCCTATCAGTCCTTTCTTGGAGTCCCTCTGGTGGATCGTGGCGTTTTGCAGGGTGTTCTCGTGGTGCAGACCGTCGATGCCCGGGTGTTTGAGGATGACGAAGTAAAAATGCTGGTCGATGCGGCATCGGAGGTTGCGCCAGTCGTCAGCGAAGCGCGAACACTGGATCGGTTCATCGCGCCATCCCAGGAACGCCTGTGGGCGCTGGCCCGTAATCTCTGGTGGAGCTGGGATCACAACTCCACGAGCCTGTTTCACGATCTCGATCCCGACCATTGGAGAAAGCTGAACCACAATCCGATTGTCCTGCTGGCATCGCTCCCATTGCCAGAGATCGATCGGCGGGCAACTCAGCTGGTGCTGCATAGCCGCATCAATTACGCCTATCGACGTCAGCGCGAATACCTGTTGGGCGAACACACCTGGGGCGAAACCCACGCCGGAGTGTTGCGCGCGCGGCCCGTTGCGTATTTCTCAGCGGAGTTCGGACTTCACGAATCCATGCCGATCTATTCCGGAGGCCTCGGCATACTTGCCGGCGATCACATTAAGAGCGCTTCGGATCTGGGTATCCCTCTTGTGGGAATCGGCCTGTTCTATGGCCAGGGATATTTCAAGCAGCGACTCGACGGCAACGGCTGGCAGCAGGAAGAGTACATTGAAAACGACGCAGCCATGCTGCCAATGGAAATCGCCATCGGCGAAGGTGGAGAGCCGGTTGTCGTCCAGGTGGAAACTCGCAGCGGAGTCATTCGCGCAAGAGTCTGGCGCGTGAGCGTGGGACGATGCGATCTGTTTCTGCTCGACTCGAATGTCGAAGGCAACGCCCCGGAAGATCGTGAACTCACCTCACGATTGTATGGCGGCGATGGCCGTGTCCGCATCCGGCAGGAGTTGCTGCTCGGCGTCGGCGGCTTCCGTGCGCTTCGCGCAATGGGAATCCAGCCGTCGGTTCTTCATCTGAATGAAGGTCACAGCGCGTTCGCCGTGTTTGAAGCCGTTCGAACGCGGATGCAGGATGAAGGGATCAGCTTCGATGAAGCCGTGGCTCGAGTCGCTCGTGGAGTTGTCTTCACCACGCATACGCCGGTTCCCGCCGGACACGACAGGTTCAATAGCGCGTTGATTGATGAGCATCTCGGTCCACTGGGAGAGAGTCTGGGACTTCCGCAGGGACGGATGATGGAGTTTGGCCGTGTACGACCGTTCGACAGCAACGAGATGTTTTGCATGACCGTCGTGGGACTGAACATGTCCCGTCGCGCCAACGCCGTTTCTTCGCTGCATGGAGAAGTGTCGCGCGCCATGTGGACCGACCTGTATCCAGGCAAATTGGTGGACGCCATCCCGATCGGGCATATCACCAACGGCGTTCATGTGCCGACATGGCTAGCCCCGCAGATGGCACGGCTTTACGACACTCACTTTGGAACGGCATGGCGGGAGCGCAGCAGCCGGGCCACGACGTGGGAAGGCATTGAAAGTGTCGATGACGGGGAGCTGTGGGAAACGCATCTCTCCCTGAAGTCGCAACTTCTGGAGTTCGTGCGGGCACGTGCCATTGAGCAAAGCAAGCGGCGTGGGGAACCTGCGACGGTGGCGCAGAACCTCTCACGTGCACTCAGTCCCGATGCTCTGACCATCGGATTCGCGCGCCGATTCGCAACATACAAGCGAGCCAACATGATCCTGTCGAACCTGGAAGTGCTTGCGTCGATGGTGAACGATCCGAAACGCCCGGTGCAGTTTGTATTTGCCGGAAAGGCCCATCCGCATGACGGTCCGGGCAAGGATGTGCTGCGCCAGATTGCGGAGTTGATGCGGAATCATCGCTTCGCCGATAAATTTGTCTTTGTCGAAGACTACGATATCAATGTGGGACGCCACCTGGTGCAGGGAGTCGATGTGTGGCTGAACACTCCGCGACGCCCGCTGGAAGCTTCCGGAACCAGCGGTCAAAAGGTGGTTCTCAATGGAGGACTGAACCTTTCCATTCTCGATGGTTGGTGGGCGGAGGCCTACGACGGCTTGAACGGATTTGCCATCGGAAGCGGACTGACGCACACGAATGAACATATTCACGATACACGCGACGGCGAATCGCTGTATCGCGTGTTGCTCGACGAAGTCATTCCGCTGTACTACATGCGCGATCCGGACGGTCTGCCCCGAGGATGGATCAAACGGATGAAGCGGACCATCCGCACGCTGGGCTGGCGTTTCAATGCGGACCGCATGGTAAAGGACTACACGCTCAAATGCTACGTCCCCGCAGCGGGAGGAACATCGAGTACGTTGCCGAGGGAGTAAACCGCAAGCATTGCCCAACTCATGACCGACGAACCACTCTGGCGTACCGATGACCAGAAACGGCGATTGGAGGAACTTCTCGGAACCGCTCCGGACTCCAGAGAAGAGCCGTTGCGCCGCGATGTGCGATCGTTGGGAAGACTGCTGGGGACCGTTATTCGCGAGCAGGAAGGCGATGCATTTTTCGAAACGGTCGAATCCATACGGAAACTTTCCATCTCCGATCGCGCGGGAACGTCCGCGGGCAGCATTCGAGAGCTTCTGGGAAAAATCTCCACGAACGATTCGACGAAAATTGCGAAAGCATTCGCGACATATTTCGAACTCACCAACCTTGCCGAAACCAATCATCGCAAACGACGGCGTCGCGCGTCGCAGTTGAATTCCGGCGGTGGCAGCCAGCCAGGAACTTTTCACGGCACGTTGCAGCGCCTGAGAAAAGCCGGAGTTCCTTTCGAAACCGTTCTGGAGACGATGCGGAGAATTGAAGTGACGCCCGTATTTACCGCGCATCCCACCGAAGTCGCTCGGCGGACGATACTCTGGTCGAGACAGCGAATCGCCCGATTGCTGGAAGCGCTTGATGCATTGCCTCTCTCCAATGTGCGCGCCGCAAAGATTGAATCGGATATTACCGCGGAGATCACGCTACTCTGGCAGTCCGATGAGGTTCGCCGGTCATCCCCTACTGTTTTCGACGAGATCAAGATGGGACTCGACTACGCCGTTGTACTTTTCGAGGCGATTCCCGAACTCTATACGAGTCTGATCGAGGATTTGAGAAGCGTCTATTCCAGGGGCATTGAAGCGAACAACGCGCCGGTGATGGTGAAGTTCGGTTCGTGGATCGGTGGAGATCGCGACGGCCATCCCCACGTCAATTGGGAATGCACCGCGTACGCGTTGTCATCGGGACGGCGCACAGCCCTGGAGTTTTATGCAAGGCGGCTTCGCGACCTGAGGCGGAGACTCAGTTCTTCCATTAAGCGGGTTGCGGTGTCGGAGCAGCTTCAGGTCAAGCTGCAGGAATACGCCGACCGGCTCGAAGTCGAGATCGCCGACAGAATCGACGAGCCGTATCGGAGATTTCTAACCTGCATGCTGTTTCGACTCACATTGGGGATATCGCAGCCCGAAGACCCCAAGGCGTATCGGCAATCGAACGAGTTTCTGGGAGATCTGGAATTGATGCGTCAGAGTCTGATTCGTGGCGGCGGTATCCGGATTGTGGAAACTCTTCTCGATCCGCTGATCATTCAGGCTCGTACATTCCTGTTTCATACCAATGAGCTGGATATACGCCAGAACGCGCGCACGCACGAACGCGCGCTGCATTCGCTTTCCGGGGATACGGAAGATCCGAATGCCGCGCGGTCGATTCTCGATGACCTGATGGGGCTCGCCCGGCTGCAGCTGGCATATCCATCGGAAGCGCTCCCGGCTTACATCATCAGCGGAACGACTTCTGCCGGGGACCTCCAGGCTCTCCTGCGGCTGGCCGAAATCACGGGGGTCGATCTGAAGCGGCTCCGTCCGGTTCCATTGTTCGAATCGATCGACGACCTGCGCAACAGTCCCGAGATCTGCCGGACGATTTGGTCCGACACCCGGTATTCACTGATTCTGGATGCTCATGGCCGTTCTCAGGAAATCATGCTCGGTTACTCGGATTCGAATAAGGACGGGGGCATGTTGACCAGCACGTGGGAGCTGTTCAAAGCACAGTCCGCCATTTATGAGTGTTCGCGCAATTTCAAGGTCAACCTGAGCTTCATTCACGGCAGAGGCGGAACCGTTGGCCGCGGCGGCGGTCCGACATACGATGCGATTGTCGCTCAGCCGAGAGACTCGTTCTCAGGACACATACGAATTACCGAGCAGGGGGAAGTTCTGAACTGGAAGTATTCGGATCCAGTTCTCGCCGTGCGGAATCTGGAGTTGATGATTGCCGCGTCGCTGGAAGCCATACTCCGACCGAATGCGCCGCCTCAGGATTCGGATTGGCTTGCTGCGATGGAGTCCATGTCCGGCAATGCTTACGCGTTTTATCGGCAGGAGATTCGCGACAACCCCGACACCCTCACCTATTTCGAGCAGGCGACGCCGGCAAAGGAGTTTGATCTCGCACGAATCGGTTCACGCCCGTCACGACGGACCCAGGCCAGGGGGCTCGCGGATCTTCGCGCAATCCCGTGGGTCTTTGGCTGGATGCAGAGCCGTCACGGATTGCCTGGCTGGTTTGGTGTCGGGCATGCGCTCGAGCGATTCCCGGATTCGAGTCTTCTTCAAAGCATGCTGGAAAAATTTCCGATGTTTGGGAACCTGATTCGCAATGTGGAAATCGGTCTGGCGAAATCCGACATGACGATCGCGAAACTCTATTCGGAACTTGTGGCCGATTCAAAGTTAAGTGCTCGTGTTTTCGACAAGATCTGCGAGGAATTCGAAAGGACCACCAGAGCAGTGCTGCGGCTGACGCGTCAGGAACGGCTGCTGGAAAAGAATCCGGTCCTTGCCCGATCGATACGCCTGCGAAATCCCTACGTGGATCCCATGAGCCTGATGCAGGTGGAACTGATCCGTCGCCGCCGGAGCGGTGAAGACAGCGTGGAAATCCACAATGCCCTGGGCGCTACCATCAACGGTATTTCCGCCGGCCTCCGCAACACGGGTTAGGGGGATATGGGGACAGACCCCTCAATCCCCTAACTCTCAGGTCCACGACCAGTCATAGACCTGAGAGTTAGGGGATTGAGGGGTCTGTCCCCATATCTCCCTATCTCCCAAGAAGTGCTCGACCTAAATCCAGCAAAACGCTAAGATCTTGAATCTGTTCCCTGGTACAAGGCCGTACCTGAGTTAACAGCGGACAGCGCCGTCTCTACCATATGACGAGGTAAAAGGTGCAGTTCAACGATTATCAAACGGACGGCTTCTACGACGAGATGTTCGACCACGAAGGGAACCCGAGACCCGAGGCCCGCCTGCTTCTGGAAACCATGGAGTCCCTCGACGATGGGCATTTGCTGCGTTCGCAGCATGCTGCCGAACAGCTGCTGCTTCAGCTGGGCATCACATTCAATGTCTATGGCGACTCCGCCGGAACGGAAAAAATCTTTCCATTTGATCTGATTCCAAGAATTACCAGTGCCCGGGAATGGGCATGGATTGAAAGAGGCCTCATTCAACGGATTCGCGGCCTGAACGAATTCATCGACGATATTTATCACGACCAGAAGATTCTCAAAGACAAGGTCATCCCCGAGGAAGTCATCCTTTCGGCAACGTTCTACCGTCCGCAGTGCCGCGGCATCAACCCGCCGCAGCGTGTCTGGTGCCACATCACGGGAACGGATCTGGTACGTCACGGCGACGGACAGATCTACGTACTTGAAGATAACCTTCGCGTGCCATCCGGCGTTTCTTATGTGCTCGAGAATCGCGCACTGATGAAGCGGACTTTTCCGAGAGTGTTCGAGGGACTTCACATACGCCCTGTCGATACCTATCCCGGAAAGCTGCTGGAAACGCTTGAAGCGATCGCGCCAGAGGGCGTGGACCACAAGCCCACGGTCGTGTTGCTGACGCCGGGCATGTACAACTCGGCATACTTTGAACACAGTTTTCTGGCACAGCAGATGGGCATTCAGCTTGTGGAAGGCCGCGACCTTGCGGTGCAGGACAAGAGCGTTTTCATGCGGACGACCAGAGGCCTCCGCAAGGTCGACGTCATCTATCGCCGCATCGACGACGACTTCATGGATCCCCAGGCGTTTCGCAAGGACAGTCTGCTTGGCGTGCCGGGGCTGCTGGAATCGTATCGCGCAGGAAAGGTGGCGCTGGCGAATGCTCCTGGCAACGGAGTTGCCGATGACAAGGTCGTGTACGCCTATGTTCCCGACATGATTCGATACTACCTTGGAGAGGATGCAATTCTGCCCAACGTGCCGACTTTCCTATGCTGGAGAGACAGCGATCGGCAACATGTTTTGCAGAATCTCGACAAGCTCGTGGTCAAGGCGGCCAACGAAGCCGGCGGATATGGAATGCTTGTCGGTCCTCATTCGACTCAGGAACAGAGAGACTCCTTCGCGCTGAAGATCGAAGCGAATCCGAGAAACTATATTGCTCAGCCCACGCTGGCTCTTTCCAGAGTCCCCACTCTGATTGGCGATCATCTGGAAGGCAGGCATGTGGATCTTCGGCCGTACATTCTTTATGGAAAGGACATCCATGTACTTCCGGGCGGCCTCACGCGTGTCGCCCTTCGGAAGGGATCGCTGGTGGTGAATTCGTCCCAGGGTGGCGGCAGCAAGGACACGTGGGTCCTTGCCGATGGTGATTCAAGCAATGGCTAATGAAACCTATCCACTGTTAAGCCGCGTGGCCGATTCCGTTTACTGGATGGCCCGGTACATTGAGCGTGCGGAGAATGTCGCCCGCTTCATCGATGTCAATCTTCACCTTCAGCTGGACCTTCCGCATGCCCCGGCGAATCAGTGGGAGCCCCTCATTGAAACGACCGGAGACATGGCCGAGTTCACCAAGAAATACGGCATTGTGACCGAGTGCAATGTCATTCAATTTCTCGTGTTCGACGAAGAGAATCCGAACTCCATCTTTTCGTGCGTCCGCTTTGCCCGGGAAAACGCACGATCGGTTCGCGAAACCATATCGTCGGAGATGTGGGAGCAGGTCAACAGCATCTACCTTCAAATTCAGGTGCAGCGGGCGAATATGAGTCAGGTGTCGTTGTCGGAGGTGCTTCATGGTCTCCGCATGGCTTGCCACATGTTCCAGGGAATTACCGATGCGACGATGAGTCACAATGAGGCCTGGCATTTCGTGCGACTCGGCCGGATGATTGAACGTGCCGAGAAGACGTCGCGCATATTGGACGTGAAGTACTTCATCCTTTTGCCATCGACGCGATCGGTCGATACGCCCTACGACGACCTCCACTGGTCGGCGGTACTGAAGTCGGTCAGCGGATTTGAAATGTATCGAAAAAAGTATGGGCGGATTTTCCCACGCAACATCGTTGAACTCCTCATCATGGATCGCGAATTCCCCAGGGCGATTCTCTTCTGCATCATTCGAGCCAACGAATCGCTGCACGCCATCACGGGTACGTCGCTGGCGTCTTCCGAGACGGTATCGGAACAGCTGATGACGTCGCTCACCGACGAACTCAATATGGCGACCGTCGACATGATCATTCGCGGAGGACTGCATGAGTACCTCGACAGGCTGCAGACGAAAATGAATGCAGTCGGGGACGGCCTGCTATCTGATTTTTTCGTGTGGCGTCCGGTTGAAACGTCGGAAGGTCAGGAACAGGCTCAAGGCGCGGGGGCACACTGATGGCAATTCGCGTCGCTCTGCATCACCGCACTATTTATGACTACGATCGCCTTGCGGAGTTATCTCCGCAGATCGTGCGTCTTCGCCCGGCTCCTCATTGCCGCACGCCCATTCTCAGTTATTCGTTGAAAGTGGAGCCTCCGAATCATTTCATCAACTGGCAGCAGGATCCGCACGGCAATTTCGTCGCTCGCCTGGTATTCAACGAGCAAACACGGCGATTGTCATTTGAGGTCAGTCTCGTCGCGGAGATGACGGTCATCAATCCATTCGATTTCTTTCTCGAGCCCTACGCGGAGACGTATCCATTTGAATACGATGCTGCCGATGAACGCGCGCTGAAACCATTTCTGGAAGTGTCCGAGATGGGCCCGTTCCAGAAAAGGCTTCTGGATTCGATCAATCGAAAAGAGACCCGGACCATTGACTTCCTGGTTGCGCTCAACGCGAGGCTGCAGCGGCAGATTCGCTACATGATCCGGATGGAGCCCGGTATTCAGACTCCGGAGCAGACGTTGCAACTCGCCAGCGGTTCATGCCGGGATTCCGCCTGGCTGATGGTGCAGATGCTGCGACGACTCGGTCTGGCAGCGAGATTCGTTTCCGGTTATTTGATTCAGCTGAAACCCGACGTCAAGGCACTGGATGGTCCTCCGGGCCCCGAACAGGATTTCACCGATCTGCATGCGTGGACGGAAGTTTATCTGCCCGGCGCAGGATGGATCGGTCTGGATCCGACGTCGGGCTTGTTTGCCGGAGAGGGCCACATTCCTCTCGCGGCGACTCCCGATCCTTTCACGGCGGCTCCCGTTTCCGGACTCGTCAGCGAGTGCGAAGTGGAGTTCATTCACGAGATGACCGTGACTCGCATCCACGAAGATCCGCGGGTTACCAAGCCCTACACCGACGCGCAATGGCAGGAAATATATGCTCTCGGAGATCGTGTGGACGCGGAACTCAAGTCCGGAGACGTGCGATTGACGATGGGTGGTGAGCCGACGTTTGTTTCCGTCGATGACATGGATGGCGAGGAATGGAACACCGCGGCACATGGTCCCAATAAACTCCGGCTGTCGTCGGAGTTACTCGCTCGTCTTCGGGAAAAATTTGGTCCGGGTGGTTTTCTCCATTACGGTCAGGGCAAATGGTATCCGGGAGAATCGTTGCCGCGCTGGGCGTTCACCTGCTACTGGCGAACGGACGGCTTGCCGCTCTGGCATGATTCACAGTGGTCGGCCGATCCGAGCCGCGACTACGGATATGGAGCGGAGGAGGCGAAGCGCTTCTCGGAAGTGCTTTCCCGACGTCTTTCCATCAGTCCGGAGTATGTGGTCACCGCCTACGAAGATCCGCTGGCCTACGTATTGAAGGAGCGCGATCTCCCTGTAAACGTGGATCCGGTCAACAATAATCTGGACAATCCTGAAGAACGCGATCGACTCCGCCGCGTCTATGAACGAGGCCTCGGCCAGCCCGTGGGTTTTGTGCTTCCCCTGCAGCGCGGTTACGGAAAGAACGGCCCCGAATGGCAGACCGGATTGTGGATGCTGCGTGCGCGTCATTTGTTTCTGATGCCCGGGGATTCTCCCGTGGGATTGCGGCTTCCGTTGCAGAGTCTCCCATGGGAACCTGCGGACACAATTCAGAAGCTGTGGGTCGTGGATCCGATGGCTCAGGCAGGTCCGTTGCCGATTTATGTGCCGAGGCAGCGCAAACTCGAAACCATTGCAGCGCCCTTGTCACCTCCTCAGGCGAGTGTGGTCCGCACCGCGTTGACGGTCGAACCACGCGACGGCCGCATGTGCGTGTTCTTCCCACCGGTGTCGGTGACCGAGGACTATCTCGAACTGCTGACCGCTGTCGAGGAAACGGCTGCTGAATTAGAGATGCCCGTCGTCGTCGAAGGTTATCCGCCTCCGACGGATTGGCGGTTGCGCAACATCAAGGTGACACCCGATCCCGGCGTGATTGAAGTGAACGTGCAACCCGCCTCCAATTGGCGCGAACTGGTCGATAACACCACCGCGCTGTATGGACTGGCCCACTGTTCGCGGTTGGGAACAGAGAAGTTCATGCTCGACGGCCGTCATACCGGAACCGGCGGCGGTAATCACATTGTCATTGGCGGACCAACGCCGGCGGATAGTCCGTTTCTTCGACGGCCCGACATGCTGAAAAGTTTCGTCGGGTATTGGTTGAATCACCCGTCGCTGTCCTACCTGTTTTCCGGAGTGTTTATCGGGCCGACAAGCCAGGCTCCTCGAGTGGACGAGACGCGCGCCGATGCGGTGTACGAAATGGAGATTGCGTTCCGCACGCTGGATCAGCAGCTCACGGGCAGCCATCCTTCTTCGATTCCACCATCTATTCCTCCGTGGCTGGTCGATCGCATTTTCCGCCATCTGCTTGTCGACGTCACCGGCAACACGCATCGCACCGAGATCTGCATCGATAAACTGTATTCGCCCGATAGCTCAACGGGCCGGCTGGGTCTGGTGGAACTCCGCGCGTTCGAAATGCCGCCGCATGCGCGCATGAGTCTTGCGCAGCAATTGCTGGTTCGGGCGATGGTGGCTCGGTTCTGGCGGAAGCCATACAATGAAAAGCCCATTCGATGGGGGACTCGACTTCACGATCTTTTCCTGCTGCCATTTTTCGTGGAGCAGGACTTCGCCACGATAATTCAGGACCTGCAGCGCGACGGATATGGCTTCGACTCGGCATGGTTCGACCCTCATGTGGAATTTCGCTTTCCTGTTTATGGCCGGGTTTGTTACGAAGGGGTTGGTGTGGAACTGCGTCAGGCCATCGAGCCCTGGTACGTGCTGGGAGAAGAACCCGGTGGAGGAGGCACGGCACGATATGTCGATTCCTCTGTTGAGCGAATGCAAGTGCGGGTGTCGGGTCTGGTGAGCGAACGCTATGCGGTTACGTGCAATGGACGTCGTCTCCCGCTGCAATCCACCGGCGTTTCCGGAGAGTTTGTGTGTGGCGTTCGATATCGTGCCTGGCAGCCACCGCATTGCCTGCATCCGACAATCCCGGTTCACACTCCTCTGGTATTCGATGTCGTGGATATTGGAAACCAGCGCTCGATCGGCGGATGCATGTATCACGTTGCTCATCCTGGAGGACGCCACTACGATTCATTCCCCGTCAATTCCAATGAGGCCGAGGCCCGTCGCGCGGCGCGTTTCTTCGCGTTTGGTCACACGGCCGGAAAAGTGATCGTGCCTGCTTTGGAAGTGAACCCGGAATTTCCCGCAACACTGGATTTGCGGAGGTAGCTGTTTGCCAGAAGACACGTTGATTGCTTCAGCCGGATCGGATAAAAGCCCATGGCACTACACCCCTGCGGAAGGTTATTGGGACGAAGCGCTTCTGCCATCCGGTTATCCGCGCCGGCATTGGAGGGAACTCTTCGTTGAGGTTGGGCGAATGGGCCTGCAGCAGCTTAGCCGCCGATGGCAAAGCGGCAGGCAGCTGATTCAATCCCAGGGTATTACCTACAATGTAGCGAATCGCCCGGAGGGAATCGAACACTCCTGGCCCATGGATCCGATTCCGCTCGTGATCAGTGAAGAGGAGTGGGTTGGAATCGAACAAGCCGTCGGACAGCGCGCAAAACTTCTCAATGCGATCCTTGCGGACCTTTACGGACCGCAAAAACTGCTTCACGAACGCCGCCTGCCCCCGGCGCTGGTCTACGCGAATCCTCACTTTCTACGACCGTGCTTTGGAATCATTCCGCCCGGCGGAATGCATCTTCACAGCTACGCCGTAGATATTGCGCGGTCTCCGGACGGAAGCTGGTGGGTGGTCGCCGATCGCACACAGGCTCCATCCGGGATGGGATACACGTTGCAGAATCGCCTGGTAAGCGCACGTACGCTGCCCGGCGCATTCAACCAGCGTCACGTGCGACAGCTGGCGCGCTTCTTCGACATCAAGAGGGAAACCCTGCTGGCATTGGCGTCGACGCAGCGGCCCAATCCGACAGTGGTTCTTCTCAGTCCTGGTCCGCACAACGAAACGTATTTCGAACATTCCTTTCTAGCGGGGTTGTGGGGCATTTCGCTCGTGGAAGGCGCCGATCTGACGGTCCTCGATCGTCGCGTCTATCTGAAGACTCTCGGCGGTTTGAAGCAGGTGGACCTGATTCTTCGACGCATGGACGACAGCTATTGCGATCCGCTGGAGCTTCGAGGGGATTCGCTGCTGGGAGTGCCCGGACTGGTGGACGCCGTTCGCAGCGGTTCGGTGATCATCGACAATGCGCTTGGAAGCGGACTGGTGGAAACTGCAGCGCACATGGGTTTCCTTCCGAGCCTTTGTCGGCAGCTGCTGGGCGAAGACTTGAAAATGCCCTCGGTCGCCACATGGTGGTGCGGTCAGGAGAAGCCGCGCGCTTACGTGTTGGAACATTTGAAAGACCTTGTCGTGAAGAGCACCTTCCCGCAGCCCGGACGGCATCCCGAGTTTCCGGAAATGATGGATGCGGCAAAGCTCGAGGATCTTGCGCGCAGAATCGAGGCCCGGCCCGAGGAATTTGTCGCACAGGAACGAGTCGCTCTCTCCACCGCGCCGGTTCGTACGGATTCCGGTTTCTCGCCGCGGCACGTCATGCTTCGCGCGTATGCGGTATGGAATGGAAATTCCTACAGCGTGATGCCCGGCGGACTCACGCGGGTTTCGACGCAGGACTCTTCACTGGTGGTGTCGATGCAATTGGGCGGCGAGAGCAAGGACACCTGGGTTCTGGGAAACACCGAGGAACCGCCGCTGTCTCGAAGACAGTTATCTCTCCCGATGGGAGCCAACGCCAGCAAGCGCGATCTGCCAAGCCGCGTTGCCGAAAATCTTCTGTGGCTGGGCCGCTATGCCGAACGCGTTGAAGAACGCGTGCGCTTCGTGCGTGCGCTGCTGCCATCGTTGTCCGGAGAGGAAGACTACGGCCATACCGTTTCCCTGGATACTGCAACACGCCTGCTGGCAGGAATGGGCTTTCTTCCGACGGAGACAATGACCGCATCGCTCGGTGAGCAGCGATGGCAGGTGCAGCGCTGGTTGACCGAAATGGTGTTTGATCCGTCGCAGACGTCCACGCTTCGATGGAACCTGAAGGAAATGCGCCGGACCGCATGGCACCTGAAGGAGCGGCTGTCGCTGGATACGTGGCGAGTGTTGCAGCAATTGGAATCGCAGTTTTCCGCTTTCGTCCCGTCGAGTCCGGACCATCGATATCTGGCGGGGATGGATCTGCTGGATGGTGTGATCGTCACGCTTTCCGCGTTCTCCGGAATGCTGATGGAAAGCACGACTCGAGGGTTTGGCTGGCGCTTCCTGGAAATTGGCCGCCGTCTCGAACGCGCGCTTCAGTCGGCGGAAATGCTGGGATCCAGTCTGGGTGCTGCATCGTTGGAACTGGAGCCTTATCTGCAGCTGCTGTTGCAGATTGCTGACAGCTCCATCACGTATCGTTCAAGGTATCCCACGGTGTTGCAGACTGAGCTGGTTCTCGAAGTTCTGCTGACCGACGAATCGAATCCGCGTTCGGTTTCATTTCAGCTGGCGACGCTTTTGCATCAGGTCACTCGGCTTCAGGAATTGCACGATCGAAGTTACGACGGCGTCGAACGCGCCTTGTCGGTGAAGGCGCTTGCGGCAGTGCGGGATGTTCGCATGGCGGATATTGCGCATCGGGACCTGTCCGGCCGATTTGTCGCGCTGGATGAATTGATCAGCCAGCTGAAAGGGACGCTCTATGAGATCTCCGACGCACTGACGTCGAGTTATCTCAGCCATCTCACGGCCTCCCGGATGACGTTCTCATGGTGAAAACACATGCAGTATGAAGTCACGCACACGACGCACTTCAACTATGAAGCTCCGGTTTCGCGTTGTCTGAACGAAGTTCATCTGACACCGCGCCAGTTGCCGTTCCAGCAGGTCCTGCAGACGGGCATTCAAGTGGAGCCCGGGCCGGGGTTCGTTCGGCATCGCAAGGACTACTTTGGCAATGATGTATCGACGTTTGCCGTCATTGACGTCCACTACAAGCTCACGGCAACGGCAAGGAGCCTGGTTGATGTCAGGGGCAGAGACGAAGAGATTGCGTCTTCCATGTCGTGGGAGGATGCCCGGGAATCCATCGCAGAAATTGAGGACGACACCACGCTGGAAGCTTCGGAGTTTCTCTATCCTTCTCCGTACGTCCCCGCAGTAGGGGATATGGCGGCATTCGCTCGTGAGACTTTTGCGCCGGGACGTCCGCTGCTGGAGTCGGCGTTGGAGCTTTCCCACCGAATCCATACCGAGTTCAAGTACGACCCCAAGGCTACTTCCATCGATATGCCGCTGGCCGATGTGCTGCGGAAAAGGCGAGGCGTATGCCAGGACTATTCTCATGTGATGATCGGCGCGCTTCGATCGTTGCGGCTTGCGGCGCGCTATGTCAGCGGCTATGTGCGAAGCGGCGCGAAAGTGCAGGGGGCGCAGGCATCTCATGCATGGGTGTCCGTGTTTGTGCCGGGATCCGGCTGGGTCAACTTTGATCCGACAAACGATGTGATGCCTTCCGACGGCCACGTGACTCTGGCCTGGGGCCGCGACTATGGCGACGTGACGCCGGTTAAAGGTGTGACACTTGGCGGCGGCGGGCAGACGGTGACCGTCGAGGTTTACGTCAAGGCTGTGTAACGTTCAGCCGAGCAGTTCGTCGACAATGAGATGCAAGGGACCTGCCATGGGAACACCCGGTAATACAAGAGGGTGAGCGGATATGGCAGCGGCTTAGGCGAGAATTAAGTCGCCAAATCGTGTACATACCGTATGATTTGAAAATCTTACGTGCTCATCACTGGCACGTCTGTTTGTAAAATGCGGACGAACTTCTTTCGAAAACATGTCGGCGTCGTGACGATTCTTGCCGTGATTCTCGGCTGCAGTACGGCGGCATTTGCACAAACCTCCGTCGTTGTTGAAGTCCGCGTTCTGGAACTTTCCCGGACCGAGTTGGAAAATCTGGGCGGTACGATAGGGAAGCCGGCTTTCGTGAAACAATTATCCGGATCGATGTCGGAGTCCCTGGCTGCCATGCCGCGATCCAGAGTCGTGCATCGCATCCAGCTTCCGGCGATCAGCGGAACTTCGACTCAGGTCCGGCTCGATTCACGCATATCGGTGACCTCAAGCAGCTCCGCGGACGTGCAGACCTACTTTGATGCGGGCATCGCAATCGACGTCACTCCGAAAGTGTTTCAGAATCGCGACATCTCGCTCACGACGGCATCGATGGTTCGGATTCGCCGGGGCCCTGACTCGAATGGTGTACCGCTGGTGATCTTTGAGAATCCATCGACGCGATTTGATACCCGCATACAGGAAGGTGAAAGCATCGTTCTGGGCGGGTTCATCACGGCGGCGGAGAGAATGACGCTTCCGGATATGCCGATGCTTCCCGACAATCCGATATTGAATTATCTCTATCCGAAGGCGAGAGACCTGAAGGATCGTCCCGAAATTGCAATTCTGTTGACGCCGCGCATCGCCGGTCTCCTGATTGACGCCGCCGTTGATGCGCCGGTCATCGCGAGTACACCTGTAGTCGTCACTCCGCCAGTGACGCCAGCCCCTGCTCCATCTCCGGTGGTAACTCCAACGCCTGCGATTACCAGCGCACTTCCGTCGTCGAATATCATGGCCGCGGTCAGTAGCTCCCCGGTCGTCACGTCGCCGCCACCGATTGCGAGCCCACCGAGTGCGTCGGTTGCGCCTCCACCTGCAGTGCCCACTATGCCTGCAGCGGCAGAACCGCCGGTGCTTGAGGGAATCGGCGGAAAGTACACGGTGCAGGTTGGCGCATTCGATCAACTGGAAAAGGCGGAGACACTGCGATCCCAGCTTGCGAAGAAGTACGACATGGTTTTCGTCGAGAAGGTGGACACAGGCAAGACGCCCTACCGTGTGCGCGTTGGGCGTTTCCCCGATATGCAATCCGCCAGGCAGATGGAGCAAAAGCTCATCAGCGACGGCATCGACACTTACGTCACCACGCTGAACTAGCTGCCACATTCTTCCCCTCGTAGGGGCGGTCTATGACCGCCCGCAATCCTGCAAATTTGGCATTGTGGGCTACGGGGATCCTGTTAGTCCAACGTCGGTATGGTAGTATGGCGGTGATATGGTAAAGATGACATTCACCTTCGACGATGAGACCACACAGACTTTGCGTCGGGCGGCGTCTCGTTTAAAAAAGACTCAGAGCGCGGTAGTACGAGAAGCCATTCAGGATTATGCAAGCCGGACAGATCGTCTGAGCGAAGATGAACGCGGGCACATGCTCCAGGTTCTTGATCGAATGATGGCACGGCCCCCAAACCGTACGCAGACCGCCGTTGACGCCGAAAACCGGGGCGTTCGTGCGGCAAGGAAAACCGGCGGCCGCCGGACCAGGACAAAGTGATCCATCTCGATACGTCGGTCTTAATCGACGCATTGACCGGACCAAGGCGTTCTGGACCGCGCTTGCGCCAATTGATCCACGACGGCGAAAGAATCTCTCTGAGTTCGATCGTGGCATTTGAGTGGCGCCGCGGCCCGCGCACATCTGAGGAACTCTCCGATCAGGAATCCTTATTCCCCATCCCCGACAGCATTCCATTTGGACCGGAGGAAGCAATCGTTGCGGCCGAATCTTACCGAAAGGTGAAGCGGCCACGTGGCCGCGAGATCGACATCGCAATTGCGGCGTCCGCGATAGTTCACAACGCGATACTTTGGACGCTGAATCCCGACGACTTTAAGGACATTCTTAAACTTAGACTGCTTCCAGCCAGAGGCTGATCCAGACTCCGACTTCGCTCGGCGCATTCTTTCATTCGATTTCCTCCGAATGAATCTGCTTGACCAGAACGTCGCTTGGAAATACGGTCTCTCCTTCACTGGAGAACAAAAATGAAAACTCGCTGGCCACTTGCCCTGATTGCGCTTGCCCCGGTACTGATATCCGTCGTCTTGATCGCTCATCCGCAGCAACCTCCGGCAGCGCAGACAGGCGCTCGCGGCGCTGCGGCGGGCGGCAGGGCTCCGACGGCACCGCCGCCGATTTCATGGCCTTCTCCGCCGTTGCCCGTGGGACCCATCGTGCTCGATACCGGAATCCAGCACAAGATTCAGCTCATCGTCACCAAGGGGCTGGTGCAACCCTGGAGTATGGCGTTCCTTCCAGATGGCGCGATTCTCATTACCGAACGTGCAGGCCGCTTGCGTATTGTGCGGAACGGCGTGTTGGATCCAAAGCCGATCGCTGGTGTTCCGCAGGTCCAGGCTTCCGGGTTGGCCGGGCTGATGGATCTGGCGCTGCATCCGCGCTTCGCGGAAAACAGTCTCATTTACCTGACGTATCACAAACCGTGCGTCGCTGCGGCGGGTGCGACCGGCGCTTGTCCTGCGGTGATCACGCTGGCGCGTGGCCGTTGGGATGGAAGCGCGCTTGTCGAAGTGAAGGACGTCTTTTCTGCCGTTGCAACCAACAATGCCTCGCGTATCCTTTTCGGCAGGGACGGCATGATTTACATGACGGTCGGTGTCGGCGATCCTCCGAATGCCGCACAAGCGCAGGATCCCAACATTCTTTCGGGCAAAGTCCTCCGACTGCGTGACGACGGATCGGTACCGCCCGACAATCCGTTTGTCGGTCGTACCGGTTATCGACCGGAGATCTTTACCATGGGGCATCGGAACGCATTGGGTCTCACCATGAATCCCGTCACAGGCGAAATCTGGGAATGCGAAGACGGCCCGAACGGCGGCGACGAAATCAATGTGCTGCAGGCCGGAAAGAATTATGGGTGGCCCGTCGTCAGCTTCGGTCGATTCTACCTGGGACCGCGCGTCAGCGATCGGCCCTGGCAGGACGGCATGGAGCCGCCTCTGGTGTTCTGGGTTCCCGCCATCGCGATTTCCGGCATGACGTTCTACACCGGCGATAAATTTCCAAATTGGAAGAACAACGTCTTTGTCGGCGGCATGCGCGCCGGAGAGGTACCGCGTTCCGGTCATCTGGAGCGGCTCGACTTCAACGACAAATGGGAGGAACTCCATCGAGAAGGGATGCTGCGCGAACTCCAGAATCGCATTCGCGACGTACGCCAGGGACCCGATGGCTACCTTTACATATTGACCGCCGAGGACGATGGCGCGCTGATGCGCATGGAGCCCTCGTCGTAAATCAGCGCGTAAACGCCGATTTTCGAGATTCGTTCCGTTGGCATGGTCATAGACATTTGTTCTCTCATTTCTTCGAGTAAACATCCAGGTCTGCCGTTCTGGAGGTTCCGTCGAGAAGCTGGATGGTCTGCCGGGTTGTGCCGATCAGTGTGTATCCCACCGGAGCTGGAGCGCCCTTCGGCACAAATTGAAGTGGACCAACTCCGATATCGGCGTCCCTGCCGGGCAGTCCAGCCAGCGTCAGGGGATCCGGCATCGTGCGCACCATTTCCTCATAACTCGGATGGAGTCCCGCCTTGATTGGGTTGACCAGATCCACCATCGGCGATACGAGCATGGGCCCTGTGGGAGAAGCCCCGGACCTCCACCATGATGGCATCATCGAGGATTGATGGACGCCGTCGATGAAGCGGATGAACGTGCTGGATGCATCGATCGGGAGAGTCGCGGTGCTTGCGTAGAAATCCTGATTCGTCTTCGCATCGAGATAGCCTTCGACATTCGATACATAGAATGCGCTGACGATCGTATTGTGATCCTTCAAGTATCTTCCGACGTTCCGAATGGCGCTGGGACCTGCGAAATCTCCCACCAACGGAACAATCATGTTTTTCCGCTGCATTTCCCGGATGTACTGGAAGTTTTCTTCCGACGCCAGATAGGACCAGTTGCGCCCGGTCGTGTCGGTGGCGGTCATGTTTTCCCTGTAGCTGGGGCTGTTGCCACCCGGGGTTGCGCTGGCGAATGCGTAGTTGATCGACGCTCCAGCCCGGTAAAACACCTGGTAGACATAGTCGATCTTCAGCAGGTCATCGCTGGAGAGTTGAAACTTATGCGCTGCGATCGAGTTCTTGATGTCTTGCAGATTCTGCACATAGAAATCCGCGTCCGCCTTTACGGGTTCGTAGGCCGCGAAGAGGGCGTCCGCACTCGCCTTGTCGTCGAGACCGGAAGGACGTCTTCTTGAAAACAACCGGGAAACAAAATCCGCTCGATTCGGAGACATCTCGAAGAGCGCCTTGTACATCAGGAGTTCCAGCATGTTTTGGCGGCGGATGTCGATCACAAAGGCCATCTTCGATTGCAACGCGGACGCCAGCGTGAAGTTCTGTTCCGGGCCAACACCAATGTAGGCGCCCCCGGATTTCGTCATTCGTTTCAGCGCAGGAATCACGGTCTGTAGTTTTCCTTCATTCGAAACGAAGTTTTCGTAAGGGAACGCTCCGCCAGGTTCCGAAAAATCTGTGACCATCCTCCAGAATTCGGCATCGGTGAGTTGCGCGGGCAAAGTGCTGGCGGATTGGACCGCCGTGGCGTTCACGATCAGCGCGGACCAAGCAATGGTCAACGCCAGGGTCAAACATAGAAATACGGAGCATTTGTAGAGCGACATTAGCCCTCCGGGGAAACGTGCTGAATTGTCCCTCATGACTGCCGCCGGAGCAATAGAACCCAATTACCGTGTGGGGAACAAGGTGCCTGACACCTTGTTCCCCTTTTGCTTCGAGTTCACTTGCCGAAGTCGAACAGATCCTTCTCCGGCGGACGCTTCATGCCTTTCTCGTGGTATTCCTCCCAGATCTTCGCCCAGGGGCGGCCATAAACATCGGGCACTTTGTAATTCGGAATGACGGAGCCGGCGAGCACCGGTTTGGCGAACCCGTTTATCGGATATATCGTCTGAACGCATTCGATGAAGTTGTAAGGGGCCCCTTCTTCGAAGCCGCTGATCCGTTCGAGCATGCGGGTCATCCGAATCGGTTCGACCAGTGCTTCGGGGTCGTAGAAGATGCCTTCATGGTTGAGACCGATGAACTTGCCGGAGGCGTCGCGGTTGGGCGTGTAGATTTCGATGGACTGCATCTTGTCGGAAAACTCGGGATTGCCGTGCACCTTCCAGCCCTGGACGTTCGACGTCCAGGTAATCAGCGCGTCTCCATCCCAGAAGCCAATGGTGTCGCCGTACCACTGTCGGACGTCCGGCCCGAGTCTCGGAACCGCGCCGCTCAAGTCGAATGAGCGGCCGATGTGAACGTTAGTGACGAAGTTGTCGGCATCGCCCGCCATGAACTGCACGAGAGTCGGCGTGACGATCACCGAGTGCGGCTGGTTCGTGACCGCATGGTAATGCCAGCGGCGCATGAAGCCTTCGGGCCAGCAGTATTGCGCCGGCCACTGCGGCGAGTTCGTGTGAGCGTCGTGATAAGCCTCCTGCACCATCCGTTTCTGGTACTCCTCCGTCAGCAGGGAGAGGAGCGTCGGATACTGATTCCATAGCAACTCGGCGTACCAGTTCTGTCCGCGGTGCCACACGTAGCGTCCGTTCCAGTCGGCCGGCACCGTCGCGTATGTATGTTTCGTCGGTCCGCCGCGGCTGCGTGCCTCTTCGAGGAGCGCTTCGTAGTGAGCCTGGGCGGTCTTGAATTTGTAGGGACTGACGATTGCCTCGCGCGGATAATCCCGATCACAGTAGCCCCATGATGCCGATGCAGGAGGCTTGTCGCCGATCATCTTGGCCCGCCATTGCTGCTCGAGACCATAAGGACTGTTGCACCGGAAGTACCGCTTGTCGGTCCACAACTCGCGGTCGGAGTAGAAATCCTTCGACGTGAAGATGTCAACCGGGAGCGGCGTTATCCCTCCAGGTACGGCGCCGTCGCGCGCTGCGCCGAGGAACCCATCGAGCCTGTAGGATTCGCTCCCTTCTGGTTTGCCAGTCGCGGGGCCGTCGAGCGGGCCTACCAGCCAGAGGTTTTCCGGGTAGCCTTTGATTTCTCTGGGGGGAATCGCTTCGATGTCCTTCTCATTCCGCCAAGTCTCCCAGGGTATCGCAGGCGACACGGGAGCGCCGCGGCCCATGCTGGTGACTGTGTCTTTCGGTTTGTCGGCTGTCGAGCACGACAGTGACGCGGCCGCAATCAGGGCGCCAAGAACGGCGCGCATTCTTTTAAACTCAACGTTCTTTGACATTTGTGATCCTCGCGCGGGATTATAGTGCCGTCGCACTGAATCGTCGAGGCCGCCGAAGGAGGAAACAACGTGCACGTGCCATCTGTTCGTGTCATCGGACGAGCCGTTCTCATCATGACCGCTCTTGTCATCTCTGGGGTGACTGTGTTGTCGCAGGCACCAACAACTCCGGCGACAGAAACTCTGAAGCCGGGGATGGCGCCGCGGCCACCGCTGCTCTTCAGCGAAACATGGAAGCTTCCCCCATACACGGGCGAACAAACCGACGAGAACATGCGGTTCACGCCGTCCGTCGTTACCAACCCTCGACTCGAAGTGAAACTGTACGGCACGGACGCGTCTGTAATACGCGCGGCAGTCCACGAGGATCGTATCGATCTTTGGAACGGGATGGCCTCCTCTCCCGTGGCGGTGACGCTGCGGGACCGGCGTAACTATGTCGATCTGAGCACTCCCGCCCGCTTACGCTGGATTGTCCGGACCAACGCGATTCATACGCTCTACCCGGTCGTGAAGCTGGCAGACGGAAGGCTCATTGTTGGCGATCGCGGCATCACGACGTATGGCGAGTTTCTCACGGTCGAGATCGCGTTTGAGGGAATGCGCTGGTACGGACTCGATCCGGCTAAAGTCATTGTGCTGACCGAGGTGATGAATCCGAATCTGCGGAGAGTCGACGAAGTTGGCCTGGCGATGCTCGCACCCGGCGGCGGGCACGGCTTTTCCGCATCCGCCAATCTTTCGAACGTGGATCTTTACGCCTATCCCGTGCCTCGGTAGTCGGCCTGGTTTTGGGGAACAAGGTGCCTGACACCTTATTCAGAACAGGTGAAACAGAATCTCTACTTCTTTACGCGGGATCGATCCTCTAGAACCACGACGACCTAAAACACCCCGGCCTTAGTCCAAGCAGTGAGGCTACAGGATAGCAATGCCCGACGATCCGGATGGTGAAGTACAAAACGGGGATGCTGATCAGTGCGCCAAGAATCATCCAGGGGATCTTCTCTAATGCTGATGGTTTTGTGGTTGGCATCCGCTTCCTTTATCATAGGGTCGCTTCAAAGATCACTGGGAACTGCGCATACCGGGCAGACAACACGACCGCACAACACAGGCCGATGAAGAGTATCTCCATCTCAAGTCACTGGGTGTCATGGTTCAAGATTTGGCTGATCAACCCTGCGTGCTTGCCGTGATCTTATCGTTGAAGGCTGCTTTTCAACTGTGTAATAAGAACAGCCCACTTGCCCTGACTGGGAATCTTCGCGATTCCTGTGTCCATGGTGTAAGCGATGGCACGTGCAGATCGGTCTTTCTCGTCGTAGACATGCAAGGCTTCCTCATACGGTGGGCCTCCGACAAATCCAGATTCTGATCGCGAGCCTCGAACAAGGCCCGAGTACGTCGACGTCCACGATCCAAAGGTAATTGCCTGCCCAGTACCGGCCACTGACTTGAGATCGGCCCACTCCTTCTTTGCAGCTTCCTGCGCCGACTTCTTTGTGTCACCTGGAGCGACCGGAGGAAGTTTGAAGTACAGAAACCCCTTGTGAGGCGCATAGGGGCTGTCTCCCTGGCCTCGAAACTCGACGACAGGCTCCTGATTCGCGTAGAGAAGCGCAAAGGATCCCCAAACCTTGATTCTTTCCGGCATCCGTTCGTTAGGCTCGAAAAGGACTCGCTCGACGATCCCATAGATCTGAACCTGGCGAACACTCCCGCTCAGAGTTATCGAGAAACAGATCAGTGGCAGGGCAAATAACACGATTCGGGTGAATTTCACGGAAATACTCCAGTAACCCTGGAAGAAGCGCTACTCCAGGACAGTTATCCTCTGATTTGCCCTGCCGTTTTCGCTGATGATGACAGGAGCGCCTCCATCTTCAAAGGCGCGCATCACTTCGGCATTCTGCCAGGCATTCTCTTCGATGTCCTGCCAGGCAAAAAGCTTGTAGGAGCCTGGAGCGATGTTGGTGAGCGACGCGCGTCCGGAAGTATCCGTAGTCGCCGTTCGATACAACTCGAAACGCCCGCGGCTCGAGCTGGGCACCAGAACCACTGTTGCAGCAGCGCTGGGTTGATTGTTGCGATCGACAACAACGGCGTCGAGAGCGCCCGTGTTTGTGCCCAATACGACTTCCAGCAACTCGGACGCCGGGCTCTGAACGTGGATGGCTGAGTCCAATACCTCCGCCGTTCCGAACCGAACGGAACGCACGTGCAAATTTGGCGGCAGCCCGGAGAACGCTAATTTGTAATCGCCTGGCACGAGCCGCGTGATCGTAAACGATCCGTCGGCCGCAGTGGGGTTGATCTGCACGCCATTCACACCATGTGCGCCGCGCAATTGCACTCGCAGTGCAGATGGAAGCGTACCGCCGTTCAGCAGGATCCGGCCTTTCACCTGAATTGCGGTATTCAATACGAGCCGAAGGTTCTCCGCGTTTTCGTTTCCAACGTTGATCGTCAAGTAGCCGGCTTTGTCGGCGTTCGCACCTTGAACCGTTGCGCTGAGTTCGTATACGCCGGGAAGGATTCCGGAGAACTCGAACGTGTTCCTGTTTTGTGTCATCAGATTCGTGCGCACCGTCTCATTCGAATTCGCGCGCGTCAATGCCGCAGACGTGACTGCCGCTGGCTGCCCCGCATCATCGATAAACTGGCCGCGAATGCCGAAGCCGCGGGTTCGAACCGTTCGCAGGTCCGGCGCGCTATAGCTTGAACCCGCTTTCAGATCGATCGATGTAGCCGCGGCGGGATCCATCGTGCCTGGGAAATAGATTGTTGGTTCGGAGCTGTTGTCCAACGCTCGTGGATCGATGGGGTTGCCTGTGGCCAGTATGTTCTGTATCGCCTGGATGGAGAATCCGGAGCCCGAAGGAGTCGTGAGCGTGCCTCCCTCAATGGATGGCGACGGTATTGGCGTAACGCTCAGGAAATAGCGGCCGGGAGGCAAACCAAACAGGCGGTACTCGCCGAGGTCGTTGGTGTGAACCGATAGCACTGCCTGAAGGCTTCGCTCTCCCTCGCGATAGCCTGGTTTCAACGCCTTCACCGTTGCGTTGACGACGGGTTCATTCGATCCGTTGATAACCTGGCCATAGATTGCCGCGGTTGGAGTCAGAGGAATCGTCAATCCGGAAATGTTTTTCGAAGCGGCAATCTCGATCGGAACACCGGCCTTGCCGGGAGCGCGCTGCCCGTATTCGGTGCGTGCGAAACCGTCATGTTCGAAAAAAATCCGATAGCTTCCGGGCACCAGGCCGCCGATGCTGAAATGGCCCGCAGCGTCGGTGGCGGAAATGCGCGAGTCCTTCCACTGGCCTCCTACAGGAACCGCAACGATCTGCGTTTGCGCGACGGGCTCCTGGCTCAAAGCATTGGCAACGGTGCCATCAATGGACAGATTGCCCTGGAGTACGAGAAGCGCGAGAAACCAGCCGCTCATCGGATCACCCGCAGCAGGATGTTTTCCTTGCTGCCTTCAACAAGGCGAAGATTCTGACCTCGGCTATCGTAGGTACTTATCGTCTCGGGGTTCTGCCAGGCTCCCGGTGCGATATCTTCCCAGGCAAACACCTTGTACTCACCGGGCGCCAGGCCGTCGAATGTGACCTGACCTGCGGTATTCGAAACGGCGCTCCTGTTGAGATCCTGTCGTCTTCGTCGCGCGGGATCGGAAATAATAGCTGCTGTGGCGCCTTGCACTGGTTTCTGATTCTCATCGACAACTGTCACGGTGATTGCCGCCGCGTTCGGCGCCAGAACCACTTCAAGCGTTTCGCTGGGTTGCGAGTTCACTTCGAATCCGGAATCGAGCACGTCGCGTGTTCCAAGGCGGGCCGCTTTGTAGTACATGCCCGGCGGAGGGCGGAGTATCAGGAAGCGGATCTCTCCAGGCCGCACGGTTGGATAATTGAATAATCCTGTCTCGTTGCCCGGCGTGGCGCCCAGCCCGGTGAGAGTAAAAAGCGCCCTCGCGTATGTGGGATCGGCAACCCCGGCCGGACGTCCCTCAATTGTCACTCGGCCACTTAAGGAAAAACTGGGGTTAAGCGTCAGCGTAATTCCGTCGACGTCCTTGTCGCCGACGTCGATCGTCATGCGCGCGTACATGTCCTTTTCCTGCGGCGTCTGTCGCGCTTTCTGTCCACTCAGCACGTACTTTCCCGGAGGCACCCGGAAATCGAAGCTGCCATCGGCGTTCTGACTGCTGCCGCCCCGCTGATCGGTGCCGTAGTAGGGCAACGACAAGCCCACGGTAAATGAAGGATCCGGCTGTCCGGTCACGCTGCTGATCACGCGGCCGCGCACGTGCACCGTGAGTGTCTTTACGGGTCTGAATTCCAATCCGGAAAATACGGCGCCGGGCTTAAGGTCAATGGGACGCGCGGCAGCCGGATCGGTGGTGCCGGGATAATAGACCGTCAAATAAGTTTCGTCGCGGAACGCCGCAGCGGAGACCACTCCTCGAGCGAGAGCCTCGGCCAGGGAGAGCCGCACACTCGGCTCGCCCGCAAGAGTGTCGGGAGCCGATGTCGAAGGAATGACGTAGGTATCGCCTTCTATCGCAGGTGCGTAGGCCGGAAGCGCCTGCACGTAATAGGGCCCGGGCTCCAGGTTGAAGACACGGAACTCGCCAAGGTCGTCGGTTTGCACACGCTGTACCGAATTCAAGCTGAGTTCGCCCTGGTTGTATGTTCCGCGCGAAACACGCACAAAGGCACCCGGCATGGGCTTTCCGTCCAGATCGATCACACGGCCGGAGATGACGCCCATCGGTGTGAGCGCGAGGTTGATGTTCCGCTTCGTTTCGCCGGCTTGAAGATCGATCGGAGTTCCCGGCCGTGTGCCACGTTGTCCGTACTCGAAGCGTACAAAACCATCGTGCGTTGCAAACACGCGATGACTTCCGGCCGCGAGATTACGAATCGTGAATCGACCGCTATCGTCGGTCGTCGCGGTTTGCACATCGCTGAGCTGGCCTTGAATCATCGTCACGACAATCCGGGCCCGGGCCAAAGGTTCATTCGTGCCGGCCCTGGTGACGGTGCCCTCAAGGCTCGCGCGTTCGGGTGCCTGAAGTGCAAACATCAACAGGGCCAGAATGGAAAATCGCAGAGTCATATTTAACTAAGCCGCGGTATGGTGTGTAGAAAAATAACATCACCCGGCGGACGGGTCAAAGGAAAACGGCAGCGTGCGGCGTTAGAGCTGCTGGTATTGCGATGGAAGGAACAGCACTGCGAGCCTGGAACTTCCGCTCCGTCAGGACCATTTCCGGGCCTCACACTCAGCCATTCTGCAGCGAGTTCCACGGTTGCTTCAGAAGAGAACGTACGCCAGTCTCAATGCGCAGATCCCTTCGGTTAACACCGTTGCTGAAATTACTGAGCAGGTATGACGACTGAATCAATCGGAACGGATTGGTCTCTTCGGCGATAGACCACGCGGACGGGAGCTTCCGGGAAGCGTGCCCCCCCTCTCCCGACGGGAGGCAGTAACATACTTGACTGACAGATGAAGCAATTGCCCCTCCTGGCCAGGAGGGGTGGCGCGAAGCGCCGGGGTGGTGGTTCAGATTCCACAGGCAGAATCTGTCGATCAAGAACAACCACCCCGTCCGCTTCATATTAGGAAGCTTCGCGACATTTTCTTGGTGTCGCGTCCGCCCCTCCTGGCCAGGAGGGGCGATTGCAAATCCGTGCTGTCAGCCAAGTATGTTAGTGCCCCGGCGGGAGAGGGTTCCGACAATGAACATTTCATACTTTGGACATCCGCCTACTTCTTTTCAGGCATCAGCGTCACCTGGATGCGATTATCGTTGCTCAGATAAGTCTTCGCGGCTTTCCGGATTCCCTCCGCATCCAGCTTGTTGTAAAACTCGGGGAGTTTCCATGCCTCCGCGGGGTCTTCATTGAACTGGTAGCGCCCGATCAGCTGGCTCATGACAAACGCGTTCTGACGGCTACTGGTTTCGTAGCCGCGCAGCAGCGTGGCCTTGATATTGGTAATTTCCAGGGCGGTGGGTCCTTCATCCTTCAGCTTTTCCATTTCTGCATACACGCGCTTCAGCAGATCCGGAACGCGCTGTGGATCGCAGCCGAACTGCACGGTGAACGTGAATTCCTTGCGCGGAATCCTGCTTCCACCACCGCTGGCCGTAATACTGTACGTCCCACCAAGTTCCTCTCGAATGGCCTCCCGGAGGCGCTCCTGCAAGATCTGAGCCATGGCGTTGATTTCGATGCGCGGCATGTTGTCCCACTCGAACGGACCGCTGTATAAAATTGAAACCTGGCTTCTGGGTTCGATTCCTTTCTCGACGGTCTTCGCAATAACGCCCGGAGAAACACGTGCGCCGATATCTTTCCAGTTCTCGGTTCGATGCGTTGCCGGCAGCGAAGCCAGATACCTTTCGGCGAACGGCCTGAGGGCCGCCAGGTCCAGGTCCCCAACGATCACAAAGGTGAAGTCACTGGCGTCGGAGAACCGATCCTTATAAAACGCGAAGGATTTCTCCAGGTCCCATTTATCGACGGTTTCAGTGGTGTCCATTTGCCGTCTTGGATGGTTGTTATACGTGGTTTCGACTCTCACTTTCGAGAAAGCAAAGGCAGGATCCGCGGCCTGGTTTGCAAGAATGGTTCTCAGTTGAGTCTTCTGAGCTTCGAACGCATCCTTGTCCAGCCTCGGAGCTGTGAACCGGAGATAGATGAGCTGAAACATGGTTTCCAGATCCTTTTTTGAAGCGCTTCCGCCCATTCCTTCCTGCAGTTCACCGATGGAAGGACCGGCAGATGCAACCTTTCCGGTAAGCACTTTGCGAAGATCAATCGCGCTGAATTTGCCCAGGCCTCCTGCAGCAACCGCGCTGGTCGCCGAACTGACCGCAGGGTAGTCCGCATCGCTGACCAGCGATGAGCCTCCAGGGCTGAATGCCTGGAGGAGAATCTCGTCCGGCCGGAAGTCGGTCGGCTTCAGCACGACTTTCACTCCGTTGGAAAGTTCCCATTCGGTGATTCCGGGTTCCCGGGTGGACGTCTTTACGATCCTGCCCGGCGCGGGCAGCGTGTCCATTAATGCCTGCGCCCCTACGGTATCGACATAGGCTGTAACCGGCTTGCCAACCGCATCCTTTAAGATTGCCGTCATCTGCGATTCAGTGGGCAGCGGCACGCCAGCCTTGTCCGGTTCTGTCACGATCACCAGACGGTTGTCGACGCTGCCGAACCACTCCTTTGCAAGAGCATTGACTTCGGCAAGAGTGATTTGCGGCACGAAGCGCTGAGCCAGGGCATTCTCCAGATCTGCTCCCGGTATGGATTCGCCGGATACGAAGTTCCGAATGAATTCCGACGCGTGGCTTGCGGAAGTCCTCGTCTCCTTCTGGGTCAGCATGCGTTCGTAACCGCGCAAGATGTTCTGCTTCTCGCGCTCCAGTTCGGTGGCCGTGAAGCCGAAGCGTTCCACGCGTTGCGACTCGGCGATCAATGCATCCGTTCCGGCTTCCACGCCGCCGTCCTTGACGAGCGCGCTGAGCGATGCAATATCTTTGGGTTTTGCAATGAAGTTACTGCGCCCTGCACCTGCTGCGACGAATGGCGCACCGGGCTTTTGTGCGATTTCAGAAAACCGGCCGGAGATCATGCCGGAAAACAGTCGATTCACGAGGGATTGCCGGTATGCGCGGACATTTCCCTGCTCACTCGCGGGTAAAAGGTTGTCCATTTCAATGGAGGTGGTCGTCAATTCCTTATCGGAAAGGAGGGCAAACACCGCGCCTTTGTGGTCGGGAATATCGAACACTTTGCGTTCTCTGGCCGTTTTCGGCGCTGCGGGAATCGGCGCAAAGTGCGCCTTGATCATTCCCTCGATCGCGGTCTTATCGAAGTCACCGACAGCGACGACAGCCATCAGATCTGGCCGGTACCAGTCCGTATAGAACTGTTTCAGCCGGTCCTGCTTGAAGTTCTGAATGACCTCGGTTTTGCCGATCGGAATCCGGTCCGCGTATCGCGAGCCTGCCAGCAGCAGCGGATAAAGCTTGTCACTGACACGTGCACCGGCGCCGCGTCGCAACCGCCACTCTTCCATGATGACGCCGCGTTCCTTATCCACTTCGGCGGGGTCAAAGCTCAGGTTATGCGCCCAGTCTTCCAGAACCTGAATCGACTTCTCCAGGATTTCGGGCTTGTCTGTGGGAATCGTGAGCATGTACGTCGTCTCGTCAAAGCTCGTGCCGGCATTGACATCCGCGCCGAATCGCATTCCCGTGGACTGGAGGAACTTCACCAGATCTTCGTGAGGGAAATTCTTCGTGCCGTTGAATCCCATGTGCTCGACAAAGTGCGCCAGGCCCTGCTGGTCATCGTCTTCAAGAATGGATCCTGCCTTCACAACAAGCCGCAGCTCCGCGCGATTGCGCGGCTCTTTGTTGGCTCGGACGTAGTAACGCAAACCATTGGGAAGCGTTGCAACGGTAATCGACGATTCCACCGGAATCGGTTGATTGAGCGCCAGCGACGAAGCTGCAGGTGCAGCAGGCTGCTGCTGAGCGACGAACGAACTTGCTGTGAGGAAAACCAGCAGCGACAGGAGCGTGAACAATGTCTTCGAGCGTTTCATGGGTCCTCCAGACACCGGGATTTCCGACTAGAGTGCACTCACGCAAGGGCGGGGTCAAAGAAATTCACGAATGGCAGGACCAGCGCGGGATTTATCGGGTGGAAAGTCCGAGATCTCAGCCGCGAAGGGCCCAGCGGAGCATTTCGCTGATCTTCGCGCCTTTTCCCTGCATCAGTATGCCGACGCGGAAGATTCTTCCGGCAGCAAACACGCACACGAGGGACGCCAGAATCACAAGTGCAGCGCCCAACACGGGCTGCCATACCGGGATTCCTGGCGGTATGTTTTGCCGGATGATCATGAGCATCGGCGTTGCGGGCGGAAATAGAGACATCACGAGCGAAAGAGTCGATGCGGGTTCGCGTAACACGTATTGCAGGACGAACATCGGCGAGACGACCATCAGCATTACCGGGGTCATCATGCTCTGAGCTTCCTTCATGTCGCTGACCGCGGCGCCGATGGCTATAAAGATGGAGCCGTACATCAAAACCGCGAGGCAAAGGAAACCCAAAAACCACCAGATACTCTGCCAAGGGAAGAATTGGGCATACCCCGCACGGCTCAGCGCCGCATACGCGCCGGTCAGGTACACCGTCGCCATGGTCAGAGAAACGCCTACGATTCCGAGCAGTTTTCCGACCATGAGTTCGAAGGGAGGAATCGAGGCCAGTAACACTTCGGCGATACGTTGGGTCTTTTCTTCCAGCGTGCTGTTCAGCAGGGGGGTCGTCGTCGCCATGATCACCATGAACATGAGGAACATCATGGCAAAGGGTACGAGGAAGTTCGCGGCCTGGTTTGTTTCTACCGCGCTGATGATGTTGCCTGAAGCATCCGTTTGCACCAGGCCGAGATTTCCGACCGGGAGCCGCTGGGTAAGCTGACGGACGACCTTCGGGTCAAACGCCGCACCCTCGAGCCGGAGCTGCTGTACCTTTTCGTTCAGTACGCTCGTAATCCAGTTACGGGCATCGTTGTAGGTTGGAGTGTTTGAATAGTAATCGAGCGTTGCCGGTCCAGTGCCGCTGCCTGCATCGATGACGTTGGGACCAATCAAGACAAAAGCCATGAGGTCACCCTTCCGAATGCGATTGGAAAGTTGCAGGGATAGACGCGGCATATCCAGGCCGCCGGTTTCGACTCTCTCGAGAACGAACCTCGGAAGGATCTGTTTTCGCGCGGCGCCTTCGCCCTGGAATATCGCCACCTCGTCGCGCTGCCGCGCCGCGGATTCGAGGGATTCGAACAGCCGGCCCGTATAGTCAACGACTGCGATCCGTTTGTCCTTCGTATCGACTCTGCCTTCCATGAGGGCGCCGACGATGAAGCTGCCACCCATCATCAGAGGCATCATCATGAGACCGATAAGAAACGCTTTCGTCTTGACGGACACCATGTACTCACGAATCGCCACGACTATTGTCTTATGCATGGGCTGCCCCCGTTTGTTCCGGAGATGTCATGGACTCCACAGTGGGTCTTGCGATTCTCACAAAAATATCGTGGAGGGACGGCCGCGTCAGTTCGAAGTGCACCACGCGGCCCCGCCTCATCAACTCTGAAAGCAGCGTCTGTGGATTCGTGTTTGGAGCCATACGTAGTTCCTGGAGCCGGCCGAAATCATTGACCTTCTCCACGCCGGGAATCGTTCTGGCGTCAAAGTTATCGCCTTCCACTCGAACGCGCACGGTGTCCTGTCCATAACGGTCTTGTATGGAATCCAGGGTTCCGTCGAGAACTTTGTTGCCCTTGTAGATCATGAAAATGAAATCGCACATTTTTTCAGCGACGGCCATGTCGTGCGTGGAGAAAATCACAGTCGTACCCTTCCGGCGCAATTCAAGGACCGCCTCGCGCAAGACGTCAGCGTTTACCGGATCGAGACCTGAGAAAGGCTCATCCAGGATCACAAGCTGAGGTTCGGTCAGCACTGCGGAAATGAATTGAACTTTTTGGGACATTCCCTTCGACAGAGTTTCCACCTTCTTGTCGCTGTATTCCGAGAGACTCATTCGATCGAGCCATGTGCGGATCAGGGGGTTGGGATTTCGATGGCCCTTAAGCTGGGCGTAAAACCGCAGCACCTCCGAGACTTTCATTTTCTTGTACAGCCCGCGCTCCTCCGGAAGGTACCCCACTCGATCGGAAGCGGCGCTGGATCCCATCTCTCCAAGTACGCGGATGGCGCCGGCGCCAGGATCGGGATGGTAGATTCGCATGATCATGCGCAGGGTTGTCGTCTTCCCGGAACCATTTGGTCCGATGAATCCGTAAATCGATCCTTGCGGAACGGCTAATGTCAGGGCGTTCACCGCGACATGCTGCCCAAAAGTTTTGGTGACCTTTTCGATCTCAACGACGTTCATGTGACCGCGGATCATAGCATGTTCGTTTTCCAACAGGTTCAGCGAACAAGTGTTTTGGGATCGACAATGGCCTGCAGCACCTGGGCGTACGTGGGCTTCTCGCCTCGCCGGATCCGATCTCGCAGATCGGTCATGGGCGAAACCACCTGAAGCCAGCCCCCTCGCCACCATTTCAGGTTCGTGGCGCCGGGCGACCCCACGAATCGAATGAACAGGCTTGAGGAATCGATAGGAAGGGTTGCGGCGTTTTGATAAAACCTCTGGATTTTTGCAGCATCGCCGCCAAAGTTTGTTTGTTCCAGGTAGATTTCCACATTCGAAAGGTAGAACGCCGAGACCGTTGCTTTCTGCTGATTCAGGTATTCGGCGACCTTTCGAATCGCAGTCGGTCCGCTGAAATCACCGACGACGGGAATAAAGAGATTCTTCAGCTGCATCTCACGAATGAATTGATAGTTCTCCTCCGTCGACAGGAAGCTCCAGGTCTTCTTATCCGCATCGGTATCCGTCATGGCCTGAATGTAATTTGGAGCGGGGGCCATGTTTGGAGGAAACGAGCTGGCAAATTTGTAATCGATTTCAGGGCCGGCTCGGAAGAAAACGTCGTAGACATATTCGACCTTCTTCAGATCATCGGCGCTCAGCGCGAAGCGATGCTTTGTGAAGCTGGCCTTGATCGCCGTCAGGTTCTCCGCGTAATACGCCTTGTCTGCCTTATGGCCCTCGAACGCAAGAAACAGACCGTTGGCCCTGGCCGTCGAGGGAACCTTTTCGGAAGTTTTAATGGAAAACAGCCGCGACACAAAGTCTGCACGAGTCGGCGACATCTCAAACAGGGCCTTGTACATGAAATGAAGGATCGCGTTCTGCCTGCGAATATCGAAGATAAACGCGATACGCGGCTTCACTCCGGCGGCATATGTAAAATTCTGCTCGGATGCCACGCCGAGGTAGGCACCGCCGGGCTTTGCTACCTTCGTTAATACGGGCATGATGTCCTGAATCGTTTCTTCATTGGTAATGAAGTTTTCATAGGGGTATTCGCCGCCCGGTTCCGAAAATTCCGTGAACAGGCGCCAGAATTCCGCGTCTGAAATCTGCGCCGGCAAAGACCCGGATTGAGGAGAGGGAGTTCCCACACCAGGCAAAACGAATGCAAGGATCAGAACAAGAACACTGGCAACGCGCATGAATACCTCCGGTGGGCTTTTCTTGAAAAAACTGCGAGCAGTATAGGGCAGCGTATAATCGCTCCAGCCCATATTTAAATTTTGTTTTCGTGCCAACGAAATCCTGGTTCGATGCGTCAAGACTTACCAGCGCGGAGCACCAAAATGAGTTCTCGTCTGTGGATCGGGTTGCCCATCCTTCTCGTGGCCTTCATGTGTCTTGCGGCACAGGATGCGGAGTTCACCGTCAAGCTGGATGTAACTCTGGTAACGCTTCAGGCGGAAGTGTTCGACGCGACCGGCAGGCCGGTGTTGGACCTGAACAAGGACGACTTTCTCATCTACGACAACGGCCAGCCTCAAGTGCTTCAACACTTCGAGCCGATTGAAGCTCCGTACAGCGTGCTTGGGCTCTACGACTGCACGGGGACGATGCGCGACCACTGGCCGTTTGTGACTGCTGCGACCACGCGGTTTGTGACCATGCTTCGTCCCCAGGATCGCGTTTCAGTTGCGGAGTTCGGTACGAACCTTCAAACCCTGCTCGACTGGACGCCGAGGAACCAGTGGAATTCCAACCTCGATATTCGGACAGATCTGTCGGTTTGTGCCGACACCGACTTCTTTGGATCGATGGCAATCGCATCCAGCCGGTTGCAGAGAATCAGCGGGCGGACCGGCGCCGTCGTTTTTACCGACGGAGTTCAGGAACGGATGCGAACGAAACCCGTTGTTGTCGGCGGCGTGCGGTTGCAGAGGTTTTCGAATTCCTCCGAAGACGAGGATTTTCAGGAAGCACTGCAGGTCGTCCGATCAGGAAAGACACCTTTCTATTTCGTCGCGATCAGTACGGATCTGAATCCTGCTGCCGCTGACGACATTCTCCACCAGACGACGTACTACTCCCCACTGGTCCTCTATAACATGCAGCAGGTACGGTCCCGTATCGAACAGTTCGCGGAAGCATCGGGCGGACGCGTGGTTTACCCTCAGAAGCATTCCGACTACATACCGTTATTCGAGCAGATCGGGCGGGAACTCGGGGCGTCTTATAGTCTCGGCTACACTCCGCCGGTAGCAGAACCCGGCGTTACGCGTCGAATCGAAGTTCGAACCCGAAGAGAGGGGTTGCGTGTGCGCCAGTCACGTCAGACCTATGGTGGTGGTCAATGAACTTCCGTCCGGCGTCTGCTGCTTCGCTGTTTGTTGCGCTCGCGTTGGTCCCGTTACTTACGAGCGCAGCCAGTCCGCAGATGTTGATGGCTTCCATCGAAGGAATTGTCGTCAAGATAGGCACTGCGGATATGCGATTGCGTTTTCCAGGTCAGGATGGTCGCGTCGATGAACATGTTGTGACTGGCGAAGGCGGATCGCCTCTCGAAGGCGCGACAGTCGAGCTCACGGGAATTGTCGGTACAGAAGTTCGTTCATACAGCGCACGGACCGGCCGCGACGGCAAATTCGTTTTCCGCAATCTACCTCCAGGCCAGGGCTATCAACTGATCGTAATTCATTCGTCGGAATATCTTCCGGCTCAATACGCGCAGCCCGCGCCAGGCCTGCCGGGTAAGCCTCTCTCGCTTTCAAGCGGCCAACAGTTGACCAATGTTCGAATTGCGCTCTGGCCGGCGGCTCAGGTATCGGGACGCGTCCTCGATCGGACGGGAAGGCCGGTGAGAGCCATCGTGTCGGCCTTCAAACCCTGGTACATGGAAACATGGAGAATTCTCGCCCGGACTCAGGACCAAAGCAAAACTGGTGCGGTCACCAGAGTTGAAACGAACGACCGGGGGGAGTATCGGTTTCAGGGATTGCCAGCCGGTCAATACTATTTTCTTGCCAGTTCCACATCGACAATTCAAATCGGCAATGTGAAGGGCTATACCTTCTCTTCGTACTACGGCGCATCCAAACCTTCGGACCAGGGCGTTCCTGTGGATCTGGATCTTGGCGAGACGGTCCGAGACCTGAATATCTTGGGCGACTACATGCAGCGAACGACAATTCCAGGTCAGGCTATCGATCGAAGGACCGGAAATCCTGTTCAGCTGACGCAAATACTGATCGTTCGCCGCGGTGAGATACCGGAGGCGATGACGGAATTTGTTCCGGCCCCCGCATTCAATCGCGGTCCGAGGGATTTTCTTCTTTCCCTGCATCCCGGTGCGTATGTGCTGACTGTACTTGCCCGAGGAATTTCGGGCAGAGTCAATCTGGATGTCAAAGATTCGAGTCCCATGAGTCTGCAGGTGCCACTCAGCCCGCTGACCGAGATCGACGGGCGAGTCACGATCGACGGTAATCTCGCCGGCGCCTTCGCGGCGAATAGCGTGCCAGTGAAAGTAATACTTCGTTCGATGACAGCCCCGATATCGAACTTCGTCACGCGCGTCCTGCCCAATGGAACCTTTCGAGTGAGCGGTATTCCTGCGGGCGATTATCGTGTCGACGTTCACCCGTTTCTATCGGCTCCGCCTGAAGAAAATATGCCTCCGGCGTTCAGGGATATGTATGTCCGTTCCTTGAAGCTGGGAAAAGACGACGTGCTCGCGGATGGCCTTCGCATCGATGGTTCATTTGCCAGCAGCCTGGAAGTCGTTGTGGGTGCCAATGGCGGCGTCGTTGCGGGTCGAATTCTGCGCGATAAGCAGGCCGTTGTGAATGTCCGAGCCGTCCTTGTTCCGAATGCCGCTCGCCGCCAACGCGGTGACCTCTATAAGACTGCATTCACGGACGACACGGGACAATTCGAGATCCGCGGTGTTGCGCCCGGAGACTACAAGTTGTTTGCGTGGGAACTTGTAGAGTTTGGCGCGTGGCAGGATCCACAATTCATCAAGCTGTATGAGAACCGCGGGACGTCGGTTCGTGTTAACGCAGGTGGGCGACAGACTGTCGACGCCGTTCTGATTCCAGCCTTGAACCTGAAGTGAATTTGGGGATGGGAAATGCCAAGTGATGACAATTAGCTAACTGTCAAATCGGACCGATCGCCCCTCCTGGCCAGGAGGGGTGGCTGCGCCGAAGGCGCAGACGGGGTGGTGGGTCAGGTTAAACAGCCAGAATTCTTAGATCAAGAACAACCACCCCGGCGCTTCGCGCCACCCCTCCCTCCAGGAGGGGCTATCGCCCCAATCAGCCGTTGCGGTCCTGCCACTCCTCGTGCCAGGCCATTTGAATGGCTTCGAGTTTCTTCTCGTTGGAGTTCTTCGGGTCGTCGCTGAAACCTTCCAGCGCCAGGACCCACTTGTGGAGATCGGTGAAGCGAACCGTCAGCGGATCGGTGTCCGGATGTTTGTCGGCCAGGGCAATGGCAAGATCTTCGATGCTGGTCCAGGTCAGATTCGGGTTCATTGGATTTCCCTCACACGTTTGTCCTTCAATGCGACTCGAATGGCGGAATTCATGTTCAATTCGGCGAGACGCTGGGTGGCCTTGCTCAACCGCTCGATGGCTTCTCGGATGACGGTGTGACTGTCGCTCTTCACCGCTTCGTGAAGATGAGTCACGGAGGCGCTGATCTCTGCCCGCTCCTCGTTTGAAAGCTCACTGATATTCTCGTCGCGCAACCCCTTCTCGGTTGCATTCAGCACGAGTTCGGCTTCGTTGCGCGCTTCGATCACCTGACGTGCTTCGATGTCGGCCTCCGCGTATTCGAACGAATCCAGAATCATTCCTTCGACCTGTTCGTCGGTCAGGCCGTAGGTTGGCTTAACTTCGATGGACTGATACTTGTTGGTGCGTTCTTCCTGGGCGGAGACGTTCAGGATGCCATCCGCGTCGATCAGAAACTTGACGCCAATTCGCGGCATGCCCGCTGGCATCGGCGGAATATTCTTCAGATCGAATTGCGCCAGGCTCCTGCAATCCTTCACCAGTTCGCGTTCGCCCTGCAGGACGTGAATCTTCACGTTGGTCTGGCCTTCGACGTAGGTGGTGAAGTGTTCCGTCGCGCTGGCGGGAATTGTGGAATTGCGAGGGATGATTTTCGACATCACGCCACCCATGGTCTCAATCCCAAGCGATAGGGGAGTGACGTCCAACAGCAGCATGTCGCGTTTGCCGCCGCCCAGTATGTCGGCCTGAACTGCCGCGCCCAGTGCGACGACTTCATCCGGATTCAGTTCCGTATGCGGGACGCGTCCGAATAATTCCTGAACGCGTTCGCGGACCAGAGGGATTCGCGTGGAACCTCCGACCATGACGACTTCGCTTATCGCATCGGGCTTCAGTCCTGCATCCTTCAGCGCCTGGCGGCAGGGTTTCAGAGTGCGTTCAACAATGGGTCCGATCAGCGCATTGAACTCCGCTCGGGTGATTTTGCGGCGGAACTTCAGGCTGTCGATCACAATCTCGGCTTCCTGGCTGGACGACAACTCTTCCTTCGCTTTGTTTACGGCTTTACGAATGGAGGGAATTGTCGATGCATCCGGCGTGCCGCCGATCTCCGTCATGACCAGACGAATCAGATGTTCGTCGATGTCGTCTCCGCCAAGATGCGTGTCTCCGCTGGTGGAAAGCACTTCAAAGATTCCTTCGCTCAGCTTGAGTATCGAAATATCGAACGTGCCGCCGCCGAAGTCATAGACGGCGATTGTGCCGTGTTGCTTTTCGTTCAATCCGTAGGCGAGCGAGGCGGCTGTGGGTTCGTTCACGATACGCAGCACATCGAGTCCGGCAATCCTGCCGGCGTCTTTCGTGGCCTGACGCTGTGCGTCATTGAAATAGGCCGGCACCGTGACAACGGCGCTTGCCACTTCTTCGCCCAGTGCAGCCTCCGCGTTTTGCTTCAGTTCTCTGAGAATGAATGCGGAAATCTGAGGCGGGGTGTAGTCCTTGCCGAAGATCTTCAGTCGAATGACGTGCTCGCTGTCGCCGGCGACGTCGAAGGGAAGCATCGGAAGATCTTCGCGGACGTCTTCAATGCCTTTGCCCATGAAACGCTTGATGGAGAAGATCGTGTTCTTCGGATTTTCGATGAGTCGCGCCTTCGCGCTGTTGCCCACAAGAATCTCGCCGCCTTCTTCAAAATGAATGATGGATGGAACCAGCCTGCTTCCATCGCGGCCGGGCAGAACGCGAGGCACTCCATTTTCAACTATGGCGACCAGGCTGTTTGTGGTGCCGAGGTCGATACCGACGATCTTGGACATTAAAGGGTTCCCTCCAGGTCGCGTTCGAGATTACGTATGTATGAAGACTCCGACAATACTTCCGTCAGTTTGGATAATTGGGCCTTGAGCTCTGCATCCGGGGCATGGCTGGTAACAAGACGATCCCACTCTGCGGAAGCTTTCTCGATTTGCGAATCGAACCGGGCTGCCCGGTTCTCAATGTCGCTTCGAACTGCCGCAACCTGTTCCGGAGTGGCAGATCCGGATTTCACCTCCTCAACCTGCTCATTGATTTCAAACATTTCCATAAGAAATGATTTTGGAACTTTGCTCCCGTCGGATTTATATCCTTCCAGTTCGAGCAGGTATTCCACACGGCGAACGGGATGTCGCAGCGTCCGGTATGCGTCGTTGAGCAGGGAAGTCATCGTCAGAGCCTTCTGCTTGTCCTCGTCCGAGCCGGTGGAGAAGTAATCCGGATGATATTTGCGGCTCAGCTCGTGAAACTTCTTTTCGAGCGCGCCGGAATCGATGCCGAGGATCTTTGGAAGATCGAATACTTCGAAGTAGTTCACTAGGTCGAGAATGAACTCCCGCAGCCGCAGCTCTTCTTGGCGTTGGGGTTCATGAAGACAAATCCTTTACCCATCAGTCCGCTGTCGTAGTCCAGCATGGTGCCGTTCAGGTAGATGTAGCTCTTGAGATCGCAAAACAGTTTGATGCCGTCGCGTTCAAACACCTTGTCTCCGGTACGAGCCTGAGTTTCGAAGTTCAGGTTGTACGACAGGCCCGAACAGCCACCGCCCTTCACGCCGACGCGCATACCTGCAGCGTCGACCTTTTCCTTCTCCATCCTTCGGCGCACTTCAGTGAGTGCATTGTCAGAAATTTCTATTGCCATGTGCCGTTATTTCAGTCGTTCCTACTCGTGTTTCTTCTTCCAGTCTGTGATTGCCGCCTTGATCGCATCTTCAGCCAGGACCGAACAATGGATCTTCACCGGCGGGAGACTGAGTTCCTTCACAATGTCCGTGTTCTTGATCGAGAGTGCTTCGGCGACAGTCTTGCCCTTCACCCATTCCGTCGCGAGACTCGAACTGGCAATGGCGCTTCCGCAGCCGAAGGTCTTGAATTTTGCGTCTTCGATGATTTCGGTTTCCGCATTGACCTTGATCTGCAGTTTCATGACGTCGCCGCATTCCGGAGCGCCGACCAGGCCGGTTCCGACGTTATCGTCGTCTTTCGGCAGAGCACCGACATTGCGGGGATTGTTGTAGTGTTCGATAACCTTGTCTGAGTAAGCCATTTCTTCGTTCTCCTTACGTTATTCCGCAGCCCAGTGGACGGACTTCAAATCAATGCCTTCCTTCGCCATTTCATACAGCGGGGAAAGTTCTCTTAATCTTAGTACGGTTTCGATTACGCGATTCGCGACGTAATCGACTTCTTCATCGGTGTTGAAGCGTCCTATTCCAAATCGAATCGACGTGTGTGCCAGATCTTCACCGACGCCGAGTGCCTTTAGAACATACGATGGTTCCAGGCTCGCCGACGTGCAGGCCGATCCGGACGAAACGGCGATGTCGTGAATACCCATCAGCAGGGATTCGCCTTCAACATACGCAAAGCTCATATTCAGGTTCCCGGGCAGGCGCTGCTCAAGATCTCCGTTGATGTACACCTCGTCGAGTTCGCGCTCCAGCGTTGCCCGGAGTCGTTCACGCATGCGGAACATCTCGGCAATTTCCTTGTCGAGATCTTCGCGAGCGATCTGTGCCGCCTTGCCGAAACCGGCAATTCCGGGAACATTCAGCGTACCGGATCGCATGCCGCGTTCGTGACCGCCGCCGTCAATGATGGGAGTGAGCAAAACCCTGGGATTCCGTCGTCGCACGTAGAGAGCGCCGACGCCTTTCGGGCCATACATTTTGTGCGCCGACAGGGAAGCCATGTCGACATTCATGTCATTCACGTTGAAATGAATCTTTCCGACGGCCTGAACCGCATCGGTGTGAAACAGCACGCCGCGCTCGCGCGCAATCTTTCCGATTTCCTTGATGTTCTGAATGACGCCGACTTCGTTGTTGGCGGTCATGATGGAAATCAGGATGGTCTTTTCGGTAATGGCGTTTCGAATGTCATCGAGACTGACAAACCCCTTGTCGCTGACCGGGAGAAATGTGATCCGGCAGCCTTCCTTTTCCAGATGCTTGCAGGAATCCAGAACCGCCTTGTGTTCCGTAACACAAGTGATGATGTGATCTCCCTTTTCGCGATACATCCCGGCAACGCCTTTGAGCGCCAGGTTGTTCGACTCGGTTGCGCCGCTGGTGAAGACGATTTCCCGAGGATCAGCTCCAATCAGGAGGGCGATCTGCTTGCGGGCGTCTTCAACGGCACTTTCGGCGTCCCATCCAAACTGGTGATTGCGGCTGGCCGCATTGCCAAACTTGTCGGTGAGGTATGGCATCATGGCATCGAGCACCCGGGGATCGAGCGGCGTCGTTGCGTGATTATCCATATATATAGGTAGCTTCATTTTCTTCCTCTGTTCCGTAAACCCTTTGTTTCCTTGCCCCTTAGTTCATCGCCAGTTCGGTAATCGACGTATCTCCAAGAACGCGAACCACTTTGATCTTGAGCTTCATCAGCGGGTCGCGCACCGAGCACCGATCCATCTGCTCGCAACTGGAGCCACGCTCGCAGGGCGTCATTCCAATCGGTCCGTCAATGGCCTCCATCACATCCACGATGGAAATTTTTGATGGGTCACGCGCCAGCACATAGCCTCCATTTATCCCCTGCTGGGATACCAGCAGACCTTTGCGGGCTAGTTTCTGCAGCACCTTAGCCAGGAGCGGAGCCGGTATCTTATATTCCACAGCTATCTCACGGGCACTCACAGAACCGTCCGTGTGTTGGGCTAAGTGCTTGAGAGCAATGAGCCCATAGTCTGCTTTTTTGGATAGTTGGAACATGTGCTGACGGACCTCATCAATGTACGACCGAACTGGTCGGACATCATAAGAAGGTAAGCTTTCACGAGCAGCGCGTCAAGAGTTCATTTAGGACCTGGCGGAGATTTTGGATGGTGGGAACCCCATCGATTCCGGAGTGCCGGCCGTTTCGGTCGATCAGAATCGCATGAAGTCCGGCAGCGGCACCGGCACGGACGTCATCGGCCAAATTGTCGCCGACAAAGAGAATGCGATTCGGGGGTACTCCAGCGGTACGGATGGCTGCCTTGAAGATTTCCGGATGAGGTTTGGCGTAGCCGGTTTCGCTCGATATCGTAATGGAATCGAAGTACGCGAAAATCTTCAACCCTTTCAGCACGGAGTAGATGCGCGAATCGAAATTGGAAATAACGCCCAGCTTGTACTGGTTTCGGCGGAGTTCTTCGAGAACTTCCCGCGTTTCCGGAAACAGGCGCCATCCGCGATCGTCGCGAAACTGTTCGTAAACGTCGTCGAAGAACCTGTCGAAATCGGAGATCATCCCCACTTCGTTAAATACACGGAACACGACATCCTTCCACCACTGCTTTTCATTGTCTGTCGTCAGCGGACCGGAATGATGAAACTGTTGGATGAAGGCTTGCTGAATTGTCGATGCCGGGGAAGTTGAGCCGTAGCGGTGTGCGACCTCCGCGTAGATTTCTCCGACTGTGCCTCGGGTCGTGAACAGCGTTTCTGCGGCATCGAACAGGACGACGTCGTATCTACTCACACGACGCCACGGATCTGAATAGAGTCGAGATCGACGACCGAAAGACCGTTGCGATCTTCGGCCCACGGGACGTGGACTGTCATCTCCTCTTTACGTGCAACCAGTTCCGTATCTCGGGATGGGGATTCCCATTCGTTGATCAACCGTGTCTCAAATCCATGTGTGTCGAAGAAGCGGCGGATTGCAGGGATCACATCCTGATAGACGCCGTCCCAGTTCCTGCCGAAATCTTCACCACGGAGAAACTCTTCGAGTTCATGAATGAGCGCGTCTTTCACGTCGATAATTCTAATGGGCCACGGTCACTAAAGGCAATTATGTCGCGGATTGCCATGGGCGGATTCTGCGCATCCGGAGAGTCGTTGAATGGGCCGAGTGCCGAATCGTTCTCTCCGGCGCGTGGCTGATTTCAGCAAGACCTCGCGCGTTCGCAAGGCTGTATTCCAGACCGGCTTCGGCCAGTGTCTTCAACCAGTTTCCATGGGCGACTTCATCTGGAACTTCGGTGACCGTTTCGAGCAAAGTGATCTGAGGATAACGTTGCATGAACGTAAATCCGTCGGGAGCTGGCTGGAGCCCTTTTTGAGGGGAATAAACCAGAAGACCATTACATAACTGTGTTCTAAACACTGCCGGATCGTGCGCCCCGTACTTTGTATAGCGACGATACATTTGTTCATTCCACGGTCCCAGGTGAGACTTCATGGCTGCAGTCGTCCGATCAAGAATGTTGAAAGCGGCGTCACGTGACTGTTCCATGAAGGCAAATCCAGGGACAAACCAACCCCGGGGTATCCACCAGTCTCTCGCGGTTACCGATCGAGATTTGACCCATGCGGTGTAGCCGGCAAATAGCTGGACCCATTCATGAGACGGATACCCATGGGGGTTGAGAACGATATCCGGAAGCCACATTCTCCAGAGGTCTGGACGAACGTGGGCTTCGGGGTATTGTGGATACGGATGCCACTGTTCGGTTGTAACGTCCGAACCAAGCGCGCCCAAATAGCCTGCATGCAACATAAAGTCCGGAGTGTCGCCTGTCAGCTCATCGACAAGTGCGGCACCGTCCGGGTTGGTGATGGGATGAAGGACGAAATGAACCTTCTCCAGAAGCTTCCGGATTTCCGGATCCGTTGCAAGCAGTTCCGCCAGTTTCAGGATATGCGACGTGCTGGAAACCTCATTGGCATGCTGCCGGCCCGTAATGAACAGCACCGGTTTTGCCGCGATTGTTTTCGCCTGCGAGACGTATTTCCCGCGGGATGGCGCTACGACTTCCAACGCCCAGATGGGGTTTCCGAGATAGGACGTAGCCGCGTGAAAAGCACGCACTTGGGGAAATGCCGCGAGTCTGCGAATGATCTGCTCGCATTCCTGGGGGCCGATCGGAGTGTCCCACTGAACCAGGGGTGTTCGTTCATTCCCATCAATACCAGCTACTGGCTCTATCCGAGGCGTCTTGAAACAGGCGGCAGTTTTCGGAATCTCGATCGAGCCGAACCTCAAAGCATCGACGTATTCATAGGAAAGCCCAATTCCATATCCCCAGTCGTGAAGTCTGCGGACTGCGCCGAACCTGGCGCGGTTTTCTACGGTGTCTGGAACCCCGGTAACTTCCAGCGAAACTACCGAGTTATGTCCGGATTGGACGGTAAGCGCGGTGATTTTCGGGTCGCCATTCAATAACGGAAACAGATTTTCTGTCTCACGGCACGAGTTGTCGTCTTTGTCTTTCCATGTCAGGTCCACACGTGGGTTCGGGCCGGCCTTTCCCGTGAATCGAATACGAGCCGATCCGCCCTGACCGTCTCTCGCATGATGAACCCTGGGAATGATTCGGCCCGGGTTGTGCAACCCGAGAATCTCGAAGAATAAGAGCGTTTCGAAATAAATGTCTTCGTGGAGTGCTTCCAAAGTGGAAATGCGCTCTTCGCCGATTCCAATCCGATAGTCGGGCTCACTCAACCAGAGGTCCACCTCCAACTTTTCGAAATGCGGTGCGCATTCCGGCAACGGTTTACCGTCATAGAGTTGAAACAGATATTGGTGAATGTGGCGCAAAGTCGTGGATTGATACCAATTCCAGAATTGTTCGGGATCCGTCTCAACCCGTTCGTCCGCGACCACAACTCCGTCGACCGTTGCATGTAGCCAGCCGGTGTTGATTCGAACCTGTGCGTAGTCAGGAATTGAATCGAACATTTTTCGCATCAGATAACGTGGTTCGAAGGATTCCTGGAGAATGACGCGGCCTGAAGCGTCTTCGGCCGTTACTTCGCAGGATGCGACAGTCTGCGATATCGACTTCTTAAACGTAACGCAGTCCAAAGGAATTCCAAGGTCCCGCGAAAGGATCTCATCGATGGGATACAACTCGTGGAGCCATCGATGCGTCGATTCGACTGGTCCCGGCGCTTCGGGGGCAATTTCACGATACTGAATTCGGATTAGAGCCGACTGTTGCAGCCTGGGTTTCAGGACTTCGTCGATCCAGCAATAGGCCTGCTTGTGGGCGGCAATAATAAGGATACGGAGCGCTTCGGGATTTGCTCCCAGGTCGAGGGCCAGTTTTCGGAACTCGCCAGCCAACAGGCGTCGAATCTCAGGCGATTCGCTGATCCGCAGGTCCACTTCAACGCGTGAGCCGGATCGAATTGCAGGAACGACCGTTTCCATGAAGCGTCGTCTGGCCGCATCCACTTCCCACGGAAAATCATGCGTTTCTTCGAATATTAACGGCCCGAATCCAACGCCCAGGTTCTTTGCATGGACCCGCAGATCTGGAAATCGAGACTGAATCTCGGCCATGCAGTTCCGCGGATCACCTTCCACCAAAACCTCAAGGCTGGCGGCTGCAAGTTCATCACTGGAAAGTTTTTCAAGAAGTTCTTCCGCTCTGCAAAGTGCGGCAGCCGATTGCCCCGATGCAGACCTCTGTGAAAAGAAATACCGGAGATCCTTCTCAACATGGGCCAGATGCAGGTGTTCTTTCCCGTAATTCCAGGCAAACGGAAGCCGTTCCGCCATATGCGACAGAGCTGCTGCTTCGCCGGCGTCGTCGATGCCGGCGATAACGACGGCGCATCCGAAACCAGCGGTTGCATCGATAACCTCAATCCTCCCCTGACCTTGCTGAAGTCGCTGCAGCGTTTGATGGAAGGCGGCATCCTTTAAATAACGGTTCGCTCGACCAATCAGGATCGGGTTTGATGGGAGACGCTCCGCCTCGTCGGTGATGACGAGCGGAATTCGACAACCCGCCGCTTCAAAGGCGATCCGGGCAGCTAAGTTTATGACTTCAACGCTTCGAACGTCGGGCCCCAGGACGATGGTGGTGTCGGTGAGTTCCGGGATCTGGTCACCGTCTGCATCACCCAGCAATCCCTCCGACGTAAAGAGAGATGAAAGGGAAAACGACTTATCCGGTGGCCGGACGGCGTTTTCATCCGGGACCTCCTGGGAACCGAGTTCGGAGCCAAGGGTTCGCGCGAACAACTCCGCATCGCGGATATCTGGAATTGCGAGAATGTTCCGAGTTCCATCTTTTGAAACAATGATCGAGTCCGTATTTCCGACTGCGAAGCGACGGGCGGCAGAACCGATGAAAATCGCGACAGAGGATTCCGAATTGTCGTACCGCGACAGAGGAAATCCGATGGGCAAATCTATCGAATGTATTTCAAATGTCAGACGAACTGCGACGTTGGCAGCGGCGGCAATTTCTCCAGGCGTGGCCTGATCCGCGACGTAAATTCGAACGTTCAGGTAGTCTGCCAAACCGCCACAGTGACCCTGATACGCATTTGCCGACAACATCAGCGGATCATAACACGCACATTCGAATAGAAATCGATTGCTGAATCGATGGCGCCCTTAGTCTAAGCTTCAGGAATGGCGCGGTGTTTGGCAGGGTCTGGACAATCCGAAGGCGGGAAAGAAAGTATTGACACAATCATTTCGTTTAGTTTAAAAACGAGATGCCGCACGACGGTGTGCAGGTAGTTGTATGACACTGACGTTCGGTTTGCGCCTCGCAGTGATGCTGCCGGGGCGTTTTTTTTGGTCGGTCTGTCGGACGGTTACATTGACAGATGCTTTCCTGGCCATACTATTGAGCCGTTTGTTGATTCAGAGTTTCCGCTGCCAGTGGAAATGTCGTGTCAATGAGCAAGTTGGTTTTAGGCGTGTTATGCATGACGCATAACCATTAAGGGGGCCGTCTACCAGGCGATTTGCCTGTATGGATGTGCTGATTTAGACGAATTTGAGTTATCTAGAAAGGCGGGGGTCTATGCGGTTACGCTTTACAGCGTTGTCTCTTCTGTTGGCTTTCATGCTGTTCACAGGAACGGCATTCTCTCAGACATTTACCGGATTGTTCGATGGCAATTACGTTTACAACTTTAACAAGCCAGCCAATCAGAACAACCAATTCAATTACGGTGTTCCTTCGAGAGCTTTTGATGTCAACCATCAGATGTTCAGCCTGAACTATGCTGAACTCGCGATCGAACAGAAGGGGACGCCGGTTGGCTATCGTTTTGATTTCGGTTTCGGTGATACGGCTCGCGTAACGAACTCTTTTGAGCCGTCTTCGGTGGACCTGCAGCATATTCAGCAGGCATACGCGTCGGTTAAAAAAGACAACATTACGGTGGATTTCGGTAAGTTCGTCACTCCATTGGGAGCTGAAGTTATCGAGACCAAGGATAACTGGAACTACAGCCGCGGCCTGTTGTTCACGTATGCGATTCCGCTGTATCACTTTGGTGTGCGGACAACGTTTGCCGGTTCCGACAAGGCGACCTTCGGTGCCTATCTCGTGAATGGCTGGAATAACGTCCGGGACAACAACACGGCGAAAAGCCTTGGATTGATGGCGACGTTTAAACCCTCAGAAAAGCTGACCCTTACGGAAAACTATCTGATGGGAAATGAGAGCAGTGTCACCGGTGACAATCGTCGGCACATGTTTGATTCCATTGCAACCTATGTCGCGAATTCCAAGATCAGCCTCCTGGCGAATTATGACTACGGATTCGATACGCAGTTCGCCGCGCGTCGCATGTGGCAGGGAATTGCCGGTTATGCCAAGATTTCCTTCAATGGAATGGACACCGGTTTCAAGGTCGTTCCCCGTTACGAGTATTTCTATGACAAGAACGGATTTGGGACAGGTGCCAATCAGGTCCTCCAGGAAGGCACAATAACGCTTCAGATGGTTTCGAAAGAAGCCGGTACGTTCTGGGCGGAGTATCGCCGCGACTGGTCCGACCAGCAGGTGTTCTCAATCAACAAATCGTCGGGCCTGGTTCCTCGTCTGAATCAGGATACTGTCGAAATCGGCTACACGTATTCTTTCACCAAAGAAGTAAAGTAGCGCCACGCTGCCAGGGGAGAGGAAGACTTCTCCCCTGGCAGTTCTCTCCACCTAAGCTTTCCCATCGACGAATCCTTAGCAAGTCGCGGTAAGATTCATCAAGGCTTTGGCGAAGGCAATCACATTGAACCACCACGAGTTTTACAATGCCACTCGGCATGGCGCCGCAGTCCTGAGGCAGCCATGGAACTGCGGACTCATCCGTCTGACTGGACCGGATCGAGTTTCCTGGCTTCAAGGAATGGTAAGCAACGACGTCGAGAAGTTGCATCCCGGACAGGGTGTCTATGCCACGCACTTGAATGCTCAGGGGAAAATTGTCGGCCAAATGACAATCCTTGCGGGCGCCGACGATATCTGGCTCGCGCTGGAAACTTCGAATGTGAAGAAGCTGGGCGAAGTTCTGGAACGCATGATCGTCATGGAAGATGTCCAAAGCGAGGATTGTTCCGGCAAATTTGAGTCTATCGCCGTGATCGGTCCGACGTCGGGCGCCGTTTTGGAGTCCTGGCTGGGTGAACCGGTTCGTTTCGGCAGGGAATTCGATCACGGGGAATTCCAGAACTGGCGCATCATTCGCGATGAGTTGGGCTATACCGTGTGGGCAGACGTCTCGAAATCCGGAACTGTGCTTGAAGGAATCAAGGCGGCCGGCGCTGTGGAAATAGACGAACTCACATGGAATGTCGTCCGGACCGAAGCGGGATTGCCGATTTACGGTATTGATATTGATGACACGACCACACTTCCGGAGATTGGCGAAAAGGGAATCCGTTACGACAAGGGTTGCTATATCGGACAGGAAGTTGTGGCGCGCATCAAATATATCGGCCATGTGAATCGCAGGTTCATGGGGTTCATTACTGACGGGGATAAACAACCACAACCACGAAGTGTCGTGAAGAGCAACGGAAAGGACGTGGGCTACATCACTTCCAGCGTCGTTTCTCCCGAGTTGGGAAGGGCGATTGCCCTCGGGTTTGTAAATCGCGTAGCTGCTGTTTCCGGAGCAGCGGTTGAACTGGTCTCGGGTGAGACTTCGATTGCGTCGAAGGTTTCGGAACTGCCGTTTATACCGTCTGCGACCTGGTCCGCGGATTGAACTGCGACACCCGCTGCAATTCTTCGAACAGCCGTTTTTCTTCTGCCGTCATCGGCTTCGGTAACACAATCTTCAGTGCGACAAGGTGATCGCCGCGGCCACCGCCGCGAATGTTGAGTCCCTGACTGCGCAGGCGCAGTCTTTGTCCGGAAGCCACACCGGGTGGGACGCGGATTTCAGCCCTTCCATCCAGCGTCGGCACTTCGATGGCCGTTCCGAGTGCCGCTTCCCACGGAGTGATTTCCACAACAGATTCGGTGTCATCGCCTTTGACGGTAAAGTGAGGATCGGGCTGCTGTTTCAACCGAACGTAGAGGTCGCCGCCCTGTGGTCCTCCTCCGGCAATCCGGATTCGGCTGTTGTCTCTGGCGCCTGGAGGAATACGAACGTCGAGAGTCTTTTGAGACCTGGCAAAATTCACCGTGAGCTTCTGAGTAATTCCGCGGTGCATGTCCAGCAAAGGCAGTTCGAGCTCCGTCTCGGCATCTTCCGGTGGTCTGGAACGGGGACGGGAGCCCTGGCCGGCGCCACCACCCGGAATTCCGCCAAACAGCGTCTCGAAAAAATCGCTGAAGGAGCCACCTTGATGATTGAACCCGCCCCTTCTTGCCGAGCCACCTCCCCCGAACATTTCACCGAAATCGATATTTCCTTCCCACTGAGGTGGCGGTGTGAACTCGGATCCGCTTTTCCAGTTGGCGCCCAGCTGATCGTACTTCGCACGTTTTTCCGGGTCGCCAAGAACTTCGTATGCTTCCTGGATTTCCTTGAACTTGTCTTCAGACTGTTTATTGTTCGGGTTCAGGTCCGGATGGTATTTCCGCGCCAGTTTACGGTGGGCCTTTTTGATGTCTTCGTCTTTCGCATTGCGCGGCACACCCAGCGTTTCGTAGTAATCACGGAATTTCACTGCCATGCACCCATTATAGAGGTACTGGTATAGAGGTACTAGATCGTTACTTCAAGACCTTCGCGGGCGGCAATCACATTGGGGTGGTGTTTCATGGCGCGATGAAGAATCTCTTCTATTGTGGAATCTTCGTGGTAAGGGTCGTGGTGGTATAGAGCGATTTTTTTCGCCCCGGCCTGTAGTCCACTTTCAATGGCCTGTTTCCAGCTGCTGTGTCCCCACCCTTCATGATCGGGTAGTTCTTCCGGTGTGTATTGGGAATCCACGATGAAAAGGTCTGTATCTTTTGCGAGAGTCTGGATGTTCCGGTCGCTCCAGTCGGTTCCGTGCTCCACATCGGTGCAATACGTGATTGTCTTTCCGTTCTGGACAATGCGATAGCCCACACAGCCCTGGGGATGCTGAAGTGGAAGTACAAGGATCTTCGTGTCGGCGACGTCGAAAGTTCCTTCGGTCAGATCGATGTACTCCCGCGAGCACGGAAGTTTGGACATATCGACGGGGAAATACGGGTCCGCAATGATTCCAGCAAGTGCATCCATGACGAGGTTCGCGTCGCGCCTTCCGGCAAAGTAAAACGTAAAGTGATTATTGGGGTTGTAAAGCGGTCGGAAGAACGGAATTCCCTGAATGTGATCGAGATGGAAATGGCTGAAAAGAATATGCCCGCGTATGGGTTTACTTCCGAATTCCTTCTCCAATTGCTTTCCGAGCAGGCGGATTCCCGTACCACCATCGAAGATCAGGATCTGATTACCTTCCGACCGGACTTCAATGCAGGATGTATTCCCACCAATGCCCATGTTTTCAACTTGCGGCGTTGGCGTCGACCCACGAACCCCCCAGAACCGAACACGCATTAGAATGAACCTCGCAACGAATGGCGCAGTATATTGGCCAAACCTTTAGACTTCAAGAATCCTGGGGATTCGAATCCGATTTCTACTGCAAATTCCCGGCATATCGGCCAGGCCGGGGGCGCGGATGTTCTCATTTTTTAGTGTTATAGTTTTCGCAAATGGCGAAGACGGCAGCAATCATTGTCATTGGAAATGAAATTCTTTCCGGCAAGACTCGAGACGAGAATTCGGTCTTTCTCGCTCAGGAATTGAGGACACTCGGTGTCGATGTCCGAAAAATTTCCGTCATTCCGGACGATCTCCAGACGATTGCCACCGAGGTTCGGGATTCTTCCGTCGCGCACGATTATGTTTTTACCACAGGTGGTGTTGGACCGACGCACGATGATTTGACTATGCATGGGATTGCGGGCGCTTTTGGACAGAATGTCACGCGGAACCCGGAACTGGAAGCTGCCCTGCGCGGGTACTACCCTCCGGAGCTGGTCGAACCCAACCTGCTCATGGCGGATGTTCCCGAGAATTCGCAACTGATCCGCCGCCCTGGCATGTGGTTCCCAGTAGTCGTTGTGGAAAACGTGTACATTTTTCCAGGCGTTCCCGAGATTCTGCAGAGGAAATTCACGAAGATCCGAGAGATGTTTCGCGAAGCTCCCTATCATCTGATCGAAGTCTTTCTGCGAGCCGACGAAGGGCAGATTGCCCGCATCCTTCATCATGTTCTGGAGAGATTTCCCGATTTGCAACTGGGCTCTTATCCCTATTTTACGAAGCCCGAATATTCCATCAAACTGACGCTGGAATCCAAAGACACCGTCTGCCTGGCGGGCGCACATTCCATGTTGCTCGACGAGCTTTCCCGAATCGATCTTCAGCCGGTACCACCCGTATGAACGGCCAGGTTCGCGCCGATATCCGTCCCGGCTTGAAGGTCCGGATCGTGGAAAAACAGAATCAGCGGACCGGACAATTGACCGAAGGCATCGTTCAAAAACTGCTCACCAATTCTCCAACGCATCCCCATGGCATCAAAGTGATGCTCGTGAACGGCATAGTGGGCCGCGTGAAGGAAATTCTGAACTGACGTTTTGCCCGAATGCGATTGACGGATTTCTGGTCACGCGATAGCTTTCTGCTGGTGATTCGGCCATCTTCTGGGAGGAACGTCATGAAAGCAGTTGTCATCGTACTTTGTCTCTGTGCACTCGTAACTGGAATGCTCGCGCAGACAAATTCCGGCAATACGACATGGAAGGTATTGGATTCGTGGGGACAGCTCCCGGCCGGGGCCGCATGGGGCAGTCCTTCCCAGGTTGCGACATCTGCACAGGGTCAGATCATCGTGTTTCGCCGAACGCTGCCATCCTTCTTTGTCTTCAATCCCGATGGAACATTTGTGAAGTCGTGGGGGGACACCCCATACAAGCTTGCCCATGGCGTCCGAGTGGATCGTGATGGTTCTATCTGGGTGACGGACAACTCGGATAACTTCGTTCAGAAGTTTTCTCCGGATGGAATGCCGTTGATGACAATCGGAAGAAAAGGTGTCACCGGAGACAACAAATCGCAGGACGCTTTTGACGGTCCGGCCGATGCGTTTGTGGCACCGAACGGCGACATCTTTGTTGCCGATGGTTACCGCAACTCCCGCGTCGTTCAATTTTCAAAAGACGGAAAGTTCATCAAGATCATCGGAGGCGTCAAAGGGACGGAGCCCGGACAATTCAATCTGCCCCATGCCGTGGTCGTGGATTCGAAAAATCGAATCATCGTGGCCGATGCGGAAAACAATCGCGTCCAGGTATTCGATCAGACCGGAAAGTTTCTCGAACAGTGGAACGAATTCATCGCCAAACCCCGCGGTGCCATGGTCATCACTCCGGACGATACGATTTACATTTCACATGTCGATGCCGAAGCGATCAGCGTCGTGAAGAACGGCAAGGTCGTCGATGTCGTCCGAGGCGTCGGTGGCCGGCCCCACGGAATGACACTCGACCGTGACGGCAACATCTACGTTTCCTTTCCGTTAAGCTCGGGCGTGAAGAAAATTGTGAAAGGAAATTGAGAAACGCCGGACCACGGATTTCCTCCGTTCAATGCGACTTTCGTGACAGTAACAAAATCAGTGAGTTGACAAACCTTCAAGGCCGCGCTCTAATCATCAGCCTCCGATAGATAGTCGAACCAGGGAAGGTCTAATGATTGGGCTGCGTTCTGTTTCTGCAGCGGTATTCGCGAGGTTGTCAGCATCTGACCGCTATCTTTTAATAAAGGATAGTCAGGTTGTTTCTGCGAAACAGATTTGCGCCGCAAGCCATTTCAGCTTAGGTTCTATTCCCAGTTCTAAACTCAAGGGGCGCTATGCGATGGTCTAGGAACCATTCGCAGAAACCTCAGCCCAAATTCCAGCTTGAGCCGCTTGAGCCTCGCATGCTGTTGAGTGCGGATGTTCTGGCGGCGCCGATCCTCACCATTGACCAACAGGAATCCGGTTCGGGTTCCAACGTCCTTTTGAATCCTGCCGACACCACATCGATCCGAGTGCTGATCGATGACGGAGTGACTCGACTTTCTGCGTTGGGTTTCAGCTCGGAACAGTTGGAAGAAGCGCGTCAGGTTCGGACCACGATTGTCGATCTTCCAGGATGGGAATTGGCAGAGACCACGGACGAAGGAATCACGATTGATTCCAACGCCAACGGTTTCGGTTGGTACATCGATTCGACTCCGCAGGACGATTCAGAATTTGTTGGCGAGGGGGAAGAGCTCCGCGCGATCGAGTCGAGCGAAGCGGATGGTCGCGTCGATCTTTTGACTGTGTTGACTCATGAACTGGGTCACTACCTCGGACTAAAACACACAGATGTCGACACCGAAGAATTGACTTCGACGAATGCATTTATGCAGTCGGGTATCCGTCCAGGAATAAGACGACTGCCCGGAATCGAGTCGGACTCTTCAGGCAACACGATTGTCATCGACCAGCTCACTGAAACTTTGAAGGGCGCCAATGCTCCTCCGGAAATTTCCAGGCTTCAAATCACTCCAACGATTTCATGGATTTCCAACGTCAGCGGATTCTGGGATGTTGCAAGCAACTGGCAAGACACCAGTGGTGTGTCTCGACTCCCGAATGCAACCGACGATGTTCTGATCGATCGTGGAGCAAACAATCCCACGATTACGATACGCACTGCAGCGGTCGTACACAGTCTTCTCTCCACCGAAATTCTTGCGGGCAGCTCAGGGTCCCTGACTCTCAACGGCGACTCCGAATTCGACGCCGCTTCGACTTTTGTCAGTAGCACCATCAACGGTCCGGGAACTCTGACAAATGTCGGAACGTTGACGCTGCAGTATTCCATTGTGAATGCGCCGCTGGTGAACCAGAGCGTGATTGTCGTCCGAGGTGGCAGCACCAACGCCTTCAATGGAACATTCACGACGACGGCGGGATCGTTTCTCCGATTGCAGGCTGATGGTTTCTTCGACGCTTCCGCGCTGAATATTAATTCCCCGGGCGGATTCACCAACAATGGTTCGATCGAGCTGACGTCGATTGGCGGGGGCGGAAATACTGCGACGCTCACCATGGCCAATGGAACCCTGGTAAATGCCGCGGGTTCCACAATTACTGTTCTGACCGGAGTCGGTGGTGCGCGAAACCTGAATGTCGAGTTGGACAACCGGGGAACCCTGACAGTCCTCCAGCCGACGACGGTTGCCCGGCCCTCCGGAGATCATCTCAACAGCGGAACGATCGACCTGACCGGGGCCAGCCTGACGATCAGTCAGTCCGGGACGACGCCTACCTTTGGAAACACCGGGACGATCACGGTCGGCACGGGAAGAACGCTCACGGTGACCGGTGGTTCTTTTGATCAGGGGGGGACCCTCGGTGGCCCCGGCACCCTGAGTCTGTCCAGCACGACAATGAACCTGCTGACGGATTTCAGCAATCCTGAGACTGTACTGTCGGTTGTGTCTTCGGTGATTAACGGTCCGGGGACTCTAACCAATATAGGTTCGACAACGGTGCAGTACTCCGTTGTGAATGCGCCGCTGGTAAATCAAGGGCTGCTTCTGGTCCGAGGGGGAAGCGCCAACGCCTTTAATGGGACATTCACGAATCTGGCGGGAGCGACTCTCCGACTACAGGGAGACGGATTTTTCGACGCCTCCGCTCTCAGCATCAACAACGTTGCTGGTGCTGCCAACAGCGGCACGATCGAGTTGACATCCATAAATGGAGGTGGTCACACCGCGACCCTGACCATGAACAACTCGGCGTTGACCAATGAAGTTGGTGCGACGATATCGGTTCTGGCCGGAGTTGGAGGTGCGCGAAACCTGAATGTCGAGTTGAACAATAAGGGGACGCTGACTATCCAGCAGCCGACGACCATCGCGCGCGCTTCCGCGGACCATTCAAACAGCGGAACTATCAATGTGACCGGAGCTGGTCTGAGCGTCAACCAATCGGGGGGCACGCCGACTTTTGCCAATACGGGTACGATCACCATCGGCTCCGGACGAACGCTAACGATGAGCGGCGGCTCTTTCGACCAGGGAGGAACCATCAACGGATCGGGGCTCCTGAGTCTGAGCAGCACGACGATGAACCTGGCAGCGAACTTCGATAATGCGGAGACCGGGCTGTCGGTAGTTTCCTCGACCATTAACGGTCCGGGGACACTGACGAACGTGACGTCGTTGACGATCCAGTACAGCATCGTGAATGCGCCTCTGGTGAATCAGGGGGTGCTGCTGGTGAGGGGCGGAAGCGCCAATTCATTCAATGGGACGTTTACGACGGCAACCGGTTCAACACTGCGGTTACAGGGTGACGGATTTTTTGACGCATCCGTTCTAACCGTCACCAGTCCCGTCGGATTCACCAATAACGGCACGATCGAGTTGACCTCTATTAATGGCGGCGGGCACACGGCATCCCTGAACGTCAACAGCGGGTCCCTGCTGAATACCATCGGCGCTACCATTTCGATCCTGCCCGGCGTCGGCGGAGCGCGCAGCCTGAATGCTCAGCTGGACAACCAGGGAACTTTGACGATCCAACAGCCTACGAATATCGCCCGATCTGGCGCGGATCATCTCAATAGCGGAACCATAGAACTTCTCGGGGCCAATCTCACCTTCAGCCAGACCGGGACTACGCCAAGCCTGGCCAACACTGGGACGCTATCCATCGGTTCTGGAAGAATCCTGACGATCACCGGCGGATCGTTCGACCAGGGAGGAACGGTCAGCGGGCCCGGGACTCTGAGTCTGGCCAGTGCGACCATAAACCTTCTGGTGGACCTCGACAATGCGGTAACGGGACTGTCATTCGCGTCCACGACAATCAATGGTCCGGGTACGCTGACAAATATTGGCAGCATGACGCTTCAGTATGTCGTGGTGAATGCGCCACTGGTAAACGAGGGGGTGCTGACTATCCGCGGCGGGAGTGCCAATGCCTTCAATGGAACCTTTGCCAATCAGTCAGGATCGACGTTGCGGTTGCAGGGGGATGGCTTTTTCGATGCATCGGTATTGACTGTTAATGGAGCAAGCGGACTTACCAACAGTGGCACGATCGAGCTGACATCCATTAACGGCGGTGGACATACGGCAACCTTGAACGTGACAAATGGGTCACTCGTAAATGAGGCCGGCGCTTCGATTCTTGTCCAGCCCGGCGTCGGCGGTGCGAGAGGCCTGAATGTGGAGCTGGACAACCGGGGAACACTGACGATCCAACAGCCAACGACAATCTCTCGAGCCGGCGCGGATCATGTGAACAGCGGAACCATCGAGGTGATCGGGGCAAACCTGACCGTCAGCCAATCGGGGACGACGCCAAGTTTTGCCAACACAGGTACGATGACGCTCAGCGCCGGAAGGACATTGGCGATCAGCGGCGGTTCGTTGGACCTCGGTGGATCGGTCAGCGGTCCGGGAGCCTTGAATCTGTCCAACGCAACGATGAATCTGGCGACGGACTTCAGTAACGCGGAGACTGGTCTCTCCGTCGTGTCTTCGACCATCAACGGCCCGGGCACGCTGACCAATGTGGGAACGTTGACGCTGCAGTACGTCGTTGTCAATGCGCCGCTGGTGAATCAGGGCGTGCTGGTGGTGCGAGGTGGAAGTGTCAACGCCTTTAACGGGACGTTCACGACGGCGGTGGGATCGACGCTTCGATTGCAGGCCGACGGATTCGTCGACGCATCGATACTGAATATTACGGACGCCGCAGGATTCACCAACAATGGCCTGATCGAACTGACGTCCATCAACGCCGGCACGACGGCGAGCCTGAACGTGACCAACGGGACATTGGTGAACGCATCCGGCGCCACAATATCGTCATTGCCGGGCGTCGGCGGTGGAGCGCGAAACGTGAATGCGGAGTTGGATAACCGGGGAACGCTATTAATCCAGCTGGCAACGACGATCAGTCGAGCTGGGGCGGATCATCTCAACAGCGGAACGATTGACGCCAGCGCGGCCAATCTGACGATCAGCCAGAACGGGACGACGCCGACTTTCACCAACACCGGCACCATGACGATTGGCGCCGGAAGAACGCTGACAGTCAGCGGCGGCACATTCATTCAGAACGGAGTTCTGCCAGGTTCGGGTACGCTCGGCTTCACCAGTGCCACCGCAAACTTCTCGACGGATTTTGGCGACCACGGTCTGTCACTGGCTTCCTCCACGCTGAATCTTGGAGTGGACGCTGTATTGAACGGCCCCACCACCTTTGCCAGCAGTACCGTAAATGGCCCCGGAAAATTGACAAACGCATCGACGTTCACATTCCAGTACGTGGCGATGAATGCGCCGTTTGTGAATCAAAGCGTGGTGGTGGTGCGTGGGGGGAGCGTCAACGCCATCAACGGGACATTTGTTTCCACGGCGGGTTCGATGCTGCGGTTGCAGGCTGACGGATTCGTCGACGCATCGATTTTGAATATCAATAGTGCCGGCGGTTACACCAACACCGGCGCGATTGAGCTGACGTCCATCAATGCCGGCACGACAGCGAGCCTGAACGTCACCAATGGGACGCTGCTGAATCCGGCCGGCTCCACGATTACCGTATTGCCGGGCGTTGGCGGAGGAGCTCGAAACCTGAATGCGCAGTTGGATAATCGGGGAACGCTGTTAATCCAGCAGGCAACCACGATCGATCGAGCCGGTGCGGATCATCTCAACAGCGGAACGATCAACGCCAGCGCGGCCAACCTGACGATCAGCCAGACCGGGACAACGCCGACCTTCACCAACACGGGCACGATGACGATCGGCACAGGAAGAACCCTGACGGTCAGTGGCGGCACGTTCAACCAGAATGGAATTCTGGACGGTTCGGGTGCACTCAACTTCAGCAATACCACGGCGAATCTCACCACCGATTTCGGCGACCACGCACTGTCTCTGAGCTCGTCCACTCTGAATCTCGGAGTCGACGCGGTATTGAAGGGCGTTACCACCTTTGTGAGCAGCACCGTCAACGGTCCGGGGACGTTGACGAACACGTCCACATTCACATTCCAGTATGTGACGATGAACGCGCCGTTTGTGAATCAGAGCGTGGTGGTGGTGCGTGGGGGAAGCGTCAACGCCATTAACGGAACATTTGTTTCCACGGCGAACTCGATGCTGCGGTTGCAGGCCGACGGATTCGTCGACGCATCAATTTTGAATATCAATGCTGCCGGCGGTTACACCAACACCGGCGCGATCGAGCTGACATCCATCAACGCCGGCACGACGGCGAGCCTGAACGTCACCAATGGGACGCTGCTGAATCCGGCCGGTTCCACAATTACCGTATTGCCAGGCGTCGGCGGCGGAGCGCGAAACCTGAATGCGGAGTTGGATAACCGGGGAACGCTGTTAATCCAGCTGGCAACGACGATCAGTCGAGCCGGGGCGGATCATCTCAACAGCGGAACGATTGACGCCAGCGCGGCCAGCCTGACGATCAGCCAGAGCGGGACGACGCCGACCTTTACCAACACCGGCACGATGACAATCGGCACAGGAAGAACGCTGACGGTCAGTGGAGGCACGTTCAACCAGAATGGAATTCTGGACGGTTCGGGTGCACTCAACTTCAGCAGTACCACGGCGAACCTCACCACCGATTTTGGCGACCACGCACTGTCTCTGAGCTCGTCCACTCTGAATCTCGGAGTCGATGCCGTATTGAAGGGCCCGACCACTTTTGTCAGCAGCACCGTCAACGGCCCGGGGACGTTGACGAACACGTCCACATTCACATTCCAGTATGTGGCGATGAATGCGCCGTTTGTGAATCAGAGCGTGGTGGTGGTGCGTGGGGGAAGCGTCAACGCCATCAATGGGACATTCAATTCGTCGGCAGGATCGATGCTGCGGTTGCAGGCCGACGGATTCGTCGACGCATCGATTTTGAATATCAATAGTGCCGGCGGTTACACCAACACCGGAGCGATCGAGCTGACATCCATCAATGCCGCCACGACGGCAAGTCTGAACGTTACCAATGGGACGCTGCTGAATCCTGCCGGTTCGACGATATCGATGCTGCCGGGACTCGGCGGGGCGCGGAACCTGAATGCCACGCTGAATAATCTTGGGACACTGAACATTCAACACCCGACAACCCTGAATAACACCGGTCATACGTTCACGAACTCCGGGACAGTTCATGTCGATCTTGGAGACAGCTTCATTGTTACGGGCGGAACCTTCGCGAACTTCAGCGCCGGTACGCTGACGGGCGGAACTTACGATCTCGCCGGCACATTCCGATTCGACAACGCCAACATCGTTACGCTCGCTGCAAAGCTGGTTCTGAACGGGTCGGGTGCTGCGATCGTTAATCAGTCTGGTAACAATGCATTGTTGAGCCTGAACCGGATCGCTCCGACGGGAACACTGGTCCTGACTGGCGGACGAGATTTCATTGTTGGTGCCGGCAATCTCGAATCGACATTCAACTCCGGCCTCGGAAACCTCAACGGCGCAGCGTTCGATCCCGCAACTGGCGACGTCTTCGTGATCCAGACTTTCAATCCATCGAACATCGTCGAATTCACGCCGGCTGGTGTGGAGGTGACGCCACGCTTCCTCAGTGTCGCCTCCGGTTATCACACGGATCTGGATTTCGTATCGGAACCCGTCATGATTGGAGCCACGCTGGTGCCGGCCAATACCCTGCTGGATATCGGCGGGACTGTGCCAACCCAGTTCGTTCGAGCAATCAATAAGAATGATGGAACGCTTTTGGCGAGCATCACACTCAGTCTTGCCGGCCAGCCTGTTGGAGCGGCTTACCATGCCGGCCGAAACACGCTCTTCGTTGTCGAACATGACACCGAATTGATCCGGGAGATCGATCTGGCAACCGGGGCAGTCTTGAACAGCTTTGCCCTGCGGCCCGTCGGATCTCCTGCGTTTACCATGGGCTCTGGCGACATTGACGTGAATGAACGCACAGGAAATCTGATTGTCGTCAGCACTGATCAGAGTGTTATTCGGGAGCTCACTCCAACCGGAGGATTTGTTCGTGACATCGAAGTCGGTTCACTCGGCATCACCAGCATGACAGGCCTTGCGATCGACGAAATAACCGGCGAGATGTGGCTGGTCAATTCCTTCGGCGTGGTCTTTCTGTTGACCGGTGGGAGTTTCCGGAACGATGGCACTCTCGACCTCGAACCGGGCAGCACATTCACGACGCCCGCCAACTACACTCAGTCGGAGACCGGCGATCTTCGAATCGCATTGGGTGGCAATACTCCCGACGTCAATATGGGCCGGCTGTCCGTTGGAGGGACTGCCACTTTTGATGGAGCTCTTAACATCTCGCTCGTGGGCGCTTTCCTGCCCGCCAATACGGATACATTTACCATCGCCGTATTTCAGGATCACCTCAATGACTTCGCAACCAAAGGCGGACTCGATCTCGGAAATGGTCTGATCCTGGTGCCGAGTTTTACGGCAACGCAATTAATTCTGACCACGACCAGCGCTCCTCAGAACAACCCGCCTGTGGCCGTGGCCGATTCCATAGTGGTGAACGAAGACACAACAGCGACATTCAACGTTCTCACAAACGACAGTGACCCCGACGGGGATCCGCTGGTGATCTCCAGCTACACCGATACCATTCATGGTTCGATCGTTGGAACTGCCAACGGTGTTTTTGTCTACACACCGATTTCCAATTACAACGGTTCGGATGGATTTCAATATACGGTGCGCGACGGCCGCGGCGGTCAGTCCACGGCGAATGTATCCATTACTGTAACTGCGGTCCCGGATCTTCCGATTGCCGGCAACGACACGGCCTCTACGTTCGAAGATACTCCCGTCATCATTTCGGTACTCATCAATGACAGCGACCCGGACGGTGGCGTGCTCAGCATTGCAAGTGTCACTCTACCCGCACACGGTTCGGTCGTCATCAACGGCAATGGCACGCTGACCTACACACCCGCTGCAAACTTCTTCGGCAGCGATGCCTTCCAGTACACCGCTCAGGGCGCAGGCGGTGCGAAGTCGGCTTCCGTCAGCGTTAATGTTATTTCCGTCAATGATCCTCCCATCGCTTTCGACGACGTCGCGACAACCACCGCGGCCACACCCGTTACCATTTCGCCGCTCGCCAACGATATCGATGTCGACGGCGACGCGCTTTTCATTCAATCCGTCAACATGGCCGGCGCTCATGGAACAGTAATCATTAACAGTGGTTCGCAAACCCTGAACTACACCCCGGGTCAGGCGTTCATTGGCACGGATGCCTTTATGTATTTCATGCGCGATACCAGCGGCATGACTTCGACGGCGATGGTAACCGTTATTGTCAATCCAATCGTAACGGCTGACCTCGTCGTGACGACTCTGACAGCGCCCTCAGTTCTTCTTATTGCGAACCCGGCAATTGCAGCCACGACGTGGACGGTGGTGAATCAGGGTACTGCGGCTACATCGGTTTCCCAGTGGACGGACCGGGTGATGATCTCGACGAACGCCGTCGTGGGTGATTCCGACGACATCGTTGTTGCGAGCTTTGTTCACAACGGAGCGTTGGCCCCCGGTGCGGACTATATCGAAGCGCACTCCGTGACTCTTCCGGTGAATCTGGACGGACATTACTACCTGTATGTGCGGACTGACGCTCTGAACCAGGTGGCGGAGTTCCAGGGAGAAAACAATAACGTTTCGACTCTTGCGCCGATCGACGTTGCAATTCCGTATGCCGATTTGATCGTTCAAGGCGTGACCGCGCCGGCGACCGGATTGAGCAGCGATCCGCTTGCGGTTTCCTGGACCGTGCGCAACAACGGGATCTCGGCAACCTCGGTTTCAAGCTGGTCCGATCGCGTCATTCTATCCAGCGACGATGTCCTGGATGCATCGGATACCATCCTGGGTGATGTGACGCATACCGGAGCACTTGCCGTCAACGCGACGTACACGGCCAGCGCGTCGCTCAATCTTCCAGAGGGCATCAACGGCAATTACTACGTCTTCGTCGTCACCGACGCGGGACTTCAGGTTTTTGAAAAAACTTTCGAGACCAACAACTACGCCCGAGCGCCGGCGGCGGTTGTCGTCACCGTCAAACTCTTCCCGGATCTCAAGACGATGACACTGCAAGCTCCTGCCAGCGCCCGCGGCGGGGATGTGATCACCCTGGTATGGACCGTCACCAATTCCGGTCCTGCCGATACGGCTCAACTCTCCTGGTCCGATCGCATCATCCTCAGCACGGACACTATCATCGGTAATTCCGGAGACACGGCGCTGGCCACCTTCGTTCACAACGGCGGTCTTGCATCAGGCGCGAGTTATACGGAAACCCGCACCGTCACCGTTCCCATGAAGCTGAATGGAACCTGGTACCTCACGGTGATTACCGACGTCCTGGTTCAGGTCGTCGAATCCGGAACTCGCGCCAACAACACTTTGCTTCCTCCGGTGCCGATCGAGCTGACGGCTCCATATTCCGACCTGCAGATCGAAATCGCGGTCAGTCCTGCCCAGACATTCGAAGGAACACCGACGGCTCTGTCATGGCGAGTCCGAAACTCCGGCGACAGTGTGACCGATGTGAATCAATGGAAGGATGCGGTCTATCTTTCCACCGATACCACTCTGGATGCCGGCGATTTATTGCTTTCTCAGGTGACGCACAATGGTGTGATCGGAGCTGGTGAGAGTTACACCGTAAACGCCAATATACAGGTGCCGTTTGGCGTGATCGGCACGTTCTACTTCCTCATCCAAAGCGACAGCGAGAACAAGGTTTACGAGAAAGCATTCGAAGGCAACAACGCCGGCGCAACAATCGGCGTCACCGAGATCAAGACAACACCTACACCCGACCTTGCCGTTGAGTCCGTGAATGCACCGTCACAGGCCGCCGCCGGCGAGAAGATATTGGTTAGCTGGACGGTGAAGAACAGCGGCGAAGCAAGCGCCAGCCCGACATGGGTGGACCGCGTCTATATTTCCACAAACGGAACGACAAGCGGAGCGCAGCAACTGGCCTCTGTGTCGCGCAGTGCGGCCCTTCTCGCCGGGGAGACTTACACCGCAAGCGCGAACATCACGTTGCCGGATTTGGCGGACGGCAGCTACCAGATTGTCATCGTGACCGATGCCGGGCTGCAGGTTTACGAGCACGATCGGGAAACCAACAACACTCGCGCATCGGCGGTTCTGACTCTGGGTCATACAAATCTGACGGTAACGGCGCTCACGGCTCCGGTTCATCCACAATCCGCCGATACGATCGACATTCTATGGACGGTGAAGAATATCGGTTCCAGCGCAGTATCCGGAAGCTGGATCGACCGCATCTATCTTTCCCTGGACGGCGTTATTGGAAGTGGCGATCGACTGGTTGGTGAGTTCAGCAATTCCGGTCCGCTGGCTCCGCAGGCGTTTTACAACGGCACCGCACACATCGTGTTACCCGTTGATATTTCGGGCGACTGGTTTGTTATTGTTCGCACGGATGCGACCAGCGTTATCCATGAAGCGAACTCCGAAAACGACAACACGGCATCGACAACTATCACGATCGACCTGGCGCCATACGCCGACCTGTCGATTGGAAACGTCACTGCTCCAACGCAGCTGATTGCAGACCCGGCGCGAGTCACCGTGAGCTGGACGGTCACGAACATCGGCACCGGCGCAGGCCTGACCTCGAGCTGGACCGATACGGTTGTGCTTTCGAGCAATGCCATTGCCGGTGATTCGACAGACACTGTTCTCGGCCGGTTCGATCACGACGGTGCGCTCGGGTTTGGCGGCAATTACAGCCGCACGGAAACGATGTTCGCTCCACCGAGTGCCAGCGGCCGGTACAACGTCTTCGTGATTACGGATTCCGGCAAGGTCGTATTCGAAAACTCCATCGAGTCGAATAACTCCGCATCGTCCGGCAAACCCCTGGATCTGATGCCGTTCCCTTACGCGGATCTCAAGCTCATCAGCCTGATCGTTCCGGCAACGGCACAGTCCGGTAATCTGCTTACTGTCACATGGACGGTCCGCAATGAAGGTATTGGGCGTACGGATCTGACGAACTGGTCAGATACGGTAACCATTTCTCGTAACGCAGACGGCACTGATGTGATCACCGGCCTGGGCTTCGACCACATTGGCGTGCTCGAAGTGGGTGGTGAATACACTCGCACTGGCAGCCTGGAATTGCCCGACACACTTTCAGGTCCTGTCTATGTGAAAGTACGGACCCACGGTCCGTATGAATTCATATATGACAATGCGCTGAACATCGCGTCTGCCGGTCCGGTAATCGTGAGCCAGTCGCCATCGCCGGATCTCTTCGTGACATCCATCAGTGCGCCTGCCACCGCAAATGAAGGCGACACGATCGATATCACCTGGACTGTCCGCAACATCGGCGCCGCGCCTGCCACCGATTCATGGACGGATAACGTGTTCCTCCGCAAGCCAGGACTGGATCCGGCCGATCCCGCGACGCCGAGTCCCATCGTGCTGGGTTCATTCAATTACACGACCGGCCTGAATGCCGGAATTCAGTACACACGCACCGAACGATTCAAACTGCCGGCACGTATCGAGGGTATATGGCAGGTCGTAGTCACCACGGATCAAAACGCCCGCGTATATGAAGGCAACCCGGAACCTGCCAACAATACGACGGCAGACGACGCCGTCATTCTCCTGTCGTTAAATCTGCGACCGGATCTGCAGGTTGAAACCCTGACGGCACCCGATCATGTCACTGCCGGTGCGACAGCCGCTGTTGCCTTCACCGTAGTCAATCGCGGACCGGTGGCCACAAGCACGCCCCACTGGGTGGACAGAGTCTACCTTTCGCTCGACAACAAACCAGGCGCAGATGACATTCTGCTGGCCACTGTCGAGAACGGCTCTGCTCTCGCAAACAACGAAGCCTATGCGTCCATCGCAACAAGTGCGGTCATTCCCGATCGATTCCGGGGTATTGGGTACTTCCTCGTTATAACGGACTCCGACGGACAGGTGGATGAATACCCGGCGGTGAATGAAGCGAACAATTACGCCGTCAAGCAGGTCTTCGTCGACGCGCAACAACTGGCGGACCTGGTAACGAGTGCGGTGATCGTTCCTGTGCAGGCTGTTTACGGCTCAGAGATCAGTGTGCGATTCACCGTTACAAATAATGGATCGGCGGCGACCAACCGCAGCAGCTGGTACGACACCGTCTGGATCGCCAAGGACCCGACTCGGCCCAGCCCTGGTCCTCGTTCCGTGTTGTCTCCGGAAGGTTCTCCGATTCTGATCACCGGAAACGATGCCATTCAGATTGGCACCTTCAGTCACAGTGGGGCATTGGCCGTAGGCGAGAACTACGAGCAGATCGTCAAAGTCCGCATTCCTCTGGATCTCGATAGCGGTGTTTACTACATCACGGCATGGGCAGATGCCTATGACGCGGTGTTCGAAGACCAGCTTGCAAACAATGTCAATCCAGACGACCCGACAACTTTAGACAGCAGCAACTTTAAAGGTCACGCCATCGACATCATCGGAGCGCCCGTGCTTCCATTGCCGGACCTCCGGGTGATATCGGTGGTAACGAACACAACCGAGGACAGTCCGGCGTCGGTGAATAAGCAGCTGACGGTCAGCTGGACCGTTCGCAATTTTGGCGAAGGAGTGGCCATCGGTGTTGGCGAGAGCTGGTTCGACCATGTGTATCTGCATACGACTCCCGGTCTCTTCGATCCGGGTGCCAAAATCTGGGCACTTGGCGCATTTGAACGCGTCCGCTCTCTGGATCCTCTTGCGAGTTACACGCTGTCGAAGACCTTCGATTTGTCGCCGGCGACCGCGGGCCTCTATGTCACGGTATATACCGATGGCAACCCGGTCGCGCCGTATGTCATCGAAGACTACTATCCCGAAGTCGAACACGAACTGAACAACACACTGACGGTCCCGGCATGGGTCGTGGCAACACCCGCCGATCTCGTCGTGACGTCCGTTACCGTTCCGCAGCAGAATTTCTCGGGCGAGAATGCGGAAATTACCTGGACCGTTCGCAACGATGGCGCAGCAATTTGGGCCGGAACGCGGCTCTGGACCGACAAAGTCTGGATTTCGCCGGACCCCACGTTTGGCAGCAGGGCTGTGCAGGTTGCAACCGAAGTGCATGCCGCCGGACCAGGACTGGCACATGGTGAGAGTTACACCGCAAGTGCAGTGATCCGGGTTCCGGCTGGTTTCGACGGACCTTACTTTATATATGTTGCGACGGATCACTCGGACGCATACGGCTTAAACCCCGGATCGACCGAACCGAACAACGGCAGCAACGAACTGGTCCGTAACTACTATGGCGGTCACGTCTACGAAGGCATTGCCGACATCAACAACTACATCCGAGGACCGATCGACGTCATCTATCGCGAACCCGACCTGAAAATTTCCGTGATCTCGCCCCTGCCCGGTCCACTGTTTTCCGGACAGGAGGTGACTGTCTCCTTCACCGTCGTCAATCAGGGCACGCGAGACACTCGTGAATGGAGCTGGCTCGACCGATTGTATCTTTCGAAGGATCAATCGCTGGATCGTTTCGATTTACAGGTGGCGACGTTCATTCGATACGGCGGCCTGGCGAAAGGCGCCAGCTATGAACGAACGGCGACATTCCGATTGCCCGGAGACGCGGATGGCCAGTACTACCTGATCGCGTTTGCCGACTCCAACGTCGTGGGTACGGAACTCAATGGAGCGGCGACAGCCGGTTTGAGCCAGGTTGGGGTTCGTGAAGACGCCGTTCCGGAGTTCAGGGACGAAGGCAACAACACCACCGTGAGGCCGATCAACATTACGCTTTCTCCGGCAGCCGATCTCCAGGTGATCAGCGTCGTGCCGCCCGAACGTGTGCTGCGTGGCCAGACACTGACCGTGGACTTTATCGTCAAAAATGCCGGCGGCGAAGCAACTCCGGGTGGCAACCTGAGCTGGTACGATCGAGTCTACCTCTCGGCGGACACGCTGTTTGACCCGGTTGCCGATCGTTACCTTGGTGAAGTCGAACACAAGGGTTCTGTTGCGGCCGGAGACAGCTATACGGTCAACGCGTCCTTCAAGCTGCCGCGCGAACTGACGGGTCCCTACTATGTCTTCGTAGTGACCGATCCCATTCCCGGGCCATCCGAACCTCGCGGCAAGGTGTTCGAAGCCGGTTTTGAAAACAACAATGTCACGGCGTCCCCCAATCCGGTTCTGATTGAACTGCCGCCGCCTTCCGATCTCGTGGTTGATGAGATGACGGTACCTGCAAGTGGCGCGACAGGCGAGCCAGTGGCTCTCACATTCACGGTGCGCAATAAGACCGGCGTGACCGCGGAAGGATCGTGGACAGACTCCGTTTACCTGTCGACCGACAGCGTATGGGATCTTTCCGACATTCTGCTCGGCAAGTTCGTGCACAACGGCAATGTTGCGGTCGGAGACTCTTACACCACGTCACTGACAGCAAAACTGCCGCCGGCGAAGGCAGGGGCTTACCGCATTCTCGTACGCACCGATATCTTCAACCAGGTTTACGAAGGCATTGAAGACCGCAACAACACGACCGCAAGCGCAGATGCCCTGACGCTGACCGTGCCCCATCTGCAACTCGGAGTGCCGGTGCAAACCACGCTGTCACCCCTCGAGCAGAGGCTTTACATGGTTACCGTCGGCGAGAACGAGACGCTGAGCATCGAACTCGATGGATTAAACAATCTGTCGGCGAACGAACTCTACGTTCGGTACGGGAATGTCGCCAGCGGCTTCGCGTTCGACTTCGGCGCGCTGCAGGTGCTGTCTGCCGATCCCACCACCCTGGTTCCTTCCACGCAGGCAGGGGACTACTACATATTGATCACGGGCCGGTCGGGCTCCGCCAATGGTTCAGTGCAGCTCGTCGCCAGGGCGCTGCCGTTCAGTGTGACCGACGTGGTTCAGGATCAGGGCGGCGACAGCCGCTGGGTCACTATTTCAATAACCGGTGCGCGCTTCAAGCCGGGTGCGATCGCGAAGCTCGTGCGTCCCGGCATTTCGGAAATCGAACCGGTGCGATATCAGGTTATTAATGCAACGCTGATCATCGCCACCTTTGACTTCCGCGACGCAACGCATGGCTTGTATGACGTCGCTGTTTACAATCCCGACGGCGCAATTGCGACACTGCCTTACCGCTACCTTATTGAAGACGCGTTGCCGATCGACGTGACCATCGGTCTCGGCGGACCGCGTGTGGTTCCTGCGGGTCAGACAGGCCTGTACAGCATTTCGCTTCAGAGCCTGACGAATCTGGACACGCCTTACGTTTACTTTGCCTTCGGCGCTCCCGAACTGGGAGACAACGCGCGCGTGTTTGATCTGCCATACCTGACCTTCACTTCCAATGTGCGGGGAAATCCAGACGGACAGCGAACCGACGTGCCATGGGCGAGCCTGGATAGCGAAGTCAATACCGGCGGATTCATGCTTGCTCCCGGATATGCGCTGGACCTCAGCGCCGGCGGCTACGTCGGCATGAGTTTCAGCGTCACGACGTATCCCGGACTTAAGGCCATCTTCGACCGCGACTTTGAAGCCTATCGCCGAGCTCTGTACGATGCGCGCCCCGACCTGGCCAAGGCTGGAGCGCTCGATGGAGGGCCGGGAACGCTGGGCGGAGAACTGGCTACTTTCTTTGCCGATCCGACGGCGGACCTGGACCACTGCTTCCCGATATTCATGCCGTTTCTGTTCAACGTCACGGCAGCCGCAACGCCGATGACGCGAGCGGAGTTCGTCATGATGCAGACGAAGGAAGCAGAACGGCTTCGCGATGCAATTCTTGCCGATCCCACGGCGAATGCGGCGCTGATCAATCTGGCGGGAGATCGAGAAGGCTGGGTCAATGCCTATCTCGGCGCACTCGAGGAAAGCGGTCTGCTGCGCCCCGAAGATGAAGCGCCACCGATCCGCAAGGATGCCAAGGTCATCAGCATGATGGCCGTTCTCGCCAGTGGAATTCTCGTCGGTCCGATGGGCAGCCAGATTTCCGGACCGGCCACGCTGACCGCATTCTTCGAACAGGTTCACAAATGGTATGGCGATACTCCGAAGACAATTGCGCCACTGATCGGCTACGACCATCGCGAACCGCCGCCGGAATCCGATTGCCTGCCGTACGATATTCCGGTTCCGGAGATTGCAAAGCTCGAAGACTTCGACCTCGGGCTGTCGCACCCAACCTACTTCCAGTCGGTCAATGTGTTTACGCCAGGCGCACTCAGTGGCGCGGAACTGACGTCCGACCCGCTGTTCTCGTCGCTGGCGTCGAGCAACACACTGACAGCTCTCGATCTTCAGGCGCTGTTTGAACAGGTCGCACAGAGTTCTTCTACAGGCGCGACAATCAGCGGTCCGTCGGGCTTCGGTCCTTCGCAATTCGTGCCGGCATTTACCGCGCTGCCTTACACCGTGCGATTCAGCAATCCGGCAGAGTCGAGCAGCGCCGCAAATGAAATCGTCATTGTCACAACGCTGGATGACGACCTCTCGATTCGATCCTTCCGTATCGGAGATATCAAGATTGGCGGCGTCACCATCAATGTTCCAACGGGTCGTGCCAACTTCCAGGGCGACTTCGATCTGCGCAACAAACTCGGATTCATCGTCCGAGTCAGCGCGGGCGTGGATCCAACGACCCGGGTCGCACGATGGGTGATTCAGGCCATCGATCCGGAGACCGGTGAAGTTCTGCAGGACACGACACGTGGCTTGCTGCTTCCCGACAACACTCAGGGCCGAGGCGCCGGGTTTGTAAGCTGGACCGTGCAGGGCGCATTCGGTGCTCCCACCGGAGCAGAGATCACGGCTCAGGCAAGAGTGAGTTTCGACAATCAGGCGCCATTCGAGACAAGTACGGTAACCAGCATCCTGGATGGCGTCGCCCCTGAAACCGTGATGACGTCAACACTGGTTCAGGCCGGCGGCAACGACTACCTGGTGAAATGGCAGGCTGCGGACGATCTGGGTGGCTCGGGAGTTCGACACACGACAGTGTATGTACGAACCGATGCCGGTGAGTGGACGATCTGGATGAAGCAGACCACTGAAACGCAGGGCGTCTACGAAGGAAAGGCCGGACATCAATACGAATTCCTGGCGCTCTCGGTCGACAATGCCGGCAATCGCGAACTGCCGCCCAGCAATGATGTCCCAGGCGATGGCACGGTTGTCGATGTCGGCGGAGTGCCGGATGTGGGCCGCACGACGCAGGATGTTGGCGCTCCTCCGGTGCCGAGCAACGCACAGTCCACGAATGAACTCTTCATTCAGGCTCAGGCGAATCTTCCGGGTCTGGTCCCTGCGAAACCTTCTCTGTTCGAGACTGTGGTTGCGCCGTTCAGCGGTGAAGCATTCGGTACGGGAATCGTTGCAAGTTTCTCCGGCATCGGACCTCTCGCGATCGTGGATCTGCCGAATGGCAACTTCATCGTGAGCGGCGGCTTGAACCGAGGTGCGCTCTACCTGTTTGATCAGGATGGTGGAAAGGCTCTCGCCCCGAAGGTGCAACTCGACACGCCGGTATTTGATCTGGCATGGGATGGCAACGGCGGACTGTGGGCGACGTCGGGTGGCGGCAAATTGCTCGAACTCGATCCGGTGACGCTGGAAATCGTCAACAGCTACGGTGACGGCCTGACGCAGTCCCTGGCATTTGATTCGGCCAAGGGCCTCTTCTTTGTTTCCTCTTCCAACGGTATCGAAAAATTCAATCCGCTGACGCGCACCTTCAGTCACTTCAGCAACATTCGCGTCGACGATCTGGCCATTTCGCCGAATGGAACTCTCTGGGGCACGTCGTGGCCGAATCGTGGCGACGTTCTGAGCTTCGACAACCGAGGCCGCGCCCAGGTGCAGATCCGGCTCGATGCGGCTCTCGATTCGATCGCCTTCGGACGGGTCGATACGGTTCTCGAAGGATTGCTGTTCATCTCGGCACGAATTCCGTCCGGCAGTACCGAGGGCGCCAACCTCTATATGGTGGACATGGCGACCTTGAAGGTGGTCAAGGTCGCACGCGGCGGACCGAGTGCGGAACAGCTGTTTGCAACCGCTGACGGCAGACTGCTGGTTTCCAATGGTACACAGGTCGACGTACTCGCCCCGCTGGTTGCGCCTTCCGTTCTGCGCACGAACCCAACCGATGGCAGCATCGTCGCTCTTCCGTTTGCGTCGATCACCGTGACGTTTGACCGCGACATGCGGATTGGAGCGGCAACCAGTCTCGACTCCGTGCTGAACCCCGAGAACTATGTGCTCGTGAACAGCATCGGTGACCGGATCGCATACACGCAGGTCAGCTACGATGCCGAAACTCGCACGACGACGTTGCGTTTCGAATCTCCCGCGGCCGACACCTACACGTTAACCGTCAATGGCCGAATCCGTTCTGCTGCCGGATTGCAGCTCACTGCGGCATACACGCTGAACTTTACGGCGGTGGAAGATTTCTCGACGCTGGTGGACATCCAGTTCATCGCGACACGATCCGATCGCGATACGGGTACGGTTTCGTTCGATGTGAAGGTCACCAACAAGACGGACTACGACCTTCGGGTACCGCTCCTGCTCGTGCTGGATCCTTCGCGTTATTTCCAGGGCACGGCCATCGGCGCTCCGTTGCGCGATGATGGCCTGTGGCTTCTCGACATCGGTCAGGGTTTGCCGAATGGCATTTTCGCTCCGGGTGCATCCACGCTGGTACGCACGGTCACATTGACCAATCCGCAGAGCCAGCACGTCAATCTCGGCAGCGGCGTCTATGCGATGGCGTATCCGAATACTTCGCCGGCGTTCACGTCTGCGCCGGTCGAGGTGGCAACGGCGGGAACGGAATATCTCTATGAAGCGCGTGCGGTAGATCCCGATGGCGCAGTCGTCACGTACGTGTTGCTGGTTGGTCCGCAGGGAAGCTCGGTCGATTCCATTACGGGAGTGCTGAGGTTTACACCTACAGCCGCAAGTAAAGAGCTTCAGCCTATCGTGCTGCGAGCCTACGACACTCGAGGTGGTTACGCGACGCAGGCATTCACGATTGTTGTAGCCGGCGGCAATCGCGCGCCGTCACTGGATCTTCCATTCTCGGTGCGATTGAAGGAAGGAGAGTCCTTCAGCCTGCCTGTGGCAGCTTCCGATCCTGAAGGTCAGATCCTGTCGTTCCTCGTGGATAACCTTCCGCCGGGCGCACGTTTCGACAGCCAGACCGGAACATTCGAATGGACTCCGGCGTTCAGCGGTGCAGGCGAATACCGCGGTGTGCTGTTCATCGTGACAGACGGTACCAATGTCGTGACGCAGAGCGTTGACTTCGTTGTGGACCAGGTGAATGCGGTGCCGGTGATGCGAGGTATTCCGGAACGCATCGTCCGACAGGGCGATCCGATTCGATTCACGATTGTCGCGGACGATATCGACGGCAATGAGCTGACGTACTCGGCTCCGAATCTTCCGTTTGGTGCAACGCTGAATCCGAACACTGGAGTATTCGAATTTGTGCCGCCGTTCGATTCGGCCACAGAATACGTGATCACATTCCGCGCCAGCGACGGTCAGTCCTTCGGCGAACGGGCCGTGAAACTGCATGTGACCAATGTCAACGCTGCTCCCGTGTTCGATCCCTTCGTGCACGTTTCGATATTGGAAAATGAAGCGCTGACACTACGCCTGTTTGCATTCGATGCGGACAACCCGACGTTCCAGCCGCAGGTTCGACTTGAAGACGGTTCGTTGTCGATAGCGGAGAATACGGCTCCCACAGTGACGTATACGGTGCAGGGCCTGCCCGAAGGCGCCGTATTCGATGCAGTCACCGGGCTGTTGGTGTGGACTCCAGCTTACGATCAGGCAGGCAATTTCGTTCTGACGTTCACGGCTACAGATGACGGGGACGGCACCGGAGTGCCGCTCGGCGCGACGCTGACTCTGCCGATCGAAGTACGCAATGCCAATCGCGCACCCATTGTTCCGGAGATCAACAATCTCACTGTGGCCAAGGGCGATGCATTCGAACTGCCGGTGACGGTGACAGACCTGGACGGCAATCCGATTGATCTGAAGTTCAAAGTAACGCTATTGGGAATCCAGCAGGAAGTGGGATACGACGGCCTGCCGCTGCGTGCCGATGGCCGCGATCCGTTGTTCAACTTTGTAGTTACCGGAAATGGAAACGGATACCTGCGCGTGGTTCCGCTCGATCGCGACCGCGGCGACTACATTGTGACTCTGATTGCGACCGATAACGGCGATGGCGATGGCCCCAAGGCGGTACTCTCAACGACTCGAACTTTCGTGGTGAAGATCACATCCGGCGCAGAGCCGCCGCTGATGTCTCCAATCGGTTCCAAGGTCGCCGTGATCGGTCAGCCGCTGCAGTTCACCATTCATGCCAGCGATCTGGATCAGGATCCGTTGCATTTCAATGCTGTAAATCTGCCGTCCGGATCCACGTTCCAAAACAGCGCGGTCTATGGGGATGTCGTGTTTACGTGGACGCCAACCGCAGCCGATGCCGGTACACGGGACATTGGATTCATGGTTACCGATTCTGCAGGTGGCACCGATAGCCGTGTCGTCCATATCGTCGTGCGCGCGACAAACGCCGCGCCGATCATGCTGCCGGTGGGGAATCGAATCGTTGCGGAAAATGCGTTGCTCGATATTCAGCTCGCGGCAAATGATCCTGACGGGGATGCGTTGACCTGGAGCGCAAGCAACCTGCCTCCGGGAGCCGTGCTGGATCCTGTCACCGGACGTCTGCAATGGCAGACCAACTATTTCTCGGCCGGAACGTATAACGGGGTCCTTCTGTCGGTTTCCGATGGATCTGCGAGCAGCACGGAGTCCATCAGTATTACGGCGGCGCCGACCAATCAGGCGCCGCAGCTGGCATTGCTGCCTCCGCTCGGAACGCAGGAACAGAGTTTGTTGCAATTCAATCTTGTTGCAGGCGACCCGGACGGAGACGCACTGATCTATGCGGCAGTCTCATCGCTGCCTCAGGGCGCGGAGTTCGATGGTTCGAACGGACGTTTCACGTGGATTCCCGGATACGAGCAGGCCGGAGAATACACACTCACGTTCTCCGCGCATGATGCGTCCGGCGCAGAGGACACCGTGGACGTACGTATCAGCGTGGCGAACGTGAACCGATTGCCGGTACTCACGTTCACGAATCATCAGGTGGCGCTGGGCGATACGCTGACGTTTAACGTGACCGGCACCGATGCGGACGCCGGAGAGACTCTGACCTTCGCCGTCAGGGCGCTGCCGGAAGGCGCGACATTTAATGCGGCGACCGGCCAGTTCTCCTGGACGCCAGGCCCGGGGCAGGTTGGCGATTACCTGATCGTTGTCAGTTTGAGCGACGGCAAGAGTGTGGTGGAGCATGGGCTTGCATTGCGGGTGAATGCCCAGCCTGTCGGGCCCGCCGTTACAATCGTGCTGACGCCGAGCTTCCCGTCGATTGCAGGACAACCGGTGGCGATCAATGTACTTGCGGATCCCTTCTCCGCGATTGCAAGCCGCACTGTAACGTTCAATGGTGTGCCGCTTTCACTCGATGCCAATGGCCGCGTGATGATCACTGCTCCCGCAAGCGGCGTCTATGAGTTGATTGCCACGGCGACGGATCTGGATGGATACACCGGAACAGCCACCGAGCATCTTCGCGTGCGCGATCCGCTGGATCACAGCGCTCCCGAAGTTCAGCTCAATGTGGCATTGGGTGGAATGCGCGTTACAGACGTCATAGCTATCGTTGGCAGCGTCGTCGACATCAACCTGGAACGCTGGACTCTCGAGATCGCGCGCTCCGGTAACGATCATTTCGAAACTCTGGCCGAAGGGTTCACCGCGTTTACCGGTACGCTGACCATGCTGGATCCGGCGCACTTCGACCCGGGCTTCTATCAATTGCGCCTGTCGGCAACGGACATCGCGGGTCGAAGCGGTGAAGCGAACATCGAACTCGAACTTGCGTCTCCCACCAGTGCGGGAAGTTACCAGCGCACCGTTACGGACTTCACGGCAACCGTCGGAGGCAAGACGCTGAGCTTCACGCGAAGTTATAACTCTTTCGATGCATTCGAAGCCGATAGCTTTGGTTTTGGCTGGAAGTTGCAGTGGCGCGACCTGCACGTCGAAACGGATGTGCCGCATACCGGCGCCGAGGCTTCCGGTGTGTACAGTCCGCTGCGCGAAGGCTCTCGCCTGATCATCGACACTCCCGACGGCGGGCGCGCCGGATTTACGTTTGCTCCGGTGCAGATCAGCGGCAGGGGATTCAGCTACTTCCTTCCGAAGTGGATACCGGATGCCGGCGTAACATGGCAGCTGGAATCCGCATCCATGCCGCTGCAGCGCGCTTCCGGCAAGTTCTATTCGCTGGATAACGGCAGCGCCTACAATCCTGCGTCATTGTTTGGCGTGCGTGAGCAGTACACGCTGATCGATACGGCGGGCACTCGATGGACCATCAACGCTGCAGAGGGACTGACGTCCATTACATACACCGATGGCGTGACGCTACTCGTTGCCGATAGTGGCGTTGTCGGTCCGGGCAACGAAGGAATCATCTTCGTCAACGACATGCAGGGCCGACTCGCGCGCGTGACGACTCCGGACGGCCGATCGTTCGACTATTCGTATGACAACAGCGGCAATCTGATATCGGCGCGCAACCTTTCAGCCGGCACGTCGGAACGTTACGCTTATGCGGATCCCGATCAGCATCGCGTCACTCTCGTGAGCAGCGCGACCGGTGGCGAGTCGATTGCATATGGCGCGACGGTCACGATACGACAAACAGCGGATCTCGGTGCGGCGCTGAATTATCTGGCGCAGTCCTTTAACGGGACGCTGCCTGCCAGTGGAGACGATCTATACACACTCGCCGTACGCCCGAGTGAAGTGAATCTGCCGCAGGGTGGGGCATTCCTTCTCGGAATCGAAGTGCGCGCCGGACCCGGATTGGTATTCACTCCCGCGCTGCCGGTCATCGAAGGTCTGAATCCGATCGTTACTCGGGTGTCGGGAGATACGTCGTATGCGGTGTTCCGAATCGACGCTGCCGCACTCTACGTGCTGCGTATCGCAGGCGCTGTCAGTGGCAGCTATTCGTTGAACCTGTCTGCCGCCGGAGATGTGAACGGCGACTCACGAGTCGATGGAATCGATGCATCGGTGGTCATGGGTGCGCGCGGTACAGTCGCGGGCGGGGCCGGCTACGTTCTGGCTGCGGACATCAATCGCGACGGACATGTGGACAATGTCGACAGCCAGCTTCTGTTTGCCAACCTGGGTTTCTCTCCGAATGAGGCCCCGGTGGTTGGCCCCGGCTCGGGCTTCACGCATGTGGAACTTGAGACATCCATCAACGTCTCTTCGTTCCTGACCGACCCCGAGGGTGATCCGCTCACCTTCCGGATCATTTCCGTCAGCCACGGAACGGCACACCTGTCGGGTGATGGTTCGCAGGTCGTTTTCATGCCCGATGCCGGATTCTTCGGTGCCGCCAGCTTTGTAATTATTGCGGACGATGGATACTCTCAATCTCCAGCCGGAACGGTGGTCGTCACCGTCAGCAATGCGCCGCTGGTTCGACTGGACTTTGCCGTCCGCAACCCCGAATTGATGCCAGGCAACACGGTTCGGCCGACGATCATTGGTGACTTTGCCGATCAGATGAACGTCATCCTGGCTCCGTCCTACTTCACACTCAACTCCATCGAACCGGCAGTTGGCCGCATCGTACGCAATCAGACTGTCGTTGGAGTGAGCGAAGGATTCACGACACTCGTCGTCACGCGCGGAACCGTTATTGGCGCGACTGCTCTTGTTGTTGGCAGGCCCAGCCAGTTCGAGAACATTCAACTCTTCACGGGGCTCGATGTTTATCCTCAGGCGTTGACGCTTGTGCCTGGAGGCTATAAACCGCTTCGCGTTCAGGTTATCGACGGCGACATCGTCAGTGCAGCTCAGAACGGCACGCTGTATTTTGCCGGTAATTCTCAGGTCGTCAGTATCGATGCCGATGGGCTCATCACAGGACTGGCTCCTGGTACCGCGGATGTCACCATCATCTATAAGGGTGTCGAATTCGTCGTTCCTGTATCCGTACAGACTCCGCACGATACCCAGGCCGTTCTCGGAGAGGATGGCGGCGCGATCCGCGCTTCCGACGGAGCCATCCTGACGATTGCGCCGCACTCTCTCGATGGCACGCAGACGGTGAGCCTGACGACTATTGCCGAAGCCGATCTGCCGATGGTCATACCGTCGGATTGGGGTTATCTCGGGGCATACAACCTGCAATTCGGCGGCAGCAAGTTATCGACCGCCGCGCAGCTTGCGGTCCAGGTTCCGGATTCGGTTCCGGTGGGTCAGCAACTGTTCCTGTTGCGTGCCGGAGAACTTCCAGACCAGTTCGGAAATTTGTCGCCCACCTGGTACCAGGATGAAGTGCTGGTTGTCGGTGCGGATCACATTGCACGCACGAGTTCACCGCCGTGGCCGGGAATTGGTCCTGCGGGCGTTTACTCCCTGGCGAGCCCGCCTGAGGCGTACACGCTCGCACGCGGAATCTTCACGGCGAATTTCCCGCTGGGGATATTCCCCCTTTCCGCCACTCTGGGTGGCGTGATGGCGGCGTTCTCGCCTTTCATTGCGGTGAGTCTCGACGTGCATCGGTTGACTATCATCGCCATTCCGAAGGTCGGGCTTCCAGTGGTAACGACGATCGATGTGCAGCTCAATCCCGGCGCGATTAATACCTTTACCGCGACGCTCACTCGCGGTCCGGAACTGGTTCCGCAAGCGCCGATCGTGGAAGACGCACACTTCGAGTTCCGCCAAATTGCCGGTGATACCAAGCCCGTGGCCGTGATTACCGGAACGCAGTTCTCCGCGGCGCCGGGAGTCAGCGTGAGTTCGAACCTGGTCGGCGTGTGGTCGCAGCAGGGGAAGACATTCAAGGCGAGCATGGTGGGTTCGATAACAACCTTGCCGAATGGCATGCAGGAAGTTCTCATGGAGATTCCGCAGCAGGTCATAGCAGGTATTGCGGAATTCAAGCTGGTGCGCGTCGACACCATCGTCGGTTACAACGCCTCAACCGGAGGGATTGTCACCACAACGTCTGCCTTCAACAGCAGAGCGGTCACGTTGCCTGCCGGCAACAGCTATGTGGTCGCTGCGATGTCGGGAGTACACACAGCACCGGAGTTTCCGGGCGCACCGGTTCCCCCGTACACTCAGTCTGAGGTCGGCGTCTTCACTCAGGGTGACCCGCTCGCGGCGAACCCGTTGGCGGCCCTGCAGCTGGTGGCGCGAATCCCTGTCGGATTTTATCCGAATCCATTAGTTCCTTTCGGTTCTGCGCGCGCCACTGCGCTCACGAACGATCATACGCGTGCCTATGTGACGCTTCGTGGACAGTCTGCCGTGGCCGTTGTCGATCTTGTTGCCATGCAGCAGGTCGATACCACTCCGGGAGTTCTGGACTCAGCCGGTAAAGACCCGGTGGAACCAATTCTGCTGCCGGCGGGATCGCGGCCATTCTGGATCGCGATCGACGACACCGATCACTACGCTTACGTCACGGATGAAGTGAATTACGGCACGATTACAGATCCCATCGGGCGCATCTACGTCATCGACATCGATCCGAAATCGCCCAATTTTCATCGCGCCGACAAAGTGCAGACCATTGAGGTAAAGAGCGCCGGAAAAGGGTTGCGCGGACTCGCCATTTCGAATGATGGCCGGCGGCTGTACGTGGCGGCCCCGAATCGCGATGGTTCAACGCCGATTCTGAAAGTGTCGCAGGGAGGGACAGATTTCGACGAGAGTCGCCTCGTTGTCGTTAATATCGATTCCGCGGACAGGCCTGAGGATCCGGATGCCGATCTGGACGATCTGAATGAGAATCCGCGCAAGTTCCGGCGCGAGATCAGCGACAACATCAAGACGGGCCAGGAAACGTACGCGATCCAGACGACGACGGAGAATGACCGCATTCTCTTCACCAACCGCTGGACCGACGCGGAGGGTCTCAGCACCCTGATGGTGCAGTCCGACGACCCGTTGAACTTCTCCGTCAAAATAACATCGATAGCTCTCTCACTGGGTGCTGCCAATGACACCTTCGATATCAACAACGGCATTTCGATACTGGTGGTGCCCGCTGATGCGTTAAAGGCATCCATAGGAAAATCACACCCCGAATACATTTTCGTTGCCGGCTATAACCGGTTTATTCAGGGTGATCCGTCTCATGATCCGGATGCCTTCCTCAACGGTACTGGCTTCAGCTCACCACCGCCGGGCGGCAGCAACATTGGCATTATCCGCAACGGCGAGCTTGTCGGTGCAACGTTGCCGATTCCAATAGGCTCGATCGACGCCATGGCTTTTGCCAGCGGCTACCATTATCTGTATGCCGGATTCCGTGGCATCTCAGTGGCAGGGGCAAGCGATGGCGCAGTTCTCGTCTATCACCTCGACAACCTGATTGCGATGGTGGAGACGCTTTACCCCGATCCGGCGCTTCGGAACCGGATGACACGTTTCCCGATCGAACGCCTCTACTTCTCGGATGTATTGCCGTTGCAGGAAGATCTGAACGGTTTCAACACTGCGATCGACATCAAGGCCGACTATCGCATCATTTTCTATAACGGGAACGCCGGGCGAACAGCCTTTGGCATTCCCTATGTCATGGATGGCCTGGGCCATTACTACGATGTCAACGGCAACGTCCTGGCAGGAATTACGCGAGACAGCAAAGGCGTGTTCCACGACGCGGCAGGTCACGTTGTCTCGCCGACGGGTATCATGCCTTCGCCGAACATTCCATTCGCTACGGGCGGATTGCCGCAGGGGGTCAGCTCGCATCCCACGGAGACCGGCGACGCGCCACTGATTTGGAATCAGTTCTTCCCCGGGCGTGGCATTGGCATTTCCAATAGAAGCGACTTTGGCATCAAAGATGTGATCGGGGAAATCACTTCGGCGGCAGATTGCCCGCCGGGCGCGTTCAACTCGGAAGTGATGTACGACACGGGTGCGGTTATCGAGACCCACGACCTGATTTCCTATCAGTCCCTCGGTCAAACGCAGCAGCTGAGACTGACTTACAACTCGATGGCTGCCGACGTCATGCCGATCATCAATTTTGGATGGGAGGATATTGGCGCAGAACTCGACGCGTATCTGTCGACGGCCAAGCCTGAGGATCTCAGTCCGGGTGGCAACGCGATTCTGGAAGTTCAGGTCACATTCAACGGCATTGGCGGGACATTTACGACGGCGAAACAGTACTGGCAGATTCACGCGGCCACGAACAACATCACTGTTGCGCTCCAGGCCGACCTCAGTTCCTTGCCATCGGGTTATTACGATTACACGGTCAATGCCAGGTTGTTTGGAAGCGATCGCAAGTCTACCGGAGTCCTGATACTCGACAACCGGATCGACAACGTATTTGGCCGAGGATGGTCGCTCAATGGGTTGCAGGAGCTCAGCGAAGGCACCGATGGAAGCGTTCAGATCAGCGACGGCAACGCGAACCAGGTTGTATTTGACGAGATCGCGGAAGTGGTCGCTGCTCAGCTGGGCCTTGTGGACCCCAGTATCGAAAGGGCGCTCGTGTCGCGCGGAGACGGAGTTTCGCGACTGATTGAGTTTGTCAGCGGTCTGTATCAGCGCGTCCTTTCGGATGGAACCGTTTATACCTATAGCAAGCCGACAACGGATCCGGCGGGCAAGCCGGTGTCGGGCAAACTGCAGTTCGTCACAGACCGATACAACAATACGACTACCTACTATTACAACCCCGCGGGCGACCTCTATCAAATCGTCGATCCGGTCGGATTGACGACGGAGTTCGAATATTTCGGAGACCACGTCGGCCGGATCATCGATCCATCGGGACGAGTCACGGAATTGATTCACTCCGGCAAGGACCTGGTTGCCATCTACGATCCCGATGGTTCCCACCGGGACTTCGGATACGACGGCAGCGGCCGCATGCTGACCGAAGTGAACAAGTTTGGTCTGGTGGAAGTGAACACCTATGACCCGGAAAATGGTCGTGCGATTCGTGCCGATCGTCCGGATGGAACCTCGATCGACTTCGTCGCGTGGCAGGTTTATGCGTTAAGCCCGTCGGCCGATACAAGCACGCCGGATCCAATTGCGTTCGCCAGGTCCGAAAAGATGGGCGCCATCACGGCCGTTTATACATCGGCCAACGGGAACGTCAAGCGGATCTGGTTGAATGAGAGTGGCCAGGTGCTCGCTGAGGAAGATCGGGTCAACGGACCGACGGCGGACTGGGTGCTGGTGGACAAGTTCAAGCGGGACTTCCAGGGCAACGTGGTCGTAACGACCGAATCGGGTGGAGAGCAATCCTGGTCGGTCTACGACGAACGCGGAAATCGCATCAAGTTCTGGGACGAAGAGTCGGCCATCGATCCGGCAACAGGTGAGCCTGTATTCACGCTGATGACCTATGACGGTCTCTACAATCAGGTCACGAGCATCACCGACGAATTGGGTCGGGTTACCAAATACACCATCGGACCTAAAGGCAACGTGATGCAGGTCGAGAAACCGGATGGTGGAATCTGGATCTACACCTACTATCCGCAGGGATTGTTGAAGACGCAGAGCGATGCGCACAACAATACGACGAGTTACTTCTACGACCCCATGGGCCGCCTCGTGAAAGTCGTGAATCCGGACGGAAGTTTCCGCGTTTACACCTACGACGGCGCGGGCAACGCAAAGACGATCACCGATGAACTCGGCCGCAAGTCCGAATTCGTTTACGACAACATGAACCGGCTGCGCAGTACGACATTGCCGGCGGTAGACGTTAACGGCGTATCCACCCAGCCAAACAGCGTCGTTGACTATAAATATGTGGGCGATCGCTATGTGGTGACGAATATTGATGCGAATCACCACAAGACGATCACCTCCTACGACTACCGCGGTCGCGTTCGCGAAGTGGTCGACGACCAGGGTGGTACGACCACTTATTTCTACAACACGAAGGAAGAGCTGGAGTGGCAGGAGGATCCGAACCACAACAGGACGACATTTAAGTACGATCTGCGTTACCGCTTAACAAACGAGATCGACCCCTACGGCAACGAGGTGAAGTACAGCTATGCGGAAGTGCCCGGTGGTGACCCGACGTCAGAAAACCCGACAACGATCACCGACAAGCTCGGCAACAAAACGGAGATGGAGTATGACGGCCGGGGCCGCCTGGCTACGCGTACCGATGCCGATCTGAACACCTTCGTCTATGAGTACGATGGTGCAGGCAACATCACGGCGGTTACTGATGAGCGCGGGAAGCGTACGGAATACGAATATGACGCGATGAATCAACGGACCATCGTGCGCAATGCCCTGAACGAGGAGACGCGCAGTTACTACGATTTGATGGGCAATGTCATCGCTGTCACCGATGCCCGCGTGTTGCCGGCGGCCAAGCTCAGCGATGCAGACATGCGGTTGTGGATCCGCACGCACTCTGCAGGTGACGTGCCGCCGCCATTTACAACTGTATATCGCTACGAGCCGCTGACGAACCGTCTGGCTTCGGTGACGGATCCGCTCGGAAACGTCACGAAGTACACCTATAACCTGGTCGGTAGTCGTACGTCGGAAACCGATGCATTGAATCACACCAAGTCATTCGACTACGACGCCATTGGACGTCTGATCAGCGTCACATTACCGGATCCGGATGGTTCAGGCCCGCTTCTTCCGTCGGTCATGCGCATGGAATATGACGCCGTGGGCAATCTGCTGAAGTCCATTGACGCCGAAGGCAACGTCACGCGATTCGTATACGACAACCTCAACCGCCAGCAATTTGTGATTCTGCCGGATCCGGATGGTTCAGGCCCGCTGCTCGAGTCGACGTCGGAGATGTTCTATGACGATGCCGGCAACATGGTGAAGGTGATCGATACGCTGGGCAGGACGACGAAGTACGTTTACGACAAGTTGAACCGGCTCATCGAAACCTGGAACTCGGATCCGGATAATCCATCGATCCTGTTCCTGGCCACTGAGCGCAGTTACGACGCGGTGGGCAACCTCAAGTGGATCAAGGATGCGCTGGGACAGAAAACCGAATACACCGTTTACGACAAGCTCAACCGGTTGAAGGAAATGAAGGACGCTGAGAACGGCGTTACGAAATATGACTACGACGAGGTTGGCAATACAACGTCGGTGATCGACGGATTGGGCCACGAGACCAAATTCGAATACGACGATCTGAACCGGTTGTTCACGATTACGAAAATGGCTCCCGGGCCGATCTCGCTCGCTCCAGGCGAGGTGGCATCTTCGGGGGATCCGCAGCACCCGGCTCCGGTCACGCAATTCGGATATGACGCCGTGGGCAACATGACATCTGAAATCGACGAACTCGATCGCCTTACGCAATACCAGTACGACGCGATGAATCGGCGAGTGAAGATTATCGATGCGCGAAATAATGAAACCAACATCATTTATGACGCCGTGGGCAATGTGGACCGCGAATTCGATGCCCTGCATCGCGAGACCATCTATGCCTATGATGCGCAGAACCGGTTGATCCGCGTGACGCTGCCCGATCCCGACGGCACCGCCGGTCCGCAGCTGTCCCCGGTTGAGCGCTACGAGTACGACGCGGTAGGCAATCAGACGAAAGTCACCGACGCGCTGGGGCATACCACTACGGTCGAATACGACGATCGTAATCGCGCGTTCCGCTGGACCGATGCGCTGGGTGGCGTGAGCAGCGTTACTTTCGATGCCGTCGGACGTGTCGTCAAGAGTACCGACGAGCTTGGTCGCGTGACCTCGTTTACCTATGACGCGCTCGATCGGCGCAGGTCGGTGACTTTGCCGGATCCGGACGGTTCCGGGCCGCTTCAGGCAACCATATTCCGATACGAATATGATCTGGCCGGCAACCTGACGAAGGAAACCGATGCACGCGGCAACTCGACATTCTATTTTTACGACAAGCTGAATCGCCGTTACCTCACGACGGATGCTCTCGGCAATGAGGACTACGTAAAGCTGGATGCCGTCGGTAATGTGGAATTCCATAAGGATCAACTCGGCAATGTGACAACTTTCGAGTACGACAGGCTCGACCGGGTTGTGAGGGTCACGGATGCCGATCCCGATGGTTCGGGCCAACTCGTGGCTCCGGTGACTTACCTTCGTTACGACGCGGCTGGCAATCTGGTGCGTCAGATCGACGCGCTGGGAAGACTCAACCTGTTCGGATATGACGAGTTTGGCCGGCAGACCAGCGTGACGGATGCGCTCGGGAACACCGCGAGCAAGCACTACGACGCTGTCGGTAATCTCGACAGTCAGACCGATGAACTCGGCCGAGTCATTACGCACCAGTACGATGATTTGGATCGCCGCATTTCCACAGTGCTGCCGAACCCCGACACAACGGGCACCCAGGCGGCACCGAAACTGATATTCACGTACGACCGTATAGGCCGCCGAACCAGCGTAACGGACGCGATGGGCCGTACAACCAGCTATCTCTACGATGCGCTCGGCCGCCTGGTGTCGACTACGGATGCGATGGGTGAGACGGCAAGCACTGGATATGATGCGGTCGGCAACGTGATCTCGCGTATCGACCGACTGGGCAACCAGACAACCCTGACTTACGACCAGATGGACCGATTGATCGCAACGACGGGACCGGATCCGGATGGTACGGGGCCGGGGGCTGCGCCAGTGACAAGGTGGGCATACGATGCCAACAGCAACATCACGCGAATTACAGATGCGCTCGGCAATTCAACACAGTTTGGCTACGACAAGCTGAATCGAAGGATCGAAGTCATCGATGCTTCGGGATTCTCGAGCACGATGGGGTACGACGCTGTCGGAAATCAGATAGCGGCGTCGGACGTTTTCGGGCACATCACGAGTTTCGTCTACGACAACCTCTATAGGTTGACCTCGGTCATCGAGCCCGACCCCGACGGTACCGGGCCGCTGGTACAACCCCAGACGACATATGCATACGATGCCGCAGGCAATCAGACTTCGATCACAGACGCTTTGGGGCGTACCACGAGCGTGGAGTACGACGCCCTGAACCGGCCGGTGCGAAACATTGATGCGTTGGGTCGCATTGATTCCAGCGCCTACGATGCTGTTGGCAATCTCATCCGGACGACGGATGCCAGAGGTCAGATTTCGACCTTCGGTTTCGACGTATTAAACCGGCTCGTCATTTACACGACGCCGGATCCGGATGGTTCCGGTGGACCGGAAGTTCCTTCAGTCACGCGTTACGAATACGACCTTGGCGGCAACCAGACTGCAGTCATCGACGCACGGGGCAACACCACGCATTCGGTTTATGACGCGCTTGATCGACTGATCGGCATCATTGATGCCCTTGGCCAGGAGCGTCAATTTACCTACGACGCCGAGGGGAACCTGCTCACAACGCGGGATGAACTTGGTCGCGTCGCCGTCTCGACTTATGACGCGCTCAATCGTCATGTCACGTTTACCACGCCGGATCCCGATGGTGCAGGTCCGCTTCCTGCATCGGTGACAATATTTGACTACGACACACTCGGGAATCTGGTTTCGGTAACAGACCCGCTCGGCCACGTCACGCGCTATGCGTACGACGTGATGAATCGTCGTATCACAGCCACCGACGCGGACGGCGGCATCACTCGTATGACATACGACGCCGCCGGCAATGTTGTCGGGATAACCGATGCACTTGGCCGGGTGACCGTCATTCAATATGACAATCTGAATCGCCGAGTGCGTTTGATTGAGCCCGATCCGGATCGTCAGGGCAGTGAGACATCACCGCAGACAACCTACGAGTACGACCAGGTTGGAAACCTGATTGTCGAGACCGACCCGCTGGGTCGCACAACGCGAACAGCATTCGATGCGTTGAATCGGCCGGTAACGGTGAAGGATGCACTCGGCAATGTGTCATCGATGACCTATGACCTCGTTGGGAATATCGCGACCGACACCGATGCGCTGAGTCATACGACAACGTACGCCTACGATTTCCTGAACCGTCTCGTGCGTGTCACGAATGCCGATCCGGATGGAGCCGGTCCTGAGGCTGCACCGGTGACCGATTACCGATATGACAAAGCCGGCAACCTGGTCAGCGTTCAGGACGCCATTGGACGAACGATCGGTTATGAGTACGACGCTCTGAACCGGCGAACGGTCATTGTTGACGCGGCGGGTGGCCGAACCACCACCGTATATAACAAGGTTGGAAACGTGGCTACCGTCACCAACGTTCTGGGACACCAGACTCGATACGAGTACGATGCTCTCGGACGTCTCGTAAAGACGACACAACCGGACCCTGATGGCAGCGCCGGTCCACAGCTGCCGCCCGTATCCAGCTACACCTATGACGCAGCCGGTAACCTTTCCACCGCAACTGATGCTGAGGGAAATATCACGACCTTCGGCTACGACGCGCTGAATCGACGTGTGACGGTCACCGATGCCCTGTCAGGAGTCACGACCACGACGTATGACAAGGTCGGAAACGTGACGTCCACCAGGGACCAGGCCGGCAATACGACACGTTACTTCTATGACGATCTGAATCGCCGTTTCGCAATCGAACAGCCCGACCCGGATGGCGCCGCCGGCGTGCTACCGGCATCGGTGACACTGTTCGACTACGATGCCGTTGGAAATCGCGTTGCCATGACGGATCCTCTGGGCAATGTTTCGCGGAGAACTTACGATGAACTCAATCGCCTTATCAAAGACATCGACGCTGCGGGTGGCATAACGCGTTACGAATTTGACGCAGTGGGGAACCTTACGGCTGTCGTCGATGCCAGTGGTAACCGTACCACCTTCACTTACGACGCCTTCATGCGCCGGATTGGCCAGACCGATGCGCTGAGTGCACAACAGACCACGACCTATGATGCGGCAGGGCGACGGATCGAGACCGTTGATGCGCTGGGCCGCAAGGTTGTGTTCACCTACGATGCACTCGACCACAATACGGTGGAAACATGGCTGGCGGCGGACGGCAGCACCGTGAATACGATCAACCGGACGTTCGATGCCGCAGGGCAGTTGCTCAGTGTGTCCGATGCGAGTGCGACATACGCACTCCGCTACGATGCCCTTGGGCGGATGACGCGCATTTCCAACTCCGGTTCACCGGGAGTTCCGGACGTCGCATTGGATTATTCCTACAACAGCGTGGGAAGTGTTACTCGCGTCGATGCGACGATAGAGGGTGTACCCGATTGGAGTACCGTCTATACATACGACGCGTTAAATCGCACCTCTACGATTGTTCAGTCCGGCGGCCAGGCTGTGACAAAGCGAGCGGAACTTCAGTATGACGCCACAGGCAAACTGATCGGGATGCTTCGTTTCGACGAAGGGGCCGCGGTTGCCGACATCACGACCACGTGGGTTTGGGACGCTGCGAGCCGGCTGACTTCCCTGAGTCATTCGGGCGCAACAGGGACGATTGCCCAGTACAACTTCACGTGGGACGCGGCGAGCTGGCTCACTGGAATCACGTCGGTTGACGGCACAAGCTCGTTCGTATATGACAGCCGCGGAGAATTGATCAGCAGCGACTTCTCCTATCAGTCGGATCAGAATTACGCATGGGATGCCACCGGTAACCCGAGCGCCGGCACAACAATTGGAGCGGCCAACCGCGTGCTCAGTGATGGCACCTATGCCTACGACTACGACGCGAACGGCAATCGAATACGTCGCACCGAGATTGCCACCGGCGCCTACACCACATACGGCTGGGATCATCGCAATCGCCTTGTCAGCGCGAACGAACATGACTCCGCGGGCGCTATCACTTATTCGCAGACATTCCGCTACGATACTTTCGATCGTAAGATCGCGACCACCAAGGATCTCGACGGCGCCGGGCCGGGGCTTGCGAACACTGAGATCTATATCCATGACGGCGACAACGTCGCGATGATCTTCAACGAGGCCGGGCAACTCACCACACTCTTCATGCACGGTCCGGGAATGGATCAGGTACTTGCTGAACAGTACGACAACGAGGTTCGCTGGAGCCTCGCGGATCAGCAATCCAGCGTACGCGACGTCGTCAATACCAATGGTGCGGTGCTGAACCACCTGCGTTACGACAGCTTCGGTGTTGTGACTGCGGAATCGAATATCGCGTTGGCTCCGCGGTTCACCTACACCGGCCGCGAATTTGAGGCGGATCTCGGACTGTACGATTACCGTGCGCGCTGGTACGACCCGGCACTTGCACGCTTCATTTCAAATGATCCGAGCGGCTTTGCAGCCGGCGACATGAACCTCTACCGGTATGTCAGCAATCGCCCGATTGATCGTATCGATCCCACGGGTCGCGTTGAGACACCGGCTATCGTACGCAACGTCGTCAACACGTTCCGCGGTGTAAGCGTTGGGGAGACGCTCAATAACATGGCGCTGGGTCTCTCCTATGGACTGAAGGATGTGGCGAGCACGGTCGTGGGCGCTGTGGCGGGTAAACAGGCGGGTGAGGTCGCCGGCCGTATTCTCGGTGAAGGTACGGCCCTTGCGATCGGCATGGCCAAGGGAGTCGTAGGAGCAGTGTGGGGAATTGCACAGGGTCTATGGTGGCTGGGTAAGGCGGGCACAGCTCTGCTGACCGGCAGCCAGGGTCTCTGGGACGAGACGCTTGGCCCATTGATGCAGTTCGCGGACAAATTCATGGATCC
>Ga0184628_10000005_pt1 | contig 104821 bp, 90 predicted proteins | sample PLM4_5_b1_FD_133149 | JGI IMG/M metagenome (GOLD analysis project Ga0184628, IMG submission 133149) | Groundwater sediment microbial communities from an aquifer in East River, Colorado, USA - PLM4_5_b1 | ecosystem: Environmental > Terrestrial > Soil > Riparian zone | place: USA: East River...
CCGAGCCCGACCGCAGGGTGTTCTTGTCGAAAAAGGCTTCTTTGACGAAGCTGCCGTCCTTGCGAAACACCTGCACGCGATCATTCACCCGGTCGCACACATACACGAATCCATCTTTCGAGACGTCGGCGCAGTGCACGGTGTTGAACTGCTTTGACGGCGGATCCGAGGGGCTGTATGCCGGAACCGGAGCATCATCGGGCTTGTTCCCATACGCGCCCCAGTGTCGTTTGTACTTCCCGGTATCGGCGTCGATGACGATGACGCGTCGGTTTCCATATCCGTCGGCGATATAAAGTTCATTGGCTGCGGGATCTGGATAGATCTTGGCGGCCCGCCAGAAGTTCAGCACATCATTGCTGCCGTTGTGGGTGCCCTGCTTGCCCACCTGCAGAAGAAACTTCCCCTTCTGATCGAACTTCAATATCTGAGTATCCGTATTTCCATTGCCGCCAATCCAGACGTTGCCTTTGTGATCCACCGTGATGCCGTGATTGCTCTCCGGCCACTCATATCCGGCGCCCGGTCCGCCCCAGGACGTGAGCAGATTTCCCTCCGCATCGAACTCCAGAACTGGAGGCGCAACCTTGCAGCACACCCCGATCGGGGGAGTGGCGTCGGCAGCTTTGAAATTGTCTTCCACGGTTTGCGGCCGATGGATGATCCAGACGTGATCCTGAGCATCGACCGATAAGCCAATGGTGGAGCCCAGCACCCAATGATTCGGCAGGGGCTTTGGCCAGTAGGGATCGACTTCAAAAATGGGAGCCTGGGGCGCAGGGGTGCGGCTTTGCGCGTAGAACGCGCCCACGAATACGATCACCGTCAGACAGGCACCCGCGGTCCTGAATTTCATCGCTGCCTCCGGAATTGTTCCCAACGTTGAAGTGCTGCCTGTTTATCGTTCCCTCGGCGTGGTTGTCAAGAGAAAGGGGCCAGACCCGCGATCCTATTGGGCCCGGACGCGTGAAAAGTTGACACTGGCCTGTTTGGTGACTACGATGCGGATCAAACCATTGGGAGGATTTCGATGAGGAAGTTACGGATTGGTCGAGTCGGAATAGCGGTTCTTGTTGCCGCGAGCTTTGTTTTTGCGGCTTCGGATCTTTTGGCGCAGTTCCAGCCTCCGGGAACGCTGGGCGTGCTGGCACCGGCCAACATCGCAAAACCTCGTCCAAAGGCTCCGTTCGACATCACCGGAACGTGGCTGCATCAGCGCGGGGAATCGGAAAGATTCGACCCGCCGGCCGGCTTCAAGCTCACACCGGCTGCGCAGAAGCATTACGACGCGGCGGCGGCGGCAACCGCGGCCGGGAAAATCTACCGCAACGACATTGGGTTATGCTGGCCTGCAGGCGTTCCGATCATGATGACTCGAGTATGGCCCATCCAGATGATACAGTTGCCTACTTCCATTTTCATGATCAGCGAGCTGATGAACAGCCTGCGCATTGTTTATATGGATGGCCGCAAGCATACCGATCCGGATATTGTCGTGCGCAGCTTCAATGGCGAATCCATTGGACACTGGGAAGGCGACACGCTAGTGATCGATACCACCAACTTTGTCGACGAACATCACTGGATTCACGACAGGGCTGGGATTCCAGGCAGCGACGCGTTGCGCGTCATTGAACGGATTAAAATGCAGAATGAGGGCAAGAAGATTGAGATCGAATACACCCTCACCGATCCGAAGGTTTTTGTCGGAGAATGGAAACTCGTGAAGCACTGGGACCGAGTCGACGATCGGGATATCGCCGAGGTCGAGTGCCTGCCGGATCTGAATGAACACATGCCGAGCGTGCACTCGCCCGACAATGTTCGGCAATAATAGCAGCGTCCATAATTGGCAACATCATTGGGAGGATAGAGTAATGAAAGCATTCCGTCTCGGTTCCTTACTGGCAATCGCGCTCTGTTTCGCAGCGTCCGCTTTTGCGCACCATAGCGCGGCAGGCGTGGATACGACCAAAACCGTCACATTTGACGGTATCGTCAAGACTTTCAGGTGGTCCAACCCGCATTCATACCTCGAAATTGAAGTGCAAAACAGCAAAGGCGTCGCCGAAGTCTGGAACCTGGAAATGATGCCACCTTCATATCTGGTTCCTGCAGGCTGGAAGTCCAGCACCGTCAAGGCCGGCGACAAGGTGAAGTTCAGCGCACGACCGATGAAGAATGGCGACCCCGGCGGGCTCTTCGTATCGATTACGCTGGCCGACGGAAGGACGCTGACGCAGACGGCTCCGCGCGGTGGCCCTGTCGGAGCTGCTCCGGCGGCACCGCCTGCGCCGCGATAGCGGATCGAGTGAGGAGGAGAGTAGAGAAACATCTCTCTCCTCCTCACCCAGCTCACTTCGTCAAATCGCCCTTTCTTAACTCGCCTGCCGCTCCTTTGAAACCAGCAGACCTTCCATTCCAGGATAGATCTTTTCAGTTCGTTCGCCCCTGAAGCCGCGGCGCGACTGTTTTTCAAAGATTCCAGCACCGGTGTGCACTAACGCACAGCAGCGGCTGGAGAATGAGTTCACACTACAGAGTCCATGGAAGGAAGCGAACCGATGAGAGCCCTCTTTAGAAGGATTGGAATCCGATTAACGACACCGTGGAGCCGGTGGTTCGCCTCCATGGCAGGTACCCTTATCATCCTGCTGCTTTTTAATCGCGAGGTATCCGCCTATTCCGTTCTGACCCACATGCAAATTGTGGATCTGGCCTGGAAGGATGGGATCCGTCCGTTATTGGTCAGGCGCTTTCCGAATCTATCGGAAGACGAAATCACGAAGGCTCATGCATACGCTTACGGCGGCTCCGTTATCCAGGACCTGGGCTATTACCCGTTTGGCAGCGTGGAATTCAGCGACCTGGTGCACTACGTTCGCAGCGGAGATTTCGTCGAAGTATTGGTACTGCAAAGCCAGAACGCCAATGAATTCGCATTTGCATTGGGCGCATTGTCCCATTATGCGTCGGACATCGCCGGTCACCCTGCAGTGAATATGGCGGTTGCGATTGAATATCCGAAGCTGCAGGCGAAGTTCGGCAAGTCCGTGCGATTTGCGGAAGGCAAGACGGCTCACTTGAAAACGGAGTTCGGGTTCGACATGGTACAGGTTGCGACGAATCGCTACGCCTCGGAGCACTACCACGACTTCATTGGATTCAAAGTATCCAAGGAACTGCTGGAACGTACTTTCCCCATTGTCTACGGAGTAGAGCTGAAGGAAGTGCTTCCCCGTCTGGATCTCACAGTTGGTTCATATCGATTCACCGTATCCAAACTGATTCCCGAATTGACCCAGATTGCATTGCAAACGCACAAACAGGACATCGTGAGTGATACACCAAGTCCGGCGAAAGACAAGCTCCTCTACCGCCTGTCACGCTCCGATTATGAAAAGGAGTGGGGAAAGGAATATCAGAAACCCGGAATCGGTTCACAAATACTGGCAACGATCATGCGATACATGCCGAAGAAAGGACCCTTGAAGGCAATGGCGTTTAAGAGTCCCACTCCGGCAACAGAAGAAATGTATTTCAAAAGCATCAATACAACCGTCGACCAATACCGTACCTATCTTGAGGAAGTGCGTCTAAACAAACTCGAGCTTCCCAATTGCGATCTGGACAGCGGAAAATTAACCAGGGCAGCGGAGTATTCATTGGCCGACAACGCCTATGCGAAGCTGTTGCTTCGGCAATTCAACATGAAGTTCGAAACGACGCCCCCCGGCTTGCGTACGAACATTCTCAATTTCTATGCGGATCTGACTGCTGCAGTTCAGACAAAGGTCGACCGCGAGCGCTGGCAACGCGTCCTGACTGCGTTGGATCAACTGAAGCTCGCATCGCCGGTCCCGGCTTTGGCAAACCGTTCAACGAATTGAAAGGTGGTGTCCAATGCTTCCACTTCGCCCATGGCGCCTGGTGCTCCTGTCGTTCGCATTGTTGGCGGCATTAACCATCAATGACGTGTCATTGAGTGCTCCTGAACCGGGGCCCCGGATTCCGTGCGACAGCGAGGCCTTTCCCGCATATTCAGAGTTGAATGAACAGCCCATCACAAGATACTGGAACGGAGGGAATCTGGGGCGCGACTGGACGCCACCGGCCTGCACCGGCTGGACGACGAAAGGGTTTTCGACACTGCTGGCCACATCCGGGCGCCTTCACGGCTCGTTCACGGCCAGTGACATTCAACGACGAATTGGAGCAATTTCCGAACTTGAGGGCGTGTTGTACTGGTCCACGACACACAAGAAATGGCAACCGATGATCGTCGAGGCTTATGCGATGAGCGGAGCGGCGAAGGGACAACGCCGAATGGATTTCTCGCCGGCCGAGATCTCGGAAGGAAGTGTTATCTACTATCAACAGGCGGACAACCTGTCGGGAAAGGCGATGTACCGAATGCACATCATTGCCGCATCTCCGGTTCGTCTGGTGTTCGAAACTGAAAACATTTCAACGATGCGATATCTTCTGGTTCCACTTTTTCGCCCAGGTGATCTTCAATCGATTTACTTTCTCGATCGAGAGCCGAAGTCGAACGGTGCCTGGAGATATTACAGCGTTTCGAGGACGGGCAGGAATGCCAGCAAGCTGATAGCAGGCCACGAGGCATCGTCGGTAAACCGGGCAGTGGCGTTCTACCGTTATCTTGCCGGTATCCCGACGGACATGGAGCCTCCCGCGGCCCGCTAAAGGGTTGAAGGGGTCGGCCCGATCACGATCCGCGTCGTGCTCCGGCAGCCAGAACTCCAAGTCCGCCCAGGATCATCAGGGCACTAACCGCAATCGGAACCTTTTCGTCGTTTTGAGTAACGACGCCGAGAGAAACATCACCAACCGTGATGTCATGCTTCTCCCGGTGAGGGATCGGAACAAAAAGCGTCACAACTCCCATGATCAATAGAACTGCACCGATCCAGCGAAGTGGACTCATCTAGAATCTCCCGGTGAGCATCAGAATCAGAACAATGACGACGACGATTCCCAGTCCACCACTGGGTCCATAGCCCCAGCTTCGGCTGTGATTCCAGGTCGGAATCGCGCCAAACAACATCAATACCAACAGGACTAATAATACGGTACCCATTTTGTTTTCTCCCTTTCAGCGGTAAACATACCCTGGCGCGGCCGACGCCGCTAAGACTGCTGCCACGAATACGAAAATCTGAATTGTTCTCATGTGATCCTTCCGAAATGGAATCCGGGGCTTTGCAAACCCCGGGATTCCTTTCAGTCAGGACTATGAGCGCAGGCGAGAATGAAAGATGGTCAAAACAGCACGTGGGACTCTAATCGATGAAATTACAGCTCCTCTTCGATTCAGTTCGGCGAGAACGCGAGAACCACATTTCCTGCGGAAGCCCCGCTGCTGATGGCATAACCCGAACTGATAAACACCATGCCACCGGCGACCGTTGCGCCGGACACGCTGATTGCGCCGCCGTGAGCCGGAACCTTATTCACAGTTTGGAAATCCTGCTTCGTATCGAACTCCCAGAGCTGCTTCCCGTCTGTGGTGGATACCGCGTAAAGTCGTCCGTTCGCAGACGCTTCAAAAACGACACCGGGAATCACTGTCGGTGCGGCTCCAAGACCACCGCCTCCGGCCGGTGAAACAAACGTCCAGACCGGTTGTCCGGTTTCCTGTTTCAAAGCCACCAGGCCGGCACCTCCAAGTCCGTAATACGCATTTTGCGCATCGGCAGCGCCTCCCCAAACGATGGAACCGCCACCGCCGCCACGGCCGGCAGGGGGAGCCGCAGTGGGAAGCACAGCACCGCCGTTATTCGCGGTGACGCGATACAGCAATGCGCCCTTGTTATCCGGATCGAGCGCGATGAGGTGCCCTCGTTTTGTTCCGGTAAGCAGTACCCGCTTGCCGTTGGGCATGGTTTTCAAAATCGGAGAGTTGCCGATGTCGAGATCCGGACCATTCGGAGTTGGACAAGCCTCACTGCGCGGATTCCCGCAGCCACCCATAAACACGTCGTTGGCATCCGCCTGATACGTCCACAGAAATTTTCCAGTCTTAAGATCAATGGCGACGATGGCATCGGTCGTTAGAGGTGAAGGCGCGGTCGTCGCGTCGCCGGTTCCGAAATAAACGGCGCCCCGTACGGGATCGATTGTCGGTGAATTCCACACGGATCCGCCGGCGGGTGCGTAAATCTTCACTCCGTTTGGATTCTGCTTCACGGGCTTTGGTTCACCTTCAACCACCCAATACTTCCATATCTGTTTTCCGGTGTTCGCGTTCAGCGCCACGATGCTTCCCCGCGATGTGCAGCAGGGATAGTCGATATTGCCGCTGGCGAATTCCTCGGACGACGAAACTGGAACAATCAGCACTCCATTGTTGAGCTTGCTTGAAGCCGTGATGCGCGCGACAACGTGAGGATCGACTTTCGTCTTCCAGAGCTGTTTGCCGGTTTGAGCATCGACGGCGTAAACGTTGGCGAGTCCATCTCCGAAGTAGACGGCATAGCGCGAAGAGCCTTGTCCGGTGATTGGACCTACTGTCAACGCGCCGCGAACGATTGCGCCATTTTCAAAAGACCAGTAGACGCATCCAGTAGACGCATTGAGGGAATAAATAAAACCGTTGTCGCTTCCTACAAACACTCGCCCGGCGACAACGGTGGGCTGTGAACTGGAGGTCATTCCGGCCGGCAGGCCAAACGCCCATTTCAGTTTCAGCTGGGGCACCTGCGCTGCAGTGAGACCTGCACCGGCGGCGGTCTGAAAGCGAGTATTGGCCGCGTCCGCGCTCCAGCCGTTCCATGCCGGTCCCTGGGCGGGGTTCGACATGTTTGGATTGCTGGGGCACTTATTCGGCATGTTCTTCGCGTCGCCGACTGCAGAACTTCCCAGCGTGCGCCCACTCATGAATTCGGCAATGACGCGCTTCTGTCCGTCGTTGAGAGCCTGCGCCTGCATCTGCATCGAGCCGGTTGTCAGCGAGGTATAGATTCGCTCCGGAGTCATTTCGCGAATCATTTCGCCGGTGGGGGCTTTCTCGGTGGGGTTGAGGTGGCAAAGCGCACACCCGCGGGTTTGGAAAAGGTTCCAGCCCGTCTCGGAGCCCGGCGGCCCGCCGCCTCGCTGTGGTGCGGCTGCTCCAGCCGCGGGTGGGGCGGGTAGAGGAGGCGCCTGAGTGGGAGGCGCCTGAGCGCGCATTGCTGCCACTCCTGCGAGAACAACGAATAGGACTACCGCACCAATTGTCAGCCGCTGAATGTATCGATTCATAACGCTCCTCCCGGGCACGATACCACGTTGGAAACACAAATCAACCGGATTGGGAGCAACTTCCAACGGCATCCCACTCCGCACTATAATCGGCGGGTGCTGAATGAAGATTTGAGAATCCTGTTGGCACTCGAACCGGTATGGACCGTCTCGATCAACGGCGCGGAATTCGTTCCTGCAAACGCGGCAGACATCGAGATCCGCGATTCAACACTTCGCTTCAACCGCCAAAATCGAAAGATCCTCGAAATCGACTGGCTGCGCCCGAACGTGCCACGCATTCGAACCCACGCGGACGTTCTCACCTTTTACCCAGGCAGTGTGTTGCCGGATAAGATCGAGACCCGACGGAGGCGGAAAGCGTTTCAAACGCAACTCGCGCGGGCACTCGCCGCGCATTTCGAAATTCGAATGCCTGTGAAGCAGTCTCTTGGAAGATCCGGCATGTATCCTCAGTTTGTGCTGGGGAACCGTGCCGTAATCGCTGTGGATCCGGACGAATCCTCGCCGGTAGTTTGTGGCATCATGCGCGCCGCAGTCGCGTGGTCGAATCAGATACAGCTGCGGATTTCGGTTGTGGTGCCGGCGGGACGCAGCCACACGATTGTGACCCGGCTGAACTCGATGCCGGCATTGCGCGCCAGCTTCGACTGGCTGCAATGGAATGGAACGACAATCGAACCGCTCGAAATGAATCTGCCGGAATCCGAAACCCATGTTCATGAATACCGTGAACCCAACGTTGCGGCGGAAGTGGCGCGGATCTGCAGCCTGGCACCCGACCTGCTTCAGGCGGTGCCGTACATACCGGGAAATGCCGTCTCCATCCGGCTGCGAGGACTGGAAGTGGCTCATGTCACGGAAGCCGGAACGACATATCCGATGGGGGAACCGCTTCAACCGTTGATTGAGAGCCTCGCAAGCGAACGCCGTCACGGCAGCCGGCATCCCCTGGCACGCGCTTACGAAGAGCGCTGGCTGGAGTCCAACCTGATCTGTCACATTCGGGATGTGCTGCCGGTTCGAGCCGGACAAATCTACCCGCAAGTGCCCAGTTTCGTGGGGCAGGATCGCAATATCATCGATCTGCTGACGATTACGGAAGCCGGGAGACTGGTCGTGATCGAAGTGAAGGCATCGGCCGATCCGGACCTCCCTTTTCAGGCATTCGATTACTGGCTGGCTGTTGAACGCCATCGGAAGGCGGGAGACTTTCAGGCCAAAGGCTACTTTCGAGGCTTGGAAATCCAGGATGAACCGGCTCTGCTGGTGGTTGTTGCTCCCCTGCTGGCATTTCACAGGACTCTGGATGGGCTGGTAAGTATGTTGCCGCACGACCTGCCGTTGATGCAGATCGGAATCAACCAGTCCTGGAAGCGCGAGATCAAAATCTTGCGTCGAAAAGGGGCGCTCGGGTAGGCTGAGAAACGAGGTTCATTATGAAATCGAGAGGAAGGGCCCTTATTGCCGCCGGCATGCTGCTGGTTACGACGTTTGTGCTCGCTCAGGGGCCTAATCGGGATCTCGGCAATAACGTACCCGTCACTCCCGCACCTGTCCAGTCCGGCCCTCCGGGTGCCGGAGCCATCACGCTCGACGTCAACCTGGTGAATGTGGATGTCGTGGTCATCGACAAAAGCGGTAACCCGATAGGTGGGATGGAAAAGAAACACTTCAAGATTTTTGACGACAACGTCGAACAGACCATCACGAACTTCACGACGGTGGAGTCCCCGCTCACGGTTGTCATCGTTGTCGAGTTCACTCAGTTCGGGCTTTATATCAGCAACATCTACCAATCGATTGGCGGCTTTGTTAATTCCCTGAGGGAAAACGACTGGGCAGCGCTGGTGGCTTATGACATTCGTCCAACGCTGATTACCGATTTCACGAAAAATAAGAACCTGATCTTTGATGGCCTGAAAACTCTGAGGAACCCGACGACGTCCGAGACAGGCCTCTTTGATGCCGTATACGACACCTTGCAGAAGCTCGACAAAGTCGACGGCAAGAAGGCCATTTTCCTGTTGAGTACCGGGCTCGACACCATCAGCCGGCATACGTATGGCGAAGCGCTCAAGAAAGCGCAATCGTCAGACACCATGATTTACGGCGTCAGCATGAGCCAGGTATATAAGCTGTATTACCAGAACCGTCTGAGCCAGGAAGCCAACATCGAATTGCTGGCTGCAGACAATCAGCTCACTCAGCTTGCGCTGGCAACAGGCGGAACCACCTTCTTGCCTCGTTTCGATACCGAATATCCCGCAATGTACGAAGCCATGAGCAATCAGCTGCGTAATCAATACAATCTGGCCTTCATTCCGACGAACCAGAAAAAAGATGGGAAGCTTCACAAGCTCCGAGTCGTCGTTGAAGATCTGGACGTCAACAAGGACGGCAAGCTGGACGGATTGAAAGCACACGCACGGCAGGGATACTACGCGCCACGGTCGTAGAAAGAACAGAGAGGATCTGATCAATGTTCAATTCCCAATTCTCAATTCTCATCGGATGGGAATTGAGAATTGGGAATTGAATATTGATCAGATTCCCCAAATTGAATCCAATCCGTCCCCCCGCCGTCGCAGGACGCTTCTATCCAGGTAATCCCACAACCCTCTCCACGACAATCGAAGGCTTTATCGACCGCTCTTTCGTTCCCAAACCCGCGATTGGAGTGATTGTCCCGCATGCGGGTTACGTGTACTCCGGTCACGTAGCTGGAGCCGTTTATTCGCAAGTCGCCGTTCCTCCACGAGTCATTATTCTTTGCCCAAACCATACCGGTTTGGGTGTGCCGCTCTCCATCATGTGCCGGGGCGCATGGCAGACTCCGTTGGGCAATCTCGAAATTGACAGTGAATTAGCCGATGCGCTGATGAGTGCAAACCCGGATCTGGAAGAAGATTCCGAAGCGCATCGCCGTGAACACGCGATTGAAGTGCAGCTGCCATTCCTGCAGCACGATCGGCACGGCCCATCCAGCGACGGCTCGCGGTTTGTACCCATTGCAATCGGCACGTCGAACTGGGATGCGCTGGAGAGACTCGGAAAGGCGATTGCGGAAACGATTCAGCGGATCGACCGGACTACGCTGATTGTCGCGTCCAGCGACATGAACCACTATGAATCCGACGCCATCACTCGAGTAAAGGATGCCTGGGCTATCGAACCGATTCTGAAGCTCGACGCCAAATCCCTTCACGAAACTGTCCGTCGCCGAAGTATTTCAATGTGTGGAGCGGGCCCGGCCGCCGCAATGATGGTGGCGTCGAAGAATCTGGGTGCCACTCAGTCCGAACTGACGAAGTATGCAACTTCTGCGGAGGTTTCGAAGGATTTCGATCGCGTCGTCGGTTATGCCGGAGTGATCGTCCGCTGATTACTTGCCCGAGGTAATTTTCGCGCTGAGTTCACGCGCATGAGTCCGGGCGTAGTTCACGATGTGTTCGTCCCGTTCAATCAGTCCCAGCACCTCAACCATACTTTTCGGATCCGCAATGCGGCCCTGCTTCAACACGTTTTCCAGTTGATCCAGCCGTTCCGGGATGCCCAGCCGATCGAATTGAAGCGCCCATCCCAAATCGATGGCGATGGCTTCCTGCATGATCAGCCCTTCAAAAAAGTTAACGAGCGCACTGACATCCTTCATCTCGGAATAATTGAATTCCGCTTCACGACGGCCGGAAGGCATTTCCAGAACGAGGTGTTTCTTTCCAAGATCGGCGACCTTCCGTTTGGATTCGTAGGCGCTGGCTTTCTCCAGATATTTTGTCCCGGACAGCACCGCCAGAAACTGGCTCTTTCCGCCCGGCGACAGCGCTATGGAGAACTTAAGGTCATCGTCGTCACGCCGCGTGAACCGGGCTTCTCCCACCGCTTCAGAATCGAGTTGGATGCACAATTTTTCAAATGGACCAGCCGCGCTGTCCCGGCAATAGGTGAACTTCGTGAAGTTCTGCTGTGGAGGGGCCAGCAGCAGGAAAAGCAATGCAGCGCGAATCACGGCCGCCCCGCCATGGCCTGTTTCAGCCTGTTGGAATGCGCATGACAGATTGCGACAGCAAGGGCATCGGAAGCGTCGTATTCCTCGGGACGCGATTTGAGCTTCAGCAGGGTACATACCATATGCTGCACCTGCGGCTTCTCGGCGCGGCCAAAGCCGGTCACTGCACACTTCACTTCCAGCGGAGAGTACTCGTACACCGGCAGCTTCGCTTCGGCAACCGCAGCCATGCACACACCGCGGACATGACCGAGCTTCAAAGCGCTCTGAACGTTCTGGGCGTAAAAAATGCCTTCGAAGGCTGCCGCTTCGGGCTGGACTTTGGAAATCACATCCATGATTCCGCGATAAATGGTGTGCAGTCTATCGGCAAGTGGCTCGGAAGGACGGACGCGGATCACTCCGCAACTCACGAATACACAATCGGCGCCATCGCCGTCGATGACGCCGTATCCGGTAACTCGGGACCCGCTGTCGATACCGAGTACGCGCATGGGGTCAGGAGGTGGCGCTGGCCAGCTCGTCTTCCTCGATATCGAAGTTTGCGTAAACGTGCTGTACATCGTCGTGTTCTTCCATCAGCTCCATCAATTTCACGACCGATTGCGCTGCCTTGCCTTCCAGCTTGACCTGAGTCTCGGGAATCATGGAAATCTCTGCCGACATCGTTTCAATGCCCTTCTTCTTGAGAGCTTCAAGCACCGGGTCAAAGTTTTCAGGCGTCGTATAGATCTCGTAAGTTTCGCCGTCGTTTTGGAAATCGTCGGCGCCAGCTTCAATGGCAAGATTCATCAGCGAATCTTCGTCCGCCTTGGATGAATCGATAACGATATAGCCCTTCTTTTTGAACATCCACGAAACGCAGCCCGACTCCCCCATGTTGCCGCCGTTCTTGGAAAACAGGTGCCGGATTTCACTTACGGTACGGTTGCGGTTGTCGGTAACGACGTCGACGATGATCGCGACGCCGCCCGGACCGTATCCCTCATACGTGATCTCGTCGAGTTGTCCGCCATCGAGTTCTCCGGTGCCCTTCATGATGGCCCGCTTGATATTGTCGGCAGGCATGTTGAGAGCCTTCGCGTCGGAGATTGCCTTGCGCAGGCGAGGGTTGCCATCGGGATCGCCTCCGCCGAAGCGGGCAGCGATGGTGATTTCCTTGATGAATTTCGTGAAGGAACGGCCCCTCTTCGAGTCGATCAAGGCTTTCTTGTGTTTGATACTGTGCCACTTGGAATGGCCGGACATAGGTACTCCTTAAGTCATTCTTTTTGACGGCCCACAGTTTAGCAAAGGTTGGGAAGATTACGAAAGGAAGGGGAATACGCTTAGTGGATCAATCTGACAAGGTGCAAGCCAATTCCCCTCCTGGTACAGGAGGGGTGGCCGAAGGCCGGGGTGGTAGGTCAAGTTCCAGACTAATTCTCTGCTTGAACTTGTCTACCTCCCCGGCTCGCCAGGCTCGCCGTCCCCTCCTGTTCCAGGAGGGGAGTCGTCTGGCCCCTTTTTTCTACAGGCTGTAGTACATGTCGAATTCGACAGGATGCGTGGTCATGCGGAAGCGCGTGACTTCCTCTTCCTTGAGCGCGATGTAGGCATCGATCATGTCGTTGCTGAACACGCCGCCCTTGGTCAGGAACCCCCGATCCTTGTCGAGGTGCTCCAGGGCCTCGTCGAGCGAAGCGCACGGATGCGGAATCTTCTTGGCTTCCTCCCCTTCGAGCTCGTACAGATTCTTATCCATGGGTTTTCCAGGATTGATCTTGTTCTGCACGCCGTCCAGTCCGGCCATCATCATCGCGGTGAAGGCGAGATAGGAGTTTGCCGTCGGGTCGGGGAAACGCACTTCGATACGGCGTGCCTTCGCGCTGGTAACCAGCGGAATGCGCACGGCGGCCGAACGGTTACGCGCCGAGTAGGCGAGATTGATCGGGGCTTCGAAGCCAGGCACGAGACGCTTGTAGGAATTGGTGCCAGGATTCGTGATCGCGTTCAGGGCCTTGGCATGCTTGATGATGCCGCCGATGTAATGGATGGCGAATTCGGAGAGTCCCGCATAACCATCGCCGGCAAAGAGGTTGTTCTTCCCTTTCCAGATCGACTGGTGGACGTGCATTCCCGATCCGTTGTCGCCCACGATTGGCTTGGGCATGAACGTTGCGGTCTTGCCGCGGCGGTGAGCCACGTTGGTGACGACATACTTCAATCGCATCAACCAGTCCGCGCGCTGAACCAGAGGGGCAAACTTGGTGCCGATTTCGCACTGGCCGCCGGTTGCCACTTCGTGGTGATGAACTTCGACGATGACGCCGATCTGTTCCAGGATGGAACACATTTCCGAACGAATATCCTGCAGCGAATCCACCGGAGGCACGGGGAAGTAACCGCCCTTGACGATTGGACGATGGCCTTTGTTGCCGTTAGGGTAGGTCTCGCCGGTGTTCCATGCGGCTTCCTCGGAGTAAATCTTGACGCGAGAACCCGACATATCCACGGACCATTCCACGGAGTCGAAAACGAAGAACTCGGGCTCGGGACCGAAGTATGCGGTATCTCCCAGCCCCGTAGACTTCAGATATTCAGCGCCTCGCTTTGCAATCGAGCGGGGGTCGCGGTCGTAGCCCTTGCCATCGGACGGCTCGATTACGTCGCAGGTAATTGCCAATGTGGTCTGCTCGCGGAAAGGATCGATAAAGGAGGAAGTCGGATCCGGCATCAGGACCATGTCGGACGCCTGAATTCCCTTCCAACCTGCGATCGAAGAGCCGTCGAAGAAGTGGCCCGACTCGAATTTGTCCGCGCCAAAAGATGCAACCGGGACGCTCACATGCTGCTCTTTGCCCTTGGTATCGGTAAATCGCAGGTCGACGTATTTCACGCCTTTATCTTTAATAGTCTGGAATATTTCCTTAGGGGTCATGGTTTCTTCCTCTCTCGAATCCGGATTTGTTTAGATATGGAGTCCGTTATATTGCCTGAAAAATAGAAGGCGTCTCAAATAAAAAAAGCCTCCGACCTGAAGATCCAGATCGAAGACTTTCGTAGTCTTTCGGCCGCCCGCACCCGGGCACAGCGCTGTGTCCGAAGTCTTATGTTTATAGCGAAAATACCGAGTGCTGTCCAGCGGAACGTACCGGGCGCGATCCCGATTACCTCGAGCAGGGCCTCAGTTCGGGAAGCATGTTCGCAATGGAGGAATTGGTCACTCCGCCGCCGAATCCGGCATTCGTCGTGTAGGGTCCGCCATTCCCCGTACGGATAAACATGCTGGAATCATCCAGCGGCAGCGATGCGACGTTGCCACAGAATCGATCCCATTTGTTGTCCATCACCAGGTACTGTTCGACGTTGGATAGATAGAAGGCCGAGACGGTCGCATCCACGGTCTTGAGATATTTTCCGACCGCGCGAATGGCCTTGTCGCCTCCGAAGTCTCCAACCACAGGCACCAGCATGTTGCGGGTTTCGAGATCCTTAAGAAAAGCGAAGTTCTCTTCATTGGCGAGGTAGCTCATGTACTGACCGCTGCCGTTGTCCGCCATCATCAGGCTCGAGTAATTCACCTGGCCCCCGCCGCGACCACCACCGCCACCTCGGCCGCCGTTAAATCCGCCGTTTGCACCGACGATTGCAGGAGGGACATTGGCGCTCAAACTGGAGTTGTAATTGATGGAAGGTCCGAATTGGTAGAAGTTACCCAGTGCCCAGGCGATGCCATCGAGATCTCCCGCAGTAAGGGGAAAGCCGTGCTTGACACGAAGCTGATCCACAATCGCTTTCAAATTTTCGTCGAAAAGTTGTTTGCTGCCATCGGCAGTAAGATACGCGTTGAAAATTTCGCGAGCGGAGGACTTCTCCGTCAAACCGTCGGGCCGCTTCAAAGAAAAGAGCCGCGACACAAACTCGGCGCGATCTTTGGAAAGTTCGAAGAGTGCCTTGTACATCAGGTGCACATCCAGGTTTCCGTGCCGAATATCGACAATCACCGCCATGGTGGGTTTGAGCGCCGCGATGTAGGTGAAGTTCTGCTCCGGGCCTACGCCCATATACACGCGTCCCTGTTTTGCGGATTTCAGTAGATTGGGAATGACGTACTGAAAGGTCGTCTCGTTGGACAGCAGGTTATCCGAGCGAAAAGTCCCGTCATCTTCCGACAACTCTTTCGACAGACTCCAGAACTGCTGGTCGGTCAACTGCGTGGGTACCGGAGCGGCATGCATGCCATGCGGCGCGAACAAAACCGCACCCAGGCTGAAGATAAAAACCAGGCACACTGCGGCACGGCCCAGTCGCCGCAAGGGTTGATGAGCGGATGCGTTCATGAATTGTTTCATTGCTTATTTTTTCGGGTCACTCGCGGGCGCCTTGTTGTCGGCCGGAGCGATGGGTTTGCCGTTTTCGTCCACGGTATCGCCAAAGATCAATTGAATGTTGGCTCCGAATTGTTTGTAGTTCTGGTACTTGATGATCTGACGGATCTTCTGCGGACCCGTCTGGAAATTGAGAGTGTCGACAGCCCGGGTATAGGTGGGAAACCAGTACTTCTTGTCGATCTGCTCGCGATACGTTTCAAACTTCGGGAAAAGGTTGTCTTTGTCTTTTCCGACGATATCCGGAACGGCTTTACCGTAGGTTTTCACGATCTGAAAATCGCGATCGTCAACCCAGATTTTCCCCTGAAAGTAGCGTTGGTCCTTTTCAATTTTCTTTGGTTCCACTTCGAAGACGTAGCAACCAATCTCGTCGATTTTCTCCTGCCCGGCGTATGTCAGCTTGTACTTGGCAATATCGTCGCTGGTGAGAACAAATGGCTGGATCGACTCGATATCCGCGAAATCCTGCGGGGTCATTTGAAGATTCTTCAAAGTGGAAACCGGAGCGTAGATGACCTTTTGAGTGCGTTTACCTTTGCTATCGAAACCCACCTCGCTGGTCTGCTCGAATCTTCCCCGGACCCTGTCGTCCGCGGTCAACTCCTCAACGGACACGACCTCGCGATACGTGTAGTTGGAACGCGCGACTTTGAACTCTTTTTCCTTCTCGGAGAACCTTTTGATGATCTCGTCCACCGGGATGGGGGGAGCCGGAACCTGCGCATGGGCTATCGCCGATCCCAGGATTAAAACAAGGAGCATCAGAACCAGAGTTTTGGGTCTCATAGTGGGCACATTATACATCCCCAGTTAGACCGGGAGAGAAGACGAAAGTGAGAAAACGCTCGCTCGTCATGCCATCAATCTGGGATCGGACACGATGCCATGCCAGACGACGGCCTGGAACGCTTCGGTGTGCGGAGTGATATTCTCCGGGTTTACAGTTGGAATGACGACGACGATGTCGCCGTGGGCTTTCGTGTAGCCCCCGTCTCGTCCCACAATGCCGAGTACGTCCATGCCATGGTTCCTGGCTTCGTCGATGGCACGGACCAGATTCGGACTGACATTGCGTTCGCGATCGCCACCACCGACCGAAAGGATAAACAGCGCGTCTCGAGAGGTCGGGTGGGCAACTTTCAACCAATCGGAAAAAATACGGTCCCAGCCGTCGTCGTTGGTTCGAGCCGTCAGTTCGGAGACGTTGTCCACTGGAGTGGAAGCGTCAATATGGGCCAACTTCCGAAAATCGTTTACCGCATGACTGCAGTTGCCCGCGCTGCCTCCAACGCCGCAGAGAAAGAGGCGGCCGTGTTCGGAACGAAGTCGAACCAGCCGAGTAACAATGGCGTCGATCGCCTCAAGATCGAGCTTCTGCGCAATCTCGCTGGTTTCCCTGAAATACCCCGCCAGCCACGCCTTACTCATAAAACAAGCCCTCTCCCGAAGGGAGAGGGTGGTGCGAAGCACCGGGTGAGGGGTGAAAAGATGCTTCACTGCACCCCTCACCCGGCCCTTCGGGCCACCCTCTCCCTTCAGGAGAGGGTTCAAATCGAATATTCATTCGTTTTGTATTCATCCTGGTTTTTCCGAATCCATTCCGCCGTTTTCAAAAGCCCCTCTTCCAACGTCACCTTCGGCTTCCACTTCAAAACCTTCCGCGCCAGCGAATTGTCCGCCACCAACCGCTCCACCTCACTCTTAGCAGGTCGAGAGCGCCCCTTTTCCTTTTGGATCCGGATCTCCCGACCCAACAGCTTTCCGATCTTCTTCACCAAATCCCCGACCGAAATCTCACTCCCCGACCCGACATTAATCGTTTTCCCAACTGCGCCCGGCGACTCGGCGCATCCCAAAAACGCGTCCACCGTATTGGTTACGTAATTAAAATCCCGCGTCGGCGTGAGACTTCCAAGCTTCACCGTCTCCCCCGCCAGGCACTGCGCCATGATTGTCGGAATCACTGCCCGCGCGGACTGCCTCGGCCCGAACGCATTGAACGGCCGGATGGTCACAACAGGAAGTCCAAACGACAGATGGAACGCTTCGACAAGCTTATCCGCCCCAATCTTGCTGGCGGAATACGGGGACTGCCCCTGCAGCGGGTGGTCTTCATTGATCGGTACGTATCGCGCCGTGCCGTAAACCTCGCTTGTGGATGTGTGAATGACGCGTTCGATGCTAGCCTCTCGCCCGGCCTGAAGAACATTGAGCGTACCCTCGACGTTCGTGCGTATGTACGAAATGGGAGCGTGGTACGAATACGGAATTCCGATAAGCGCGGCGAGATGAAAAACGATGTTGGTGGATTTCATCGCACTGGCAACGGAGTCCCGATCCGTCACATCGCCGGCGACAACCTCGAAATGCGTTTTGTGTGAGGATCGATCGAGCCATCCCCAGGATCCGTTACCGCGGTAGTGCACAAAAGCCCGGACCTCCGCGCCGGATTCGACAAGCGCCTCCACGAGATGACTCCCAATGAACCCTCCGGCTCCGGTCACCAGAACGCGCTTTCCTTTCACCGCTGTCACTACAGGCCTGCCGCGATGAGGTTGTGGATATGCACCATTCCGACAACCTTGTTTTTGCGATTGAGAACTGGAAGCACCGTGATGGGCTTCGTCCGGCTTCGCATGAGTTCGAGGGCATCGACGGCCATTTCGTCATCGAATACCTTGATAGGTGACGGATTCATGATGTCGGTAATCTTCATGGAGGCGATGCCTTTCCGGGAAGCCAGTGCTTTGCGTATGTCGTAGTCGGTAACCAAACCCATGAGCTCACCGCGACGGGTGACGACGGAAATTGCTCCAACAAGGAATGCCGTGACACGAACAATCATTTCCTCGACGGGGCGGTCTGCGGAAATAATCGGATTCTCGTCGTTCTTCCTCATGACGTCTCCGACGGTCAGCAGAAGGCGGCGACCCAGCTGGCCACCCGGATGGTGGCGGGCATAGTCGGCACGTCCGAAATTTTTAATTTTCATTAACGTGACGGCGATTGCATCTCCGACTGCGAGCGCAGCAGTGGTGCTGGCGGTCGGTGCGAGCTTCAGAGGACAGGCTTCCTGAGAGACTTTGAGATCGAGCACGATGTCGGAGAGTTTTGCCATCGCGGAAGAGGGACTGGAGGTTATGGAGATGACACGGGCCCCGCTCTTTTTAACGAAGCGAAGAAGATCATTGAGTTCGCTGGTTTCTCCGCTTTTCCCGATGGCGATCATCACATCCTGACGTCCCACTGCACCGATATCGCCGTGAAGTGCTTCGCTGGCGTGAAGAAATATGGATTGAGTTCCGGTGCTCCGAAATGTGGCGGCGATCTTGTTGGCGATAATCCCCGATTTGCCGATGCCGGTGACAACGACCTGCCCTTTGGCTCCGGCAATCATTCGAACAGCAGCTTCAAATTGGGAGCCCATACTGTCTCGAACGGACTGGAGGGCATCAATTTCGACGTTAATGACTCGCGTCATTTCCTTCAGTATGTCGATCTTCTTCATGAATTCACGTGAGTCTTTTCTATTACTTGCAGTGGATTCCAGCCTGCTTGCCGGATGAACCAAAGTATAGTGATACAATTCTGACTTTCAAAGTCAGGGGCATCTCCCCTAGGAGAGTACGACAGCGTGAGTCCTGGCCCAGCTGCAATTCTTGAAGTTGAAGGCGTTTGGAGAAAATATCGACGATGGGAGCGGCGTCCTACGTCCTTAAAGGATGCGTTTGTTCGCATCTTCCAGCGCAATGGACTCGTCTACGAAGATTTCTGGGCGCTGAAGGACGTTTCATTTTCCTTACAGCGCGGGGAAGCGCTGGGTATCTGTGGTGGAAATGGCTCCGGTAAGAGCACACTGCTGAAAGTTCTGGCCAACATTCTTCCAATGTCCTACGGACACGTAACGGTCCGCGGCAAAATAACAACATTATTGGATCTAGGAACCGGCTTTCTGCCGGAGCTGACTGGACGTGAGAACATTGCTCTGAACGGAGCCATCATGGGCTTGAGCAGCGCCGAAGTTGCAAGCCATATGGATTCCATTATTGCTTTTGCCGACCTCGGGTCCTTCATCAACAGTCCAATCAAAACGTACTCCGCCGGCATGTACATGCGTCTGGGTTTTGCGATTGCCATCCACGTTAACGCGGACATACTACTGATCGACGAAATACTCGCCGTCGGCGATGAGGAATTCCACCGTAAGTGCATTCCGGAACTGAAGCGCATGCAGCGCAACGGAACATCCATGGTGATCGCATCTCATGCGCTTCCCATGCTCTCGGAGTTATGTGATCGCGTCATGTGGTTGAACGGTGGCCGCGTGATGATGGATGGTGCGCCCGCCGAGGTGCTGGAACGATATTCCCCGCACCTGGTGCCCGCGAATGATTGAAAAGTCGAAATAGCTTCAAAACAGGAACATGAGTACTCCATTCGAAATTAATCCGAATATCAAGATGATTGAGCCTGTGTATCAGGTGGTGGGAGACGCCAACTGGAATAGTTGGAGCAAGATCGCCAGGTTGATCAAACACATGACCTGGCGCTCTCTGGCGTCTCGCTATAGAGGATCCGCACTCGGATTCCTCTGGACCCTGGTCAATCCGATCATGCTCATGTTCGTATACACGTTCGTTTTTAAGATTGTTTTCGGCCAGAGCGTGGCGGGTGTGCCATTTCAGGTGTACCTGATGACCGGAATTCTCGCCTGGAATTTCTTTAGTACAGCTGCGATACAGGCGTCCGTATCGTTGGTTTCCGGAGCTTCGCTGGTCAATAAGTCGACGTTCCCACGCATTGTCCTGCCTGTCAGTGCTGTCCTCGCAAATGCGGTGAACTATCTGGTCGCGTTGCCGCTTTTGTTTGCATTTATCGTGATATCCGGGGTCAGCGTCACGGCTTCCATTCTGCTCCTGCCATTCGCCTTTCTTCTTCTAACTATCATCGCTATCGGTCTGGGAGCCTTACTGGCATCGCTGATGCCGTTTTTTCAGGACCTGCAGCATCTCATTGAGGTCTTCTTCACGATGTGGCTTTTCCTGACACCGATCGTTTATGACATCAGTCTGATCCCGGAAGTGTGGAGGCCCTGGTATTCACTCAATCCGATGGTAGGAATAATTGAATTTATACACACAGTCTTTCTGGGCCAGCCGTTACATGATAGAAGCCTCGCCGGCTCCGTGGTTGGAAGTCTCGGGATTCTTCTCATTGGGCTCTGGGTATTCCGCCGTCTAGCGCCTCACTGCACCGAAGTTTAGGTGAGCCGCTTGATTTACATGAACAGACGTCAACACTCCCCCGCTTCTGAACGCTAGCTACAGTTGCTCCAGCTGTCGAAACAATCTATGGTTGAATCCGGCAGCAGGAGCCAGCGAGTCCAACCACAGAAAGGTGCGCTGGGGTGCAAAGTTAGCCTCACAGGACTTTTCAAAGGCGTAGAACTCTTTCAAATGAAGCATAGGCAGTCATTTGATCGAGGAGGAACCTGAGAATGTGAATTTGTTGAAGAACATCTTGAACAAATCCAAGAATGAAGCGCCCTGCTTCACCTAAGCTGGGCATGCGCTTACTTGCCAATTCTTTATGCAGAGCGGCTTTAGCGATGATGATCCGCCTGACTATGCTAGTATTCCCATGGTTCTATCAACGAGTCCCCAGACTTCTATGACCCACGACACATTAAGAAAAGTCGCTTTCATCCACACCCCGGATTCCTTTCTTGCGGAGACACAGCAGTACGGCGCGATGTTCATGCCTGTGTGGGCCTATACTCTTGCGGCGTATGTTGAGGAACCAGAACGCTATTCATTGCAATTGTTTGACATGCGCTTCGACAAGGTCGAGGCTATTCCGCTCTCCGACTTGTTTGTTTTCAGTGGCGTTAATCAGGACTACGAAACGATTGTTGCGACACATGCAAGAATTCGCTCCCTCCATCCCACATCTACTTTCATAATTGGGGGGCCCATCACCTGGTCACTGAATCAAGCTGGGGAAGGTGCGAAGCTTGCGATGTTCGACCACGTATTTATTGGAGACGGAGAAGAGGCATTCCCTCGATTCCTGAAACTTTTTTACGGGAGCGAAAACCTGCCAAAGCTGTTTGAAACGAGGGAAAGGTTTAATGTTTCGAACGCTAGAGAATTTTACCGGCCTTTCCTCGAATCAACGTTCAGCAGATACTATGGGGGCGTTCTCGAAGTGTCGCGCGGATGCCCATTCCTCTGCGAGTTCTGCGACATTCGAGTCTTACCTGACAACAATCGGTCTCATAACTTCTCCCCTGAACACATTGTCTCTGAACTTGATAAGATGGCGCGCCTCGGAATCAAGCAGGTACTGTGTGCAGCCGACAACTTCATAGGCGACCTCCAGTGGGCCGAAGAAGTCCTTGACCGTATTATCGAATGGCAGGAGCGAACTGGATTATGCATGGCGCTCTACACATGGCTGACAATCAACCTCGCCAAGCAACCACGACTCTTGAGTAAACTTCGACAGGCCAATTTCGACATGCTGTTTATCGGGGTCGAGAGCTTCAGTAATAATTCTCTGCTTGAGACTGCGAAGGTTCAGAACACCGTATTAGACATGACTGAATCATTACGGGAGATTCAGTCTTATGGATTTGCCGTCGTTGCCGGGCTCATCTTTGGATTCGATTCCGACACTCCGGGATCCTTCGATCTGACCCTTGAGGGTATGGCCAATGCCGGCCTGATTTCCGGTGATCCATCGCTACTGACGGCGTTGCCAGGCACTCCGTTATTTCGCCGGATGAAACTCTCGGGCCGCCTGCGAAATAACAAGAACAGCCTAGGCGGATACAAATACTGTACAAACATTCGCTATCTGATGCCGCGGGAACAGATGGTCTCCGGCTATCGGTCTTTCGTCACACGATTCTGCGAAGGCCGTTATCAATACGTAAGGCTGAGGAGTTTTTTAGACAACCTCGACCGGGGAAATTACATTCCTCTGAAATCCCAAGGTTATGGGAGCCTTGGGAAATACGTTTCCATGGTTTTCAAGAGTCCAGGCGCAATCAAGATGCTATTTCAACGCGCGATACAGATCGTATCGCGTCCGGCCGTACTATGGCATACGGTACGCGCCATTGCCCTCGTTGCGTCGCGATCGAGGAGACACCCGAGATTGTTCGGGGTTTTCCAGTTTTGGCTGTTTAACTGGACAAACGCGACACTCAAATACGAAAAATTAACAGATTCTGATTTTGACATCGAATCAGTCCCTGCTAATTTCGACCATGCTCTGATCCTGCCCGAGCACTATACCGACCCTGCAGACGAGGAGATTCCTCGCGGAAAGGTCGAGGCCCAACAGCGTGCGACTGTCAATCAACTGCGCCGTCTAGCTGGGTCTGTACCTTCAAATACTCCGTAAGGGAATCCGCAATTCAGAGTCGGCGGATCTCAATAAGGCGATTTCTCAATCGAGAAAATTCGCGGCAACGTCTTCGGATCTAAGCCGACGCAAGGGAGGATCGGGTCGCGGAGACTGGACAATATCCAGATGAAGAGCCTGGAGCCACATTTCAAAACCGAAAATTACCGGCAGTGTCGCAACCATAACGGTTCCCGTTGAGGCGGCCCGTCCACTTTGGATTGATGCCAGCCAATGGTACCCGCCAAACACCAAGCCGAAGAGCAAAAGAGTACTTCCCGCAAATAGATAAATAATAATCGGCGAAACGTCATAGATAAGGTATTTGACCAGGAAGCGCTTTCCAGTTGCGCGAAGTAGTCGAGCAGGGAATCGCCTCAGAATTCGCGCAATTCTTAAATTTGATTCTTCGTCTGCGTATACGGCTGGCATAGGGACATCCGCGACACGGGCGCCTTCAATATTGAGATTCAGTAGCATCGAATTTTCAAAAAAATATGTCTTGTCGAGACGATTCAACGGGAGCCGCTCAAGCCATTCCTTAGTAATTGCGATATACCCGTTCTGTGGATCAAACACATGCCAATATCCCGAAGAGAGTTTGTTGAGAAATGTTAAAGCGATATTGCCAAATCGCCGTAACGAGGGCATTTGGCTCATATCGGCTGCACTGTGAAAGCGATTCCCCTTTGCGTAGTCCGCGCTACCGTCGAGAAGAGGAATCAATAATCGAGGAAGTTGCGCAGGATCCATCTGCCCGTCACCGTCCATTTTTACAACGAAGTCGATCTTCAGCTCCAGGGCTCTTCGAAATCCGGTAATGACAGCACCTCCCACGCCCTGGTTCGTGGTGTGTGTCAGAATTTCCAGCCTTGGTTCCCGTTGTGTCAATTTTGACAATATATCGCCGGTCCGGTCCGGGCTGGCGTCATTGACGGCAAATATGTGCGTGACCCACGGAGGTATGGAATCGATTACCCTCGTTATCTGTTTCTCGACGAGATAGCAGGGTAGAATGACAGCGAGTTTCATACGTTCTGAACCATTTTCCCGGCGAAGCTCAAGAGTACGGTTCTGTTCTGGCAATTTGGTGGTCGACTGACCCGGTATGCTCTTCATTGAGATGCAGATTTTAGGTGAATATTACGATGACGAAGTGGGATACCAGAAACATCGTCGCCCACGATACGTGCAAGAGGAAAACTGATTCCAAACCATGCAATGTTCGATCTGGGATCCAGACGCACTCCGACAAAAATCACTTCCCAAGGTAACCTCTCGATGTCGCCGGACGCTCCTACCGACCATCGGAAGCTAGCGACATCCGGTCCACATACTGACCGACTGAAGCTTCCCGAATTTCCTTGAGGATATGCAAATCACTGCCAGCGCGCAAAAGAATTGTGCAGCGCGTGGCATCGTAGTTGAAGTTGAATCCAATCGATGGTTACTTTCCATTTTCATTGAGGTTTCGATTGAGGCACAACCGTGATCCGATAAGCCCTGACTCCCGCGACTGGATTCTCGAAGACCACCGGATATGGAAGTTTAATGGTATTGGCAGCAACAATAAGAGCGGGCCGGGGACCGATGAATTCGATCTCACCAGTAAGAAGGTCTCGACTTACTTTATGTCCCCACCACGGCGGGGTAGTATCGATGGCGACCGTGAGAGTCGGATTTGGCAACCAGAATGTGGAATACCACACCACTCGGATATCCAGCGAATCGGATAAAAAAGCGACTGTTGACTCTGGCCGAAGTTCACGATGAAGTTCTTCGGCAAAAGTGGAAAAACCCGCCACTTCTGGTCTGATAATTTTCGATTGCAGGTGGTACCAACCAAGGTTGAGGATGACGAAAATTATGAGTAAGGAAGAGACAGCCATCATGGGATGCTTTCGTTGCCATGCTCCAATCAAAATCATCAACGTAATTAGGACGAATAAGAGCACACCTATGCCGAAGTTACTCATGGTGTGCATCAAGAATATGTAGAACACATACGAGAGAGACGGGGAGTCCGTCGGAGTATTGAATGTGAGTATTCGATTCCACCCATAGAATGAAGCCGCAACGATGAGTCCGGCGCCCACGATAAACTGGATGGCAAGCTCAAAGGGCGGAACGAGTTTGTCGCGTGCCAACCATAGGATGAAAAGGATCGGTGCAAGCACGAACAGATATCTTTCGTGCGCCCTAAGACTGCCGTCGATCAGTACGGTATGCCTCACAACAACGCCAAAAAACAGAATGGCAACGCAGGATCCAAAGGTGGTCATCGCGCTTTTGGGCTCGGAAAATGGGGAAGACCAATCGATCTTTGTCGATCCTACCAGCGCAAGCATTATTCCACCAGTCCCGGCTATCATAGCTACTGTAGTAATAATCAGCGCAGTTCCTGTGGCCCCTAGCGGCGGGATTAGTGAATCGAAGCGAAGGATTGCAGAATAAGTGCTGCCCATGAAGGAACCGCGTCCTCGAACGATCCAGGCAATCGTGATGAAGATAGCGCATATTCCGAGACCAAGGGCCATTACCTGGCGAAGCACCCGTAGTGACGCTCGGGAAACGTGAACAATCTGATAACCAACCAATAGCAGCAGAGCTAGTAAGAAGCCAGCCAGCAAAATCGCCGCCTGGATTTTGACGAAAAACGCAGCACTTGTTATAACCCCAGCCAGAATGGCGTCGCGCGCTCGAAATCGCACAAGCACTCGAAAGCAAAGCCAGAAGCAGAGGACGAAGGTTGGATAGAATGGATTTTCGGCCATTACGGTTGAGGTGTAGCAGACTCCGGGAATCGCGACGGATAATACAGCAGCTGCGAAAGCGTTCCTTGTATCCAATATCTCCCTTGCCAGTGCATAGGCGGGAAAAACGACAGCACACATCATCAGAGCACCAAGTGCCTTGGCCAGCCAATATGCATTCCCCATTGAGGAACTGACGAAAACAGGACTGATAAATATGGAATAAAGGACAGTAGGTATGTCAAAAAGAGCTCCGAACACCTTAAACTCACCTGACTCGTGGAAACTCCTTGCCATTTGCCAATACGTGAGTTCGTCAGTAAATATGATCGGTGCTGGAACCAAGGATCCCAGTGCGAACCTCACCGCAGAGCTCACGATCCAAAGGAGCACTAGTCTTTTCACCACTGCACTGTTTACGGTCACTATTGCCTGCGATTTCTTGCGAAGTTTAGGTTGGCAACTCTCGCTCTCGATGTGGATCAAAAGTCAGGATCAAGGAGAATAAGCAAAAGGAGCTATAAGGCGCAAGCATGTAATGATGCACGGGTTTTCGGATTTCGACGACAGCATCCATCTGAGTATGGTGCAGCACCGCGAGAATGAACGCAGCGCTCAGCAACAGGGCCTGTCCGAATATTCTGCTGATGAACAGAATTCTAGTCCCGTGCTAAGAGCAAACAGACCGTTCTGATATTCGATAATCTCAAACGACCCTGAACCCAATCTTATTCCAGTTGCACAAAGAGTGACTTATTATAAGAGCTCGTCGGCTCATGCCTGTATTAACATGACGACGCTAAATAGCGTATACGTAGCAATACCTTGTCCATACTTTCAGGTAACCCGTGACTGATCTCAAGGGAATTCATTCAGATTCCTTCCTCGAGAGTGGAAGAACGAAACAGCGATCCGCTTTCCTGATAACAACAAGCAGATCCGTTATAGTCCTTGATGGTATCTCGGCAACTGGAACGCGCATTTCAACCGGCCAAGGTCTGTACTATGGAATTACGCGAGACCTGAACTATATCTATGTCGCCGCCAGAAACAGACTGGTCTCCTCGACAACGCCGTCCAGCGAAGAGCGCGGTGAGATTCTTGTGCTGGATCACTGTTTGAAACACGTAAATTCGTTGAGCGCGCCATTTCCGATGCGCGATCTGCATCAGATCTTGGCCCACGAAGGTAAGTTGTGGGCGACATGCGCCTTCGACAACATGATTGCGGTTTTTGACGGGCAAGAATGGAGGCAGTGGTTTCCCTCGGGCCAAGCTGAAAAGCTTCCCGCCGACGTAAATCATTTCAACTCCCTTAGCGTCATCGAGAACAACCTTTGCCTTGTTGCACACAACTGGGGTCCCAGTATGCTGATGCTGTTCGATCTTCCCAAACTACGACCGATCAGAACAATCGAATTGGGCCTATGTACTCACAACGCGTGGATGGACCGAGAAGAACTAATGATCTGCAGTTCAGACGATAGCTGTATTCTTGGCATAAATGGCACCAGGGTGGAGACAGGTGGATTCCCTCGCGGTATCGCTTGCTTCAATGATGAGGTATATGTCGGCGTCTCTGAACGCGCAGAGCGCAGTGAACGCGACTTCAGCAATGCGAGTATTCTGGCATTTGATCGACAATGGCAACGACTCCGAACGATCGAACTGCCCCATGAAGGAATGGTGCTTGATCTTATGCCCGTCGACTTCGACTTATGGCGGCTTGCTTCTGAGTCAGGGAATTTTGAGCCAGTGAGCTTTCCGATAGTCCCCTATTCATCAAAATGAAATGCGAACCGCTAAAGGGTTGGTCTTCGAAAGTCTCTGGTTGCACACTTATTCACATCAACTGAAGTCCCTGTTAGGACTTCTCGTCAGTAGTAATCTACACTTCTCGGCGTTAACTGAGACCGCTTGAGAGGCACTTCGTGCGACCTGAATTGTTGGAAATTATCGTCTGTCGGCATTGCGCAGCACCGGGCTCCCTCGTGCTTGAGAAGCAGGAAGTAACCCAAACAGAGGTACGGTCTGGCCATGTTAAATGCCGCTTATGTTCCGCATCCTACACCATTGTTGCTGGCGTCTTGGACTTGCTTCCGACGGACTTGATGCGGAAAGAGGTCTCTAGCGAAGTGCACGGATGGGATGAAGCGAATGAAGGCTGGTTTGATTTAACTGGGAGAAAGAGTAACTTTTGGCTTGTCGAGCCGGACAACAAAGAAACAGAAGGAATCAGCTCGGATGAATTCATACGACGGTTGCCGAATTTCGATCGCATTTGTCAGAAGATGCACAACGAACAGAGTCATCTCGTACTATCCATTTTCGAAGTCCTGCAAGCGGCGCAGTTGAAGGGGACAGAACGCGTGCTTGACCTCGGGGCGGCACGATGCTGGACGACACGCGAATTTGCAAAGCGGGGCTGCACTTGCGTGGCTACGGATATCACTCTGACTCGTTACGTTGGACTCGCGACCAGCGACGTTTATTTTGAAGAAACTCCTACGATGTATTGGGAACGTGTGAGATGCGACATGGAGAGTCTGCCCTTTATGGATGGGAGTTTCGATATTGTTTTCTGTTCAGCGGTTCTCCATCATTCGAAAGATCCGCTAAAGGTCATCCTCAATTTGCGTCGGATTCTTGCACCGGGCGGACGAATACTGGTAGTTAACGAACCTGACTACGGAATGCTCGATTACCGTCAGGCGCTCAAAGGCCAGGAGGCCGAAGCGTCCCTCGGCGTAAATGAAAACCTTTACAACTATCACATGTTCCTAAAGTTCTTTAGGAAGGCGGGTTTTCACACAAATTTCTTCAGTCCAATCAGCGCCGCAAAATACAACGGCTGGAGAGCCCGACTCCTTCTCGAAAGAATGGGCTTAGGGCTCGATCCTACCGTGACACAGGAATGGTTCACTCAGAAGATCGTTAAGTATCATCATTGTTTTCGCTACTTTTTTGGGCTCGGAACGATGGGCATAGCTACGAAGTTGGATTGATGCTTCCTCAATGGCATGCGTGATGACCTCTCCCCAATAAAACGATCCCTCCAGAGAGTGACCCTTCATAAATAGAGAAGCATAGAAAATTCAACACGAAACGGAGTAAGCGTCCGGTGACAACCGTCTGGCCGCAGTGAAGCGGCACCATCATTCTTTCTGCTGCTGGAAATGTGGCAAGAGGAAAAATGGGAATGGGGCATAAAGTAGCGAAAAGGCGGTTTCGATTCGAGCAGGAGCGTCGAGGAATCGTTGAACAAACGCTGAAGCCAGGAGCATCGGTATCGCAGGTTGCACGTGCCCACGACATCAACGCGAAAGTGCGAAGGCTGGAGCTAGGTCCAGGCTTCGCGTTTGCGGAGTTCCTTAATATGCGCGACGTGATGGCGCCTGTGCCAGGCGTAGATAGCGATGTTGATGTCCAGCGCGAGCATGCCGCTCTCCGACGTAGTATTTACGGCCATTAACGGCTCGTAAAAGTGGACAGGTCCGCAAATCGCTGGCAGCATGAGTAAAATGAATACGAAAAGAATTTGAAAGGAAGAATGCATGCAATCAAATGTCCGTCAGGTTTTCCTCATTCCAGTCGTTCTCTCGATCATGAGTACTGCGGGCTGCAGCAGCGGCACAGAAGCGGTGTCAACGGAACCAAAACCCGCAGCCGCGATCGCGAAAGTGCCCGGTGACATCAAGATTGAATATCAACCCCTCGATATCCCAAGCGCCATGAAAGCCGGGACCGAGGTTCCGGTCCGGTTCGTGGGCAGGAACGTTGGATCAACAACATGGTCCGGACATGGGGATGCGCCGTTTCGCTTCGGATACCATTGGTCCGATCCTGACGATAAGGGGGACTGGACTGCTATCGTCTGGGACGATGGCCAGCGCGGCACAATCTCTGAGGATGTCCCACCTGCAGGGCGGGCGGAGATATCGATGAAGGTTCGGGCACCAAACACGCCGACTCCGTCTGCGAAACTGATCATCACCACATTGTTCGAACCTGGCCGATGGACGACGGACGAGGCATCGCCCCTTATCGTCACTGTTGAAATCAAGAAATAGTCGCAATGTTTTCCGAGATAGCACTGTCGGCTTCTCTGACTATCTCACAGCTATTTCTATCCAACCCGTGATGGAAGGGGGGCTGCCTCGTATAACGTGATGGACGGGGCAAAAGGAATCACACGCGTAGAGACGCATGATGCCGGATAGATGATCAGCGCAATCTGCAAGGACGGCGTCCACCACGAATACTGGCCATCCAGTTTTCGTTGATGCTATGTCTGGACTCGAATACCTACGTGACGATCAGGGAATAATTCAGACAAGGCCTGCTGGAAGCCTAAGAGCAATTGTTCACTCTCCCGCGGAATCGCGACGTAATCCCAAAGCCTTTGATGGTGGCTGCTCTGTTCGAATTCCGTTTCCCCCAGTTGTTTCCCCTCAACGTCGAAAATGAAATAGTCAAGACTCACTAAAAACCGATGCAACATCCCAGGCTGCACTTCATAGGCCCTGGCTGAGTTCATCCCAAATTCAAACGTGACTAACGGACGGTGTGTACGAAGGATTTTTGCGGCTCCCTGTAGAATGTCGAACTCGCCTCCCTCCGCGTCAATTTTTATATAGCGGATGTATTTGACGCATCCTTCAAACAAGCCGTCGATAGTTTTTACGTGAACATTAATTGTCCGCGTTCGGGTGGGCCCATCATATTCACGCATTCGGAGCCCGCTGTATGCAAGAAGGTCTTCCGCGACAACAAAACTGCTTTCCCTGTCCGCTTTTCCCAATGCTAGTTGCTGGATATCAACAACGGTTGAAAGGTTAGGGTAGTTTTGTGTAACGAGATTACGCAATGCATCGATGCAGACGGGCAGCGGTTCAAACGCAAAAACCTTCCCGAGAGGAGCCACACCTGAGGCCATCGGGATACAGTGCCGTCCGACATGAGCACCCGCATCGATCGCAAAATCGCCAGGCTTCAATACCGATTCGTAGATACGCTGAATCCATGACTCATAATCGGGTAGATCGATTTCGTTGCTCACTTCAAGCCTCCATGAAGACGATTAGTATAGACGAATTTATGTGGCACGCCGATTTGGTGAGACTTCTTTGTTAAAGGTGGCGACGTCGAAAGGAACCGAAACAATCGGATTTCGTCAATGCGGAAATCTATCATCAAGCGAGGACGTGAATCCGCACGTCAAAAATCCCAACCCAGTGGAGTTGAAGCCTGAAAATAGGTTTCGTTCGAATTTATGCAAGGAACCCAGGAGCGCGAGTACAACTGCGGTTGATTTTTACGGCAGGTAATAGGACGAGGGTTCCCAATCTGTCCAGTGGGATTAAACGACATGTCCGTCCTTGAATCCGCAAGGACCGGAGTATGTTACGAGCACATCTCCGAATTCCTTCACTGTAGCGTTAGCGCTGCGCTGCTTGGCGACCAGGTAAATCCGAATTCTAGCCCAGCCCGACTCTACCTGCAGCTCGACGCTCTGCCTTCTGAGTTCGATTTTCGGCTCGTGAGGAAACCTCGAGCAATTCCAGGTCGGACTGAACCATCTCAATGACAATCTGACGAAATGTCCGACGAGGCGTCCATCCGAGTATCTTCTGAGCCTTACTGGAGTCTCCGATTAGCAAGTCCACCTCGCTCGGACGGTAGAACTGGGGATCCACCGTCACGTAATTGCGGTAATCCAGTCCGACTTCCGAAAAGGCCAGATCGCAGAACTCTCTCACGCTATGGGTCTCACCGGTCGCGACTACATAGTCGTCGGGTTGGTCCTGCTGCAGCATAAGATGCATCGCACGGACATAGTCCGCGGCATGTCCCCAGTCGCGTTGCGCATCCAAATTCCCTATACGCAACTCCGACTGCAATCCCAATTTGATCCTTGCGACGGCGCTTGTAATTTTCCGGGTAACAAACTCAAAGCCCCTGCGGGGCCCTTCGTGATTAAAAAGAATCCCGTTGGAGCAAAACATGCCATAGGCCTCGCGATAGTTTATCGTCAGATAAAATCCCGCGACCTTGCTGATCCCATAGGGACTGCGCGGATGAAAGGGCGTCTCTTCCTTCTGAGGCGTCTCTCTGACACGACCAAACATTTCGCTCGAACCGGCGAAGTAGAATTTGCATTTCGGACGGAGTTCCCTTAAAGCCGCGAGCACATAGTGCGTACCGTTCACATTCGCGCTCATTGTGGAGAATCCATCAGCAAAACTCTCGGCAACGAAACTTTGTGCCGCCAGGTGATAGCACTCATCGAAGTTCTGACGAGAGATAACGCTAAAAATGCTGGGGTAGCTATCCAGACTCCCGGAGTGCAAAGTCACCTGATCCTTCAAATGTGCAATTCGACCGAGTCGATGTTCAGGTTGTTCGAGTGCGACACGACGCACGATCCCGTGCACCTCATACCCCTGTTCGAGCAGATGTTCAGCAAGATAGCTGCCGTCCTGGCCGGTAATTCCAGTAATTAGTGCCTTCTTCATGAGAATCTCCTCCTTGATAACTTGAAACCAACTGAGCCATGCCTGCCGAGAATAGAATCGCAATCACACGAGTCGCGGAACGATAACATTTACAGTACTCCGCGTCCAACCGGATTGCGTGCCTCCGCCGGTATGCGAGGGAATATAGTGCTCCTCGCTAACCCACGTCTACCACCACCGGGTGACCGGCGACTCCAAATCCCCGCGCTTTGAGATAAGCCGAGTCGAAGTACCGCTTGCTGTAAGTGCGTACCTGCGACTTTCCGTTCGCCGTTGGAGTCGATACTTCTTTCACCGAACTAATCCAACAGAACGCTACTTCTTAATCGTCTTACAGGCGCTTCTCATGCCGGCATCCCACTCGTCCTCGATTGGATCATCAAATTCTGTAATTCTCATGTGGTACATTCAGCGGCAAAAGCGGAGAACTGAAGCGACTCACGAACTTTATCCTGGAGGCGTGGCGCCATTTTCGCACAAAACCTATACTCGGATATTATTTCAGAGCGACGGCAACTGTGGTGTTTCGAAGAAGTGGGTGCAGGTCTCCAAGCTCCGCCACAATCACGTAAGCTGCAAGATTCGCGCCATATCGCCAATTGTTGTGGTCATTGATTCCATATAAATCAATACTGGAAAAGCCAGACTGGCTCAGCAGCACATGCACCTCCTTAGGAGTGTGCTCGCGATTGTGCCTGTCAAGGCTCCCGTAAAATAACTCTGGCGGCCAGAAGATATTGACGCCAGTAATCAATGCCCAGACGTTTGAGATATTGCAAACGTTTGGCGTTGAGAAAATTAACATTCCTCCCGGCTTCAATACCCGACAAATCTCTTTCATAATAGAAAGCGGATTCACAATCGCAACGTGCTCAAGAACCTCGGTGAAGAGAACGCTATCAAACGTTTCAGCGTCAAACGGCAGGGGCTCCTTTTCGATATCGTGTTCCCTGATGTCCAGTTTCTCTAACCATTCGCTGCCCGGATAAGTCTTTCTCCAGCTCTCATTCAGATTTAGACCAATGGACTTGTAGCCTGCGAGATACATTGCGATACTGACGTGTCCAGGGGCCGCGCCAACTTCCAGGATTCGTGAGGATTTTGGCAGACTCAAAACAGCAGCAATGTAATGCTTGTAGCGCTCGGAGGAACTGTCAACATAGTCTGTCTTTGTCCCAACCGAGTGGACGATACTCCGGACTCTTTCGACAAAAGTGGCCGCCTCATTCAGGTTGCGTGCAATAGTCGGTGGGAAGTCGAGTCTTAAGGATTCCACTCCAAGGGGGGAAACCGCAAGAATCTGATCAGCGAGATTGACGATTACGTCATTGGCGATTGGAACTTCAGTCGGCTCTGGACCGACGAGCTCACCGTGGTCTTCGCTTGTCACATCCGCATGGCTTTCACCAGTCGTGGCGGAAACTTCCGGTAAAGCAGTACCTTTTATCATCCTTTCGTAAATGGCAGCGACGCGTTGCCAACTCCTCTCGTTGGCATATTTGACAGCCAGGCTCTGTAACTCCTCATATAGATCAGGATTGGCTAGAACGTTACAAATAGCCATTGCGATACTCAGAGGCTCCGGTCCATCAATGCAATATGTGTATCCAACCGTGTCCCGGAATACCTTTGAACGGGTAGTAATGACAGGCCGGCGGCACGCCAGTGCAAAACTGGCTGAAGCACTAGCGCCCTCGTCGCTTGAATGATAAGGAAGGACGATCAAGTCACAATCTTGAAGCATTTCGAGAACGTGTCCGGTTTCGTGAAACTCAGTGTCGAGTTTAACCCGTGGATCGCGGTCGAGTCCCTTCTCAACCAGGAGGGACTGGCAGGCTGCCAGATAAGAAACCGAATCTTCGGACGGATATAGCGCAGTCATTGCCAGCAGTGCGCTCTCTGGATGTATTTCTCGAAGCAGCCCGAAAGCCTCAATGAGCTCAAGTAGCCCCTTGTGTGGTCGTAGGAATCCAAATGTCCCAATTAGAGGCCGTCCAACTTTTCCGCTTGTTATACGCTGAAGCGCCGATTCATTTTGCTGCGTCTCAATCACTCCGCAGGGCAGGTAAGAGACCCCCATTATGCCTTCTGCCTCTAATCGCTGAACTTCACTTTTGTTGTGGACAAAAATTCGAGCACCGGCTTCAACGCATCGCGAAAGAGTTAAATTCTTCATCCGGTCCGTATTGTGGCAGGTAATGATCACGCGAACATCCGTACTCTTGCAGTCCAGTACTAAGCCCTCCAGTGTCGCCTCATCAAAGAAACCGGGGTGGTGCTGGACAAGGAGCCAATCGACTCCAGATCGACGACAAGCCGCGCCTATTCCCACTCCGCCAGCTTCCTGGATCTTCCGCAGGCTTTCTATTGGGACCGATACACCATTCGACCCAACCGGGCTGACCAGGAACTCTGGAGTTGCAGGGTCCAGAATGAAGCATTCCCACGCCTGAGAGGTAAGAGCCTCCGAAAGATGGCGACTATATTCGGCAATGCCACACTTTACAGCCCAGCTAGAGACGAAGCCAAGCCGTGGACTCGGTAAAAAAGGAGGTTCAAGACCTACGGCTGCCGCAGCACTGCTATCCGTCAATGGATTCTCTCCGGAGTGCCCTTTTGATGCGAGACGTGGTGTATGACTGTTAGATAGCTTTCTGAGTTGATCTCCAAGCCGCAAAGAGATGCGCTCCCAGGAGTACTTCTCAACCGCAAGCGCGCGGGCCGCGGTTCTCGTTCCGCTGTCAACTCCATCCTTCAGAACTTTCCTAATGCCGTCTGAAAAGCGATCCGCCTCACATATAAACAGACCTTGTGTTTCACCGCCGCGGATCCCACGTGCTCCAATGTGTGTCGCCACGACCGGCAGGCCTGCCGCCATGAAATCAAACATCTTAATGTTTGTTCCGGACCCCGCAAACATTGGGTTCAGCCCCAGGTCCGCCGCCCAAAGATACTTAACTTTCATCTCCTCGGTGACTGCTCCCACTAATTTGAGATTTTCACTACAACGATAATTCTTTACTTCGGGAGATTCGATGACGCCACCGCAAATCAGGAAGGTGACGTGTGGAAGAGCGGGTGCCAGTTGACTGGCAATAAACTTTACCGCTTGTATGTTCGGAGGAAAACAGCTTCCGATAAACATCGCCACATTTCCATCCAGTCCTAGTTCAATTCGAGCAATTCGCTTCTCTTCACTGTCCCCAGGACGGATCTTTTCAGTAAAAACTCCATTCGGAACGTCCCAAATGCGTTCGAATTTCACGTCGAAGTGTTTATGGAAGAGTCTCGCGTCGTCACGCGAGCAAGTGAGCACGACGTCGGCTCGCTGTGAAAGAGCGCGTTCCGTCGCGAGAACGTGTTTGGTAACTTCTGTTCCCACTCCGCCATCGTCCCAAATTTCCGTTCGCAGAAGTGTCTCAAAGTTCTGTGCGTCATAGACAACGACGTGCTCTGGGGTCAGCATCTCCTGTACCAGCGGATAAACCCATGGATGAGTAAAAACAACGACGCTGGATTCCTGCATCGCTACCGTCACCTGATGTATGTATTCCGGCGACATTCGTCCCATGAAACCAAAGCACACATCGACCACGTTCCTGCCACCCATTCGCTCATTCCAACGGTTGAGGATCGCAAAATGCCGTTCGGACAGCGGCACGTCTATCTCTTCAAGGCAAGGCGATAGCCGGAGGCGTCGCGGCCCGGGACCTTGCCAGTCAAACGTACCGACATATGTGGCATCCCAATAGTCGCCGAGGCCATGGTACAAACCCAACAACCTAAGTCTGCCACCACCAATTGGTGGATCGATTGGTTGTATGTCTACAATCAGAATTTTCTTTCTAGTCATTTAAAACGAACTGCACCCGACCATTTTATTTCGTCCTTCCGGCTGGATTCATAAGCAGGTCATCCAAATTGACAAATTCAGCTCGGAAGCTCACGGAACACGATGCCTGCAGAAATCTCAAAAACTGAAAAGAACTTCCTGTTCTTTCTGCCGATCAAAAGCCCAATGCGGCAACCAGCGCCTTCGCAGTAGGCTCCCAGTTGACCTCAGCGACATTGATCCGTCCGTTGTTTCCAAGCTTCCTCGCAGAATCGATGTCGTAATAAAGAGAGTCGATGGCAACGCCGATGGATTCCGGAGTCGGATCACAGATCAAACCCGCATCAAATTTCGAAGTCAATCGCATCGGTTCTCCGGAATCACTGCATGTAATGACGGGTTTGCCGCTCTGGAATGCTTCGATGGCAACGAGCCCGAAATCCTCCCTGTATGGAACAAACGGGACGGCGAGCGCATCAGCATAGTACTCAATCATCTCACGATCGCTGATACGACCCAGAAATTCGATCCTGGGGTTGTCTTTTGCCATCACCCTCAGCTCAGTCTGATCTTCACCGGCCCCCGCGATCAACAACCTTACAGGTGCTTTAGCGTGTGCCATCGCTGCAATTACGAGACTCACCCTCTTCCAGCGGTGAAGTCGGCCGGGCATGAACAAATACTCAAATGCACCGTCATGGCGGAAGCCTGTGAGTGTAGTCGAAGGATAGAGCACTTCGGATCTGAGTCCGTTATACTTCTCGAGCCTGTCTTTGACTTCGTCACCAATGACAAACACACGCCGAATGTTGGGACTCGATAATGCCGCAGTGTCCAAGTCCTGAATGCGCCTGCGGTGGTCCCTTAGGTTGTCGTCCGCCCAGGGAAATTCTGTATCGAACATGTCGTAAAAAACCCGCATTGTGTGCAACAAGTAGCAGACGTGGTTGGGATGTCGCGACACATACCCTGGCGCCTTCGTAGAAATGATTCCGTCAAATTCTGTAAAATCGAGATCGTAAAATTTAAGATAGGAACGAAGAATGGCTTCGAAGTCGGACTCGTCTGGAATTACAGGCACAAACTCGGCGTCCACTCCCTGCGCGCACAAAGCAAGTCTCAAGCCGTCATAAAAACGCTCCGCCCCTCCTTTCTCGCCTGAAGCCGAAGCAGTGGCTACGATGGCTACTCTTTTACTCATTCTTAGTTATGGACGTTTCCCTACTATTGCATAGTCGAGAGCGGCCCCCATGGAATCAAGAAGGAAATTAATGGCATCAGCTCCTGGCTCAGCCTTCGAAAGATGTGGCGGCAATTCTATCTCACGGGCAAGGGTCAATCGTTCAATTCGCACGTCATGGAAGCCACGCGCTTCGACAATCCAGCGCAATGATTGGGGCGGCAACGGATTGCGGTGGGTGGGATCCAGATAAAACAGATGATGGCCCACCGACAAGTTCTCCGGATTTGGCGTTTCCAGGATGATAAGCCCACCCGGACGAAGGACCCTCCGTATTTCATCAAGCATAGCGATCACGCGTTCAAACGGTAGATGCTCAATCAAGTGCATCGAAGTGATTGCGCCGGCGGATCCCTCTTTCATCCCTCGAAGCGTCTCAACGGCATCTCCCTCCATGACTTCAAGACCCCGCCCGCGACAGACGCCAACAAACACACTGTTGCTGTCTATGCCCGTTCCAATGAGACCGAAATCACGAAGCAGTTCCAGCCATTCGCCCCTACCGCAACCGACATCCACTACCGGCGCATCGCGGGTTCCGGCTCCCGCTTCACGCACAAGACTCAAATAGGGTTCTACGCGGGTGCGTACGAGCGAGCGATCGCCGCGAAAGCGGTCTTCAAACGCCGCATAAAAGCCATCGAGAGCTCTGGCCTCAACCTCTGCCTCTTTATAACGATCCAACAACTGACGAACCATACCTTCTGCACCATCGACGGCGCCTTTCACGTGATTGAGATGTTCTTCGTAAATTTGAAATTTTCTACCGACCTCTTCCTCTTGATCCCGCAAACGCGAAAGTGCCAAAGCGGCTTCTTCTTGTATTGATTCAAAAGCAGAACGATTGGGACGTTCTGCTAATTCCTGCTCCATTTCCGCCGCAAATTTGCCGATTCTGGAATTCGTGTCGGCATGTTCATTTTTAAGTACCTCAAACTCAGCAGCCTTGACTCGGCCTGAAAATTCAACTTTCAGCGCGATGATTCTCTGCTGGAAATGCTCCGATGATTCATTTACCAATCTCCCAAGCTCTTGAATTTCGCGGGCCTGGCTTATTTCGAGAGTGGCCTGCCGATCTGCCTGTTTTCCAATTCGGAGAAGAGCGTGAATCCATGCGACGATTGGACCTATAAACTTCCTGTTGCGCCACTTTTCGAGCAAGGCAGGGAGGTACAAACCCTCAACGCGAACCCCCGCGACCTTGCTTTCAGGTGATTCCAGAAAAGCCTTTACAATTGCGAGCTTCGTCGATGCACCACTTCGTAGAATCTGAAGAAAGAGATTGAAGCCATACTCGTCCGGAGGCCGACGCAGGATTGCATGATAAATAACGTCGATGAAGTCCGCATCTGAGAAGGCCAGCAACTCCGCAAAGTGATACGAGTCTTTTACGGGCAGCCGTGGAACCGCCGGTTTCCAGCGTGGCCCTGACAGGTCGAATGAACGAACCTCGGTAGGAACCGCCGGGAATGTCACACCGTTAACCTGGCCATTACGTCGGTGAGTCACTTCAGCGCGTACCCGCCACATTATGTCATCGATGGAAAAGCCCTGTGGCGCCTTGGGTGTCCCCACTCGACTCTCTCCTCTTGCAGACCAGCCTGTGGCTCCTTTGTTTCCCCTGCTTATTTCTTTGTCATTCGTATACATAATCTTTCACCTTGGATGAAACCAGTCACTTCGGTTTTCATTCTACCTTCCAACGGCGCTCGCGGCAGTCGGTTCAATTTTATATAAACCATCCCGCGCAGGACCCTGGGCCAGCGATTGCAGATGTCGCCACTTCCACACCTGCTAATCGGAGATCTGTCGAATTCGCCGTTTGAAATACCAACACGTCTTCCATCCCACGCGCCGTGTGGCGCAGGTTCGAGGTGAAAAACTCCCGACACCACCTGGGACAATCGCGATTGTCGCGTCAACTTCGGGCATCTGTCATCTCATGCTGATCGAGGAGCGGATCGCAAACCTGCGATTATTTTATTCCAGCTATCATGTAACGGCGATGAAGTGTACATCACTACACCCCAGTGGAATGACGGACAAAGCATTGCGTAAGACATTCCCTTCCCTGAAAACACCAGGTCTCCGCTAGCGACACATTTGTGCGTTGCGAAATCGTCAGACAGCATGTGACGAATCTTCGAGATTGCTTCAGTAGGAATCGAAGGGAGTGTTTCCAAAATGGATTATTGAATCAAGGAGTGACAAATTGAATCTAAAAGCCTGGTCTCAATTCCATTGGTTTGCCCTCGCACAGGATATAAGTGGTGATTTCTTGAACTTCATGAAACGCCGGTTAAACCATGGGGGCCGATTGATTGTCGTCTTAGAGCAGAAGAATGGAGTTCCATCGGCAGCCACAGTGGCTTCCGAAAAATGCCTTCAGAAATGTCGGTATTAATCGGACCTGCAATGGCCTCTCTTGTTCCAAGATGAGACGGACTCTGTCGATTCCGCGGCTGGCAGGTGAGCTACTTGAAGTGCGAAATCTTGAAATCCAGGCAAGCAACCTGGCGTTGATGATGAAAGGCAGGATGCGGGAAAGAAAAAAGTAACGAATTATTCAAATTTGGAACTATGAAAACCGGAGGCCAAGGGGTGTCGCACACAAATCTCAACAGCAAGCGGTCTGTACTTCCAGTTCAAGACAGTCCGAGTCTACCGAGTGAAATTTCCAATCGCCCGCCATTCGCCGAACTTCATCCGTCACACGGACAAACAAATCTCGCTTCAATCTCACGCCGGCATCCGATGCCGGTGCTATGGCTCACTGGGCTGCCCGCAGCAGGAAAGTCGACAATTGCAGCTTTGACGGCACAGCGTCTTACCGCCGAGGGTATTCCCACTGAAGTGCTAGACGGTGATGAAGTTCGAAAGGCCATATCCCCAACGCTTGGATTCAGCCGGGAAGAACGGGCCTTGCAGGCTCTGCGCCTGGCATGGATTGCGGAAATGCTCAGCCGCCACGGCGTGGTTGCAATCGTTGCAGCCGTCACGCCTTACCGCTGCGACCGCGAGGCGGCGGCTACCCTCCTGGGCAGCAGGTTTACAGAAATCTGGGTCCACGCGGACGCATCGGTTTGCCGGTCACGTGATCCCAAGGGGCTCTGGCGACGTTGTGAACTCGGCGAGATTTCCGGTGTCACGGGTTTTGACGCACCTTACGAAGAACCGCAGGAAGCGTCCATCAAATTGGAAACCGAAATCCGGTCAGCATCGTTGTGCGCGAGCGAGCTTGTTAGATTCGTGGTTGGGATCGGCGCCACGGCTCTGCTCGGCGGCCTTTAACCTACGTCAGCGGGCAGGCCGTTGTCAGGCATCCAGCTTCTTCGCTACCGGTGGGGCTTTCTCCTGGACGCCCCCTGGGACCGCCGTTTCGCGGTGATAATCCTTCTTCGAAAGCCACTTTTCGATAAAGCAGTAAAGAACAATGAACAGATAGCGGGACCCCATTTCCCGCATAATCAGCTTCGATTCCCCCGCCTTGCGATTGATCCAATCGTTTGGCACCACCGCATAACTGTAGCCTCTCACAATGGCCTTGAGCGGAAGTTCGACAGTCAGATTGAAATGGTGACTGAGCAACGGCTGCAAACCGTCAATAACGTGCCTCCGGTATAGTTTGAATGCGTTGGTGACATCGTTGTAGCGAATCCCAAACAGGAGCCGGATGAAGGCATTGGCGAATCGGTTTAGCGTCAACTTGAGCCGAGGATAATCAACGACCTGTGATTGGGGGCTGAACCGGGTTCCGAATACGCAGTCCACCCGCAGGTCGATCATGGTTTCATAAAATCGGACAAGATCCTCCGGCCGATCGGAAGCATCCGCCATGTAAACCGCCACAGCATCTCCGGTGTAGTGCGCCAGCCCCTTTCGCACCGCAAAACCGAATCCGTTTGGCGCCGGATTATTCACGTATCGGAGAGTCGGGACTTGCTTCTGCAGGGACAACAATACTTCCTCGGTCCGATCCGATGAATTGTCGTTTACTACCAGAATTTCATGGGGAATCTGCTTTGCACGGAGTTCCTCATACAGAGACCGTAGGGTTGCCTGGATGCAGTGGTCTTCGTTATGGGCGGGTATAACAACAGAGAGAGTCATACAGCCGTCCCTGAGGCTTTTTCCAGTATGGCGTCCACCATCTCTCGAAGGATTCTATTCAGATCGTACTGGTACGACCATTCCGGATAGTCCCGCTGAAATTTTCGAACATCGCTGATCCACCAGACGTGATCTCCACTTCGCGCCTGTGCGGAGAGCTCAAAACGGAGCGGTTTACCGCAAAAATCTTCGATCCGGGCTATCGCTTCCAATACGGAGCAATTGCTGAAGCGCGAACCACCCATGTTGTAGACGGAGCCCGGGCGTGGATTTCGGAACACCTGCCAGAAAGCCTCAACCAGATCGCGAGAATGAATGTTGTCGCGAACCTGTTTCCCCTTGTATCCGTGGATGGTGTACGTCCTGCCAGTGACCGCGCATTTCACCAGCCATGCCAGGAACCCATGCAACTCCGCGCCGGAATGCGCCGGCCCTGTCAGACAGCCTCCACGAAAGGTACAGGTCTTCAGACCGAAGTATTTCCCGTATTCCTGAACCATCAGGTCTGCGGCAGCCTTGCTCACTCCAAACAGGCTGTGCAGGGAATTGTCGATGGACATGGATTCGTCGATACCGTGCTCCGACCAGGCGTGCGACTTTCGGAGTTCCCATCGCGTTTCGAGTTCCTCAAGCGGAAGGCGATTTGGAGTGTCTCCATAGACCTTGTTCGTGGACATGAAGATAAACGCCGCTTCAGGGGAAAACTTTCGGGTCGCCTCCAACATCACCAGAGTGCCGTTCGCGTTTATGGTGAAATCCGTCGCTGGTTCTCGCGCAGCCCAGTCATGACTGGGCTGACCGGCCGCATGGATAATCAGACGTATGTCTTTCTCGAGACTCCGGAAGATCCCGGAAATCTCTTCCTGGTTCCGGATATCTGCCGAATGATGACGATAACGCGGAAGTGTCCGCTCCAGTTCGGAGCGCTGCCAGTTCGTCGATGCCTCCTTACCGAAGAAGTAACCCCGCATATCGTTATCGATCCCAACGATATCCAGTCCCTTGTCGTGAAAATACTTCGCGGCTTCACTGCCAATCAGCCCGCAGGAACCCGTGATAACGGCGACAGCCATTCTTCAGCGTACCTCGGCGAATATGGGCTTCAGTGCGTTCTCGTTTGCACGAATCCATTGGTAAATATCCGATACCAGCGTTTCAACGGAACGCGTTGGCCGCCAATCGGTCCGATCGAACAGTTTCCTGCAATCTGAAACATACAGGGGTACATCGAAGCGCTCCGTCTCCGAAACACCGGAGGTCTCCACTCGATTTCCGACCACATTCTGGCAAAGCCGCGTCAGCTCCAGGAGGGATACCGATCGTTCGATCCCGCCTCCGACGTTCAACACGTCACCTGAATATCGCTTGGTCGAGTTCAGGATTCTTCCAGTCAGCTCGCAGAGATCCTGGATGTGCAGAAGGTCCCGCACCTGCTTCCCTTCCCCACCAAATCCCAGATAGCGAACAGGACGCTTGAAGAAGTGGTGCGCGACCCACATGGTAAAAACGCCCTGATCGGCTTTCCCGAACTGACCGGGGCCGGCAATTACACCGCACCTCAATATGACGGTCTCCAATCCATACATATGCGCGAATTCCTGTGCCAGTTGCTCGGCACCAAGTTTACTCGCGCCATAGAAGGACCGGGCTGTGTGCGTTGGAAAGTCTTCGGATATACCTTCGCGGGAGGTTCCCGCAATTTTCTGGGTATCGGCAATTTCGAATCGAGTTGCGCCGTCGTTCAGCAGGATTGTCCTGAGCGGCTGAATCGAATAAACCCGCGATGTTGAAAGAAGAACGAATTTGCTTCCCCGTTGCCGGGCGAATTCGAGGCAGTTCAGAGCGCCATTCAGGTTGGTGTCGACGACGTAGTCCGGGGACCCTCGGCTGCCCGCGTGAACGCTGGGTTCGGCGGAGGCATCGATCAGGAGGTCAAAATCGTTCTCCAGGACTGCAAGATCGCCACGACTGCGGACATCCCCGTGAACAAACTCAATGCCCGCTTCTCTCAAGGGAGCAAGGTTCAGCTCCGAACCGCGACGCTTCAGATTGTCAAAGGCAACGACTGAAGCTCCGGAAATACTATCCTTCAGGTATCGAGCCATGGCGGATCCCACAAAGCCAGCGCCGCCGGTGATCAAAATTCGCATAATCCCGATACAGCATACTACTCGGCGCCAAACCAGCCGACACCGGCGAGAACTACTTCCGGGCAAGTATTAGAAACTGTCTGCCCAGGAATCTCCATGCCAGCGGAATGCCGAGATAAAGTCTCACCAGTGCCGGCGACGCCGGGAGCTTCGACCGAAAGGAGTACGGCAAAAACCGGGCGTATGTCTTTTCGATGCGAAAGTGGCAGGCGAAGAGGAATTCTTCGACGGTGATGTGTGTCAACGCCAGCCTGTGATCTGCACAGTCAAAATACTCCCTGCTGCAGTATTTGAAGTTTGGGCCCATGATCGCAAGGAGGCCGTCCTTTTGCAGACTCCTGTGAAGTCTCGTGAGAAGGGCATGTATTTCTTCGGGGCTGTGCAAGTGCTCCAGAAAATTGGAGACGAAGATGCCGTCGAAGTAGTCCACCGGCAGTTCCACATCGAAAATATTGCCATGGACAAAACGAACGCCGTCGCTCGACAGGGCAGACAGCTGCGGTGGTGCCGGTTCCTGAAGATCGACGGCCCATTTTTCCGATGCCGTGATGCTTTTTAGAAATTCCATCTCTCCGGCAGCCGGGTCCAGGACACGCCGGGGCCGGCCCATCCTTTCATAGATCCAGGCGGAAATTTCTTTCCAGACGGCTTGCTTGGCTTCCTTATCTACCGCTTTGAAACGATGCTGATAGATTCGATCATAGTTCATCGGAAGGAACTACCGGTAGATTTTCACGCGCTCACGGAATGGATGTCGGAGAAATTCGGAACCGAAGGCGGTCAGACCGACGAAGTTCTTCCAGTCCGTCACAGTCACCTGACGGAGGGCAACCAGCAGGACAAAATACACCGGAGCAAAAACAGCTACATCGAAAACAATTTTCCCAAGGATGACAAAGCGGGCCATATTGTGCGCCACTGAAAAATACTGGATGCGATCCATTTCAAACATTCCGAGGACCACGCCATGGAACCCGCTCACGGCAAGATTTGCCAGAACTCCGGCAATCATGGGACGCGCATAGATTTCTCGAAACGTCGACCAGAACGGCGTCTCGAGGTAGTTTCGATGAAAGGTTGCAAGCAGATATCCCGCAGCAATAATCAGCGCCAGCGACGCACCAATCGCGACGCCCGTCACCTGAAGCCGCGGAATCAGTACCAGTGCAAGCAGCGGACTGAGAACTGCCAGAGCCAGTGCGCTCCGCATGTCGAACTCCGGCCTGCCCACGCCGGCGCCTGTTTGGCTGGCAGCTCCGCCAAGAATATTTGCGCCGTACCCTACCGCCAGTATCTGGACAAGCATCACCAGCGAATCATGGCCGTTACCCAGCCAGAGCCGGATGAGGGACTCGGATTCCAGAACCGTAAAAGCAATAATGGCTATCGTCACCATCGAAACGTACTTCGATGCGAGCAAATAGGCCTTCAGGATTCGCGGCCGATCGTTGCGCGCACCAAGTTCCGACGTCGCCGGTATCAGAGCGGAGATCATCATCAGCGGAATCGCCCTCATGTACGACGCCAGCCGCGAACTGAGGTCGTAAAATGAAACCGCGACCGGTCCAAGAAATCTCAGAATAATGAATTTGGGCGACTGGAATCCCACAAGGGCGCCGAACTGGCTGATCTGAATCTTTGCCCCATACGAAAACATTTCGCGTAACACCCGGCCGTCAAAGTGGAAACCCAGAGATATCCGCGGGACGGCTCGGCAGACTGCAATCCAGCTCACATAAAGCGTCACGGCAGACCAGATCAAAGTATTCAACGCAAGCCCGGTAAGACCGTATCCCAACCGAAGAACAAGTACAGATCCGAGCGCACTGGCTCCAAGCATTCTCATCTCGATGGAATTGGATTTGTCCATCCGTTGAATGCCCTTGAATACCGCCAGAACCATTGCCCCAATACTCTGAATGGCACACGCCAACAGGGCCATGACATAGGCGTCGGAAGCGTCACTGATTCGGAAGAAGGCCAGAAGGGGATCGCGGAAAATCAACCCTGCGGCGATCAAGGCAACTCCGAATAATCCGTAAAAGACCATCCCCGAGAAAATCGCCTTGTTGATTTTCTCGTAGTCCTCCTGGGCATGGTACGCCGAGATGAATTTCAGAATTGATGAACCGAGGCCAAGGTCCAGAAGGTTGGAAGAGCCGATAAAGACGACAAATGCCGCCCAGATCCCGTAATTGCGTTCACCCAGACTGTGGAGAATGAAGGGAGTCAGCAGAATTGTGACGAAGAAACTCCAAAACCTTCCCAGGACATTGAAGAAGGTATTGGTGGCAAGCTTCTTCGAAAATTCCCCCAGGAACGTAACGGATTCGCCGTTATGCCCTGATTCTCTGATTGTCATGACTGTCTATGGCAAATCTGGGACTCGCTGGCGTCCCAACCGGAAGTCTGCTTCCGCCGCCTTTTTATTACCGGAATGCTGCGTGTACTGACGGTAGCCAAGGAAAAAATGATAGCGGATCGCCCAATAATAATGCTGGTCCAGTATGGCAGTCACCGGCGAGGTTCCAATCTGACCTTCCCAGCGCACCAGTGCACGGTAGAAGGGATCGGATAAGAACGAGAACATTCGGTATAAAGAATGAATTCGCTTTAACAGCTTCGTTCGTTTGCCGTTCTCAACAAACTGATGACGCAACTCAGGGTGCAGTTCCAGCATTTTGCCCAGGGAATAGCCGGCCTGTTCGCATCGTTCGATAAATTGGCGATAGGAGGGCGTGTACTGATGCAGTGCTTTCGCATCGGCACCGGATACCATTCGGCATCCGAGCTTCTCCAGGCGATAACCCAGTTCAATGTCTTCCATTCCGTAGACGCTGAACTCTTCATTAAAACCACCGGCATCCAGCAGCATCTTGCGAGGAGTCGACACATTCCCCGTGTGGTAGTAGGAAAAATCCATGGGGCCGCACTTGATGCTATATGGATTCAAAATGCGCTTATCACGGAGATATCGCAGGAATGGATCGGAGGCCTCATCCCAGGGTGCGGTGACGCCGCCGATGATCGAAGCATCGGCACTTGAAGTCTGGTACTTCAGATGAGCTTCAATCAAATTGGGCTCGGCAAAAATATCGTCATCGATAAACAACACCACGTCGCCATCCGCTTTACGAATTCCCACATTCCGGGTTGCCGCGGCTCCGCGCTTTGCCTGTGTGTAAACTCGCAGATTTGGATACGTGACCGACTTCTGTGTAAGTACCTGCTGGGTGTGATCGGTAGAGGAATTATCGACGACGACGACTTCGTAAAGTTCTCGATTTACGGTCTGGCGTTCGATCCGGTCGATTGTCTTCGCTACCAAATCGGCACGGTTCAATGTGGGTATGACAACGCTGACCTTGTGCACCAATACTTCCTAAATTCAAGATTCAATGAGACAGAGAACTCTCGCTCAGCCGGACCCACCTGTGGCCATAGGCATATGGAGCTCTGCTGGAATACAGGTACGGAATATAGCGGATGTGGTCCAGCAAAGCAATTGCGAACAGTATCTTGCTCCGAAGAGAATACGACCGTGACAAAAAGCGCCTCCTCAGAAAATTCCACATCAGCGGGCGATCCTTTTTAGTCCCAAACCGATAGAAAAGAAAGAGCGAATTGCGAAAACTGAAGTAGTTCTCGCGAGTGCGTATCTTCCCTGGAAGGAGATCCTGAGTGAAATGCCGAACTCCAGCCTCCGCAAGGTATATGCATTTCCAGCCGCGCAACCACAGCTTCCAGCTCAAATCGATATCCTCGCAATACATGAAATAGAGGCGTTCGTCGAACTGACCCACTTCATCGAACGCCTTTCGCCGAATCATCGCTGCCGCGCCCGAACACCAGGTGGTCTCCCCGGTTTGCAGATCCACGGCCTTGGGATGTTCCCTGGGATACTGGCGGGCTTCGCAGATTGCAATCTTGTCGTCCGACCGAATCCGAGCCAGCAGCTTCTCGACACATCCTTCATCGATTTCCGTATCGGGATTCAGGATGAAAATGAATTCCGACTGACTCAGCCCCGCAAGTCGATTCATCCCACCGGCAAATCCGCTATTCCACCGGCTTCTCAGCAGGTGTGTCTTAAATGGAAGTGCTGGCAGCAGTTCGGAAAGGAGTTCGGGGCTTCCGTCTTTGGAATCGTTGTCCAGGAAGAATACCGTCACGGGAATTTTGATTCGATGAAGGCTTTGCAGAAAGGCAGGAATCAGCGCCCGACTGTTATGCAGCAGCACGAACACATCCACGTCAGACGTCACGAGTACCTTCCAGATAACCTGCCCACATCAGCAGAATGAGAAAGCGTAATACGAGCGTGAGAGCCTTAATCGGAAACAGCAGCCTCTTCAACAACACTCAAAAAATCCTCTGCAAGACTGTCCCAGCTGAATTTCTCCACGACCATGCGGCGACCTCGTTCACCCAGCTGACGACGGTATTCCACTGAACTCACAAGACTGCCTAACGCTTCCAAAAACTCTCCCGGAGAATTGGCAAGCATGGCTTCCTCCCCATGACGGATCGGAAATCCCATCGCGCCAACCGGCGTAGTCACAACGGGGCAACCCATTGCAAAGGCCTCCAGCATCTTTACACGCTGGCCCGACCAGGAAAAGAGGGGTGCCATGACAATGGTATTCGGACGACGATAAACATCGCGGATATCCGGAACAAACCCGGGTAAAAAAACGTTGGGGCCTCCCGTCAAATTCGCTGGTGCGTTTGGCCCTGGCAGGACGAAACGGATGCCGGGAAATTTCGGGGCAATGTGCCGAATCAAAAACGAAGCGGCTTCAATGTTGGGTGAATGATGAAAGTTACCGACGAAAAGTACTTCGATCGGCCGATGAGTGTCTTCTGGAAACGGCTTGAAGCGTTCAATATCCACACCAATGGGTATCGCGCGGATATTGGCACCTGGCGAATACGAACGCAGATATGCCGCGTCTTCCGCCGTCATGGTGACCACCCGGTCGAACTTTCGCGTTTCCAGGACTTCGTAGCGCAGCATCTGCATCCATCGATAAAATAGCCGCACCTTTTCCGCCGGCGCTTCTTCTTTCGAATAGTCTTCCCAGGCGTTTTTCGACATCGCTTCGAGCGCCGTGAGTATGGAAAATGTTCCGCGGCGTCGAAATTGAGCCATGTGCACGTACTCGATTTGCAGTACATCCACACGCTCCGATCGAAACGCATCGTCGACTGCCCGATACATTTCCGGAGTACGGAATTCGCGATAAAGGAACGGCTTTACCGACAACCAGTGAGGACGGAAATCCGGGACCCTTCGGATCGCAGTGACGGAATCGCAAATCTCGCGGACGGACTTCAATCGTTCCCGGTCATCCTCGTTGTCGATAAATGAAATGACACGGACGCGGTGCTTTTGGGAAAGAATCCGGATGTTGTGATACATGCGCACTCCACCGCCATGCATGTCCAGAACCGGCGGATAGGCTGTCAGCATCAGAATATTCATCGCAGGGATCTCAGGACCTCGCGATCGCTCACTACGTATTCCCTGAGGTTGGCAACTCGCCGCCAAATGGCCAGCGGAAGACGCGCGATGGCCTGGATATAAGAACGGATTTCCGAACGAGCTCCCTTCTGAAGAATCGCTCTGCCATGAATTCTGGGCAGACCGAAAAGGTGCTGAAGTATCAATCCGGTTTCAGTCACGTTTTTCCAGATGAATAGAAACTGATTCCGCCGAATTGTGGCGTCGACAAAATCATCACCAAACTTCGGACGGCTCGTACCCCGATGCTTGTGCACCACGTGGCTTGCTGGAGCAAAGAGGCACCTCCATCCACGCTTCCAGGCTTGCCAGCCAAGGTCGGTGTCTTCGACATAAAACGGATGATAGAGGGTATCGAACCCTCCAATGGCTCGAAGCTTGCGCATGTCGATGGCGCAGGAACCTCCGCCGGCCCAGAGGATCGGTATCGCCGCACGATTCTCATCTCCGGGAAGTACCTCGTCGTGCCAAAGCTGGAAAAAACCATTCTCGAACTTCCCCATGGTCTTGCCAGTTTCCTCACGTCTCTTGCCCGGATCTGGAAAAAAGATCTGGGACGAAACTGCGAAGACGTCCGCATTCTTAAACGGCGACAGCAACGGTTGAAGAAAGTCGGGAGCGGCGAGCATATCGTTGTTCAGCAAGACAACGACATCCGAATGGACTACCTGGAAGCCTTTATTGTTTCCGATCGAAAATCCGTAATTGCTATCCAGCGGCAACACTCGAACATCCGGAAACTGCTCCCGAAGGTACTCCAGACTGCCGTCCCGGCTTCCGTTATCGACGACAAAGATTTCATGTTTCATGCCGGATACGATGGAATTCCGGCGAGCTGCTTCTGAAACTGCCGGGAGACACTCCTTCAGCAAATGCAATCCGTCCCAGTTGAGAATCTGAATGGTTACCGAGGTAGCAGCAATTGGCAACCCCGCTTCCGGACTGCGGCGAAAAATGCGCAGTGGAAACAGCACCAGATCGGCAACCAATATGGTGAAGGCGACGATGAGATCCAGGGGCATGAGAAGCAAAACAATCGGAAGCGCGCGAAGCCTGTCGGAAGTCATCCTTCACGATTCGCGAGAATCGCGAAACTCGCTTTCGATTTCAGGTACTCGGCCAGTCCTTCACGCCAATGATGCATTCGATTCAGCCCCAGCTGTTTCAACCGCGCGTTTTCCAGAACCGAATACCGCGGCCGGATTGCAGGAGTCTTATAAAGATCCGACGTCGTCGGAGAAAGGTTGGCTGAAATACCAGCAAGTTCGAAGATCGCCTCTGCAAACTCGTACCACGTGCATGAGCCTTCGCTGGTCATGTGAAACAGGCCGTAGTTCGTCGTGGTCAACAACGCCGCCATCTGACGAGCCACTTCGAGTGTGGACGTTGGCGTAATCGTCTGATCGTTCACCACACGGATCGAATCCCCATTCCTGGCCTTCGACAGCATGGTTTCGACAAAGTTTCCGCCTCTGCCCCGGGAGCCGGCAAGACCGTAGAGTCCGCAGGTTCGAACGACAAAGTATTTTCGCGCCATCGTTCGAACGAGCATTTCTCCCGCGAGCTTGGAATTTCCGTAAATGCTCAAGGGCAGGGCCACGCTGTCTTCGGTGTACGGCGATCTGCTTTTGCCATCGAAAACGTAGTCTGTGCTGACGTGAACAAGCGTAGCGTCCAGATCGTTTGAGATGCGAACCAGATTCAAAACGGCGAGCGCATTCACGCTGTACGCCAGTTCGGGCTGAGACTCACAGTCATCGACGCGATGGTATGCGGTGGTGTTCAGCACAATGTCCGGCTTCAACCCGGCGATGACGGAACGTGCCCGTGCGTGATCGGTGACGTCGAAATCGCCTCGAGTCAGCGGGAACAGCTCGTGCTCCGCCAGTTGAGCCAGCAGATCTCGTCCCAGTTGTCCGTTCGAGCCTAGTACAGCGATCCTCATGATGGCCTTTAAGAAAAGTTAGTGTATCCTGAAAATTCACATTTCATGCATGGGAGGCTCTAGAATGGCTGCGTTTGTATCTTCACCTGCTCCGGATTTCACGGCCGAAGCGTTAGTCAACGGCGGATTTGAAAAGGTGACCTTAAGCAAGTACAAGGGGAAAAAGGTCGTCTTGTTCTTCTACCCGCTGGATTTCACCTTTGTTTGTCCCACCGAAATTACAGCGTTCACCGATAGTCTGGGCGAATTCAAAAAGCGGAATACCGAAGTCATAGGAGTTTCCGTGGATTCGCACTTCACGCACCAGGCCTGGGCGAATACTCCTCGCGAAGAGGGTGGCATCAAGGGAATCAACTACCCCCTGGTTGCAGACCTCAACAAACAGATCGCACGTGATTATGGCGTTTTAATCGAAGGTCCCGGCATCGCGTTGCGCGGGCTCTTTATCATCGACAAAGCCGGTGTGCTGAAGCATTCCACCATCAACGATTTGAATCTGGGCCGCAACATCGACGAGGTCCTGAGACTGCTCGATGCCATCGATTTCAGTGAAGAACACGGTGAAGTCTGTCCTGCAAACTGGAAGAAGGGCGACAAGGCCATGAAACCGACCGCAGCTGGACTGAAGGAGTTCGTGAAGAAGTAAGCTACAGACGATCGTCGAATCCGAGCGATCGCCCCTCCTGGCCAGGAGGGGTGGGCGCGACATCAAGAAAATATCGCGAAGCATCCTTTATTGGAGCGGACGGGGTGGTGGGTCAAGATTCTAAAAGAGATTCACAAGATTGATTTTCTGAACCACCACCCCGGCGCTTCGCGCCACCCCTCCTGGCCAGGAGGGGCGATCGCCCGAATTCGACATGGGAATCCCCTACAGCAGCACCACGCTCTTGGTGTTGATTTCGATGCGGCGCCTGCAACGGCTGCAACTCACTACATCATCGACACGAATCATGTAATCCCGAGCTTTTTTGAACCGGGCGTTATCATCGGCATCGGCACGGGGCGGAAGCGATGGTTTCTTGGTCCGACGAATCCACCGGATCTGATACTCCGCAGTTGTCTTGCACATGGGACAGGACAATGTCTGGGGGCCGGTCTCACTCTTCTCTGTAAAAAAATCCTTTTCCTGCATACTCGCCTTTCGACCTGAAATCTTAACACTCGCGAATCCACAACGCTCTCGTCTAATCCGGGCAGATTGTGGATAATCGACTGGTCAATTATCCGATTCGCCAAAAGAAAGGGACAGTCAATGTCTAGCCTGAAACCGAAAGAAGGCGGCAGCTACGTCGCCCCACCTCCTCCCCCAAGACAGAGTTCCTGGATCCCGATTGCTCTGATTATTGCGATTATCGCGATTGCGGCAGTCGCCTATGGAGAATACTCCACCAAATCCTCTCTGGATTCCCGAATCGCCTCGCTGGAAGACGAGCTTCAGCAGTTCAGGGATGCACATGATCAGGATGTGAAGAAGCTTCAGGGCAATACCGCGTCCCTGGCATCGGACATCACTGTAGTCACCAAGAGGGTTGGAGTCACAGCCGACGAGTTGAATCAGTCCCGTCAGATTGCCGAAAAACTGCGTCAGGAACAGGACCGCCAGGCTGCGGCACGAGAGGCGCTCGCAAAGGAGCTGTCGACGAAGGCCAGTGCCTCAGAGGTTGCTGCCGCGCGGGATGAAGCAGCGGCCAAACTTGCGGAAGTCCAGAAGTCCGCAGACACCAAAATCGGCTCGGTTTCCACCGAAGTCAAACAGGTTGCCACGAATCTGGAAACGACCAATCGCGACCTCGCGGAAAGCAAGCGCGCGCTGGTTGAGGTAAAGGCCTCACTGTCCGAGCAGATTGCTCACAATTCGTCGGAGCTTTCGGACCTGAAGAGGAAAGGCGAGCGGGATTACGTGGAATTTGACATCAAGAAGGGCAAAAAGGGCGTGATGAGCCGGGTCGCTGACATCCAGATGGAGCTGACGGACACCGATGCCAAGAAGAACAAGTACGGCGTCATCATCCAGGTCGATGACAACAAGCTCCCGAAGAAAGACATTACCGTCAATCAGCCGATTGCGTTCCTGGTTGGAAGTCAGAAGCTGCGGTATGAAATTGTCGTCAATGTGGTCGACAAGGATAGAATTCGCGGCTATCTGAGCGCACCAAAGGACAAGGCGCTGGCGGCCGAACGGCCGACGTTTAAGTAAAGAGATGTTTCGGATAAATCCCTCTCCTGAAGGGAGAGGGTGGTGCGAAGCACCGGGTGAGGGGTGCTGACGGTGCCGTTACTGCACCCCTCACCCGCCGCTTCGCGGCACCCTCTCCCTTCAGGAGAGGGATTTACTTCCCCACCACCGACAACACCAGGCTGTGACCCGTAAGTGCCGTCACGATGACAGCCAGCGCCGCAAACAACTCCAGCAGAAGCCAGGGCTCCAGACTCGACTTCGTCGTTTCCTGTGAACGCGCCTCAGCGGAATAGCGGATCATCGAGACGGCAATCAGCACCAATCCCGTAATCAGTCCCGAAGCCGCATGGAAGGTGGCCCCTGAAGTCTGCCGCCGATCGCCAAGAAGCTGCAATCCAGTCAGCATCGCCAGGGCAGCTCCCGCCGCAGCCCACAGAATCAACGCGTACCCCGTTCGATGGAGCTCCGGCCGCTTACCGAAGTGCGCCCTCGCATCGAGCCCCGCAGCCAAAACGGTGAGCGCGATGGGAAAGTGAACCAACAGGAAATGAATCGGAATATTCAGCATCAGTCCAGGGGTAGCTCAAAGCACGCACGACACCGCGCCTCATACGAACCGTTTCCTCCAACCATCACGCGGGCCCCGTTGGAATGGAGTCGTTGCGTTCGATTTGCCGGCGCTCCGCATCGAACGCAGATGGCGAGAGTCTTCGTGATGTATTCCGCAACTGCGAGCAGCTGGGGCATGGGATCGAACGGCCTCGCGCGATAGTCCTGATCGAGCCCCGCGACGATCACCCGCTTCCCCATGTCGGCCATCTGGTTGCAGACCGCAACCAGGTCGAGAGCAAAGAACTGGGCTTCATCAATTCCGACTACCTGTGTCTCGCCGTCAACGTGCGCCAGTATCTCCGGGGCTGCAACAACGAGTTCCGACTTCATCTTCATATCGCTGTGGCTGACAATGTGATCTTCGCTGAAACGGTCGTCCAGCCGGGGCTTGAAGATCTGCACGCGCTGCTTTGCGATCTGTGCCCGCCGAAGACGCCGGATCAACTCCTCGCTCTTTCCGCTGAACATACTGCCGCAGATCACTTCGATCGAACCGAGGTTGGCGTGCGTATTGTGAAATAGCTCTGTCATAAGCCCACTCAAAAAGGGATCGGATTATATAATGAATCCCCTATGGCGGAGATTCCACGTCGGCAGACGGTTCCGGTAAAAATGGGCAATGTATGGATTGGCGGCCAGAATCCGATTGCCGTTCAGTCCATGACGAATACCGATACCGCGGACGTGGACTCGACAGCTGCGCAGATTGAAGCCCTGGCTGCGGCTGGTTCGGAACTGGTTCGCATTACCGTCAATACTCGAGAAGCCGCAGCGGCCGTTCCCGCCATTGTGGACCGGCTACGCAGCCGTGGCACGGGCGTACCGATCATCGGAGACTTCCACTACAACGGACACATCCTGCTTCGCGATTACCCGGACTGCGCGAAGGCGCTCGACAAGTACCGGATCAATCCCGGCAACGTGGGCATGGGCCGCCAGCACGACGACAACTTCAGAACCATCATTGAAATCGCGATCGAGCACGGAAAGGCCGTTCGTATTGGCGTCAACTGGGGATCGCTCGATCAGGCACTGGTCACGCAGATGATGGACGCCAACGCGCGCAGTGCTCAACCGAAGGGCGCCAACGAAGTGGTGATGGAAGCCATGGTGACCAGCGCGCTGGAATCGGCGGAAATGGCGCGGTCCTACGGAATGGCAGAAGATCGAATCATTTTGAGTGCCAAGGTTTCGGGAGTGCAGGACCTGATTGATGTGTACCGGACGCTTGCTTCCAGGTCGCGATACGCGCTGCATCTGGGCCTCACTGAAGCGGGCATGGGACGTCGCGGCATTGTATCGAGCACAGCCGCACTCTCCGTTCTTTTGCAGGAAGGCATCGGCGACACGATTCGTGTGAGCCTGACGCCTTTGCCGGGTGGCGATCGGCGGGAAGAGGTCCTCACCTGTCAGGACGTTCTTCAGAGCCTCGGCATCCGCACCTTCTCTCCGCAGGTGACGGCATGTCCGGGCTGCGGACGCACCACCAGTACGGTATTTCAGGAAATGGCCTGCGACATTCAGAATCACCTCAGCGAACGCATGTCGGCGTGGAGAACCGAACTTCCCGGCATTGAATCCTTGAAAGTTGCCGTAATGGGTTGCGTCGTCAACGGGCCTGGAGAATCGAAACACGCCAACATCGGGATTTCCCTGCCGGGAACCGGTGAAGAACCCAAAGCCCCGGTGTACGTCGACGGCCGTCTGACAACCACTCTGAAAGGCCCGGCCATTGTCGCTGAATTCATGTCGATGCTCGATCAATACGTCGAAACGCGGTACCGGAGGAAATAGCGAATGGTCGAAGACCTCAATTTCAACAGAATCGTTTCACAGCAGTTTGACCGCGCGGCGCAACACCTGAAAATTCATCCCGCACTTTTGAGTGAGATCAAGGCCTGCAATAACCTTTGCTACTTTCAATTCCCGGTTCGTTTCGGAGACGATCACTACGAAATCTTTGAAGGCTGGCGTGCCGAACACAGTCACCACTCGAAGCCCGTGAAGGGTGGAACGCGGTTCAGCGAAATGGTCAGCGCGGACGAAATCATGGCACTGGCGGCTCTGATGACGTACAAGTGCGCCGTCGTCGATGTTCCGTTTGGCGGCGCCAAGGGTGGCGTTCGGTTCAACCCGAAGAAATACACACCGACGCAGGTGGAAAGAATCACGCGCCGCTACACGGCCGAACTTATCAAGAAGGGGTTTATCGGCCCGGGGGAGGATGTGCCGGGACCGGATGTCGGCACCGGCGAGCGCGAAATGGCCTGGATGGCCGATACCTATGACGCGTTTCATCCTGGAGACATCGACAACCTGGCCTGCTGTACCGGGAAGCCCGTTTCTCAAGGCGGTATTGCCGGGCGACGGGAAGCGACGGGCCGAGGCGTTCAGTACGGAATTCGAGAAGCATTTCAGTATGGAGACGATCTGAAGGCGCTCGGACTCACAAAAGGACTCGAGGGAAAGACCATTGCCATCCAGGGATTCGGCAACGTGGGCTATCACGCGGCATACTATCTTTCGCACGAAGACGGTTGCCGCATTGTCGCGATTCTCGAGTGGGATGGGTGTGTAACGAATCCCGCCGGGCTCGACATTAACAAGCTCGATCAGTTCCGCAGAGAAACCGGGTCGATCCGCAATTTCCCGGGTGGCGTCACTTTGGCAAGTGATGCCTTCTGGGAAATCGAGTGCGACATTTTGATTCCTGCAGCATTGGAAAATCAAATCACTCTGGATAACTGCAATCGGATACGAACCAAGGTCCTCGCAGAGGCTGCCAACGGTCCGACGACGCCCGCTGCAGGAGATGCCTTACACAATCGCGGCGTCATGATCATCCCGGACATATTTCTGAATGCCGGCGGCGTGACGGTTTCGTACTTTGAATGGGCGAAGAATATTTCTCACATTCGCTTTGGAAGCCTGCAGAAACACCTGGAGGAAATCCGGAATCAAAAGCTCGTCAGTGCCATTGAACGGATGGTCGGCAAGGAAATGCCGGAGGCAGAGAAACGCATCTTCACCCACGGACCGGAAGAATTGGATCTGGTCAATTCCGGGCTGGAAGAATCCATGATCCGCGCGTATCGCGCCATGCGCGAGATGCATCTCACACGCGCGCCACAGGAAAGCATGCGTGTGGCAGCATTCATGATTGCAATTGAGAAGGTAGCGACAAGCTACGAAGAGATGGGGATTTTTCCGTAGGTCCTCGAGCGGACGCCGCTCTCAGTAGGTGGGCGCAAGCGGGCGTTCCGACGGGCCCTGATCTTCTGTCGCATTGAAGTGTGCGAAATTCGAAGTCAGCCCGGTCGCGCTATCCACTGCCCACAGATCATGTACGCCCCGCTGGAGAAGCAAGGTATCGACATCGTGCACAAACTCTCCCTGAGCGTCCGTCAGCATGGACACTTCGCGAAACTCGGTGCCATCGGGACGGCGCAGATGCGATTGGACATTGCTTTTGGGCGTAAAGCCTTTGCCATACATCTTGAGCCAGCCTTCTTTGGGAATGCGTTCTCTCGATAACGTGATCGTGGGTTTGATCTGCCCATCTGGAGCGGGTGCTGTCTGTGATGAAGACGGTTCCTTTGCTGTGGCAGGAGAATCAGTCTTTGTGCACCCTACGAAGCAAATGCCAAGTATCAGGACAAGGAAATAAGATTTCATTTTGTATCTCGGATCGGTCGGGAACAAAAGAGGCGCAAGAAAGTGGATTCCTTCTTGCGCCTCTTCGTACTTCTACTAAGTTCCTGGTGACTATGTCGCCCAGCTGTATCCCTGCTTCGCCATGGGCAGCGACCGGACGCGTACTCCAGTTGCTGCAAAAATTGCATTGGCAATAGCGGGAACCGCGGGTGGCAACGACGGCTCGCCGAGTCCCGTTGTACTGTACAGGGTCGGCAGGAACTTCACTTCGATCTTCGGCGGCACCTGCGCCATACGAGTGGGCTGGTACTGGCCAAAGTTCTTCTGTGTGACGGCGCCCTTATCGATGGTGATTTCCCAGTTCATGATGTGGCTCATCCCTTCGACGAACCCACCCTGAACCAGGTTCTCAGCCTGACTCGGATTGACAACCTGGTTTCCGATGTCCACCGCGGCCCAAACCCTTTCGACTTTGATTTTCTTTGCAGCGTCGACAGAGGTCTGAACCACATAGGCAACGTAACCATTGTGAGCAAACTGGAAGGACACACCCATACCGGTGCCTTTCGGCAGCTTCGCGCGATCCTTCCATGTGGACATATCGCGTACGGCTTCGAGCACACCCTTGGCACGCGCCGCGTTAAAGGGTGCACCATTACCATTGGCGACGGTCAAACCGCCGTAACCGGGTGTTGGCCCGGCAGCAGCCGGTGCTGCGCCTGGTGCGCCTCCTGCCGGCGCTCCGCCACGACCTGCGCCCGCCGCACCGGCTGCGCCGGGATTTCCAGCCGCCGCAGGTGGATTCGGGCTATTGAGAAGATCCAGCCGATACTGCAAAGGATCCTTCCCCGCTGCGATTGCAATCTCATCGACAAACGACTGCATCACGAACGAAATTCCGTTTGTACTTGGAGCGCGCATTGCGCCCGTCGGAATGGTGAATGGCGCGATAGGGGCACCGGACACCTGGAAGTTCGGCACGAATCCGTTCGGGAATTCGCCAGCTGGGGAAACCCCTGCCGCACTGGGAACGAAATCACGAAATGCGACCAGTTTCCCTGTGGCGTCGATACCCGCTTTGAAGAAGTGATAGCCCGCCGGACGATAGTCGTCATGGGCCAGGTCATCTTCACGCGACCAGATGAGTTTCACGGGAACGGTTGGCAAACCTGCCTTGACGCGTTCTTCAGACACGACCCGGGCGATCTTCGCAACTTCGATGTCGTATTCGCTGTACAACCGGCGACCAAATCCACCACCGGCGCGAACCAGGTGCATGGTGACATCGGCAGGCGTGAGACCTGCGGCAGCTGCAGGATTGGGTAGTCCCGGAATCTGGCTCGGCGACCAGATCTCCAGCTTGCCATCCTTGAAATGAGCCGTGGAGTTTTGCGGTTCCAATGGTGCGTGTGACAGCAGCGGGAAGTGATACTCCGCTTCGATGACCTTGGCTGCAGATTGGAGTGCGGTATCCACATTACCCTGTGCGGCACCACCACGACCGCCACCGGCTGGAGGCTGTGTTGCCCCCGTCGTGGCCATAGTCCTGGCCTGAGACAGGAATCCCTCGCTGCTTTCCACCGCAACTGGACCGTTGTCCCAGACGATTTTCAAGCTCTTGCGGGCATTGTTGGCCATCCACCAGGAGTCGCTGACAATCGCAACACCAGAGGTCAGTGTTGTTGCACTAACTCCGACGGCGGGACCACCACCTCGCTGACCTGCTGCTGCAGGTGGAGGAGCGTCGACGACAAATGCGTGCTTGATACCGGGCAATTTCTTAATTTCATCGAGGTTGGCACTCATGACCTTGCCGCCAAACACCGGGCACTTTTCAAAAACCGCGTAAAGCGTTCCGGCAGCGGGCATGACATCGATGCTGAATACGGGCTTCCCGGTGGCGATTTCGAAGTTTTCCACTCCGGGAACCGGCTTACCGACGATCTTGAAAGTCTTGGGATCCTTAAACGCGACGTTGATGGCAGCAACATCGGGAAGAGGCATCGTTGCAGCCTTGGCAGCAAGAGATGCGTAGGTTGCCGTCCGACGAGAAGCAGCGTGAGTGACAACGCCAGCGCCCGTTGTGAGTTCCGTTGCGGGAACATTCCAATTTGCGGCAGCGGCGCTGACCATCATCAAGCGGCCGGCAACACCAACCTGGCGCATCGGCATGTAATTTGTAGGGATGGCAGTACTGCCACCTTCAATTTGGCCGGTGTACTTCGTGGCATCCAAATCCGCCTGCGCGACCTTGACCTGTTTCCAGTCGATATCGAACTCATCGGCAATGAGCATCGGCAATGCATTCTTCATGCCCTGGCCGGTCTCCGGGTTCTTGTTGACGACGGTAAACGTATTGTCGGGATTCACCGTGATGTAGAAAGTTGGATTCGGTGCAGCTGCGGGACCACCCGCTCCACGTCCGCCTTGCCCCTGTGCGAGAGCTTCGGCAGCCGATCCTGCGTAGAGGCCAATCATCACTCCGCCACCGGCGAGAGTGCTGATCTTGAAAAATGAGCGGCGATCGAGTTGTTTCATATTCATTGGCGCCCCCTTACTTTGCTCCGGCATTGCCGGCGGCGATGTGAATGGCTTCGCGGATTCTGAGATACGTTCCGCAACGGCAAATATTGCCCGTCATGGCCGTGTTGATCTGCGCATCACTGGGTTTGGGTGTTTTTGCAAGGAGGGCGGCGGCTGACATGATTTGTCCGGCCTGACAATATCCGCACTGGGGAACGTCCACAGTCTGCCATGCCTTCTGCAACGCATGCGTTCCGTCTGCCGACAATCCTTCAATTGTGGTGACCGTCTTGTTTCCGACCGTGCCTACCTGCGTCTGGCAACCGCGCACCGCGTTTCCATCGACATGAATGGTGCAAGCGCCGCATGCTCCAATGCCGCAACCGAACTTCGTCCCCTTCATGTTGAGCGTATCGCGGAGAACCCATAGCATGGGCATTTCCGCCGGGACGTCCACAGTTTGTGTCTTCCCGTTAATTTTCAGATTGTAAGCCATAGATTACCTTCCCTCCGTTTTGGCTACCCTTAAGCACCCTTTGCGCCTCGACCGGCGCGACATCCACTTCGTCTTCAAATTCTTTGCGTGATGGAATGACAGATTCGAGTCATTCGTATCCAACTGATGGTTTCCTCAGAAGTGCGCATAACATATATCTAAATCCAGTCAGCGGATCAAGGTAGAAGTGGTATACGGGCTCCGGGATCATTACCCGGTTTCCTGTTGGTCCGCGTCGGTCTCACGGGATACGATCGTCGTGCAAAAACTCTCAGTAACCACCCTCAACATGGAGTGATCGATGAAAGCAACGAAACCAAATGCATCGCAGAGTTCGCGGTTTGCGCGAATGATTGTTCTCGGACTGATCGTCGCGGCTTCCGCCGGCCTGGTTCTGATGGCACAACATGTACAACCACAGGCCGACAAGCTGCCTGCACCGGTTCCTGGAACACCGAACTTCGGGTCCGTCGCCCCGAGACCCGACGGAGCAGAGCTGAAGGTACCGGCCGGATTTACCGTGAGTGTGTTCGCAGAAAATCTCACGTCGCCGCGATACATGGTCTATGCCCCGAACGGAGACCTGTTTGTTTCATCTTTCGCGGGTAGCTCCATCACTGTTCTGCGCGACGGTAAGAACGTTGGAACGTATGCAGGACGTGCTGCCGTCACTCCTCCGGCTGGCGCACCAGCTGCCGGTGGTGGATTTGGCGGGGGCGCTCCTCGAGGAGGTGGCCTGGGCGCTGCAGGCGGTGCACCCCGCGGCGGAGCTCGCGCAGCAGCTCCGGCAACACCGCTTCCTGCCGCAAACGCCGCAGCGGCGGTTCCCTGCACCAACACGACTGTCCCGGCGGGTGCGGTGGGAATCAACCAGCCTCAGGGCATGGCATTCCAAAACGGATATCTGTACGTCGCCAACACCAACAGTATCGTTCGCTACAAATACACCTCTGGCGACATAACGGCGCAGGGTGCGCCTGAGAAACTCGTGGATCTGATTGCCGGCGGTCATGGATGGCGCAACGTCATCTTCAACGCGGCGGGAACCAAGATGTACGTTTCGGTGGGTTCGTCATCCAACAATGATGCCGGCGAAGATTGCCGGCGCGCCGCCATACTGGAATTCAATCCCGATGGTACCGGAGGCCGCATCTTTGCTTCCGGCATCCGGAATCCCGAAGGCCTGGCCTGGCAGCCCGGCGTCAACAACGTCCTCTGGACATCGGTAAATGAGCGCGACGGATACGGCGACAACCTGCCACCCGACTACATCACTTCCGTCAAGGACGGCGGTTTCTATGGCTGGCCGTATTCGTACACCGGACAGAACTACGATCCTCGTTATGTCGGTGGAATGCCGGACCTCGTGAAAAAGGCCCTGGTCCCTGATGTGTTGATTGAGGCGCACTCCGCCGCCGTGGGCCTGGCGTTCTATACCGCAACTCAGTTCCCTCAGCGGTACCGTAACGGAGCGTTCGTCGGGCTGCATGGCTCGTGGAACAGCTCCGTGGCGCATGGGTACAAAGTGATCTTTGTTCCATTCACGAATGGGAAACCGGGTCCCACCGAAGATTTCCTGACAGGATTCGTTGTGGATCCGGCAGCAGCTTCAAAATGGGGCCGGCCTGTCGGCGTCACCGTCGCGCGAGATGGTTCACTTCTGGTTGCCGATGATAGCGGCGGCAAGATCTGGCAGGTCAAATACACGGCACCCGCTGGAAGGTAAAGGCGATGGGGATCTGATCAATTCTCAATTCCCAATTCGCATCCGATCGGATGAGAATTGATCAGATCCCTGAATTACCTGCACTAATGCGTTTGCAAATTCCTACTGCAGGCTGAAGTTAATCGTTACTGTCGTCAGGACCTCGACCGGTTCGCCATTCAATAACGTCGGCTTATAGACCCACTGCCTCACAGCATCCACCACACCAGGAAGTAACAATGGATGGCTGGAAGAAACTACCTTTACGTCAAATACCGTCCCGTCTTTTGCAATCTGGACGGACAGAATCACAACGCCCTCGATGCGTGCCTGCCGAGCTTCCGCCGGGTATTGTGGATTTACCTTATAGATAATATTTCCTTGCGCGACATCTCCGCCAACCCGGATGGGTCCGCTGGTTCCCGGCGGCGGTGGGGGAGGAGGCGGCGGGGGCGGCGGGGGAGGAGGAGGCGCATTGCCATCCTGGCCCCCACCCTGACGTCCGCCCACAGCCCCTTGCGACAGTGGGGGAGGAGGAGGCGGGGGAGCCGCCTGAGAAGTCGAGGATTCAATGCGAGGCGCTGCAGGCGCCGGCAATACCGCAGCGGCTTGCGATGGAGCTTTAGGCGCTGCGATCACCTGGGCGCTTCCCTCCAGGGGGAACGACAGGAACATGGCCCAGGCGGCAATGGCCAGAATCGCGGCCATCGCCGCATAGGACGATACGAGTCTAAGTTTCGACATGGAAACCTCCGTTAATAGTAGATGCATGCGTTGTGTCAGATGGCGCCGGCGAAGAAACAGCGGCGCCGGTGCAAGATCGAGTTCAAGGCGAGTTCCCGCAATCGCGAGAAGCGAGGCTATGTAGTCCTCGCGTGCAGAAGTCAGCCGCACGACTTCCGCATCGACGAGTTGTTCACGAGAAAGCCGGGACTGGGCCAGCAGCCACCAGACGCCCGGATGAAACCAGAACACGGCAGCCACAAGTTCTTCGATAACCGTCACCAGCCAGTCCTTGCGGCGAACATGAATCAGTTCATGGCACGCAATTCCATGCTGGGACGCCGAACTCAAATTCAGAAATGACTCCGGCAACAGAACCACGGGATGAAAGAAACCAAGCGTGGCTGGACTTCGGACTTCCGGTGAAACTCGGAAAAGCGCTTTCGCGCCGACACGCCGGGAAGCCAATTGGACCGACTTCGGAACGGAACCCAGGGGAGTGGAGGCGATGCGAAACCGGCGGATGTGAATCAATCCGGCGGCCAGCCAGCCTAATCGGAAGACAAAGCCGGCTGCCAGAATCACCATTGCGATCCGGTCCCAGCCAAATGGAAGCTGAATGCCATTCTTGAGAATCATGGCGCCGTAGGTAATCGTCACGCCCGGCTGCGGCTTCGATGACAGCGTCGAGTGCGTCCAGGGTTGAAGCAAAGGAAGAGCGATACAAATGGCGAGTACGAGATGCGTGTAGGCAAGCTGAGTCCTCGGGTGGCGGATGCGAAAAACCACAGGAAGCAAGGCCCCCAGCGATGCAATCACAAACACCTGTGCCGCCCAGGACACCAGGTTGCCTTGCAGTAATTGGGAGCTCATTGCTTCCTCCGTTTCTCTTTGAGCAGCTTCTTCTCCTTCAGCAGCTTGCTGATCTCTTCAATCTGCGCTCCATCGTCATCCATGTTCTCGACAAGATGTACCAGCAGCGGCTTTGCGGACCCATTGAAGACTCGCTTCACAAATTCCTGAACCATGCTTCCCACAACTTTTGTCTGAGGCTCCGACGGCGTGTAGACAAATGCACGGGCCTGTTCGGATTTGCGCAGCCGCCCTTTTTGCTCGAGTATGCCCATCATCGTCATCACGGTCGTGTAGGCAATCTTTCGGCGCGTGAGCAGTTCCTCGTATACCTCGCGCACTGTCGCACTGCCACGGCTCCAGACGATCTTCATGATCTCCAGTTCCTGATCGGTGAGTACGGCTTTTCCTGATTTCATTTCATTCTCCGCAGGTAAACCCAGAATTAGTACTAGCACATTAGTACTAACTACAAATTTTCCGCAAGCACAATTTTCGAGATTTCGAAATTCGTCCTGGATGAGACACCGCATGCCGATTTGGTTCCCGGTTAGTTGGTGTAAGCTCTTTGGACTTTTATGACAAGGCTCCGAACACAGGTTGGAATCGTCGGCGCGGGACCCGCTGGGCTGATGCTGTCTCATCTTTTACACCTCGAGGGAATCGAATCGATCGTCATCGAAAGCCAGAGTCGCTCGCATATCGAAGGACGCGTTCGCGCGGGAGTTCTCGAACAGGGCACGGTGGATCTCATGCGGCGCGCCGGGGTTGCCGAACGTCTGGATCGCGAAAGCCTGCTTCATAACGGGGTGTACCTGAGTTTTGATGGAAACCGGCACCACCTCGATTTCAGGGACCTCACGGGTAAGTGCATCACCGTTTATGCACAGCACGAAGTGATCAAAGATCTTGTTCGAGCGCGGCTGGCTGCCAGTGGCCAGATTTATTTCGATACGAAGAATCTCACCATTTCCAGCTTCGACTCATCTCCACGGATTCATTTCCAAAAGGACGGTGAAGAATTTGAAGTCTCCTGCGACTTTATCGGCGGATGCGACGGATTCCATGGAGTGTGCCGTCCATCGATACCGGATGGAGTCCTGAAGGCTTTTGAAAAAACATACCCGTTTGCCTGGCTCGGCATTCTCGCAGAAGCCTCCCCTTCTTCTGAGGAACTCGTCTACACGTACACCGATCGGGGATTTGCCCTCTTCAGCATGCGCTCGCCCACAGTCACCCGGTTGTACCTGCAATGCAGTCCAGACGACGATATTCGAAACTGGCCCGATGATCGGATATGGGAGGAATTGTTGCGGCGCCTGACGACCAGAGATGGCTGGGCCCCTAATCGCGGACCCGTTCTGCAAAAAGGAATCACGGAAATGCGAAGTTTCGTCGTGGAGCCGATGCAGTACGGCAAGCTCTTCCTTGCAGGCGACGCCGCGCACATCGTTCCGCCAACCGGGGCGAAGGGGATGAATCTGGCGATTGCCGATGTCACGGTTCTCACGAAGGCGATTTCAGGATTCTATAAGACCGGCCGGGAGGATTTGCTTGCGGCCTACTCCTCGGCCTGCCTTCGGCGGCTATGGAAGGTTCAACGTTTCTCGTGGTGGATGACGGCGATGCTGCATCGCTGGGATTCACAGAACGATTTCGATCACCGGCGCCAGCTGGCCGAACTCGAATACCTGACCAGTTCCCGCGCGGCAATGACATCACTGGCTGAAAACTACGTCGGCCTTCCTCTGGAATAAAAAAGGGGCCAGACGGGTTATTCCCCTTTTTCTCTTCAGAAAAAGGGGAATAACCCGTCTGGCCCCTTTTTTTATTTCCGTAAGGCGCGGATGGACTCGCCGACGGTATTCACGATCTGATCGATCTGGGCTTCAGTAGTGACGAACGGAGGAGCAATCAAATAAATATCGCCGCGGATTCGACTGTACAGCCCGCGCTTGCAACACTCCTGATGGAGTCGCTCGCCCATTTTTAGCGACGGATCGAATGCCTTCTTCGTTGCCTTGTCTTCGACAAGTTCCAGCCCAGCCAGCATCCCCTGGCCGCGTACATCCCCCACCAGATCCAATGACGCCAGCTGACGCACAGCTTCCTGCAGCTTCTTCCCCTTGGAAGCCGCTGCTTCGATCAGGTTTTCGCGTTCGTAAATTGCGATGGTCTCCAGCCCGACTGCGCACGACACCGGATGCGCCGAATACGTGAAGGCATGCATCCAGCGCTGGCCCGGAGGCGCATCGTTCATGACCTTGTAGACGCGATCGGAAATTCCAATTCCGCCCAGCGGTATGTACCCGGAGGTAATCCCCTTTGCAAAGGCGAGGATATCCGGCTCGACACCATAACGATCCAGGCCAAACCAGCGTCCGGTGCGGCCAAAACCCGTAATGATTTCGTCCGCAATAAACAGCACATCGTACTTGTTGCAGATCTCGCGAATCCGCGGAAAGTAGTCGTCGGGCGGAACAATCAGGCCTCCCGAGCCCTGCACCGGTTCGGCGATGAAGGCAGCCACGGTTTCCGGCCCTTCCTGCAGAATCATCTTTTCGAGCAGATTGGCTGCTGCAACGCCCGGGGTCACCGTTGGATCGTCGGAAACAAAGCGGTACGGATACGGCGATTTGATATGCAGAAACCCCGGAAGTTTGCCTCCAAACATGGGCCAGAATGCAGGCAGTCCTGTGGCGCTCATAGCCGCTATGGTCACGCCGTGATAACCGAAATCGCGGCTGATAATCTTGGTCTTTGCCGGCTTGCCCTGCGTAATCCAGAAGAAACGGGCAGTTTTGAACGCCGTTTCGTTGGCTTCACCGCCACCGGAGGCGAAGAAGAAATGGCTGATCGACGGGTAGCAGGGCTTGCAAAGCTCGGAAAGCTTCTCTGCGAGCCGTACTGCCGGCACATTCGTGGCCCCGACGTAGCCGGAAACAAATGCCAGTGTTTCCATCTGCTGGGCTGCGGCCCGCGCAAGCTCCTTGCGGCCATGTCCAGCACTGACATTCCACAAACCGGAAAGCCCGTCGATGAACTGACGGCCATCGGCATTATGAAGAATTGAACCTTCACCTTTTACCCAGACGAACGGATCTTTCTGGTCGTTGGGATGGAATAAGGGATGAACAAGGTGAGCGTAGTCGGAGTCCTTAATATTTTGTATATCGATAGCCATGAATTCTCTCTATTCCGGAATGAATTGTGCCTCCGCCGACCCTCTCTCCAGTGCGACAAAGGTGCCGGGTGCAGTCGAAAAACCCAAGATACGAACCGTAAATCGTACCACGGATTGACTATTGCCTTCCGCCCCTGAAACAGGTTGGATTCCCACGGTATTTACATATAGAAATAGTTACGTTGTCGTCATGGATTTGTTATAGAGTGCAGCCAACCAATCTAGGAGGAGTTCCATGAAGCTCAAAACAGTATCCGTAGCATGTATCGCGTTGGTCCTGGCCGTTGCCTCGGCCGCCAATGCCCAGCTAAAGGCTGGAAGCGATGAAGACAAGGCTTACCAGAAGATCCTTGCGCAAAAGAATCCCGATGCGCAGATTCCAATGCTGCTCGAATTTGAGAAGCAGTTCCCTCAATCGAAAGCTCTCCCTGAAGTCTATGCAACACTTGTGGACATCTACATGATGAAGCAGGACAACGCCAAAATTATCGAATACGGTGAAAAGGCGATAAAGGCCGACGAGAAGAACGTCTCCGCTCTCGTAGCTGTAAGCCGCGCACTAACCCTGGAACGCAAGAACCTCGAAGTCGCAGTTTCTTACGCCCAGAAGGCAGTCGATAATGTTGACAAGATGAAGGCGCAGTCCGCTCCTTCCAACTATTCCGATGCGGAGTGGAAGCAGCTCATTAAGGACAACGAAGATGCCGCAAAAGGCCAGTTGTCTTACGCGAAAGCGGTAAAGCAGTAACTGAAATCTGTTTTTGAGTTATTGGGTTGGTTAGGGGACGGACCCCGGAAATCGGTGTCCGTCCCTTATTTATTTTCGGGCCTCGTCGCCAGCTCTCTCCCCGCGAACTACTCCTCGGACTCTCGTAGCTTGGCAAGTACGGAATAATCCTCGAGCGTTGTCGTATCACCCATCGTTGCGGTACCGGATGCAAGATCCCGCAGCAACCGCCGCATGATCTTGCCGCTTCGGGTCTTGGGTAAGGCGTCCGTGAAACGAATCTCATCGGGCTTCGCAAAACTACCGATGGCTTTCCCCACATGCAGCTTCAATTCGTCTTTGAGACCGGGGTGCGGTGTGTGTCCTCCGGCCAGAGAAACAAATGCCACGATTCCCTGCCCCTTAAGATCATCCGGCCGTCCGACGACTGCGGCCTCGGCAACGGTCACGTGGCTGACCAGCGCGCTTTCGACTTCCATGGTCCCAATGCGATGCCCGGAAACATTGATGACGTCATCGATGCGTCCCATGATCCAGAAATATCCATCTTCATCGCGGCGCGCACCGTCGCCGGTGAAATAGACGTCTGGAATCTCGCTGAAGTATTGCTTCTTGAATCGTTCGGGATCGCCGTAGATCGTCCTCATCATCGACGGCCACGGCCGTCGGATCACCAGGAAGCCGCCCTCGTTCGTGCCTACGGATTTTCCATCGCGATCGACGATGTCGGCGTCAATTCCCGGTAAAGCGCGCGTCGCCGAACCCGGTTTTGCAGGAACGGCTCCCGGTACAGGCGCAATCATCATGGCGCCGGTCTCCGTCTGCCACCACGTATCGACGATGGGACAGCGGTCGCCACCAATGTGTTTTCGATACCACATCCAGGCTTCCGGGTTGATAGGCTCACCGACCGTGCCGAGCAGGCGCAAACTCGAAAGATCGTGCTTCGCCGGCCACTCATCGCCCCACCGCGTAAAAGCCCGTATCGCTGTGGGAGCGGTGTAGAAAATGCTTACCTTGTATCGTTCGATGATGGACCAGAAGCGATCCGGCGTCGGAAAGTTCGGGGCGCCTTCATACATGAGACTCGTTGCGCCATTCAGTAACGGGCCATAGACGATGTAACTGTGGCCCGTGACCCAGCCGATATCGGCGGTACAGAAGTAGGTGTCCTCTTCCTTAAGATCGAAAACCCATTTGGTTGTGATGTGCGTTTCCGTCATATAGCCGCCTGTGGTATGCACAACGCCCTTTGGCTTTCCCGTAGTACCGCTCGTATACAGCATGAAAAGCGGATGTTCGGAATCCAGCGGCTCCGCTTCACACCGGTCGGGAGCGACATCCATCATCTCGTGCCACCAGACATCGCGACCATGCATCATGGAGACATCTTCTCCGGTGCGTTTATATACGACGACTTTTTCGATGGTTGGGGATCCCACCAATGCAGCATCCACATTCTTCTTCAGAGGAACCACTGTCCCTCGCCGGTAACCTCCGTCTGCTGTAATCAGAATTTTGGATTTGGAATCGTTGATTCGATCGCGGAGCGCTTCGGCGCTGAATCCACCAAAGACGACATTGTGGACAACTCCGATTCTCGCGCAGGCAAGAAGGGCAATCGCCAGTTCCGGAACCATGCCCATATAAATGGTGGCCCGATCGCCCTTCTCAGCGCCGAGCGTCTTCAGGACGTTCGCAAATCGGCACACCTCCCGGTGCAGCATTTGATAGCTGAGAGCGCGCACGTCCCCGGGTTCCCCTTCCCACAGAATGGCGACCTTGTTCTTGCGCCAGGTCGTCAGATGCCGGTCTAGACAGTTATAGGAAAGATTGGTTTTCCCACCGATGAACCATTTGGAGAACGGTGAATTCCATTCCAGAACGGTGTGCCACTTCTTGAACCAGTGCAGTTCGGAAGCGATATCCGCCCAGAATTTCTCCGGATCGGCCAATGCTGCTTTGGATATCGCCTCGTATTCAGCCAGACTTTTGATGTGAGCGCTGGCAGCGAACTCCGGACTGGGCTTGAAGACGCGCTGTTCGTTGAGTCGAGATTCGATATTCGATTCGGCCATATGAGGATGGTGTGCATCAAAAAGAAAGGCCGCAACGGTCAGTCGCGGCCTTTCGGATTTCGAAATGGATTAACGGTTACTTGGATTGGCCGAAGTGCTCGTAGTTCATGGCGATGTAGTTCTGCCACTGCTCCGGAACATTATCTTCAGGGAAAATCGCCGTTACTGGGCAAGCCGGTTCGCATGCGCCGCAATCGATGCACTCTGCAGGGTTGACGTAGAGCATGGTTGCTGCCTCAAAGTCCGCTTCGTCCTTTTTGGGATGAATGCAGTCTACCGGGCAAGCGTCCACACATGCGGTGTCTTTGGTGCCGACGCACGGCTCGCAAATGATGTATGCCATTGAGAAGCTCCTTTAAGTTGTAGTGCCGAATCCAAATGAAACATGGATTATACATTCCGCCGAAGTGAAATCAAGCGAGGGAATTTCGAATTCCAGCGAATTTACGCCGTCGGAAGCAGACGCTTCAGGACTTTTCCCGTCGGGGTGCGGGGCAGGTCCGCGAGTACCTCAAAATGCTTTGGCACTTTGTATCCCGCTAGCTTTTCGCGGCAGAAAGCCCGGAGTTCCCTGTCCTCCACGGCCATTCCTTCATGAAGCAGCAGGAAGGCTTTCGGCACTTCTCCCCGCGATTCATCCTTCACTCCAATGACCGCGACTTCCTTCACCTTCGGGTGCGTGGCCAGCACTTCTTCGATTTCGCGAGGATAAATATTCTCGCCAGCCGAGATAATCAGGTCCTTCTTCCGCCCGGTAATTGTCACGAAACCTTCATCATCGACTTTTCCAAGGTCGCCGGTATGCAGCCACTCCCGCGTGATGGTTTTCGCGGTTTCGTCGGGCAAATGAAAGTAGCCTTCCATAACGTTTTCGCCGCGCACCATGATTTCGCCAATCACGTCGACGGAAAGCGGGTTCTTTGCTTCGTCCCAGATTTCGATTTCAATGCCGGGCAGCGGCAGACCCACAGTTCCCAGCTTCCGCTTTCCTGGCAGATTCAATGTCACTACGGGAGCCGCTTCGGTCTGTCCGTAGCCCTCGCAGATGTGTACACCAAAGCGCTTCTCGAACGCTTCCGCCACGGCAACAGGCAAAGGCTCTCCACCGGAAATCGGGAACCGGACTGAACTGACGTTGAATTCGCCCTCGGACATCGCCAGAACCCGATACATGGATGGAATCGCAAGAAACACACTGATGCGGTGTTCCTCAATCAGCTTTAGTACCTTGTGCGGATGGAATCGATCCACAAGTACCATGCTGCAGCCGTTCAAAAGCGGTAGCAGTATCGTGCCCGTGATTGCATACGTGTGAAAGAACGGAAGAAGACAAAGAAAAGCGTCGCGCGAATCGAACTCTCCAGCCTTGGCGCACGCGTCCACATTATGCAGCAGGTTTCGATGCGTCAGGATAACGCCCTTCGGCCTCCCAGTCGTGCCCGACGTATACAGATAGAGTGCGGGGTTTCGATATTCGTGCTTTGGAGCAACGGCGGCGCTCGCCGTAAACTCCGGCGCATCCGCCATCAGGATGACGCCCTTGTCGCCAAACAGCGGTTTGACCGCGGCAATCGCCTGTGCGAAGAACTGCGACGACACCAGGGCCGACATTCCCGAATCCCGGATGATGAACGCCAATTCCTGAGGCGGAAGCAGATAGTTGAGCGGCACGGCGGTTTTGCCCGCTTTCCAAACCGCCAGCAACGTCGCAACATATCGTTCCGAATTCAGCAGCAAAATGCCAACTGTGTCTCCGGGAACCTTTTCGTGGAGAGTCCGAGCGATACTATCCACTTCTGCGGCAAGATCGCCGAAAGTCCACTTCTTATCTTCTTCGACCAGGGCTACTCGCGAGCGGTTCGCTTCCACCGCTTTGTCAAACGCTTCAGGAATCCAGGAGCTGTTCAATTTGTCCCCTCCAGCAATGTTCGCTAATTACCAGTATCGAGAACGATGTTGTTCTTCTTCAAAATCGTACCGATTGCGTGATTGTAATCCACCATTGCCTTGGCGTAACTGACGAGTGCGGCAATTTCATCGGTCTGAGCCTGGGTGACGTTCCGCTGTTCTTCAATGACGAACCGTATCGGCGAGACTCCAAGGTCGAACTTCTTCTGTTCATAGTCGAGTTTGCGCTCGGCCAGCACTCGAATTGTCTGTGCTGCATCGATTCGTGCCGCGCTCATTTCGACCTGGGTCACTGCGTTGCGTACTTCCAGAGCGATCGACTGAGCCGTGGCAGCCTTGCGATTCTCCCCCGTTCTCTTCTCCGTCACCGCGCGTGCATGATCGGACTGAGCGGCCCTGTTGCTGAGTGGAATCTGAAGAGTCGCCTGAAAACGATAGCCCCGATACTGATTTCGGGCAATCTGGCTCAAAGTATCTCCAAGTCCGCCGGGAATTACGGCAATGACATTGGCATTTGAGCCAAAACTGTCATATTGGGTCAAAGGGCCGCCCAAACCGTTTTGCGTGTAGGCTGCGGTCACATCCAGCGAGGGCATCAGCTGATTTTTCGTGTATTGAACATCGATGTCGTTGTTCTTCATCTGGAATTCGATTTCGCGCATTTCAGGCCGGTTGTCGAGCGCATATCGGATCGCTTCCTCCCGCGTCAACAGCTCCCCGGAGACTGGACGAGGCACAGTCTGCGTCGGCGAGATTTTTGCGAGTACCAGCCCGGGGTCCGGTTCGTTCGTTACCAGTTTCTTGACCTGGTCGGATGCGAGAACCTGAATGAAATTGGAATCCAGCAACTGCTGCTGGCGGGTCGCCACTTCCGACTCTGCCTGAACCAGATCCGAAGCCGCCATTGCTCCTGCATCCACCTGAATGCGATTGTCGGACAGAGTCTTCCGCGCGACTTCGATGGATCGCTCTTTCACTTTCAGATCTTCAAAAGTGAATACCAGATCCCAATAGGATTTTTCCGCCCGAGTCACAAGGTCGATAACCTGGCGCTCGAACTGTGCGTCGGAAATATCGGTATTGTTCTTCGCTACCTTGAATTGACGCGCGTTAATGTCACGCCCGTAGTTCTTTATGAAGTGCTGAGTGGCCGAATACGTCACAGTGCCGGCCCATCCGGGGTTGAATGTGCTGAATGCATTATTGGTCGAGAGCCGGTTGAGAGAAAAATCGATGCCCACGTCCGTTCCGGTCTGAAGTGTCTGCGTGTATGCAACGCCATAGACCTGGCTCAACTGGCTTACAGCCGGGACTCCGAACAACTGCGACGAGCTGGGTGCCGTGTTCTGATTGACGCCTGCGTTGATTCTCAGCATTGGCTCAAACGGTCGGTAGAAGGAGTCCGTTGCAAGACGAGTGGATAGCGTATTCAGCCGGTCCAAGCCAATGTCGAGATTGTTTCTCAACGTGAGACCAATCACGTCGTTCATCGACATCGGGATCTCTCCATTTCGAATCAGCGACGTCAATGCATCCGGAGATATTTCTGAAGGCGTCGGCTTGCTGTTTACCGGAGCCGGCTTGTATTTGTTGAAAAACTGGTCGACAAAATTCGGTCCTGCAAATGCAGTCGAAGACAGCACGATCAGCAGACACACTCCCACGACAATTCTTATCTTCATGACAAACAGACTCCTCATTCGTAACGCAGGGCTTCTATCGGATCCAAAGCGGCGGCTTTGTGCGCCGGGTAGTATCCAAAGAAAACTCCGATAGCTGTTGAGAATCCAAACGCAATAGTGACTGCAAGGCCGGATACCAGCGACGGCCAGTTCAAGTACCAGGCAATACCTGCGGCGGCCAGACCGCCACCCAGCATTCCCAGGGCACCGCCGGCCAGGCTAAGTACTACAGATTCTGTAAGGAACTGCAGCCGGATGTAGTTGGGACGCGCGCCAACCGCCATACGTATCCCAATTTCTCGTGTTCTTTCTGTTACCGAGACCAGCATGATGTTCATGATCCCGATACCACCCACGATCAGCGAAATGCCGGCGATGCTTCCAAGCAGCAGGGTCATGATGGTTGTTAACTGGACCCCGGCGGCAGCGACGTCGGCAAGATTGCGGACCGTGAAATCGTCGGGCTCGCCATCTGCAATCTTGTGGCGCTGGCGCAGCAGTTCTCCGACCTGTTTCTGCACAAGCGCCGTCGCATCGGGACTGATGGCGGAAATCATCGCCTGCCCGATCGAAGTGCCTCCACGAGCCTGCATCTTCTTCTGGACCGTTGTGTAGGGGACTACCGCCGTGTCGTCCTGATCCTGACCCAGCGTGGATCCCTTCGCTTCCAGGACGCCGATGACGCGGAACGGAAGGTTGCGCACACGTATCGTTTCGCCAACAGGGTCCGTCGAAGCACCAAACAACTTGTCCGCTACGGTCTTGCCCAGGACAATGACGCGTGCCGCGGATCGAACATCCGCGTTCGTAAAGAATTCGCCATTCACCACCGGCCAGCTGCGGATCTTGGGAAACTTTTCGTTGGTTCCCTGTAACTGCACAGACCAGTTCTGATTTCCGAAAACAAGCTGGGCCGATGCGCGCATGGATGGAGAGGCCAGCAATACCGTGGGAATTTCCCGTTCCATTGCGAGAACATCGTCTTCTGTAAGCGTGGACGCCGCGCCGAGACCCTGGCTCACGCCGCCGGTTCGGACATTTCCGGGCTGAACGAACAGCATGTTGCTGCCCATGCTGCCGATCTGCGTCTGAATCATCGATTGCGCGCCCTGCCCAATCGATACCATTGCGATCACGGCGCCGACTCCGATAATGATGCCGAGCATGGTCAGCGCAGATCGCATCTTGTTCCGTGTAAGCGCGCGTATTGCGATTTTCAAAATTGCCCAGAGGTTCATTTGGTTTCCTTCTCCTCTTCGCCGTATTCAAGGTCTTCCATTTCGGCGGATGGCACCGGCAGGGCGCGCAGAACTTGAGCAGCATCCCAGCGGTCCTTCACCTTTTCATCCGATGCAATCCGCCCGTCGCGCACGTGGATGACGCGTTCTCCATACAAAGCTATGTCCGATTCATGAGTCACGATAATTACGGTGAGATTGCGTTCACGATTCAGCCTCTGAAAAATCTCCATGACTTCCACAGACGTTCGAGTGTCCAGCGCGCCGGTTGGTTCATCTGCAAGTATGATCGATGGATTGTTGACCAGAGCGCGGGCCAGAGCAACGCGCTGCTGCTGGCCTCCGGAAAGCTGATTTGGCATATTTCGTTCGCGATCCGAAAGTCCAACGATTGCCAGTGCCTCGCGGGCGCGGCGCTTGCGCTCACCGGAGGAAACACCGGCATAAAGCAGAGGCAACTCCACATTCTCGAGAGCCGAAGTTCGAGAGACCAGGTTGAAACTCTGAAATACAAATCCAACTCTCTGGTTTCGCACGTCGGCCAGCTGGGCCCTCCCCATTGTCGAAACATCGACGCCTTCCAGGAAGTACTTCCCTTTCGTCGGTCGGTCCAGGCAACCAATGATGTTCATCAGCGTGGATTTTCCAGACCCGGACGGTCCCATGATGGCTACGAATTCTCCGCGGTGAATCGTCAGAGAGAGGCCACGCAATGCGTGAACCAGAATGTCGCCCGTCTGGTAAATCTTGCTGACACGGTCGATGCGGATAACGGAATTGGATCCGCCTTTACTATCCTCGGCAATACTATCTGCCACGATTTCCACCAAAGAGGCTGAACCCCTGCTGCGTCGATGCGGTCGCCTGAGTGCTGTCGCTGACGATTACAGCGTCGGCTTCCTTGAGGCTTCCGGAAATGACCTCGCTCGACGACCCGTCCGAAATTCCAACGGTAATATCTCGGCTCTCCACCTTCTTGTCCGGCCCCAGAACCCAAACGACCGCGGGCCGTGGAGCTCGTTGGGCGGGTGCTCGGAAATGAATCTTGTCATTCGGATTCCATTTCTGTCCGGGTGCGAGAGGAATCGAAGCCGAATCCCCACCATTGGTTGTCGACGACGACGCTTTTGCCACGTCTGCAGTCGCGACCTCCGGTTCGGCTGGCGGAGGAGCCGTGGTATTTGGAGGAGTGTATCGAAGAGCGGCATTCGGCACCTTCAACACGCTGTCACGCTTGTCGACGACAATGCTGATGTTTGCCGTCATGCCTGGCTTCAGTTTCAACTCCCGGTTTTCAATGCTGAGAATCACGCTGTAGGTCACGACATTCTGTACGGTCTGAGGGCTCAGCCGGATTTCCGCGATCTTTCCCACAAAGGTGTCGTTGGGATAGGCATCCACGGTAAAGGAAACCACGGCGTTGTCTGAAATACTGCCGATATCGGCCTCATCCACACTCGCATTCACCTGCATCTGCCCGAGATCTGTGGCAATCGTAAACAACGTTGGCGTCTGCATGCTGGAGACAACGGTTTGACCCACATCGACCGTGCGCGAAATCACAACACCATCGACGGGCGAGAAGATATTTGCGTATTCGAGATTGATCTGCGCACGATCCAGTTCTGAACCTGCCTGCTGCAGTCCGGCGCTGGCCTGTTCCAGCTGAGCCTGAGTGGATATCGTCTGTGCCTGAACCTGCTCAATGGTCGCAGCCGCCTGGTTGTATCGCGCCAGTGCAGAATCGAAATTCGCTTTTGCGGTGTCAAAATCGTTCTGCGACGTGATGCCTCGCTGGTGCATCTCCGTCGCCCTTTGAAGTTGTACCTGCGTATTGTCGCGGGTCACTCTCGCCGCTTCCAGACTTGCGCGCGCGCTGGTCAAATTCGCAGCCTGATTGGTGATTTCGGCCTGCGCGCTCTTCACTCGCGCCTGAGCTGCCGCAACGCTGGCTCGGGAATTAGCCACCTGACTCTCCAGGTTTCGCGGATCCAGTTTTGCGAGAAGCTGTCCCCGTTTCACAACGGAATTGAAATCGGCGTATAGCTCCAGAACCTGTCCGGACACCTGGCTGCCCACCGGTACAGTCAGCACGGTTTGAACAACTCCCGTTGCGTTGACAACCCGCTTGAGCGGACCGCGGGCTGCCGCAGTCGTGAAGTAGTTGATCTCGCCGCTGGAGCGGCGACGGTTGACTACTCCAAATGCACCCAACGCAAGGATGAGGATGATAATCGGAAGACCAATCTTTAAAAATTTATGCTTCATGTGGGTTTAGTCCTGAAACGCGCAACAAGATCATCAAAAAGCGAATACGCTACCGGCGTAAACAACAGTGTTAACAAGAGACAGAGCAACTGCCCGCCCATCACGACGATTCCGATCGGCGCGCGGGATCCGGATCCCGGCCCCTGGCTCAATACGATTGGCAGCATTCCGGCAACAATGGCAAATGTCGTCATCAGAATGGGACGGAGCCGCGCGTGATTCGCCTGAATCAACGCCTCGTGGCGCTCGACGCCACGCGCTCTCAGTGTGTTTGTGTAGTCGATCTGAAGAATGGAGTTCTTCTTCACGATACCGAACAGGAGAAGAATGCCCAGACCGCTGAACAGATCCAGCCGCGTGTGGGTAATCCAGAGCGAGAACAATGCAAATGGGACGCTGAGCGGCAGCGAAAGCATGATGGTGATGGGATGCAGCAGGCTTTCAAACTGGGCGGCCAGCACCATGTACATAAAAATCGCAGAGAACAGGAACGCTGTGACAAAGCTCTGCTGAAGTTCCGCCAGTGTCTTGGCACGGCCGGTCCATTCCGTCCGATAACCGGGTTTCAGATCGAGTTTCGCCAGCTCTTTGTCCATTGCCGCGGCAGCGTCTCCAATACCTACGCCGTTCTCCAGATTGGCAACCAGCGTGACCTGCCGCTCGCGGCCCATCCGCTCAATTTGCGCCGGACCGAGATTACGTTTGAACTTCGCAAAGCTCGCGAGCTGAACCTGACCGAGCCGGCTCGAGGGAACCCACAGGGCTTCAATCTTGTCCGGACGATCCCGGTCTTCAGGCGGCAGGCGCAGCTGCACAGAGTACTGATTCTCGCCGTCCTTGTACTTTGAAACTTCTTCACCGGCAACCAGGGTACGCAGCGTGCCCGCGACATCTTCCGCACGCACACCAAGATCGGCAGCCTTCGCGCGATCCAGCGCGACGTGGATTTCCGGATTTCCGATATTCAACGTCGTGTCCTGATCCACCATGCCGGGAATGGTGTGCATGACCTTGAGTATTTCATCGGAATATCCCGCAAGCTCGTTGAGCCCGGGTCCGCGAACGTTCAACACCATGGTTTGCGTTCTGAAATTTCCGCCGCTGACATTCTGAGACGGCTGAACTGCAACTCGCAGACCTGGAAATTTTTCTTTCATCATGGCTCGCGCATCATCCATGACGTCAAACTGGGAATACTTCCGCTCCGTTAGGTCGATGAGGCTGAGATAGACGTTCCCATCCGTAACTCCGGAACTGCCTCCGCCATTTATCGTGGTCAGGACATGACGGACGCCACGAAGTTTCCATGCCTCGCGTTCAATGTTCTGCAAAATCAGATCGGTGCCGGCCAGCGAAGTGCCGTCCGGTGTCTGAACGACGATTTCGAATTCGCTTTGATCGTCCTGAGCGAAAAAATCCGTTCCAACCAGCATGAACATGGGAACGATGGAGATGACGACCGCCAGAAATACGCCCACCATGATCCATCGATGTCGCAGCGCCCAATTCAACATGACGCCATATACGCGGTCGATGATGCGATAGAACCCGGAGTCTTTCGAACTGTGGCCGCTCTTGCTCTTTTTCAACCAGCGCGAACTGAGCATCGGCGTCAGTGTAAAGCTGACGAGCATCGACACCAGTATCGATACCGCCATCGTCAGACCGAAGCTCTTCAGAAACCTGCCGGGAATTCCTCCAAGGAACGCAACGGGAACGAAAATGACGACCAGGGATAACGTCGTGGCCATTACGGCCAGGCCGATTTCCGATGTGGCCGCGACGGCGGCCTTCATGGGCTCATAACCTTCTTCTTCGATATACCGGTAAATATTTTCAAGTACGACGATGGCGTCGTCGATGACGATTCCCACCGCGAGGGTCAAACCCAGCAGTGTGAGATTGTTCAACGTCATATCGAGTCCGCGCATCGCCGTGAACGTGGCGATGATCGAAATGGGAACGGCAAGCGCCGCGATCAGCGTGCTTCGCAGGTTGCGCATGAAAAGGAGCACCACGATTGCGGCGAAGAGACTGCCGATGATCAGATGCTCGTTGATGGCATGAACCGAGGCTTCGATAAAGCGAGCCTGGTCGCGAATCACGTCGACGTGGATATCCGCGGGCAATTGCTTGCGAATATCAACCAGCTGGTCCTTGATCGTGTTTGCGACGGCAACGGTGTTCGTACCGGACTGCTTTCGGACCAGGAGGGAAACGGCGGCTTTGCCGTCCTGCCGGGCCAGACTCCGTTGTTCTTCTGTGCCATCCTCGACGCGCGCGACATCGCGCAGATATATGGGCGAACCGGCAACCGTCGCGACGACCATCTCGTTAAAGTCGCGAACCTGCCCAATGCGCCCAATCGTGCGCAGCACCAATTCATTCGGCCCCTGATTGATCCGGCCACCGGGCGTTTCCGTGTTCTGAGTTCGAATCGCGTTTCGAATCTGGTCGATGCTCAGGCGATAGGACTGCAGCTTTTGCGCATTGAGCCAGATCTGAATTTCGCGCTTGCTGCCGCCGACGATCTGAATGGAGCCGATGTCCTTGACGGATTCCAGACGCTGCTTGATCTGTTTGTCCGCTATTTCCGTGATTTCCCGAAGCGGCCGCTCACCGTAAACCGAAATCGACAGCACCGGTGCGGCGTCGAAATCGAGCCGCTCGATAATCGGCGGGTCCGTATCTCGCGGAAGCTGGCCGATGACCGTCGCCACCTTGTCTCGGACTTCCTGTGCCGCGACGTTGGCATCCTTATCGAGTGTGAACTGAACGACGACAACGGATGTGCCTTCGAGCGTGGTCGAACGCAGTTCATCAATGCCGCTGATGGTATTGAGAACTTCCTCAATGGGCTTTGTGATCTGCGATTCGATTTCTTCCGGACTGGCGCCCGGAAGACGTGTGGACACCGTGACTGTTGGCAGATCGACCTTGGGAAACAGGTCGATTCCCAGCTGGCTGTAGGAAAAGATGCCGAGCACGACGAAGGTCAGCACGAGCATCGTCGCAAAAACCGGACGTTTGACGCAGACTTCTGCAAGCTTCATCGAGTCGTGACCTCACGACCCGTCTGCAGACTGCCCAGATTGGACGTCGCGACAACATCGCCTTCCTTCACGCCTTCGACAATCTCGATAAATGTTTCGTTCTGAGAGCCAGATCGCACAATGCGCTCGGCGATCTTTCCGTTCTCTATGACAAACACTTTTTCCAGGCCGGCGAACTGAAACACTGCGGCCGTGGGTACGGTCAATGCCTTGTCGCGACGACCCGTGAGTATCGTGACGCGAGCAAAAAGTCCGGGCTTGAGAACGCCGTCGGTATTGTTCACGATGGCTTCCACTTTCATCGTTCGAGACTGCCGATCGACAGAAGGCGCAATGCGCGAAATCTTCCCGTTGAACTTCTGATTTGGAAACGAATCTATCTGGAACTGCACCGGCCCATTCAGCCGGACGGAGTCGAACGCGTTTTCCGGCACATCGAACCGAAGCTTCAGGGGACTGTTCTGAACGATGATGACGACAGGACTGTTGACCTTCAGGTACAGGCCTTCGGATATCAATCGCTCCTTGATAAATCCATTTATGGGAGCAATGACCTTCGCATCCGCCAATTTCTTTTGCGCAAGCGCGAGTGACACACGGCGGGCCGTTATGGTCGCGCGTATGTTGCGGACGTTTTCGCGTGCAGCATTTAGGACTGCCTCGGCAACGTTATATCGGGCCTGCTGTTCATCCAGTTGCTGCCTGGGAACCAGGCCTTGCGCGACCAGTCCCTTCGTGCGTTCCAGCTGAACCCCGGCTTCGGAGAACGTCGCACTGGCCTGTCGAACCAGACTGGTCGTTGCATCATCGATGTCCGCGCTTGTCTCGGTGAGACCCAGTCGTGCGAGTTCCTGTTGCAGCGCCGCGGTCTGCTGGCGCACCGCAAGTTCAAGCTCGCTGGTGTCGAGCTGTGCGATCACCTGCCCTGCTTTAACGGAGTCCCCAAGGTCGACAAACACTTTGGAAACCATTCCCTCAACCTGGTTGGAGACGGTAATTTCTTCGTTGGGATCCAGCGATCCCACGGCTTCGACGGTCCGTTGCAGATCCCGAACTTCCACTGCGGCGCTTTGAACGGCAACAGCCGAAGACGCAATATTTGCAGCTTGAACATTGCCATTGGTGGGTTCAGGTTGAGAATTCGACGAACAGCCAGGCACAAACACCAGGAGTACCAACAGAACAACAACTATCATGATTTCATTCCCGCTAAAAATATGGATACGAATGTCTTGACGACTTCGTCCCGCTCAAATGTTCTTACTTTTTTCTGACCGAAGATCTCTTGCATCTGGATATACGCAACAAACATGCCGAGAATTGCGCGCGCCGCAAGATGGGGATCCATGCGTCGAAACGCGCCTTCATCCATTCGGCGTTGGATGTAGGAAGCCAGAGGATCGCGGCCGCCCATCGCAGACATAACCATTTCGGAGAGCTCGTGACCTTCCAGCGCGCTGAACATCATCAGCCGCATGAACGTGCTGTCCTCTTCGTGCCGTTCCAGGAATTGACGTCCAAAGTTTTCGAAAAATTTCTCGTCGTCGCCTGCCTCGGCGAGTTGATCAACTTCAGCGCACCGGGCATCCTGCCCCTGAGTCAACTTCTGCTCCAGAATGGCGCGATAAAGCTCCTGCTTGGTGTTGAAGTGCCGGAAGATGATCGCTTCGTTTACGTCGGCGTGGGACGCCAGATCTCGAGTGGTAGTTCCGCGAAATCCGTTCCGCGCAAACACCTCTATCGCCGCCCTAATGATGTCCTGCCTCTTGCCGCCTTTTTCCATAAGTAAGTACTTACTTACGCGTCAAGTGGCCTGTTTGCAAGGGAAAGTTTGCCTGAAGCGGACTATTGAAGCTGACGATCTGAGATCGGAGGGTGATAGAGCAGCTGAATCAGGACTCCATCGGGATCACGGAAATAGAACGACCGGGCGCCATCGCGATGGGTCTTGGGAGGATTCGCAAAAGGTATCTTCAGGTTTTGAAGACGACTGGCCCAGACATCGACATCTCCGATGTCCCGAACGACAAAACCGATATGGTGCACGCTCTGAACGGAGCCGGGTTGTGCGCCATCGGGAAGTTTGTGGATGGCCAGATTGTCGGTTCCCGAAGTCAGGTAGACGTTTTCTTCGTCCGGCTTCCACTCCACTCGCATGCCGAGAACCGAACAGTAAAAGTCAACGGATCTTCCAACATCGCGCACATTCAAAGCAATATGTCGCAGCCCCAGCGGTTCCATTGACTTCACTCCATCCAAAACCTACAATTAAAACTCTTGTCTGCGGCGAGTTTAGCACATGGGGAAGGCCCATTAGGGAGACAGGCTGGCACCCGTAAGGTGCATGATTTTCAGGTATGACTCACCCAAAATCCAAAAAGCCAATATCGATTCAAAGACTGAACGCGTGGCGTATGCGTCGGCAGTCACTGGACAAACCCGTCAGCTCGAAGAACATCCTGGATTTGATTAAATCCACAGGCTGGCTCTATTCGCCAGGCTGTTCGACCCCGTATCTGGCACTTTGGGCGCGCATGGGATCCTTCAAAACAGAAGACCTCAACCGACTCGTGTTTGAAGAACGCAAGCTGGTTCAGCTGGAAACGCTGCGCGGATGCATCATGCTTGTTCCACGAGAGCAGGCCGCTGTCGCTCTTCGCATCCGGTCCCGGACGTTTACCGAACTTGCCAAGCAGGCTCGGCAGCAGTTGACTGTTTCCGATAGCGACATGGAGAAGCTGAAGGGTGCCATCCTGAAGTCCCTCGAAGGCGGGACTCGATCGATGGAGCAGCTCCTCCGGGCGGTACCGAGGCCTCTGGTACGCGAGTTCGAGCCGGAACTAAAGCGCATCGGATTCACCAACAGCCTGTCGCTGGCCGTAAATTTATTGAAGGAAGACGGCCGGATTATCAAGATCCAAACGCGCCACCGACTCGACGACACGGAATATTCCTACATCCTGCTGTCCGACCTGCTGCCTGAAATTGACCCTTTCGCCATGCGGAACGAAGAAGCCTGTATGCGACTTGCAAAAATCTACTTCCGCGCTGAAGCTCCGGCACGCGTTCGGGATTTTGCCTGGTGGGCGGGAATCAATGTGACCGATGCGATGAAGGGTGTCGAGGAAATGAAGCCCAAACTGGTTCCCATCGCCATCGAAGGCACGAAGGACGAGTACTTCATCGGCGAAGCCGACCTGGAAGACCTTCATTCCTTCACGCCCGATGAATCTGCGATCAACTTCATTCCTTATCGCGACACTTTTCTAAAAGGCCAAAGGGAAATCGTCGACCGGTTCCTGGGAATGGAACACGGAGACAAACCGTTCTCGCGTTGGAAGGGAAAACTCATCAACGACCCGCTGGCGACGATCATCCACAATGGCCGTGTCATTGGCGTATGGGAGTGGAACCTGTCCGAAAAAGATGTCGACGTAATCCTGTTCGACACCCCCGCGAAATCTGTCGAGAAGGCCATACGAAAGCGGGCCGCGGAACTCGCCGGATTCATTCGTGGAAACCTTGGCGAGATCCGCCTCCAGGGCCTGGACTATGGGCCTCACCAGATGACGTGCATTCACGACCTGAAAGCATTCTGGGGCAGAGGAGCTCAGGTCGATGTCCGCGCCTAGCGCCGGAAAACGCACGCCGATCGTCCTCGCAATCGTCGCCGCCTTTCTGTTCGCTCTTTTCAGTACTGCATATTCGGAAACTCTCAGCTCAAGCTGGACCGCAACCCTCTCCGCTCAAGAATATTTCAAGCACGTCCGCTTCCTGGCCTCCGATGATCTAAAAGGGCGTGGCAACGGAACTCCGGAGTTGCAGCGTGCCTCCGAATATATCGCCGATCAGTTCCGAGCACTTGGCCTGAAGCCTGCCGGCGACAACGGCACCTACTTCCAGAACTTTCAGATTACGACCGGCACTGCATACGGACGGCGAAACGCACTGGCTATTGAAAACCGAAAACTCGCAATCGACTCGGACTTCGAACCGCTCAGCATTTCGTTGCCGTCTCAAATCGACGGTCCGATGGTATTTGCGGGCTATGGCATCACGGCGAAAGACCTGCAATGGGACGACTATCAGAATCTGGATGTGAAAGGGAAAGTAGTGCTTGTGCTGCGTCACGAGCCGCAGGAACTGGACGCGAACAGCCGCTTCGATGGGAAGTCCATGACCTCCCACGCCACGTTCATGAACAAGGCGATCAATGCGCGGCAGCATGGGGCGAAGGCCATCCTCTTCATCACGGATCCCAACAACCATCCGGATGACAAGGACGCCATGACAGCGGAAATGCGCAACATTGGCGACGAAGATTCCGGAATAGTGGCCTTGCGCGTCACACGCGCAGCGGTGGCACCGCTTTTCGAACAAACTGGCAAGAGTATTTCCGGCGTTCAGCGGGATATGGACGCCACGTTCAAGCCGCAGTCTTTCGACCTGAAAGCCACCGCGCACCTGGTGATGGACATTTCACGCGTGCGCAAGACCGTTCGTAACGTCATGGCTGCAATTCCCGGCACGGATGATCAACTGAAGAAGGAATGGGTGGTCATCGGTGCCCACTATGACCATCTGGGACTCGGGGATGAACACTCCCTGGCGCCATCGCAAATCGGACAGATTCACCACGGCGCAGACGACAATGCTTCTGGAACGTCCGGGGTTCTCGAGGTTTCGCGACTGGCATCGATGCACAAACAGGCATTCAAACGATCCCTGCTCTTCATGACTTTCGCCGGTGAAGAAAATGGGTTGCTGGGATCCAACTACTTCGTGAATCACGCAACGGTTCCCCTCAGCTCAATTACCGGCATGATCAACATGGACATGATTGGAAGGGTGACCAACAACCATGTGAATGTCCTTGGCGTGGGAACATCGCCCGAATTCAAATCCTGGATCGAAGACTTCAACAAGACTGTTGGCCTTGAGATTAACTTCTCAGCGTCGGGACACGACGGAAGCGATCACATTTCCTTCGATGGAAAGCACATTCCGATTCTGTTCTTCTTTTCCGGCCTGCATTCCGACTATCACCGCCCATCAGATACATCGGACAAGATCAACAGCGAAGGGGCCGTTTCCATACTCAAACTGGTGGCCATGTCCGTCGATCGTCTGGCAAATGGCGCAACTCGGCCGCAATACACCGAGGTTCGCGAGGAACGACCGGCAAATGCCGGGAATGCTTCCACGCCTGCGGCGGGTTATGGGCCTTACTTCGGCTCCGTTCCCGATTTCCGCGACGACATCAAGGGCGTGCTATTTGCCGATGTGCGCGCCGACAGTCCCGCAGGCAAAGCAGGACTGAAAGCCGGCGACACCCTGGTGGAGTTTGGCGGTCAGTCCATAACGAATCTCTACGACTTCACGTATGCGCTCGGAAGCAGAAAAGCCGGCGATGTGGTACCTGTCGTTGTCCAGCGAAACGGCCAACCTCTCAAAGTCAACGTCACACTCGAAGAAAGAAAATAGCCCATGCAAAAAACGGAGCCGAAGTCTGCAAACCGAACGGCACTTGTGCTCTTTCTCGCTGCCGCATCCATTGTTACCAGTGCTGTTCTTTACCTCGGCAGTGCGCAAACAATATCGTCGCATCCGAAAGAGACGCACCTTCGAAACATCCGGCAGCTGACGCACGGAGGAACGAATGCGGAGGCCTATTTTTCCGCGGACGGAAAGAAGCTCATCTTCCAATCCACGCGCGATTCTTACAAGTGCGATCAGATTTTCTCCATGAACTCGGATGGATCGAACCTCCAGCTGGTTAGCACGGGCAAAGGCCGGACAACATGTGCGTATTACACTCCCGACGGAAAGCGGGTTATCTATGCATCGACACATCTGGGATCGCCCGACTGTCCGCCTGCCGCAGATCGCTCCGCGGGTTATGCCTGGGCGATTTACAAAACCTTCGACATCTTCTCGGCAAAACCCGATGGCACGGATATGAAGCGGCTTACCAGCACTGTGGGTTATGACGCGGAGGCGACAATTTCTCCCGACGGGAAAAAGATCATTTTCACTTCTACTCGCGATGGAGACATCGACCTCTACGAAATGAATATCGATGGATCCAGCCCGCGGCGTCTGACTAACGATCTCGGCTACGATGGAGGGGCATTTTATTCGCAGGACGGCCAGTGGATTGTCTGGAGAGCGAACCGGCCCAAAACGGCGGACGAAGTTAAAACGTACAAGGATCTTCTCGCAAGAGATCTGGTGATGCCCAGCAAAATGGAAATCATGATCATGAAAACCGACGGCTCTCAACGGAAGCAACTCACCTCCAACGGCGCTGCCAATTTCGCTCCTTACTTCCTTCCAAACGGGAAGCAGATCGTTTTTTCCTCGGACATGAACAATAAGGCTCAAGGAATACCGAATTTCGATCTGTATCTCATCAATCGAGACGGCTCAGGCCTGCAGCAGATTTCCTTCGACGAAGGATTCGATGCATTCCCCATGTTCAGTCCGGATGGAAAGAAACTCGTCTGGGCAGCCAGCCGGCATGGCGCCAAAGAAGGCGACATCGATATTTTCATCGCGGACTGGGCGGAATAAGGATGAACGATGATCTCTACCAGGCCCTGAAGAAGCGGGTCTCCGGTGAAGTCCGCTTCGATGAAACCTCCCGTTATCTCTACAGCACGGATGCCAGCATCTACGAAATAAAACCAATCGGTGTTGTCGTTCCCCGCACTCACGAAGACGTATTTGCCACCATGGAAGTGGCCCGGGACTTTAAGGTCCCTGTCCTTCCGAGAGGTGCCGGAACGAGTCTGGCAGGACAGACCGTGGGCGACGCGGTCGTCATCGATATGTCGAAGTACCTCAATAAGGTGCTCGAGGTGAACCGCGAAGAACACTGGGCCATCGTCGAGCCCGGTGTGGTGCAGGAGCAGTTGAACCTGCATCTTCGGCCGATGGGCTTTCTCTTCGGACCCGACACCTCCACCGCCAACCGTGCCACCCTGGGCGGCATGATGGGCAACAATTCCGCAGGCTCGCACTCCATTCTTTACGGAAAGACCATCGATCACATTCTTTCCACGGATGTCGTTCTTGCTTCGGGTGAAGGACGAACCTTCGGACAGATCACCTTCGATGAGGCCCACCGCCGCGGAGGCCTGGAAGGCCGCATTGCAGAAATCGTCCAGACGCATCGCGATGAGATCGATAATCGTTTCCCCAAAATCATGCGCAGGGTCAGCGGCTACAACCTCGACGAGTTCATTCGAAATGGAAAGTTCAACCTTTCGAAACTCATCGTCGGGTCGGAAGGCACGCTCGCGGCAGTACATCAGGCCAAAGTCAATATCGAACCTCGCCCTCCGGCCACCGCGCTTTGCGTCGTGCACTTCAAGGACATGGTGGAATGCATCCGATCCACCGATTTCATTCTTCCGTTCGAACCATCGGCCATTGAGCTGGTCGACGATCTCATCATCAGTCTTGCAAGAAGCTCACTGGAGTTGTCCCGCCAGTTGGATTTCATCGATGGCAATCCCGCCGCGCTTCTACTCGTCGAGTTCTATGGAAACAGCGAAGCGGAACTGAAATCCAAAATCGAATCGATGGAGGCTGTGCTGAAGCGCGAGCACTTCGGCTATGCCTTTATCCGCGCATTCGATTCCTACGAACAGACCAGAATCTGGAAAGTACGGAAAGCCGGCCTCGGGCTGCTGCTTGGAATAAAGACCGCGAGAAAACCCATCGCGTTTGTCGAGGACTGCGCTGTCGAGCCGTCGAAACTTCCGGAATTCTTCGTCCGATTCCGCGACGTCATTCACAAGTACGGCACATCGGCTGGGTATTACGGACATGCCAGCGTGGGCTGTCTGCACATCCGGCCGATGATCAATACGAAGGTTCCCAGCGATATCCAGATCATGCAGGACATGACCAACGAGATCGCGGATCTCGTGATCGAATTCGGCGGCAGCATGAGCGGTGAGCATGGAGACGGACTTGCGCGAAGCTATCTGAACGAGAAGCTGTTCGGTACGCGAATCTACAAGGCATTTCAGGATGTGAAACGCGCGTTTGACCCTGAAGGCCGGATGAATCCCGGCAAAATCGTCAACGCACCGTCAATGACGGAAAACCTGAGATACGGCGGTTCGTACGAGTCGATTGGCATCACCACGCACTATGACTTCACACGCGAGGGTGGCTTCGCCAACGCCATTGAAATGTGCAATGGTGCGGGCGTCTGCCGGAAGCAGAATGAAGGAACCATGTGTCCGTCGTACATGGTTACGCTGGAAGACGTTCACTCCACCAGAGGCCGGGGAAACTACCTGCGCGAAATCATTTCCGGAAAAGTCCCGGCACATGAATTCACGGGAAAGGCGCTCCACGACGCGCTCGATCTTTGCCTCGAGTGCAAGGGATGCAAGGCCGAGTGCCCCTCCAACGTGGACATGGCCAAACTGAAGTATGAGTTCCTGGCGCACTACAACGATGCCAACGGACTGCCACTTCGATCGAACATCTTCGCGCACATTCATACGCTGAGCCGGATGGCGTCATTCATGCCTTCGATTGCAAATTCCATGATGAGTCGCCCCATGGTTCGCAAGGCACTGGACCGATACGTGGGCATCGATGCACGGAGGAAGATGCCTCCGATAGCGCCGCAAACCTTTGAATCGTGGTTTCGAAAACGAAGACAAACCGAGCGGCGCACGGACAATCGCAACGTCGTTCTTTTTCACGACACGTTTATCAATTTCAACTACCCGGACGTTGGAAAGGCGGCCACGCAACTGCTGGAAGCGGCGGACTACCACGTGGAAATTGCAGAACGTCAGTGCTGCGGACGGCCGATGATTTCAAAAGGCCTGCCGGAGGAAGCACGTGAAAATGCGCGATTCAATGTCGGGAAGCTCCAGCCCTATGTCGAAGCGGGATTCGCGATCATTGGCTGCGAGCCAAGCTGCATTCTCACGTTTCGCGACGAGTATCCGGATCTGCTGAAGGGCCATGCGGTGGACGAAGTTGCGAAAGCCAGTTTCCTCCTGGAAGAATTCATCGTGAGGGAAAGGCAGGCCGGCCGCTGGAAGCTGGAATTCGCGAAGAAGGCTGGAAAGGCGCTGATCCACGGCCATTGTCACGAGAAGGCGCTGATCGGGTCGCGGTATCTGAAGGAAGCCATGTCTCTGGCCTATGCGGTTGAAGAAGTGGACTCCGGATGTTGTGGTATGGCGGGGTCGTTTGGATTTGAGAAGGAGCACTACGACATTTCCATGGCGATTGGAAAGCGTCGGCTCTTTCCTGCCGTGGAGAAGAATTCCGAGGCGATTATCGTTGCGCCGGGAGTCTCCTGTCGTCAGCAGGTGGAACACGCCACCGGCCGGCGCGTGCTGCATCCGGCGGAAGCGCTGTTGCTTGCGTTGTGATTTTTCGGGATTGGAACGATGTTGAGAGGGTCCCTCTCCTGAAGGGAGAGGGTGCCGCGAAGCGGCGGGTGAGGGGTACAACAAGTTTGTACCCCTCACCCGGCCCTTCGGGCCACCCTCTCCCTTCAGGAGAGGGATTTAATGTCGGCAACTTATGAAGGAACCCAACGGTACGCCAGCAGGCTGAAAAGCCGTGTCTCGCCGCAGCACTTCCGCGAAGAGCAGGGTCTGATGATGTCGACCATCGGACTGGGCACTTATCTCGGCGAACCGGACGAGGCCACCGACGAAGCGTATCGGTCTGCTGTCGTTCGCGCGGTCGAACTCGGCGTGAACGTCATCGACTCTGCCATCAACTATCGATTCCAACGGAGCGAACGTTCCATCGGGCAGGCGCTTCGTGAACTGATTTCTTCCGGCAAAGCCAGTCGCGATGAGCTCGTTATCGCCACAAAGGCCGGATATCTGACCTTTGATGGTGCCGTGCCGGAAGATCCAAGGCATTACATTCAGGACAATCTGATCTGTACCGGCGTCATCGATCCATGCGACATCACGGCCGGCAGCCACTGTATGACGCCGCGATATCTGGAAAATCAGATCCACCGAAGCCTGGAAAATCTCGGTATCGATACCATCGATATCTTTTACATCCACAATCCCGAAACCCAGCTCTCGGACGTTGACCGCGACGAGTTCATCCGCCGGCTCCGTATGGCTTTTGAATACCTGGAAGGTGCAGTTGCGGATGGCAAGATTCGTCACTACGGACTGGCGACCTGGAACGCCTTCCGCGTTCCGCACTCGGCGCGAGATTCCGTTTCCATCGAAGCCGCCGTATTGTGTGCACATTCCATTGCGGCAGATAGTCATCACTTCAGGTATCTGCAGCTGCCGTATAACCTCGGCATGCCGGAAGCCTTTTCACGATCAAACCAGGTCGTCGATGGTCAGTCCGTGACGATACTGGAAGCTTGCCGGCAACTTGGTCTTACCGTGGTTGCGAGTGCCGCCATGCTGCAGAGCAAGCTGAGCGCGGGCCTTCCCCCGATCATTTCAGAGCTGCTACCCGGCCTGAGAACCGATGCGCAACGGGCAATTCAATTTGTCCGTTCAACGCCGGGAATCGCCACAGGTCTGGTTGGAATGAGCCGGATTTCACACGTCGAAGAGAACCTGGAACTGGCCGCGGTTCCACCCGACCCTGGCGGTGTCTCAAAGCTGTTCGAGGACGCTTGAATTCAGCTAATATAGTGGGTGGACCTGAGGCTCGTAATTCCCTAATGTCTTACATCTTTAACTGGAGAATATAATGCGAAAACTCTCGCTGCTGGTCTGTTCACTCCTGCTGCTCTCGCTCGCTGCATGCGGCGGCGGCTCATCAAACGGTCTTCCGGATTTGCCGGCCGACGGTGGCGGAGGCGGCGGAGGCGGAGAAGCTGCTCCTGCCTCGACCGCCTCGATCATGGGCAAAATTTCCTTCGAAGGTGAAGTGCCGAAGGCGGAAAAACTTCAAACTTCCGCCGATCCAAACTGCAAAAAGGAATTGATGACAGAAACCACCAAAGTCAAAGATGGTGGATTGGCGAACGTCTTCATCTATGTCAGTGGCGGAGACCATACCGGCAAAACCTATGCCCCGCCGTCAACCGCTGTGGAGCTCAATCAGCAGGATTGCCATTACATCCCGCATGCCGTCGTGGTTCAGGTCGGTCAGAAAGTGTCTATCAAGAACAGCGACATGACCCTGCACAATATCCATGCATACAGCGAGATCAATGAAGGCTTCAATGTGGCACAGGCGGTTCAGGGCCTGGTCACCGATCACGTTTTTGACAAAAAGGAAATCATCTTCCCGGTGAAGTGCGAAGTTCACAAATGGATGCAAGCCTTTATCGCCGTCGTCGACAATCCATGGGCCACGATATCGGCCGAAGACGGCAAGTACGAACTGAAACTGCCGGCCGGAAAATTCGAAATCACCGCCATCCACGAGAAGTATGGCAAGCAGACCATGATGGTTGAAGTGAAGGAAAACGACCATTCCACCATGGACTTCAAATTCAAGGCGAGCGACGCAAAGTCCGGCAACTAGCAATGTCACGCAACGCTCGCGTTGCGGATGCGCTTCATGAAGAGGGCGAAAATATCGGGTTACACCGATTCGCCCTCTTCACAGCGTGTTGCACCGCTTTTCTGATCTTTGTCGGCGGCCTTGTCACCAGTACGGAATCCGGATTATCGGTTCCAGACTGGCCGACCACCTACGGCTGGAACATGTTTGCATTCCCGGTTTCCAAATGGGTGGGCGGGATTTTTTACGAACACAGCCATCGTCTCGTCGCATCGTTTGTCGGCTTCCTGACTCTCATCCTGGCGTTCTGGACCTGGATCCGTGAAAAACGACAGTGGGTCCGCGTGCTCGCCGTCGCTGCGCTGGGCACCGTCATGGCACAGGGCATTCTTGGCGGACTGACCGTGATGTTCTTTTTACCTACCGCAATTTCGATGGCTCATGCGTGTCTGGCTCAGACTTTTTTCTGCCTGGTTATCGCAATCACGCTCTTTACATCTCCGCAGTGGAAACAAGGATTGCCGATCGCCCAAACCTCCGTGGATTCGGTAAGTTCCATTTCTCTTCCAGCTCTATGTGGGCTGACAACGGCTGCAATTTACATCCAACTCCTGTTGGGCGCATTGATGCGGCATACGGATTCCGGCCTCGCCATTAAAGATTTCCCATTGTCGTTTGGCCGAATCATTCCGCCTTTTACATCGAGCCATGTTGCCATTCATTTCTCTCACCGCATTGGTGCCGTGATCGTGAGCGCCATGATTGTCTGGACCTTCCTTCGAGTGCGAAGCGCGTATCAGAACCACGCACTGCTTCGAAGGCCCGCCACGGTGATGTTTTCGCTGTTGTGGTTTCAGCTGACGCTCGGGGCAAGCACGGTATGGAGCAGCAAGGCGGTGCTCATTACGACCGCACATGTGGCGACGGGGGCGTTGGTTTTGGGAACGTCGGTGCTGCTGACACTTCGAGCCTGGTCCATGGTCCCTTCGAAGGTCGCTTCGAAAGAATCCGCGAGAGTACCTGCATGGCGGTAACCGAACTGGGACTCACCAATCGCCGAGCTCGTGCCGCCGATTTCATGGAGCTCACCAAACCTCGAATCACACTGATGGTACTGATCACCACTCTGGTGGGTTTCTACATGGGTACGGAGGGCGGTCTTCAGCGAATGCTGCTGCTCAATACCATACTCGGAACCGCGCTGGTAGCCGCCGGAGCAAGCGGACTCAATCAGTATTTGGAACGGGATCTGGACGCTCGCATGCTTCGAACCCGGTCGCGCCCGCTTCCGGAAGGACGTCTTCTTCCCAGCGAGGCGTTAATCTTTTCAGCGGCGCTGTCCATTACCGGCGTTACCTATCTCACGATTTTTGTGAATGGAATTACGGGGGCGTTGGGAGCGTTGACGCTGGGAGCTTACGTGTTCGTCTACACTCCGCTCAAAACTCGCACGGTGTTTTGCACACTGATCGGTGCCCTGCCCGGCGCGGTTCCGCCGCTGATGGGCTGGACTGCCGCGCGAGGCAACATGGACGAAGTGGCCCTCTCGATTTTCGCGATTCTGTTTCTTTGGCAGATGCCGCACTTCTTCGCAATCGCATGGATTTTCACCGAAGATTATGCCCGCGGTGGATTTGTCATGCACTCGAGCGGTGTCAACACCGGACGGCAGATCATCCTCTACTGCTGCGTTCTGATACCGGTGAGCCTGCTTCCCACGCTTTTCGGAGCGACGGGTACGACTTACTTTTATGGCGCACTGCTGCTGGGCTTCATCTATCTTGGCTACGGATCTGCCGTGGCGCTATTTCGTTCCAACACACATGCGCACCGGCTGCTGAGAATATCCGTCCTGTACCTGCCTGCGCTGCTTGTGCTTATGATGTTCGACAAGGTGTAATCGAATTGAGTAGTGAAGCAACCGTCCAGGTCCTCAACCTCTCACACAACTACGGAGACCGAAAAGCGCTCGACGGAGTAAGCTTCGAAGTGGCGCGCGGTGAGATCTTCGCATTGCTGGGGCCCAATGGCGGCGGAAAGACCACTCTCTTCAAGATCCTCTCGACTGCAATGACGCCCGGTGGCGGCACCGCAAAGGTCATGGGCTTCGACATCCGCGAGCAGGCCAACGATGTGCGGCGGCGGATCGGAATCGTATTTCAGAATCCCAGCCTCGACAAGAAGCTTACCGTACTTGAAAACCTGCGATACCACGGACAACTCTACGGTCTGCGTGGCGCCGCACTCCATGATCGCGTCAACGAAATGATGGACCGGCTGATGATTGCCGACCGCGCCGGCAACCTGGTGGAGACGCTCTCCGGTGGACTGGCCCGACGGGTCGAGCTGGCCAAAGGTCTGCTGCATCGACCGGAAGTGTTGATACTCGACGAACCCTCGGTGGGGCTGGATCCGGGCGCAAGGCGGGATCTGTGGCTGTATCTGCAAAAGCTACGCGAAAAAGAGAACGTCACGATATTGGTGACGACGCATCTGGTCGATGAAGGCGATCGCAGCGATCACGTTCTGGTACTAAACCTGGGAAAGGTCGTTGCCATTGGAACGCCGGACTCGTTGAAACAGGAAATCGGCGGCGACGTGATTTCGATCACGACCCTGGACGCCGATAAGCTGACCGCTGCAATCCGCGAAAGGTTCTCCGTGACGCCAACCATCGTGAATGGCAATCTCCGGGTGGAAAAGGAACACGGCCACACTTTCATCAGCCACGTCGTGGATGCGTTCCCGGAAATGATCGATTCGGTGAATTTGTCGAAACCGACGCTTGAAGATGTCTTCATCGCGCGAACTGGCCATCGTTTCTGGGAGGGTCAGTAGCCATGGCCGCGGAGAATGAATTGAAAAGCTCGTTCCTGCTGAGCGCATCGGTGCTGTGCCAGCGGGAAATTGTCCGATTTCTCCGACAGCGAAGCCGCATCATTGGCGCGCTGGGATCGCCGCTGATCTTCTGGCTGCTGTTGGGATCCGGGGTTGGAACTTCTTTCGCAGCTGGCCCGGGAGGAAGCAATTACCTCGAATATTATTTCCCCGGTACGGTAGTGTTGATCCTTCTGTTTACGGCAATCTTTGCAACGATTTCGATCATTGAAGACCGCAAGGAAGGGTTTCTTCAGGCCGTTCTGGTTGCGCCAATTCCCCGCTCTTCCTTCGTATTCGGGAAAATGCTGGGCGCAACGACACTTGCCGTGATTCAGGGAGTTCTATTTCTGTTGCTGGCCCCACTGGTCGGCTTCACCTGGAATATGCTGCCGCTGGCACTGGTGATGTTGGCGCTGGTGGCGTTCAGCCTGACTGGCCTGGGCTACGTTATTGCCTGGAGAATGGATTCGACTCAGGGCTTCCACGCCATCATGAACGTGCTGCTGATTCCCATGTGGCTCCTGTCGGGTGCCGTTTTCCCCGCGAAGAATGCGTCGTTCTGGTTAAAGGCCGTCATCATGGTGAATCCCCTGACGTATGGACTGGCTGCGGTCCGTTGGAGCATGTACGGCGCAACTGCAGGTGCGACAATGGATCTGCCTCCCTTTGCGTTGTCACTGGTCATTACCATCGCATTCGGGCTGACGATGTTTATCGTGGCGCTCGCGATGACACGCCGGCCGGCATGATCGAGACGAATATGAAACGCGCGATATTTTGTCTCTTGTTGCTCACGGCCTGCACCAGGAAGGTGGAACTTCCGGTGATGAGCACGGTCCCGGATTTCACTTTGATCGAACGCAGTTCGCGCGAAGTGAAGAATCAGGAGCTGGCGGGACAAATCTGGATTGCTGATTTTGTGTACACCAGCTGCGGAGGAATCTGCCCGATCATGACCGGGAAGATGCGAAAGCTTCAGGACATGCTTCCAGCGGAAATTCGGCTGGTGTCGTTCTCGGTCGACCCGGATGTGGACACGCCGGCGGTACTCAGCGAATATGCCAGGAAATTTGGCGCTGACCGGGATCGATGGCTTTTCCTGACCGGCAGCAAGGAGTCACTCTTCAAGCTTTCGAAGGACGGGTTCAAACTCGCCATCGACGATTCCAACGGTACCGTACTGGAACCGATCACGCACAGTTCGCGCTTTGCCCTGATCGATCGGCAGGGACGCATCCGGGGCTACTATTCCATGGACGACCCGTCGGAACTGACACACATCGTCAGCGACGCGAAGTCTCTGCTGTAACGACGTCATGCTTGCGATAACCGATCTTCCTGCACTGAACGCCATTCTGAATCTGATTTCCTCAGTTTTACTCGGAACCGGCTACTACTTCATCCGTAAGCGTAATATCCCGGCACACAAGGCGTGCATGGTGGCCGCGCTGATTACGAGCACCGCGTTTCTGACGTCGTACGTGATCTATCATTTCAACGTTGGCAGCGTCCCGTTTACGAAGCAGGGCTGGCTGCGGCCCGTGTACTTCCTGATTCTGATTCCGCACGTGATCCTGGCAATGGTCAGCCTGCCGTTCATTCTCCGTACGGCGTACCTTGGACTGACATCGCGCTTCGACAAACACGTACGCGTCGCCCGCTGGACGTTTCCGGTCTGGATGTATGTGTCCATCACCGGCGTCATCGTCTACTTGATGCTGTACCAGCTGTAAGGAGGCCAGTAATGGACAACTGCATATTCTGTAAAATTCTTGCAAACCAGCTCCCGTCCAGCAGCGTGTACAAGGATGACCTTTGTACGGCATTCCTCGACATTCGTCCCGTCAATGCCGGGCATCTTCTTGTGATTCCCAATGAGCATGCCAGTTTTCTCTCCGGGCTGGATCCGGACGCGGGCGCCCAGATGTTTCGCGTGGCTCAACGCCTGGCGGCGGCATTGCGCACCGGCGTTGTCCCATGCGATGGCGTGAACCTGTTTCTCGCGGATGGAGAAGTCGCGGGTCAGGAAGTGTTTCACGTTCACCTGCACGTGTTTCCCCGATTCACCGGTGACAGCTTCCGACTTCATTTCGGCGCGCGATACGGCGAACAGCCCGCAAAATCCGACCTGGATGCACTTGCCGAACGCATTCGCACCGCGCTCTGATTGGCGATGATCCAACTGACCGGTGTATCCAAAGTATTCGAAGGGAAGCGAAAGGCGCGTGCGTTGAGCGACGTGAGTCTTCACATCGATCACGGCGATCTTGTCGCGATTGTCGGTCCGTCCGGTTCGGGCAAATCCACTCTTCTGAATCTGATTGGCGGACTGGATCGGCCGAGCAGCGGGTCCATCGCCATCGATGGACAGGATCTGGCGTCGCTTTCGGATGACGATCTGACGCGGGTAAGACGCGACAAGATCGGATTCATCTTCCAGTTCTTCAATCTGCTTCCCACATTGAACTGTCTGGAAAACGTCGCCCTCCCTCTTCACCTGCGAAACTGGCCGAGAAGTAAGATCGAAGAAAGGTCGGTTGAACTCCTTCGGATGGTGCAGCTTGACCATCGCGTGGACCACCTTCCCGACGAGCTCTCCGGCGGAGAGCGTCAGCGCGTTGCCATTGCACGCGCACTTTCCGTTTATCCTCCTATATTGCTTGCCGATGAACCGACGGGCAACCTTGACACGAACACGGGGATCGAAATCCTGAAGCTGATTCATGAACTCCATCAACGTCTGCATTCAACAATCCTGATCGTGACTCACGACGCCGGTGTTGCCGAACAATGCCTGCGCACCGTAAAACTTCGCGACGGAAAAATCGTCGAGGACCGCCGCAAATGATGCTCTTCAGGCTTCTCAGCTGGCCTTATCTTCGCCGCCATCTGTTCCGGTGGACACTGACGATTGCGGGAATCGTGTTGGGCGTCGCGGTGTTCGTGGCCATGCACATTGCCAATCACTCCGTGCACGAAGCGTTCGCCGACACCGTCGACCGGATTGCCGGTACAACCCAGTTGCAGGTAACGAGCGGAGAATTCGGATTCAGCGAAGACATCCTCGAAAAAGTTCAGGCCGTTCCAGAAGTCGGTATTGCAGTGCCCGTTATCGAAGCCACCGTGGAGACCGGACTGAAGGATCAGGGTAGCCTTCTGATTCTCGGCGTCGACATGACCGGGGACCGGAGTCTCCGTGAGTACGAAATGGAAAGTGCGGACGACGCCATCATCGACGATCCTCTGGTCTTTATCGCACAGCCGGATTCGCTCCTGGTGACGAAGGAATTCGCCGAACGGAACGGATTCCGCGTCAACAGCCGCATCCCGCTCTACACCATCGATGGAGAAAAGCAATTCACCATCCGCGGAATCATGAACTCCGAAGGGCTGACCCAGGCATTTGGCGGCAATCTCGCAATTATGGATATCTATGCCACACAGGCAGTATTCGGGCGTGGACGCCGCTTCGATCGCATCGACCTGCGTGTGCACGAAGGCGTGACCATTGCCGACTGCCAGCATGCGCTGGAATCCGCGCTGGGCCCGGGATTTGAAATCGCTCCACCGGGATCGCGCAGCCAGCACTTTGAAGCGCTGATGAGAAGTTATTCCATGGCGACGACGATCTCGAGCTTGTTTGCTCTGGTCGTCGGCATGTTCATTATCTACAACTCCTTTGAAATTGCGGTCACACACCGGCGCTCCGAGATCGGAATACTACGGGCCCTTGGCGCCACGCAATCGCAGGTTCGGCGCGTCTTCCTTCTGGAGAGCGCGGGTGCGGGGCTCATCGGCTCGCTGCTTGGGGCGGGGCTCGGAGTGCTTCTCGCGTTTGGAGTCTCCGGGTACATGGGCCAGCTGACCGAACAGACTGCCGGAGTCGCTCAACGCGTGGATCGGATCGCCGTGGATCCGACTCTGCTGCTGCTTGCTGTTCTGGCTGGGCTTGCGACCAGCATTCTGGCCGCATGGATTCCAGCGCGCAATGCCGCCGCAGTCGATCCCGTCAAAGCGCTTCAGAAAGGCAAGTATCAGATCATGTCCGCCGGGGAAAACCGCCGAAGAAGAATCCTCGGGGCAATTCTATTCTCGGTTTCTCTTGGCACCTTGCTGTTGGGAACCGGCAAGCTGGCATTCTACGTTGGCTACATCCTCATGATTGTCGCCGCGCTGCTCTTTGCGCCGACGCTGACGTTGCTGCTTTCCCGCGCCATACGCCCGTTTCTGCGCTGGATACTTCCGGCGGAAGGCACACTGGCGGCAGACAGCCTGATTCAAACTCCACGCCGCACATCGGCCACCGTGGCGGCTCTGATGCTGTCACTGGCTATGGTGATGGGATTCGGCGGCGTCACCGATTCGATACATGCGTCCCTCACCGAATGGATGGACACGGCACTCAATCCAGACTTCTTTATTTCGCCTTCGGCCAATCTCACGGCAAGAAGCTCCACGTTTCCTCCCGAAATCGGACCTCTTGTCGAGTCGGTGCCTGGAGTCGAAATGGTCCAGCTGGTGCGAAATGCCCGAGTGCCGATGCACGGAACGCCGGTGATGGTGGTTTCCGTCGAAACTAGCAAGCTCTCACAGACAGTGCATCGAAACCCCATTGCCGGAAATATGGAAGAGATGAACCGACTGACCGGAGAAGGAAAGGGACTGATTGTATCCGATGGATTTCAGGCGCTGCAGAAAGTGAAGTTCGGTGACATCGTAAGCCTGCCCACTCCGTCGGGAATTCTGTCTCTTCCAATCGTCGGGATCATTCGGGACTATACCGACATGCAGGGAGCGGTTTTCATCGATCGCAGCGTCTATCTGCAGTGGTGGGGCGACAGCACCGTCAACATTGCCCGCGTTTACGTGAGGAAAGGCGAGGACGCGGCGGTGGTACGGCAACGCGTTCAGAGCGCGCTCGAAGGACGAAAGCGCCTGCTCGTGATGTCGAATGAGGAAGTGCGGACGTACGTATTTCGGCTTACCAGTCAGTGGTTTTCGATGACGTACAACCAGATTGTTGTGGCCGTTCTTGTGGCGGTGCTGGGCATCGTCAATACGCTCACGGTATCGATCACGGACAGGCGTCGCGAACTCGGTGTCATGCAGGCGGTCGGCGGCCTTCGCAATCAAATCCGGCGAACCGTATGGATCGAAGCGGTCAGCATCGGCTTCATCGGTTTGATTCTTGGCACCGGACTTGGGGTGCTGAACGTGTACTACAGTCTGGGAATGGTGCGTCGCGATCTGGGCGGCCTCGATCTCGACTATACCTTCCCGACTTCGATCGTCCTGTGGATGGTTCCGGTTATTCTGGGAGCTGCGTTTGTGGCGGCACTCGGTCCGGCCGAGGCCGCCGTACGGGGAACTCTGGTTGAGGCGCTCGAATATGAATAGGATTCGTCACTTTTTATTGTTGTCCATCGGGCTGCTTGTGCTTTGCAGTGTCGGCGTTGCGCAGGATCCGCGTTCGATTGTTGAAGAATCCCAGAAGCGATCGACATCGGAGTCCCAGAGGTATGAGGGCACGCTCCAGGTGATCGACGGCAAGTCCAAGGTCACGGTGAAGCGCTGGCAGTATGACCGCATTGGCTCCCACGGAATGAGCAAGTCCGTGCTGCGCTTTGTCGCTCCTGCGGAAGTGAAAGGCGTGGCGCTGCTGGTGGTCAATCACCCGGACCGATCGTCGGATCAGTGGATGTGGACACCGGCAATTGCTCGAGAACGCCGCATCGCCATGCAGGATCGCTCGCAGCGGTTTCTTGGTACGGACTTCAGTTTTGAAGACCTCGAGGAAAGAGATACCAGCCAGTTCACATACAAGATGATGGCGCAGGAACCGATCGACGGGGCGATGTGCTGGAAGATTGAATCTCGACCGAAGCAGACGAAGGTGTCGCAGTACGCGTATTCGTTCGTGTGGATACGGCAGGACAACTACGTGGTGGTTCAGATTGAGAACTACGGGAAGGACAAGATGGTACGGCGGGCGAAGTACGGGGATGTTCAGAGAGTGCAAAACATCTGGACTCCGCAAACGATTGAAATGTTCGACGTGGGCCGGAATAGCCGGACGTTGCTCAAGTTGGAAAGACTTCAGTACAACATTCCAATGAAGGACGAGGACTTCACACTGCTGGCGCTGCAGCGGGGGAATTAGGGAACAGGGTTAGGCGAATTGGAAAGAGAAAAGGTTCCTCACCGGAGTCAGGTCAGCAACAGTGTCTGGCGAATCCGAGCCATCGCCCCTCCTGGCCAGGAGGGGTGGGCGCGACATCAAGAAAATATCGCGCAGCTTCCATTCATGGAGCGGACGGGGTGGTTGTTCTTGATCGACCGATTCCGTCTGTCGAACTTGAACCACCACCCCGTCTGCGCCTTTCGGCGCAGCCACCCCTCCTGGCCAGGAGGGGCGATTGCTGGGATTTGCCGGGTACCTCCTTTTCAATTCGTCCCCACGCGGTCTTCCCGGACGCCATGAAGCTTGCCTTCGCTCTTCTGCTGCTCAGCCAAAACATTACGCAGCGTGGGTTCATTGAATCCCGCGCGACGTTCTATCCCCAAACCACAATCAACGATTCCGCGAACTTCGTCGGCGAAATGCTTCTCCGCGACGAAGTGTTCTATAAGCCGCACAGGGATTTCCAATTTTCCGGTGGCATCGACCTTCGCACCGATACCCATCATCAGGTGGAACGCGACTTTCACTTCTCCACCTTCTACTTCCTCGAACGCGAACTCCGGCGGCCGCTGTTTTCCATTCGCCGTTTGAGCGCGGAATATCATCGTGGAGGGTTCAACATCGAGGCCGGCAAGCAGTTTGTTCGATGGGGCCGCGCGGACATTCTCAATCCCACCGACCGGTTTGCGCCCCGAGACCTGCTGACGATTGTGGACCCGGAGTTTCTCGGGATCACCGCGATCCGCGCGACCTACGAACGCGGCGCAAATACTCTCGACGCGGTCTGGGCGCCTCGATTTACGCCCAGCCGGATTCCTCTCGTGGGTCAGCGATGGCTGCCCATTCCGGCCGGTGTTGTCCTGGCGCCGATGCAGTCCCAGTTCCCCAATGGCACGCAGGCGGGCCTGCGTTGGAGTCATGTCGGACTTGTGGAGTTTTCAGGTGCGTACTACCAGGGATTCAGCGACATCCCTGCGCCTGACCTGTCTTACACGAAACTTCGAATGGTTGGCGGTGACGCAGCCGTTCCGTTGCGCTGGCTGACGATCAAGACCGAAGCGGGCTACTTCGACTTTTCCAGCGACCGGAACGATGACTATGTTTTGTATGTAATCCAGCTGGAGCGCCAGTCGGGGGAATGGTTCTTCGTCGGCGGCTATGCCGGCGAAATCCTGACCGAGCGGGGAACCCAACTGGTCAATTTCAATCCGGACCGCGGTATCAGCAAATCCATTCTGGGACGAGCGGGTTATACCATCGATGCGAATCGAAGCATCGCCGTGGAAACTGCAGTACATCAGAACGGAGACGGTTTCTGGTCCAAGTTCGAATACTCGCAGGCCTATGGCCAACACTGGCGGCTGACCGGCACCCTTTCCTTGTTTCGAGGCGACCCTCTCGACTTTCTTGGACAATATCGGCGCAATTCCAATGGTCTAATCGCGGTAAAGTATAGCTTCTGAGGTTGAAGCCATGTCATTGGACCCGACAGTACGCAGTTTGATCGCACAATTACGAAGGTCGCCATCCTGGGACGATCAGCTGGATCTGGAATTGATCCAGCAATTCTGGCCGGATCTGGTTGGCGATCAGCTTGCGTCAGTAACGAAGATCACCGCGCTTCACGGTTCGACTGTCGTGTTGAATGTGCCGGATCTGATCTGGCGTAAGCAATTGATGACGATGAAACTGCAACTGCTGCAGAAGATGAATCATCTCTGGGGTGGCAGAAAGATAACGGAGATCGCACTGACGTATGAAAATTAGCGAAACCGACGTGGAGTATGTGGCGAAGCTCGCCAATCTGGAAGTTCACGATCACGAAAAGAAGGAACTGGCGGAGCAGTTAAGCCGGATCGTCGAACATGTCGAACAATTGAACACCCTGGATGTTTCGGATGTACCGCCCACGTATCAGGTTGCGTCGAATACCAGGGTTGCCATCCGCGAAGATCGAGTACAACCACGAACGGGCACGTCCGAGGCGGGAAAAACGGTGAAGCTCTTCAAGGTTCCGAAGGTTATTACGGAACGATGAACCTCAAAAATATTACTGCCGACAGGCTGGTGCCGCTGTACGCCAACCGGGATCTGACGGTCACGGAAGTCATCACCAGCGTTTTCGAGGAAATCGACCGATCGGATCGAAACATTCATGCCTTTATCACGCTGTGTCGCGAGCGTGCGCTGGAAGAAGCTCGCCGGACAGACTCCCGAATCGCAGCAGGAGAACCTCTCAATGGCCTGACAGGCGTCCCGATCGCGATCAAAGACAACATGAACGTGCGGGATGTTCCGACCACGTGCGGATCGAAAATACTGGAAAACTACGTCCCTCCCTATACGGCAACAGCCGTTGAGCGGCTAAGGTCTGCCGGCGCCATCATTATCGGCAAGACCAATATGGATGAGTTTGCGATGGGTTCCTCCACGGAAAACTCCAGCTTCTTCATCACTCGAAATCCGCACGATCTTGATCGAGTGCCGGGAGGATCCAGCGGGGGATCGGCGGCGAGCGTCGCCGCGGGAATGTCGTTGATCGCTTTAGGATCTGATACGGGCGGATCGATCCGCCAGCCGGCGTCGTTTTGCGGCGTCGTGGGAATGAAGCCAACCTACGGAAGGGTTTCCCGCTACGGCCTTGTTGCGTATGCATCGTCCCTCGATCAGATCGGGCCGTTTACCAAGAGCGTCCGCGAGTGCGCCCAGGTACTGGAAACGATCTGCGGGTTCGATCACTACGATTCAACGTCTTCCGACACACCGGTCGATTCCTTTGTGAAGGCCCTGGATCAGCCGATGAAGGACATACGGATCGGAATTCCGCGTGAGTATTTCATTTCCGGCATGGATGCCGAAGTGAAGACCAACATTGAAAACGCGATTCGACGCTATGAGAGCATGGGTTGCAAGATTGAGGAAATCCATCTGCCACACACGGAGCACGCGGTGGCAACGTATTATCTTGTCGCAACGGCCGAGGCGAGCTCGAATCTGGCGCGCTACGACGGAGTGCGTTATGGTTTGCGGGAAACCGGGTCGGGCGGCCTCACCGAAATGTATCGCAAGACGCGGATGGCGGGCTTTGGAAAGGAAGTCAAGCGCCGGATCCTGCTGGGGACGTATGCACTGAGCGCCGGTTACTACGACGCCTACTATCTCAAAGCGCTGAAGGTACGAACGCTCATTCTTCAGGATTTTCAGAAGGCCTTTGAAAAGGTGAACATCATTCTGACGCCGACAACCCCGACTCCGGCTTTCAAGATCGGGGAGAAAACGGCCGATCCACTATCGATGTATCTTTCCGATATATTCACGATCACCTGCAACCTTTCGGGACTTCCTGGAATTTCGGTTCCATGCGGAAAGAACTCCGCAAACCTTCCCATTGGAATGCAGCTGATATCGAACCATTTTCAGGAGGCGCTCCTGTTGCAAGTGGCTCACAACTTTGAGAAATCAGGCGGTTTCGGTAACGTTTCGCAGTGATTTCAGTCTGAACTTCCCACACGGCCGCATTCTTGGCATACAATATGCGGGTCGTTTCGGGCATTCGCCCACTGGAGGGGGGAGATAATGATGCAATTGGTAAAGGCGGCCGCAATTGTGGCAAGCATGATGGCGTTCAGCGGAATTGGTTTTGCCCAATGCAAGATCGTCGTCGTGGACATGCAGGAAGCAGTAACCGGATCCAATGAAGGCAAGGAGAAGGCTGCGAAATTCGATGCTCGAGTAAAGGAATGGACAGACAAGCTCGACAAGATCAAGACCGATCTCGATGCTGCGCAGAAGAAGCTTGTGGCACAGCAGGCCCTGGCCAGTCAATCCGTTCTTGCAACACTGAACAAGAACATTACGGATAAAAATACTGAACTGAGTCGCACCAGTGAAGACGCCCAGAAAGACGTGGACAGTTATCGCGACGAGCTGCTCGGGCCTGTGATGGAAGTGGCTCAGAAGACGATGAATGAACTGGCTGCTGAAAAGGCGTACAGCATCGTATACGATCTTTCCGCACCGAACAGTCCCATCGTTTATTCCAGCAAGGACTGCAACATCACTGAAGAAATCAAAAACCGCTTGAACGCGAAGGCTGGCGGAGCGGCTCCGGCGCGTGGAGCAAGTGCCGCGCCTGCGCGTGGCGCAACCACCCCGGCAGCAGCAGCTCCGGCCCCGGCACGTGGCGCAACCACCCCGGCTGCAACAGCTCCGGCGGCGGGACGTGGCGCAACGGCCCCAACAGGAACAGCTCCGGCGGCAGGACG
>Ga0184628_10000006_pt1 | contig 103661 bp, 93 predicted proteins | sample PLM4_5_b1_FD_133149 | JGI IMG/M metagenome (GOLD analysis project Ga0184628, IMG submission 133149) | Groundwater sediment microbial communities from an aquifer in East River, Colorado, USA - PLM4_5_b1 | ecosystem: Environmental > Terrestrial > Soil > Riparian zone | place: USA: East River...
GCCTTCCTGAATCAGTCGGCCGGCATTGTGCATGGCCTCTTCCGTCGATACCTGATAAGTCAGAAACGGCAGGTCCGCCACAACGAGCGCACGCTCGACGCCGCGGCTCACCGCCTGCGTGTGATGAACCATCATGTCGAGGGTTACGGGAAGTGTTGTGTCGTAACCCAGAACCACCATTCCCACCGAGTCACCGACCAGAATCACGTCGAGACCGGCGCGATCCAGGAGCCGTGCCATACCGGCGTCATAGGCGGTTAAAACGGTGATCTTCGTTCCCTGAGCTTTCATGGCCCGCAGGTCGGGCACCCGGACTGGTTTCATAGCGGTTAGATTAGCACGCTCAGTGCGCACCCGGCGGTGGAGATCCACCGCTGGGCGGGCGTCTCATGATAAGAATCAATGGAATTATCAGGATGAAAATGACTCCCAGAAATCGAACAATGTCGATGAATGCAATCATGGCGGCCTGGCGCTGAATCATTCCGTACAGAACTCCGTATGCCTGACTGGTCGCGGTGTTCCAATCCGAACCGCGTGCCATGAACAGGGATCGGGCACCATTGACGGCCGCCTGGGACTGCGGCGAATAGGGATTCAATCGCTCGGCGAGGATTGCGCCATGCACTGTCGCCGACCGTGATACCGAAGTCGCGACAAACGCAATGCCGAGGCCTCCGCCAAGGTTGCGCATGAGATTAAACAGGCTGGTTGCATTACCCATTTTTTCCCGCGAAATCGACGCCATGGACATGGTGCTCAGCGGAATAAACAGCAGGCCCATGGACGCACCCTGGAGCAGTTGCGGCCAGAAGATGTCCCAGTAGCCGGCGTTGAGATTGATGTCCGACAGCATGTACAGCGTTACACCGGCAATGACCAGCCCTGTAGCCAGCATCTTTCGAGGATCGATTTTACTCATCAGAATGCCAACCAGCGGCATTGCCAGAAACGATCCGATGCCGCGAGGCGCCATCGCGATCCCGGCCTGCAGGGCGGGATAGCCGAGGACGGTCTGCAGAAACAGCGGAAGCATGACCAGACTCCCAAAGAGGACAAAGCCCAGCACGGTCATCATGAAAACGCCGGTGCTGTAGGTCCGATCCTTGAGAACGCGCAAATCCAGTACGGGATCCTTTGCAACCAGCGCGTGAATGATAAACAGAACCAGAGCCGAAGCGGAAGCCACCGCAAGCGCGCGGATGAGGTTCGAATCGAACCAGTCTTCCGTTTGGCCCTTGTCGAGCAGAAACTGAAGCGCGCCAATGCCAACGGCGAGCAGACCGATGCCGACTCCGTCCACTCGTCGCTTCATATCCTTCATATAAGGAGGATCGAAGATAAACGCCCGCGTCATGAACACCGAAATGACGCCGATGGGAATATTCACGTAGAACACCCATCGCCAGCTGTAGTTGTCCGTGAGCCAGCCTCCAAGCACCGGACCAAGAATCGGAGCAACGACAATGCCCAGGGCCCAAAACGCCATGGCTCGTCCGCGCTTCTCCGGAGGAAACGCTTCCAGCATGATGGCCTGGGACATGGGCTGGAGCACGCCTCCCGTCAGGCCCTGAAGCAGACGAAAGACCACCAGAAATGGAAGCGTCGGCGCCAGACCGCAGAGAAAGGACGTTGCAGTGAAGCCGGTCACGGCCAGGGTAAGGAGTCGCTTGCGTCCGAAGAATGCCGAAAGCCATCCGGTGAGCGGCAATACGATCGCGTTGGCGACCAGATACGATGTCAGGGCCCAGGTTGCTTCCTCAGGTGTCGCGGAAAGACTTCCGGCAATGTGCGGCAGCGAGACGTTCACAATCGTCGTGTCGAGCACTTCCAGAAACGTCGCAAACATCACGGAGACCGCAATCAGCCACGGATTGATGTTGGGATGGGGATTAACTGCCGGCGCCGATTCTTCCATGTTTGAATAATGTTTTCGTGCGAATCCCTCTCCTGAAGGGAGAGGGTGCCGCGAAGCGGCGGGTGAGGGGTAAAGAAACGGCACCGTTACTGCACCCCTCACCCGGCCCTTCGGGCCACCCTCTCCCTTCAGGAGAGGGATCACTCCGCCTTCTGCCCTGCCCCATCCTGAGATTTCGTAATCACCTTCACCACGGCCGACATTCCGGGACGCAACACGTGTTCGGCATCTGGAGTGCCGTCCAGCACCAGCTTCACCGGAATGCGCTGCACCACCTTCACGTAGTTTCCGGATGCATTCTCCGCAGGCAGCAAACTGAACCTGGCGCCCGTTGCGGCCGAGATGCTGTCGACGTGAGCTTTAAATACAACGCCGCCATAAGCGTCGACTCGAATTTCGGCGGGTTGACCGAGGCGGATTTCATCGAGCTGGGTCTCCTTGAAATTGGCGGTCACCCAGACCTCCTTCTGAGGCACAACCGCCATCAATGCCTGACCCGGCTGAACGACCTGGCCAATTTCCGCGTTCTTTCGCGTCACCATGCCGGCCACGGGCGCGCGAACAACGGCGTATTCGATATTGGTGCGCACCAGTTCAATGGCAGCCTTCGCCTGTGCCACGCGGGCAGCAGCGGTAGTAATCCGCGCCTGAGTCACAGCCACCTCCTGCGGCGCCGTCTTCGCCGTTTCAAGATCCGATTCGGAAAGGCCGATGGCGCTGCGAGCCTGCGCGATTCTTGCCTGTGCCGAGGCCATGGTGCTTTCTGCCTCGGAAACAGTCGCCTTTGAGGAATCCACCGCGGCTTTTGCAGAATCGAACGCCGTCACTGCCGCATCGTACTGCTGCTGTGAAACCTCATCCTTTGCGATCAGCGCCTTCATCCGGTCCAGGTCCTTGACCGACTTTGTATAGGTGGCCTGAACTTCGGCAGTCCTTGCCACTGCGAGATTCCGCCGGGCCTGTGCGACATCGAAATCTCTTTGCGCAGCCTCCAATCCGGCTTTCGATTGATTGAGCGATGCCTCGGAATGCGAAATTCGTCCACCGGTCTCCGACGATGTGACGGGAAGACTCGCCCGTGCTTCGTGGTATCCGGCTTCGGCCACGCCAAGGTCTGCTTCGGCCTTCGACAACGCGTTCCTGAAGTCACGATCGTCGATCTGAATCAAAACCTCGCCGGCTTCGACCATCTGGTTCTCGCGCACGTTCACAGAAACCAGTGTTCCGCCCACTCGCGCATTCACGGCATAAACGTGATTGTCCACCTGCGCGTCGTCCGTCGACTCACTTCCGGAAAAGTGACGCCACGTCCAGAATGCGCCGGCAATCAACACGGCAAGAACGACAGGGATAATGATGCGGATTCGTCCCGATTGCCCGCGGGCCATTCCGAGAGATTGAGTCATTGTCTTCTGCTCCCTCCAAATACTTCCTCTGCAGACTGCTCCGCCACTCCCATCGCTCGCGCCAGCAATGCCCGCGATGCGTTGAAGGCATAGAGGCCGCGGATTACATTCTCGTCAGCCAATGCCAGCGCTTCCTGAGCCTGTACGACCTCCAGATTGTTCGCAACGCCCGCCGCGAAACGATCCTGCGCCTGATCCAGTTGCTGGCGCACCAGCGCAAGCGAGCTCTGCGCGACTTTGTACTGCTCTTCGGCAGACTGCACTTCGAGCAATGCCGAACGCACGTCGAGTTCAATACGACCGTGGAGGCTGTCGACCTCGGCCTGTCGCTGCTTCAGCAACGCTTCCTTCTCCGACGTGTCGTTCTTCGATTTGGAATTGAATATCGGGAATTCGACAATACCCGTGACGGCAAACGTCCCATGATTACTCCATGGATTCTGACCTATTGCTCCGTAGTTGGCATCCAGTCTGGCCGTTGGAAGATTCACAGCCTTTGCAGACTTCACGGCCTCTTCGGCCGCACGCAATCGGGAGTCCGCGGCTTTCGCATCCGAACGGCTGGAATAGGCCCGGCTAAGCAGATCCGGAAGAGTCTCCGTTGGTATCGCCCCAACCGGAAGACTGTCGACAAGATTGAACTCCTGACCCAGTGGTAAGCCAATGGCCCTGGCGAGACTTAGTTTTTCGCGGGACAATTCGTTGCGCGCCTGGATGAGCCGCTGTTCGGCAGACTGAAGTTCCACCTGTGCGCGGAGGACGTCAATTCCCGGTACCACGCCCGCATTCTTCAAATCGGCGGCACGCGAATTCAATGCCCGCGCGCTCACAACCTGCGCTTCAACGGCTCGCACGCGGCTGGTGCCGGACACAGCCTGAAAGTAGAGGTCCAGAACAGTCAGAACGACAAGCTCCCGGGTGTTGTTGTTTCCCAGACTGACAGCCTTCTCGTTCTCCCTCGCCTCGCGCAGATTGTGTGTACGCTCCGAATCGAACAGCGACTGCGAAAATGTCGCACGTGCATCCATCAATCCGAATGGGCCAATGACCGGTGAAATGCCGGATATTCCCGTGAAACCAAACGCCGCCAGATTAATTTGCTGCTGAGTAGCGGATACGTATCCATTGATTTTCGGAATCAGTTCGGCCTGATCGCGAAGCCGTGCGACCTCGGCGGTTTTCAGATCATAGTTGCCGGTAATGACGGCCATATTGGCTTTCAACCCACGGTGGATCGCGTCAATGATGGTCAGTGGAATGGGTTCGGGAGAAATAGTCCCTGCTGGGACGCTGTCGCTCAATGGACCGGTTGCCCCGGATGAGGACTGGGAGCGCGATCGCGCTTCCTGTGCGAATAGTGCGTTGGCCGGAAGGGCCATGAAAAGAAGGATCAGAAGAAGCGTCAGTAATTCAAAACGCCGGGTCATCGCGAGATTCCTTTCCAGATGAAATCCACCACAAAATCAATGTCGTATTTCATGCTCGTTTTTGAGAATCCCAGAACGCGCTGGGTCGTGACGTCTCGCGTGAGATCCGCGATCGCAAACGCAGTCTTTTCCACGTTCATCTTTCGGAACTCCCGCCGCCGGATTCCTTCCTGAAGCAGACGCGCAAAAATTTTCGACTGTGCAAAATAGAGATCCTTCACCAGTTCGAGACCGGCAGGATGGCTGGGCAGCTTTCCAAGTTCGGAGTAGTAGATATTGAAAAACTCGCGGTTCTCTTCGAAGAACGCCATTTTCGTCGAGGCCAGAATGCGAAGCTTGTCGCGGCAGGACCCCGACTCGGACGCCCTGGCCTGGAGTTCCCGGTTCAGCGACTCGATGCCATGGCGCAGCGCTTCCAGATAGAGGTCTCTCTTGGATTTGTAATAGAGATAAACGGTTCCCTTTGCCACTTCCGCCGCCTCGGCGACGTCATCGATGGTGGCCTCGTGAAATCCCTTCTTCGAAAAGATCGCGCGCGCCGCATTCAGCAGCTCGTTTCGACGAAACTCCGAGAGAACGTCTTTCCTGGTTTTTCCGAGTACCGGCATAGATGATCCATCCAAAATGACTGTCCGGTCATTCTACTATGCGATTCAGTCACTCTGTCAACGCGTCGACGCGTTCGAACAAAGTTCCTGGGATCTTTCAATCCTGTGCCAACCCGGACGGTAGAGCCAGCGGGCCGGTTTCTCCACAACGAAGACCACGTCGTTATCCTGCTTATGGACGGCGCAAAACGATTCGGCAATACGTTGCAACACGCGCTCCGCCGGATACGCCGGCACGTTTGTCGTCGCGAGCGACCAGTCGCCGAAACGAATGATGTAGCCTTCGCCGAACTGTTCCGCAACAGACCGAGGACTGGCGTCCAGTCGCTGTAGTGCATCCGGACTGACAACAACCGAACCGATCAGTGGATTGCCGGAATAAAGATCGAAGGACAGACCGGTGTCCGACAGTTCCGCAAAACTCAGCGGCGGAAGCACGATCACGAAAGCGAATAGAGCCTTCCGCACCCATGCACCTTTGGGTGTCAAAATTGCAGATGCAGAATCAGCAGACTTCCAGAAAAGACATGGGACCAGGATCATCAAGGAGAGATTCCACGGCCAGACCACGCTGTTCCATCCCAGCGCCAGTCCCAACACCGCAAGTAGTGAGACGTGTAATCCAACTATGGCGACTACGCCCGCTCGTCGCGTACGCGGAAAAAGTAGCGCCAGCGCCAGTCCCATCTCCAGGTAAGGAATGACAACGCCAAGGTAGTGTAGAGGCACGGCCAGCCGCGGCGCACCAAATGAAGAGATCAGCGACGGAAACAGCGCATCTACAAACGACAGGTTCATTTTGTGCACGCCACTCCAGAAGTAAATGGCGACAAGGATCAACCGGCAGAGGCTCAGCGCTTCGTCCTCCGCACTCGAAAAGACGATTGCCGCCAGCAACAGCGCGTTGGCAATAAACCACGGCTGCAGGCGGGATTGATCCTGCACTACCAGAAATGCGGCGGCCGAAAACCAGAATACTGCCAATGCTCTCGATCGCGGTCGCCATCCAAGCGCCACAAGAGCTACACCAAAGAGCGCCAGGAACAGCAAATCCAGCGGCGATGGAAACGGCGGAATAAAATCGAAGAGAGGAACTCCTGGATAGGAGAGTCTCGTTTGCCAAAGTGGTAGTGATAGCGCAATGCATGCGAACATGCAAAGGCATGTCGCGGCACGGACGATAAGGGACCGTGTAGGCACCGGCTGATTGTAACAATAGTCCTGCTACTGAAAGCCGGGAGTAACCATCCTGGGGTTGTGGCCGTACCCCTGTTTAGGAACACAAGTGAAGATCTCGCGCCTACAACTTTTCGCCATCACCGTATTCGGTTTGCTGGCGCCAAACGTGCTCTTTGCCCAAAGTGTCGGGCAAAGAAGCATCCAGACCATTGATTTTCAGGTTTTAAACGCAGAACTTGCCCTCGTCGGCAGACTTGTCTCTGTGACCGATAAACAGGACTCGGTCGATGCGGTGTTCGATGTTGAAGAGACACTCAAAGGCAATTCTCGGGATTCGCATCTCTTTCACTCTTCCCAATTCTCGGACCGCAGAGATCTCAAGGAACTCTTCAGGAAGAACAAGACGGCGAGACTGCTGGTAATCGGCAGCACTTTCACATCTCTGAGCAGCAAGGACCTGATGGTGCCGACGGCCAGCGGCGTCTTACTCCGAGAACCGGACAAAGTAATCGAATACATCCGGGAAGTATTACGCACTCACCCAGGAGTGAATCATGTCGAAGGATTTCGAATGCCGATTCCAAAGACATGGAACGCTTTGAATGGGAACGGGCCAGATCCCCTGATCGTCCCAATCGACGCGAATCTGGAGAAGTGGGCAGTCGAAACGATCCGAAACAGGCCTCCAGGCGGTGACTACTCGCGCGCGATCGAGGCCTTGAGAAAATTCTTCAAATCGGACCAGAACATCGCACTGCTCAAATCTCAACTCGACGATCCGACTTATCTGTCGAAGTTTGCCGAATACAACAACGGTATCGAAGTCCGCACCTATGACATTCGGCGGATGGCATACGAATCCCTGAAGGCCTGGGGCGTGGAATTCCGGGAGCCCGTGATCGTCGAGGAGATTCCGAGATTCAGCACCGTGGAAACATTGATATGGCTCGGACGTCCGACAGATACCGATATCGAAAAGATCGTTGGAGCACCTTCTCTGAAGACTCTGCAGTTCAACTCCCTACCCTCGGACGCGCAGCTTGCTCGCATCGGACAAAGCGCAACGCTGACGCATCTCGCCGTCCCGGGCATTACAGACTCCGGCGTAGCCAGCCTCGGAGAAGTGCGGAATCTCGAGGAACTCGACCTCAGCATGTCCCGGGTGTCCGACAGAGGTCTGGCCATACTGGAAAGACTACCGAATCTCAAACGTCTCCTTCTTGCGGAGACCCGAATTACGGACGATGCTCTGACAACCTTAGCTCGCTTTCCAAAGCTGGAGTCCGTCAATCTCACGCTGACGAGAACATCAAAGGCAGGGATTGCCGAATTCCGCAGGATTCATCCCAATGTAATCATCGAGGAGGTCAGTGACCATTGGAGAGTTCGGGCAGATAAACTCGCAATGGCTGCTTTCAACGGAGACACTAAACCGTTTCAACAGTTTCTGGATATGGGAGACCTCAACTTCAACGACTCCAGTGGCACTCCAGTGATTTTTCATGCCGTCACTCGAAATCAGTACGCGGTCGTGAAACTGCTACTCGACCACAAGGGGCGTGTGGATATTTTGGATGCGGGACGCAACACACCTCTGCAGATGGCATCCCGATCCGGTTACACCCGCATCATGAAATTACTTCTGGATCGGGGCGCGAATGTAAACCACGCCGACTCGGAGCGGAATACGGCTCTGCATCTTGCCGCACAGAAGGGCTCGTCCGATACCATTCGTCTGCTGCTGGATGCCGGCGCATTGATTTCAGCCCGGAATCGCGAAGGCCTCACACCATTGGATCTGGCGAGAAAGTATCGAAACATCGCCGCAGAAAACGAAATTCTGAAATCCGCATCCTCAACGCAAAGCCGCCGCTAACCTTTGCACTCAAAATCAATCCACGACGTTCGCACGGATCACGAGGATGATTGCGGCGGATCCAACAATGGTCTTTCCAACCACGACCTGCTGTCCAGCTGGGATTTCGAGAGAACTGTCAAATCCAAACGGCCTGCCGCTCGACGTACTACCCTCGGATTTCAGCGTGACCGATGCCGTAAAATTGAGTCCGTCCAGCCGGACGACTGGCCTTTCTCCCAAAATCGCCTGCCATTGAATAGTGTAAGACGCGAACGGATCATTCATGCCAGGCAGGCTTGCAGTACCTTTTACCTTGGAATAATTGGATTGCCGAAACATCTGCGTATCGAGCAGTTGGTAACTCTTGTAAGAGAAATTCTTTTGCAGCTGGGATACGACGGGCTGCAGGGAGGCCGGAATGGCGCAGGACCCACACGCCGAAAAATCCGGGGTATCATAGGCGCCAATCACCTGCACCGACACCTCGATCATTTTCGTCGGCGCACTGGGAGGCACTGGAGGCGGCGGAACGTCGAAACGCGCGATGGTCTCTTCAATGGCGGGCATGATCTCCTTCGGCGCCCGAACGCTGAGCAGCCGCGACCGGCTGTTTACACTGGCTGGGACCACCACCTCCGCGCGGAAAATCGAAAGTATGGATTTCATTTCCGTTGGATCGACATTTTTCAGCTCAAAAATCTTAACTGGCCAGTTTGCCTGCGGATCCAGCGGCGGCGGCATCATTACAGCCGGAACCGGTATTGGGTTTTGCGCGAACACAGAAGTCGTCGCGGCGAGCAGAGTTGCCAACACCATCAAGCGAAGAATATTCGTCATTATGGCTTTCATTTCGTTTCTCCATTTCCGTCGAGAGCCCAATAGATAACGATATTGGGATCGTCTGTATAAAGTTTCACCATGGTTGTGACCGGGGGCGCCTCCGGCTTCGCCGCCTTGGGCGTCGCCTCGCGAATGCGTACGACCCGAGAAGTCGAAGGCAAGCGAACCTCACTCACCGGCAGGCTGCGGGATACTGAAGGAGTCACAATTTCGGCCGACTGAACGGGTGTGCTCACGTGATGTTCCAGTACCGCTTTCTCAGAGGGCATGCGAAGTTGCAGCAGGACTCCCAATGCGATCGCCCCAATCAGAAACAGACCTGCAAACCCGGCCAGCGCGTACTTCCATCGAAATCCGGCAAACAAGATACGCTCAACTTCGATCCACCAGGCTCGGGAACACGGCTCACCCAGCTGATCCATGACCTGCTGATGAACATGCGACAGCACTCCGGAATTCACGGACTCCGAACGAAGCAGCTTGATGGCCTTCTGGGACTCGCGGAGCGCGGTGGCGATTCCACTACAATCGATGCACGATTCCACGTGTCGCTCCACAGCCTGCAGTTCGGATTGGGACAACTCTCCTTCGACGTACAGCGCAAGGTATTCCTCCGAATATCGGCAGGTCATGGCCGTCCTCCCTGCATTTGTTCGATCGCTTTTCGGATCTTCACACGCGCAATGCTGATTTGAGACCGGACCGTTGTTTCCGTGGACTTCAATATCGCCGCGACATCCATCGTCGAAAGACCTTCGATCCCGCAATACAAATGCCGCACGCTCCTTATGGGGCAGGCCGGCGATGGCATGACGCAGCATTTCCCGCTTCTCGCCGGATTCAGCGTCTGCGAACGGGTTTGAATCCGAGATTTCTGAACGGACGTATTCGGTTGCCAGTTTTTGGCGTCGATGACGCTGTCTTCCGAAGTCGCGGCACACATTGATCGTGATTCGAACCAGCCAGGCTTCGACGGGCCGGGATGTGTTCAGACGATGCAGGTATTTGTAGGCTCGAAGAAATACTTCCTGTGCGCTGTCCTGTGCATCTTCCAGATTGCCCAGCAGACGCCATGACAGCATCAGGACACGACGTTCATGAAGTTTGACGATGGTTTCAAATGCCGAAATATCCCCGGCGATGGCACGTTCGAGAAGAGCCGTAACCTCCGACGGCACTACCCCATCGCACTCCGGTTCGATACGCGACATCCATATAGAGACAACTTCCAACGTGAATCCGCCTTTCAATATCTAATACAAGCGACGGAAGGATTTCGTTGAATGGACCCCGAACTTTTTAGAATGAGAATCGAACAACAGCGCCTTTGCGGCCGCTGGTAAGCAGTGGCGCCACGACGAGATTCCTGAACGCAGTCTGGGCGGGTTGCTTATAAATGGTCTGGCGATGATTGAACATGGCGTCGATGCCAACACCGATTGCAGCGCCAATTCCGGTATAGACCACGATGATGGCGGCTATCTCTGCTCCTCCAGAATCGCAATCCAACCCTCCGCCTCCACATAAAGCGATCGCTGAGGCTCCCATCAAACCCCCTCCGGCCAATGCTCCGATCCAGGCTCCATTGGCAAGGGAGTCCCCCCGCTTCTGCCGGATCTCAAGCGCGTCCTTCTGGGCAAAGTCATGGAAACCGTTCTTCGTGGTCAATCGCAGGGAAGACGGTGTCAGGCTCTCGATCTTGCCTTTGATCAAGACTCCGTCCGTGCCGAGCACATCAATCTTGTCACCTGGTTTCACCAGCAACTGCAACTGTTCGAAGGAACTTACCTATTGAGCGGCGGCAGGCGTCAACCCCGGAACCGCACACAGTAGAACCACAGCAAGAAACATGGAGGAGTAACGTCTCATCGTGATCCTTTTATAGATTTTCGACGGCTGACACTCTCACAGTGGGTTCAGGGACTATCGACCGCCGTTAAAAGCGATCGGATCCGCACGATAGATTGCTGGAAATACCTTGCGAAGGTTGGAAATCTTCGGGAGATCGTTCGCCATGATGTACGGATTATTCGGATTGTGAACCAGAAAGTCCTGGTGTTCAGACTCCGCCATATAAAACCCTTTGAACGGATCCACACGCGTGACGATGGTTTTGGGAAACGCCTTCGACTTGTTCAACTGGGCAATATAGGCTTCGGTAATTTTCTTCTGGGAGTCATCCATATAGAAAACCGCCGAACGGTACTGCGTGCCCCTGTCGGGTCCCTGGCGATCCAGTTGCGTTGGGTCGTGTCCGACGGAGAAATAAATCTGAAGAATCTGTCCAAATGAAATCTCAGCGGGGTCGAATGTGATCTGCACGGACTCGGCATGCCCGGTGTGGCCAGAGCTGACGACCTCGTATTGCGCTGTCGCCTTGTCACCGCCGGAATATCCCGATATCGCTTTGCGCACTCCGCGAACGTGCTCATACACTCCCTGAATTCCCCAGAAACACCCGCCGGCAAGGACGGCGACCTGCGGCGTTCCCGGCGCGCGAGCATTGTCCACTGCCGGTGCGGGAATAATAACGGCGTTTTCTCCCCACACATGAGATGCCACCAGGAGCATGACAGCCACGATGCCCACCACCGACACTCTTTGCCACGTCATAAAGGATGTCCAACGGGTTCCATTTTTCGCCATAAGTACGTTGATTTTGTCATGTATTACCGGGTTTTCCATACGACTAACGTTGGAATACTTCTTTGACAGTTTTGACGATTCCAGCATCCTGCGATCGGTATCCGGGCAACCGCGACACCGCCGCCTGGAATTCTTCGCCTTGCATCACTGCAAGGACGCGTTTCATCGGAGCTGTTTCCAGCAGTTGCTTTCGACAGACAAACAGATAGTCTTCGGTAAGCAATCGAACAAAATCGAGGTCAAACTGCCGCGCAGCCGCCTCCACGCCGAAACTCGCATCGGCCATGTCGCTCGCGACATAGGCGGCGACTGCGGCGTGAGTAAATTCAACCTGTCCGTATCCGTTGATTCGTGAGCTGTCGACATTCTGTTGCAACAGGAACTGGTCAAGGAGAACACGGGTGCCGGATTCCGGATCACGGTTCACAAACCGGACAATGGGATCGAGCAGGTGCCCGATTGAAGTGATCCGCATCGGATTGCCGCGCTTCACCATCAGTCCCATTTCGCGGGTAACGAACCCAATGACTCGATGAGTGACCGGATTCAGCCAGCCCTTGATTGCAGCGATACTCCTCTGTCTCAATTCCCCCTGAGGCAGGTGCAGGCCCGCCAGATCGCAACCATCATGAGCAAGCGATGCCAATGAGTTCTGATTGCTCACGTATCGAAGGTCCAGACCGAGATCCGCTTCGCGGTTGAGCAACTCCCGAAGTTTTGAAACAGCAAAACCGTGACTGGCATGCACGCGAATCACGGAAGGCGTGTGAGGCAGAAACTGCTTAATCTCGGTTTCCAGCTCCTGAGATAAATTTTGAAGCTGAGGGCCAAGTCGAGCCTGCAGTCGTTGCCCCGCCCAGACCAACTTCGCTCCGAACGGTGTCAGACTGGTCCCACGCCCCTGCTTCCTTTCCACCAAAGGCGTTTCGAAGAAAGCAGACCACCCCTCAATCAAGTTCCATGCATGCCGGTACGACATCCCTTCCAGCTCGGCAGCCCGGCCGATCTTGCCGGTAATACGGATTTCGTTGAGAAAACCCAGCATGATCCGTACGGATTGAGGCTCTCCGCCCTTCTTGAAGCGCCATACAGGCTCGATTTCAACATGAATCATCTTGTGGAATAAAACTTCATATATTCAGGCTCCAAACTGGCTATAGATATCATATTCCCTCGATTCCCCTCCCCAATTATCATGCCAGCCTCGCAGGAATGGGCGGATGCTCTTCGCCACAATATGCAGGAGCGTACATATGTTGCAATGGAGGACGGCGACGGGAGTTTGAACTGAGGGTGAACAAGCTGCCCTCCCAGGATAGGAGGGCAGCGGGATCGCGAAGCGGATCCCGCGAGGGGTGGTAGCTGTACTAAAGGAAACTTTTCGGCCTGGCTACCACCCCGTTGCTTTGCGCCACCCCTCCTGTCCCAGGAGGGGTGGCGGAATATCAAACAGGACCAATACCTGGCGACAAGAACAAGCGTAATGATGAATTCCTGTAAGACAATACCTGCAGTACTGAGTGCACTGCTTTTGTTTACGATTCCTGCTTTTGGGCAAACCGCTTCGGAACCGGGACAGGTGACCGGCATCGTCAAGGACCCCGCCCATGCCGTAGTCTCCGGCGCGCAAGTGATTCTTACCGATCAGCGCACAGGGAAGAAGACCGCGGGAGTTACCGATAGCGCGGGAGCGTATTCATTCCCGTCGCTTCCGCCGGGCAGTTATGTCGTTGAGATTGGAAGGAAAGGTTTCAAAAACAGCGCGAGCCCGGAACTAACGTTGACGGCTGCGCAGATTGTTCAGTTCGATGTCGTCCTGGAATTGGACGCGATCGGCCAGAGCGTCACCGTAACGGCCGACGCCGAAAACGCGTATCGCGTCGAAAATGTCGCCATCGGTGGGCCACTGGGAACAACGACAATTCTAAATACTCCCAATACCGTGAACGTGATTTCCCGCCAGTTGATTGACGACACGCAATCCCGAAACGTCAAGCAGGCTGCAAGGTATTTACCACTGGTCTCCTTTCAGGAGATGCAGGGGCCGGAAGTCATTCGTCCGGCGACTCGCGGCATGCAGGGCAGCAACATGCAGAACGCCAGAAAAGACGGTATGGGATTCGCCGTCACCACGCCTTCCGCTCTTGAAGAGTACGAACAGATTGAGGTCGTCAGCGGTCTCGGAGCGCAGTTGTATGGACCAACGAACCCGTCGGGTGTTTTCAATTTCGTCACGAAGCGCCCGACCGAGGAGCAATTCCGTGAAATCGAATTCAGTTATGAGGGCAACGCGGTAGGCACAATTCATGCGGACGTGGGCGGGCGCATCGGAGCCTCACGTCGGTTCGGCTATCGGATCAACGGATTGCTGGGCGATGGGAAGGGGTATGTGGATGAGAGTCAACTTCGACGACAGTTAATCGCAGGATCGGCCGACTTTCGTCTTACGCAATCCACACTGATCGAGGGGAATTACAGTTACTACAACCTGTTTCAGCACGGATATCCGGGCTGGTTTGCCTATGCCCCGACCACAACGCCGCTATCTACTGCCGGATCCAGGTCCATCCTGTTACCGGAAAACGCACCAGATCCCGCGGTGCTTGGCTATGGTCAGTCCTTTTCCGGCGTGGACCTGAAGTCTCAGATTGGGGAAGTCCGGTTGAAGCACGAGTTCAGCCCAAATTGGCGCCTTGTCGCCGGAGCGCTCAATCAGGTTTCCGATCGCAACATCAATACGGCGGTCAATCAATTCATCGACAATAGCGGGAACTACAGGACCTTCCTTGCCAATGCGTTCTCGGCGCTGGCGCCTCGCTTTCATGTCGTGAGCGATTCGGCTTACCTGACTGGCAAATTCAATACCGGACGATTCCGGCACGATCTCGTCATTGGCACCACGGGCTACAGATTTTCGACATATTCCCCAGTCACCGGCCCCGCCAGGACGGCGTTGTGTACGTCGAACACTCCCCAGGGCGTTTGTCAGGCGAACATTTCCGCTCCGCTGGTTTATGTGCCACCCCCCGAAGGAATTTTTTCGTATGAGAAGACCAGTCCATCCACCGGGATCTATGTGTCGAGCATCATCCGACAGCAGGGATTCAACATCAGCGACACCCTATCGTTGTCGGAACAGTGGCTGGTGAAATTTTCCGCGAGTCAGGACTGGACGTGGACCGATAGCTTCACGAACAACGCGTCCACAGGTTTTGTCCCGGTCCAGGTCCCCGGCTATAACAATCAGGCCCCGAGCGGATCCGGAAGTATTCTTTTCAAACCGCGTCCGAACATGACCATCTATGGCACGGTCGCATCGAGCATACAGGCGCCCGACGTCGCACCCGCGAACAGCGGTAGCACCATCATCATCAATGCAAGTCAGGCGTTGCCGCCGTATCGAAGCAAGCAGGTTGAGATCGGCTACAAGCTGGCGGTGCGACGGATCAATTTCTCCACGGCGATTTTTGGAATCGAAAGACCTTTCGCAACATTTGTGACTGGCATTGAAAATGCGATTTGCGGCCCGCAGTCCGGCACATCCAATTGTCAGGAATTCAAAATCACGGGACAGCAGCTGAACTATGGAGCGGAAGGAATGGTCTCCGGCCGCATATTCGAAAGTCTGATGATCACCGGCGGTCTTTCGCTGCTGAATCCGAGGCTGACCGATACCGGCGTTGCCGCGACGAACGACAAGCAATTTGTCGGCATTCCGAAATACAAATCGAATATTTTTGTCGAGTACCGGGTACCCCGGTTGAGTGGCGTCTATTTGAATTCCGATTGGCAACTCGTGGGACGACGGGCCATGGACGACATTAACAGCGCCTATGTGCCGCAATACAATCTCTTTGATATCGGGATCCGCTATACCACGCGAATTGGCGGAGTATCGACGACATGGCGTGTCACCGCAAATAATCTAACCGACGTTCAGTACTGGTCGACCCTGGGTCCGGGCAGTATCACCGGTCAGAGTACAGGCAGCTATCTGGGTCACCTGGGTGAACCGCTCCTGATCACCGCCTCGACTCGAATTAATTTCTAAGGAGAGTACGTGTGTCCACAACTGCGTTGTTACGTCGAAAGTCATTCGCGATTGGGGCGGTTCTTTTCTCCATGCTCACGGCGTCTGCCAGTGCTCAAATGAAAGACTGCGTCCCGCAAACCAGCCAGCAATTGATCATCTATCGCGCGGGCAGCCTTACTCGCGCTTTTGAACCGCTGAAACAGACGTTCACCTGTCAGACCGGTATCCAGGTAACAGACGCTGCCATGGGCAGCGTGGATGCCGCCAGGCAAATTACCGCAGGAGGTCAGAAGGCCGATATTTATGCGCCCGCGGATTATCTGGATATCGATCTGATGATGAAGCCCGCGGGGTACGCAGAATTTAATATCAAGTTCGCGCACGGCAGAATGGTCCTGGCATACGCCGCAAGTGGTTTGGCCGCGAAGGGGCTGCCCATTCCAAAAGCGACCGGAAATTGGTACGAAATCCTCATGACGCCGGGAGTCACCATCGGCGGCGGACACCCTTTCCTGGATCCTGGCGCATACAGAGGTCCGATGATTTTCCAATTGGCAGAGGCGTTCTATAAGATTCCAAACCTTTATAACAATTTGCTGAAACATGAAGTGATCACGGGCTCGAATCCAACAGATTTTCAGTTCACCTACGAACACAATGCGCGCGCGACGGCGAAGACAAATCCGGATTACCGGTATGTCGATCTGCCCGATGAGATCAATATGTCGGATCCAGCAAAGGACGCTTTCTATCGGCAAAATGCGGTAGTCGCCATTCCGGGATTGGGGACTCCGCAGAGTGCTCGCACGGTGATGATTCCAGGAACTCACGTCGCCTGGGGCATCACGATATTGAAAGACGCCCCGAATAAGGAGAATGCGATCAGGTTTCTTCAATTGTTGCTTGGCCCAACCGGAACAGAGATGCTCCGGGCGAACGGACCCGATCCCATATCGCCGGCTCTCGTGAGCGCATTGGATTTTGGAAAGGTGCCTCAGGCCTTGCGGCCCTTTGTCAGAAAGACCGGCAAATAGGTGTGGCAAGGTGAATTTGAGGAAAGTGCGGCTCCCCTCCTGGAACAGGAGGGGTGGCCCGAAGGGCCGGGGTGGTAGACAGATCGAATAACCTTCCGCGTGTCCTTCATTAGGACTTTACTACCACCCCGGTGCTTCGCACCACCCCTCCTGTTCCAGGAGGGGAGCTGCACTTCCCAACCTTCATCTCAATTCATAGTACCGATCGGCATGCAGACAAATTCGGTCGCCTCGGTTGGATTGTTCGCTACCCGCCGGCAATTCAACATTCACGCGAACCTCGCCAATGCGGCCGACCAGTTCCCTGGACGCGACGAGGTCGACAACCTCCTCGATCTCCATTGAAAACTCCAGAGCACCCGGCCCCGGTCTTAGAGCGTCCGGCGGAATCGCCAGTCGTCGTCCGTCGCGCATTACCACAAAGTAGCCCAGCGCCTCCGCAACCTCCGGCACGCGAGGGTTGGTCGCCACGTCGCGCTTCTCACCAAAAGCACGCACTTTCCCGTCGACCAGAACGACCAGATCCTGCGCAAGACGCAGTGCCTCATTGGGATTGTGCGTCACGAGTATCCGCGTTGCGTTGAATGCGGCCAGGAGCTGCGGCAGCTCGTGCAGCAGTCGGGAGTACGTCGGTCGATCCAGCCCTTCGAGCGGCTCATCGAGCAGCACGAGCGGCGCCTGCAAACACATTGCACGCGCAAGGCTCACGCGGCGCCCTTCACCTCCCGACAGACGATCCGCTCGCCGATCCATCAGGTGGGCGATGCCAAATATCTTTGAAGCTTCCTCCACCCGGCGCTGTCGCTCCGCAGGGTCGATTCCTCGCAACTGCAAACCCAACTCGAGATTGTCGCGGACCGACCGTCGGAGAAAGACCTGTTCCTGGAAGACATATGCGGCGCGTGAAACGTGGACGGCCAAACCGCCGATTAGAACACGGCCCGCGCTGGGCCGGTCAAGACCAGAAATGACGCGAAGTAGTGTTGTCTTTCCCGATCCGTTTGGTCCAAGAATGGCGATCGTTCGATGACTCGGCAGTGATAAAGAAGGTACGTCCAGCAGCACGCGACCGTCGCGTTCAACCTTCACGCCCTCGAGATAGACCTCCATCAGCGGCGCTGCTGAATTATCGTGAGCGCAAGGCTCACAACAAAAGTCAGACCAAGCAAGATGAGACCCAGAACCAGGGCGCGCTCAATTTCCCCGCGGCTCGTCTCGGTCACGATGGCGGTTGTCAACACACGAGTGCTCCGCTCGAGATTGCCACCGACTACCATGGAAGCGCCGACTTCCGAAACGATGGCGCCGAAGGCCGCCATGATCGTGGCTGCCAAACCGAGCTTCGCTTCCCTCGCCAGGATCAGCATCGTGCGCACCCGTCCTGCGCCAAGAACGGATAACAGATCTCCAAGTCGCGGCGGGAGCGCCTGCAGGGACGCTGTGGTAAACCCCACAACGATCGGGGTGGCAATCAGGAACTGCGCCAGGACCATCGCGGCGCGCGTATATATAAGGTCCAGGTTTCCAAACGGCCCGCTACGTACGAGCATCACCCAGACGACGAGGCCGACGACTACCGGCGGCATTCCCATACCGGCATTGATGAATCCGAGAAGCAGCGTCCGCCCGCGGAAACTCCTGCGAGAGATGGCGTATCCAATTGGAAAGCCGACGAGCACTGCCATGGCCGTCGCGGTTCCGGACACGAAAAGCGTGCGCAGAACGATGGCCAGCTCAATCACGCGCATCGGGAAAGAACAGCGACTCGCCATAGACATCCCGGCCGAAAGATGCGATCAACTGTTGAATAGGAGCCGACACCAGGAAGTCGATGAACGCGCGCGCTTCGACGGCCTTGACGGATGGGTGCTTCTTCGCGCTCACCGCATAGATGTGGTACACGTTGCGAAGGCTGGGATCTCCCTGAAAAAGAATCGCGAGACCAAGCCTGCGGCGCAGAGCGAGATAAGTGCCACGGTCCGTGATCGTATATGCCCGCTTCTGATCCGCGATGTTAAGCGTCGCACCCATCCCCTGACCTGTCTCTTCGCGCCGGGCAAGGGATTTCGGATCGATCTTTGCGGCGGCCCAGAGGGCGAGTTCCTGTGTGTGCGTGCCGGAATCGTCTCCACGAGAGATAAAGATGGAGCGTGCCGCGATCGCCCGCATCACTTCAGTAACTGACGTCAACTTTCGAATACCCGCAGGATCATCCGCCGGTCCCACGATCAGGAAGTCGTTGTGCATCACCAGGCGGCCATCGACGAGGTCTCCGGAATCAACAACGCGTTGTTCCGCCGTTGGAGAATGCACCAGCACCACATCGACATCGCCGCGTTCCGCCATCCGCAGCGCCGCTCCGCTGCCGACCGCGATCACTTTTACTTCAATCCGCCGTTCCTTCTCGAATCGCGGCACGAGCACGTCCAGCAAACCGCTGTCCTGCGTGCTGGTGGTCGTACCCAGGATGATGGACGGCTTCGATTGCGCACTCGCATTCAGCGACGCCAGTAAGCAAACGCCAAAGACAACCGGGAAGAAATGATTGAAGGGTTTTCGATACACGTCCGTTTCGAAATGGACTATACCACTTTCCAAAGTCGTCATCTCGACCGGCCAGATGTGAATTCCTGTGCATATTTGGTCGTTGCAGTTCTGGTCTGGCGGATTAGCAATGAGCAATCGCCGATCGCCGATCTGGAACATCCTTTTGCACTATCCTTATCGATAGCGTTTGTTGCAGAGACTATTGATAACGATAGTGCAAAAGGATGTTCCAGATCGGCGATCGGCGATTGCTCATTGCTGATGTTCGGAAGGTGCCGTGCATATAGATGGTCCATGAGTTCAACATCATCAAAACCGCAGGCTCTCCAGCAACGGCTTATTTCTCATGCATCGGCGATCCTGAACATTTCTTCTAAATTGCCCAAAACGTTTCAAGCGAATCACGTTTCAAAACAGCTCATGCGTGCCGGCACGGCGGCCGCTGCAAATTACGGGGAGGCACGGGCAGCGGAAAGTCGTGCGGATTTTATCCACAAGTTACGCATTGTGCTCAAGGAACTGAATGAAACTGCGGTTTGGCTCCAGCTCATCCAGGAAAACTCCATGCTGCCCGCGGAAACAACCTCCAAAATCATCGCGGAAAACGAGGAACTGTGCAGAATCATCGCGGCATCCATAAAATCCGCAGGAGGATTCGAGCGAGGTTAGGGTCGCTGGAGTGAGTCCAACTTCGGTAAAGTCGCTGAATTCCGGCAAAACAGTCCGATAAAGTCACGACATCGCATGGGCCACGCTGGTCACGGTCAGTTGTTATGTCGCTGGCAGTCCGGTATTCTGACCATTCACAACAGGCTGTTCGGCGATCATAATGAACCACATCAATAGAGGGACAGATGACGACGTGCGGATGCGCGGCTTTGCAAAGCGACACACCGTGAGCGAAGCTATCGCATGGCTCGATGGCCAGTTGCATCCCCTGCCCGCCGAGAACGTGCCGCTGCGAAGCTCCGCAAGCCGCGTCCTCGCAGCTTCCATCATTAGCGATTTCGATGTGCCCGGATTCGATCGCGCAACGATGGATGGATACGCCGTGATCGCCGATAGCACCGAAGGCGCGACCGCCTACACTCGACTGCCCCTCACCGTCGTCGGCGACTCGATGCCCGGATATCCATTCGAAGGCACCGTCTCTCCGGGAGAAGCGGTTCGCATTATGACTGGCGCGCCGATACCGCACGGGGCTGATGCCGTGCTTCCCGCAGAATGGATAGAAGTCGAGAAAGACCGCGCTCCAAATATCATCAGTGCGCTTGCGTCCGTCTCCCCCGGAAAAAACGTCGGCCGGCGTGGTGAAGACATCGTCCGAGGCAGCTCGGTATTCGAGGCCGGTCGCGTGTTGCGTCCTCAGGATCTGGGCGTTCTCAGTTCGATCGGCTACAGCGCGGTGAATGTGACCCGGAAACCACGTGTACGTCTGGCTGTCACCGGAAATGAACTGCTTCCCTCCGGGTCTTCCCCTCGTGGGTTTTGCATCGCGGATGCCAACGGTCCAATGCTTGCTGCTCTCATCGAGCGAGACGGGGGCATTGTTGATTTCCCGGGTCTGGTTCGCGACGATCCCGCAACCATACTCGAAGCGCTTCAATCGAACGTCGACATCGTCATCGTTTCGGGTGGCTCCAGTGTGGGAATCGAGGATATGGCGCCGGTGCTTCTTGCACAACACGGCGAGTTGGCGGTGCACGGGATCGCGATGCGCCCCAGCAGTCCAACGGGCTTTGGCCGATTGGGCGACCGAATCGTGTTCCTGCTTCCAGGCAATCCCGTCTCCAGCTTGTGCGCTTACGATTTTTTCGCCGGCCGCGCAATCCGGGCACTTGGCGGGCGAAGCAAGGAATGGCCGTACCGCAAAGTGCGTGGCCAGTTGAGCCGCAAGATCAGTTCACCGATTGGCCGTCTCGACTATGCCAGAGTGAAGATGGCAGACGGAATCGTCGAACCGCTCGCTGTCGCAGGAGCATCGCTGCTGTCGTCGACGACGCGCGCTGACGGGTTTGTGATCATTGGCGACGATAGCGAGGGATTCGCCGCGGGCGCAGACGTGGACGTGTGGCTTTATGGCTGAGCAGGAACAATTCCTTCAGGTCCTGGATCGTGACGAAGCGGAACTGCGCTTTCGCGCGGCGCTGGATCTCAAGCCGCGCGGAATTGAGCAAATTCCTCTGGATGCCGCACTCGGCCGAGTTTTGGCGGCCCACGTTGTTTCCCCCGTCGACGTGCCGTCGTTCGATCGTTCGAACGTCGATGGTTTCGCCGTCGTTGCGGAAGACACGTTCGCCGCGTCCGAGGAAGTGCCGCGCGTCGTTGCCCTCGCAGACGAACACATTCATACCGGAATCGTTCCTGCCAGCGTCATTCAATCCGGCAAGGCAGTAGGAATTGCGACGGGCGGCATGGTGCCGCGCGGCGCGGATGCTGTTGTGATGATGGAATACGCGGAGGCACGCGGTGCGGAACTCCGAATCGCCCGGGCCGTCACACCAGGCAGCGGCATATCGTTTGCAGGAACCGACATCACGGCGGGCGAAACCGTCCTTCGTCGAGGCCGTCTCCTCACCAGTCGCGACACGGGAGTCCTGGCGGCAATCGGCATTTCACATGTGAATGTCTGGACACGACCGATCGTCGCGATCCTTTCCACTGGCGATGAGATCATTGCGCCGGGTGAGCCCATGGGACCCGCCAAGGTTTACGATTCGAACGGTCAGGTCCTCAGCGACGCGGTGCGGGAACTCGGTGGCGAGCCCCGACGATTGGGAATCATTCATGACGACGCCGCAGCACTGCGCGCTGGCCTTCGTCAGGCTCTCGAGTTCGCGGACATCGTTCTTCTTTCAGGTGGAACGAGCAAGGGCGAAGGAGACGTGTCGTATCGTGTTGTTGCCGAGCTCAATGATCCGGGTATTGTCGCGCACGGCGTTGCTCTGAAGCCCGGCAAACCCATCTGCCTCGCAGCAACAGGAGGCCGTGCCGTAGTGGTGCTCCCAGGCTTTCCTACCTCGGCGATCTTCACCTTCCACGAGTTCGTCGCACCTGTAATTCGATTGCTTGCAGGGCGCGGCTCGGAGGAGCGGACGATCGTGCAAGCCAAACTCGCGGTGAAGTTGAATAGTGAGATCGGTCGTACCGAATACGTTCTCGTGGGACTCGTCGAGACAGCCGATAAAAATGGCGGAACGGGAACCACGCTTGCGGCGTATCCGATGGGGCAAGGATCCGGCAGCGTCACGACATTCAGTCGTGCCGATGGCTTCGCCACTATCGGCCGGCATGAGGAGATCGTACAAGCCGGGACGATTCTCAACGTTCAGCTTCTGGGTCGCGAACTTCAGTTGGCCGATCTGGTCGTGATCGGCAGCCACTGCATCGCCCTGGATTACCTTTTGGGTGAACTGCAGCGGAAGGGCATTCGCTCGAAGTTTCTCGCCGTGGGCAGCACGGCCGGACTGGACGCCGCAAGACGAGGAGAGTGCGATGTCGCGGGTGTGCACCTTCTGGATCCGCAGACCAACGAATACAATCGGCCATTCCTGGTACCCGAGCTCGAACTTGTGTCTGGTTATGGTCGCCTCCAGGGCATCGTCTTCCGTCCCGGCGACGAACGATTCGAAAACCGGAGTGCACCCGAAGCCATCGCGGCAATTGTGCATGATCCCGACTGCATGATGGTGAATCGCAACAAGGGTAGCGGAACGCGAGCGCTGATCGACCGTCTGCTTGGAGGCGCAAAACCTCCTGGCTATGCCGTCCAGCCGCGGAATCATAATGCAGTGGCTGCCGCGGTGGTGCAAGGACGTGCGGACTGGGGAATGACATTGGACACGATTGCACGCAGCGCCGGTCTCGGGTTTCTGCCGGTTCAGGCGGAGCAGTACGACTTCATCGTGCCGCGCGCTCGCGCGAATCGCCCGGGCGTGGTTGCGCTCAAGATGCTGCTGACACAGGCATCCACACGAGAAGCGCTTGTCCGCCTGGGAATGAAACCGTGAATGCAGGCGGCATCGTCTTGTGTGGCGGCAGGTCCACCCGGATGGGTGTTCCCAAAGCCACTCTGCCTTTCGGTAACGAAACAATGCTGCAGCGGGTGGTCCGCCTGCTCGGATCCGTTGTTTCGCCGATCATCGTCGTCGCCGCGCGCGAACAGGCATTACCCGAATTGCCGGATCACGTCGCGATTGCTCGCGATGAACGTGAGCAACAGGGTCCACTCGAAGGATTGCGCGCGGGGCTGAGCGCTCTGCCGGATTCCGTCGACGTCGCTTACGTCACCAGCTGCGACGTGCCGCTGCTCGAGCCTCGCTTTGTGGAGCGCATGATCGCGCTGCTGGGCAATCACGACATCGCGGTAATGGAAATCGATGGGTTTCCCCACCCGCTATCGGCGGTCTATCGGCGCAGGACGTTGCCGCACATCGAATCGTTGCTTGAAGCCCACAGATTGCGGCCTGTGTTTTTATTCGACGCGGTGCCGACTCGTCGCGTGCGACCGGAGGAGATGGTGTCGGTGGATCCGCAGCTTCGAACTCTTCGAAACCTGAATACGAAGGAAGACTATCTGGCCGCGCTCGCAGAGGCGGGGCTGTCCTCGCCATAAGCGAGATACAGAAATAGAGAAATGCGGCTCCCCTCCTGGAACAGGAGGGGTGGCCCGAAGGGCCGGGGTGGTAGATCAATTGCTAACGTCCCACCCGATGAAACGCCATATCTACAATTCCAAATCCCTTGAACCCAACCGCAAAGAACTCCGCAACGCGCTCACACCTGCAGAAGCCTTTTTATGGGATCGACTGAAAAAGAAACAGCTCTCCGGAAAGAAATTCCGTCGGCAATATAGCGTAGGTCCGTACACACTCGACTTTTTCTGTCCGGAAGCGCGCCTGGCGGTGGAGCTGGATGGGGAGCCTCACTTCAACGTCATTCGGCAGGAGCTGGATGCGAAAAGGGATCGGTACCTCGAAGAGCTGGGTATCGTAGTCTTGCGGTTTGAAAACCGGGACGTATTTGAAAACCTGGAGTTCGTCCTTGAAGCGATACGGGAGAATTTTGAGAGGACTTGATCTACCACCCCGGCCCTTCGGGCCACCCCTCCTGTTCCAGGAGGGGAGCCGTGCTCATTGTGCTGAATCGCAATTCCCCACACACTCTTGCAAGCGTTACCACCCCCGCTGGCGGTGGTATTCCGTCACGAGATCATCGAGACTCTGGCGACTCAGAACAGCTTCCGAATCGCTCGATAACGGCGTGTTGAGAAATCGCTCGGGCAGAGTATCTTCCGTCGGCGTCCAGCCTGCAAGAACGTTGAACTGCCGCTTGGCGGCGACGATGCGCCTGGCTGTGTCGCGCAGCTCATCGGCCGTGACATCCCATCCGGTAACGTAGTGGAGCATCTCCGCCGTTTCCGCATGAAAATCCGCGAATACCCCGCGCAGGAATTTGCAGATGATCAACGAGTCCATCAGCGCGGCCTTGTCCTCGGTCTCGATGGCATATCGGACCGCATCCAGGGTTACATGTCGGCGATCGACCTTATCCGAGAAGTCGACTTCGTATGCGCCACTGCGATTGTGATCTGCACCCCGGGCTCCCACCGCGAACCCCAGCGCCATTGTCTGGAGCGCCCTGGGCTCGTAACCGGGAATCTCCAGTCCCTTTACCTGCGGAGCAATCGCAATGCTGTTGTGTCCGATCACGAGCGCTGCGCGGCGGCTGCCCTCTGCCAATAAATTTCCAAGACCCTCGCGTGCGCCAATCAATTCGATTGCGCGAAGCAACGCATCGCTGCTCCCGAAGGTCAGCCATGGCTCATCGAGCCATCCGCGCTCGACGCACTCCATCGCGAAAGCAATCGTGCCGCCGGTACTGATGGTATCGATGCCAAGCTCATCGCATCGCTGAGACGCGCGGAGCACAGCGTCGGCGTCGCCGACTCCGCACAATGAGCCGAGGGCAAACAGGCTTTCATACTCCACGCGCACGCTGCTGTCGCCATTCGAATAAATGTGCTCGCAGCCAATCGTGCATGCCATGCAGCTCTTGCGGGTCTTCGACCGTACGGCTCCCAACTGCTCCGGAGAGAGGTTCACGGCTTCATCGAATGTGCCACTCTGAAAATTGCGAGTCGGCAATGCACCAAAGCGATTGAACGTGAGCAAATTCGTGGCAGTGCCAAGCTCGCGGTATTTCGCAGTCGCAGGACCGAAGGACTTTTTCGAAAGAGACTTGCTCAGCGCCGTCAACTCCGCGGGGTGTGCCCACTCGGTGCGCCGCGTCCCGGAGATGGCGATCGCCTTGATGTTTTTTGCACCCAGCACAGCGCCGCTGCCGCCACGTCCGGCATGTCGACCATCATGCGAGATGGTGGAATAGCGGACATTGTTTTCAGCTGCCGGACCAATCGACGCAACTCGATAATGAGCGCCCAGGCTAGCTTTGATCTTCGATTCCGTTTCACCGCAGATTGCGCCGCGGTACTCCGCCGCGGATTCGAGCCGGACCCCACTTTCGTCGATGACGAGGATGGAGAACTCGGGAGCGCGCCCAACGATCATCATGGCATCACAGCCGCAGCCTTTTCCGGCAATCGCAAAGCCGCTGCTTGCAAGGGAGTCGTTGATGCGCTCCGACAGTGGACTCTTGCTGACAACGGCAAACTTCGCCGATGTCGTGAGCGGACTTCCTACCAATGGACTGAAGGCGAAAACCAGGGGCGCCGCGGGAGAAAGCGGATCCATCTGAGCGGCGCCTTCGTCGAGCAAAAGTTTTACTCCCAGACCGCTGCCGCCAATGTACTGACGCAAAACCGCATCCGATAACGGCAGATGTTCGGCAGCACCGGAAGTGAGGTCGATTCGAAGGTATGAGCCGTGGTAACCGAACGGCATAGGTTTCTTTTACCCGCCCGCGTCCGCGGAAAGGATCAGGACATGGTCGTTTTCGCCAAGCACCGTCCGGGGGTCGCTCACGAAGTGTTCGCCGTTCAGGCTTGCTATGAACGATGGATGGAGTCTGTCCCGGGTGATGAATTCGCCGAGGGAAGGAAACTGTGCTGCCAACGTTGTAAGCAATTGTCCCAGCGTGTCTGCCTGGACTTCCACCTGGGAAGTGCCCGCAAGCCGGCGCGGAACTGCTAGAAATTCAACATGCATCGTGCGTTTCAACCGCCGGAATCGGCGAGGAGTCCTTTGCAAAAGATGATAACATGACGGACTTGCATGAGTGATCTGGTCCCACCATCTACCCCTAAGCCGCCTTCGAAAAAACGAAAAGGCGGCGGCGTACGTTCAACCCCGAAAGGTCGACGCGTCGATCCCAAAGCATTGGAAGATGTCCTGGCTCTGCTGGGCGATGCTCCCCGACGGAGGGACCTGCTCATCGAGCACCTTCACAAGATTCAAGATCGGTATGGATGCCTCTCTGCTCGGCACCTTGTCGCGTTGGCTTCCGAAATGAAGTTGGCCATGGCGGAGGTCTACGAAGTAGCGACGTTCTACCACCACTTCGATGTGGTCAAGGAGGGTGAGGCCTCGCCGCCGGCCATTACGGTGCGCGTCTGCGATTCCATCGTTTGCGAGCTCGCCGGATCCAGGAAGCTTCTTTCAACTCTGCCGAACCTTCTGGGCGCAGACGTGCGCGTGCTCCACGCCGCTTGCGTCGGCCGCTGTGAGACGGCGCCGAATGCGATCGTCGGCCAGAATCCCATTACGAATGCAACCGACGAGCGAGTGAAAGAGGCCGTGCAGAAGGGTCAGTTGGTTCACCCGAAAGTCGATAGTCCGGTCACCCCTGGCCATCTCGATTATGCGGCATACCGCACATCCGGGGGATACACGCTGGCAATCGACTGCATCACGGGAAAGAAGAAGCCTGCTGATGTCATTGCCATCATGGAAGATTCCGGCCTGAGGGGACTTGGCGGAGCCGGCTTTCCTGCCGGCAGGAAGTGGAAACTCGTGGCGGCAGAGCCGGCGCCGCGGCTGCTGGCCATCAACATTGACGAAGGCGAGCCGGGAACATTCAAGGATCGCTACTATCTGGAACGTGATCCGCACCGATTTCTCGAAGGCGCACTGATTGCCGCATGGGCTGTGGGCATAGATGCGATCTATATCTATCTCCGCGATGAGTATCACGGTTGCCGTGCCATCCTGCAGCGCGAGATCGCCGCACTTCAGGCGAATCCACCGTGCACGATACCCGCAATTCATCTCCGCCGCGGCGCCGGTGCTTATATCTGCGGTGAAGAGTCCGCAATGATCGAATCCATTGAAGGCAAACGCGGCGAACCACGGCTGCGGCCGCCGTACCTGGCGCAGGTTGGCTTATTTGGCCGTCCCACACTCGAGCACAATATGGAGACGCTGCACTGGGTGCGGAGCATCGTCGAAAATGGCGCCGCGTGGTTCGCGGGGAAAGGCCGGAACGGCCGCAAGGGGATGCGGTCCTTCTCTGTCAGCGGTCGCGTGAAGAAACCCGGGGTTCATCTTGCTCCGGCCGGCATCACAGTGCGCGAATTGATTGACGAGTTTTGCGGCGGCATGCTCGATGGACACGAGTTCTACGGATACCTCCCGGGCGGAGCGTCGGGTGGAATTTTGCCCGCTTCGAAATCGGACATCCCGCTCGACTTTGATACCCTGAACGCGTACGGCTGTTTCATCGGATCCGCTGCGATCGTGATTCTGTCAAATCGCGACACCGCGGCTGCAGCCGCGCGCAACCTGATGAAGTTTTTCTCCGAGGAATCCTGCGGTCAATGCACGCCATGCCGCGTGGGTACGGTGAAAGCGCTCCAGTTGATGCAGGAGAAGAAGTGGGATGGTCCCCTGCTGAAGGAGCTTTCGCAGGCAATGATGGACGCGTCGATTTGCGGTCTGGGTCAGGCCGCGCCGAATCCGGCGCTTACGGTGTTGAAATACTTTCCGGAAGAAGTGAACTAGTGCAGCAGAAGAATGCCGTCCTTACAACTTCGGCCGTGTCTTTCTCCTTGAATGGAGAAACGGTAGTTTGCGATTCAGATCAAACCATCCTCCAGGTCGCCGATCAGCGCGGCATCGAGATTCCCCGACTTTGCTACATGGAAGGCATGCGGCCTGACGGCAACTGCCGCACCTGCATGGTAGAGATCAAAGGTGAACGCGTCCTGGCTCCATCCTGCTGCCGGTTTCCCGCAGAAGGAATGGTCGTCACCACGAACAGCGAGCGTGCGTTGACCAGCCAGAAGATGTCGATCGAGTTGTTGTTGTCGGACGTTCCTGAAACCGCTTACACACTCAACTCCGAACTTGATCTGTGGGCCAAAAAGCTGGCCATCGGCAAGCCGCGTTTCGCAGCGCGTCGTCAGCCCGTCGAAGATTTGTCGCATCCGGCGATGGCGGTTCACCTCGATGCCTGCATTCAATGCAATCGGTGCATGCGCGCCTGTCGCGAAGAGCAGGTGAATGACGTCATTGGATACGCGTTCCGTGGCGGACAATCGAAGATTGTGTTCGACCTGGACGATCAAATGGGAGACTCCACGTGCGTCGCGTGTGGTGAATGTGTGCAGGCATGCCCGACCGGCGCATTGATGCCTGCCCAGAATGCGATGGTCGTTCCCGATAAGCAGGTGAATTCCGTCTGCCCCTATTGCGGCGTAGGCTGCCAGCTCACCTACAACATCAAGAACAACAAGATTCTGTATGTGGAAGGCCGAGACGGTCCCGCGAATTCGAGTCGCCTGTGCGTGAAGGGTCGATACGGTTTCGACTACGTTCAACACCCGCATCGCCTCACCAAACCGTTGATCCGCAAGGCTGGCGTGCCGAAGGATAAATCCTTTGTGGTCGATCCCAATAATTGGCAGGAAGTTTTCCGCGAAGCCACCTGGGAAGAAGCATTGGATGTGGCGGCGAATGGCTTTCGTGAAATCCGCGATAAGTACGGCAAGCGTTCACTGGCCGGATTCGGCTCTGCCAAGTGCACCAACGAAGAAGCCTATCTCTTTCAGAAACTGGTTCGCACGGGTTTCGGTTCGAACAACGTCGATCACTGCACCCGATTGTGTCATGCGTCGAGCGTTGCAGCATTGATGGAAGGTATCAATTCCGGTGCGGTTTCGAATCAATTGCGCGACGTGGAGAACGCGGAAGTGATCTTCCTGATCGGAGCCAATCCCACCGTGAATCATCCGGTCGGTGCGACATGGATCAAGAACGCCGCGAAGGCTGGAGTGAAATTGATCGTGGCGGACCCTCGCCGCAGCGATCTGGCCCGGCATGCAACGTATTACCTGCAGTTCAAACCCGATACGGATGTGGCGCTTCTGAATGCGATGCTTCACGTTATCGTCGAGGAAGGTCTGGCGAACGAGGAATTCATTCGGGACCGCACGTCGGGTTATGACGCGCTCGTGGAAAACGTCAGGAAGTTCTCGCCGGAAGCGATGGCGCCCATCTGCGGTATCGACGCTAAAACGATTCGCGAGGTCACGCGGTTATACGCCAAATCCAAGGCGTCGATGATTCTCTGGGGCATGGGCATCTCGCAGCATATCCATGGCACGGACAATGCGCGATGCCTCATCGCACTCGCGTTATCGACCGGCCAGATTGGGAAACCCGGATCGGGATTACACCCACTGCGCGGACAGAACAATGTACAGGGCGCTTCGGACTCCGGACTGATCCCGATGTTTTATCCGGACTATCAGCGCGTCGGTGTCCCGAAAGCACGGCAGCGTTTCGAGAAATTGTGGGGCATGGCGCTCGACCCGGATCCCGGCCTCACCGTTGTCGAAACCATAAACGCGGCAAAGAAGCGTGACATTCGCGGGATGTTTGTGATGGGTGAAAACCCTGCAATGTCTGACCCCGATGTCGATCACGCTCGGGAAGCGCTCGCCACCCTCGATCATCTCGTCGTGCAGGATATCTTCCTAACGGAAACAGCCTACCTTGCCGACGTGGTGCTGGCCGCCACGGCGTGGCCGGAAAAAGTCGGCACTGTGACGAACACCGATCGAATGGTGCAATTGGGACGCAAGGCGATTGAGCCGCCCGGCGAAGCCAGGGAAGACTTCTGGATTCTCAACGAACTGGCTCGCCGAGTGGGCGTCGACTGGTACTACGCACACCCTCGAGATGTCTTCAACGAAATGCGGCTTTGCATGGATTCGATTGCTGGCATCACTTGGGATCGTCTGGAGAATGAGTCATCCGTCACCTATCCCTGTGCCAAGGAAGGAGACCCCGGAGATCCGGTGGTCTTTATTGAAGAGTTCCCTACGGAATCGGGGAAGGCAAAATTCGTTGCCGCCGATCTTATCTATGCGGCGGAGCGACCGGACGCGGAATATCCGATTGTTTTGATCACCGGGCGACAGCTTGAGCATTGGCACACCGGATCGATGACGCGCCGCGCCTCGGCACTCGACTCGATTGAACCGGAACCGGTGGCGTCCGTGCATCCACTCGATCTCGCAGCACTGGATGTCGAACCCGGCGGGACGTTGACCATCGAATCCCGTCGGGGTTCGATTTCACTCTACGCTCGAGCCGATGATGGAACTCCCCGCGGCGTCGTCTTTGTCCCCTTCTGCTTCTACGAGGCCGCGGCGAATATGCTGACGAATCCAGTGCTGGATCCATTCGGAAAGATTCCGGAGTTCAAGTATTGTGCCGTGAAGCTGAAAAAGGGCGGACCGTCCCCGGAACATATGAGTTTTGGAGGCGGGGTCCTGCTGCCGGAACGGAAACCGGTACCGGATCGATAGCGGCAGGAAGGGACAGCTGAACCGGAAAGAGGGCGAAGAGACCGCGGCGCATCTCCGGAGCTTCTGGGATCCTCGAATGCGCCGCGAATTGTTTTCCTAATTAGATTTCGAAAACGGTAAGTGTCTTCTCGATCGCCTCGTCCTTGAGGCGCGGCGTTCCCCTCGGGGAACACGTTCGACCCTACCAGATACCCTGCATCGTCGTGATGAAGTGAGTGATCAGCCAAACAACCCCAAGAATCATCCCCGCAACTAGCGCTCGCATTTCACCTAACCTCCAGACAGAGTATGCCCAACATAAAGCACGTAGTAGCCCATTGGTGCCATATTTTAAGCTATTGATTCTAAATGGGTAAATGCTGTACGGCAAACGACCTTGCTGCCAGATTCCACGAAGTTGATGGAACTTCCGATAAATACTTCAATCTGCGTGGAACAGTACCTTGAGGATTCCAGCCTGGCTGGCCCTCTTAAAAGCCTGGGATGCCTTTGAAAGCGGCAGATCGTCCGAAACCATTTCTGCCACGTTGATCGCGCCGGAACGAAGCAGCCGGATCGCCGGCTCAAATCGTCCGCAGCGCGATCCCACCAGCGTGATCTCGTTGACGACAATTGGCGCCGTATCCACCGCTACATTTCCATGAATCGTGGATTTCAGGAATACCGTGCCTCGCGGGCGAGCCATTCGCACGGCGGCCTTCAGACCGTCACTGGCACCGGTCGCATCGACGACATAACCAAACTCCGCAACCGGAAGAGACCTGCCGACAAGTTCCGTGACGACACCCTTCTTCGCTGCGATCCGCAGTTTGTCGCGGTGATGTCCGAACTGGTGCACGGCAAATCCGGCAGCATGCAGCACTTGTGAAATGAGAAGACCCAGTTTCCCGTCGCCAAGAACGGCAATGCTCTCGGTCTTCGGTATGACAGCCTGGTCCAGAATCTCGCAGGCCGCCGCAACAGGCTCGGCGAAAACGGCAATCCCGGTGGGAATGTCGTCGGGCACCACATGCAAATTGACGTCCGGAAGCGTCAGGTATTCACGAAATGCACCGGCGTGCCCGACAATTCCAAGAACCTTTCGTGTGGGACAGTGCCGGCCCAGGCCGCGTTTGCACCAATCGCATTTACCGCATGCGAGATTGATTTCTCCGACAACTCTTTTCCCGACGAGGCCTCGATTATCCGAAGCCACGACTTCGCCAACAAACTCATGGCCGGGCGTTCCCGAAAAATCGTAATAACCCCGCAGCAGTTCAAGATCGGTGTTGCAGATGCCGGCGCACAACAACCGAACCAATGAATAGCCGGCAGGCCGGCGCGGTTTAGGAACATGGACGATGGAAGTACGGCGCTTTTCAAGGTGGACTGCGATCATGCGAGTTAGCGTATCATTTCGAGTTTGCTGCGTGCATTGTCTGAGGTTTCGCGCCTTCGCGCTCACGCTTCGCGCGGGCTTGCATTCGCAGCCGCTCATGTCGAGTTTCCAATATCCGAAGGAGTCATTCAATGAAAGCGATTCGCGTTCATGAGTTCGGTGGCCCTGAAAACATGAGTATCGAAGATGTGGAGGATCCCAGGCCTGGGCCGCGGCAGCTCGTGATTGCTGTCAAGGCTGCGGGAATCAATCCAATCGATACGTACATTCGATCCGGGAGCTATGCCAAAAAGAAACCTTCTCTTCCCTACACACCGGGATTCGACGCCGCGGGCATCGTTGACGCAATTGGAACGGAGATCCGACGCTTCAAGCCTGGCGATCGTGTTTACATCAATGGAAATGTGACAGGCGCGTATGCCGAGAAGACGCTGTGTGAAGAGGAGTCTGTCTTTTTCCTTCCGGAACATCTGAGTTTTGCGCAGGGTTCCGGAGTGTGGGTGCCGTATGCGACAGCGCACCACGCCATCTTTCACATCGCGCGAGCCCAGGCAGGAGAGACACTGCTGGTGCGCGGCGCCAGCGGAGGCGTGGGATCCGCGTGTGTTCAAACGGCCCGGGCCCTGGGACTGCGCGTCATCGGAACGGCGGGTTCAGAAAGAGGACGACAGATGCTTCGCGAGCTGGGCGTCCATGCGGCTTTGGATCATCATGCCACCGATCTCACAACACAAGTACTCAACTCCACGGAAGGGCGCGGTCCGGACATCATTATTGAGATGCTGGCGAATGCGAACCTGACACGTGATCTTGGAATGATTGCTCATCGCGGTCGCATCGTCGTTATCGGCAACCGTGGGACCATCGAATTCAATCCTCGAGATGCAATGAACCGGGATGCCTCCATTCTCGGCATGTTATTGTTGAATGCGACCCCCCAGGAAGTTGCCCGCATCAGCGCGGGACTTGCGGCCGGTCTTGAGAACAAAACCCTGAATCCCATCGTCGGAAGTACTTTTCCCCTGGATCAGGCGCCGCGCGCCCACGAGCAGGTTCTGGCTCCCGGCGCTTTTGGAAAGATCGCTCTGCTTACCTGACCTTTTAAACTTTTACTCAAGGAGATTTTCAATGGATATGCATCAGGCGTTCCTGCAGGAACTGGACCAGGAAATGGTGAATACGCGAAAGACATTGGAGCGCGTACCGGAAAAGATGGATTGGACTCCTCATCCCAAATCCATGACGATGGGACGGCTGGCCCAGCATCTGGCAGAGATTCCAGACTGGGTCAGTAAGACCATCGATCTCGATGACCTGGATCTGGCGCCGGTTGGTGCGCCACCTCACACTCCTCAGCCTGCAAAGACGCCGAAGGACGCACTGGCGGCATTTGATAAGAACCTGGCGGCGGCGCGCGCTGCGCTCGCCTCAACCACCGATGCCCATTTGATGAAGCCGTGGAGCCTGAAAATGGCAGGCAAGACGGTCATGACACTCCCTCGATTTGCAGTCCTGCGCAACTTCGTGCTGAATCACAACGTGCACCATCGCGCGCAGATGGGCGTCTACCTGCGGTTGAATGATATTCCAGTGCCTTCGGTGTACGGTCCGTCCGCGGATGAAGGAAGGATGTAACAAGGGGCCGGGGAATTGGTGACGGACAACGTCCCCAATTCCCCGGACACAGACGAAAAGCGAATACGTTAGATGTAGCCTTTTTAAACTTATCCGGCGCGGAAAACGCGAACTTCCACTTTACGGTTCTGATCGCGCTCGGCCTTGGTCTTGCTTGAACCCACCGGACCGATTCCCAGGATCGACAGGCGAATCAATTGCACACCCTTGCTCACAAGATACCGCTGCACGGCCAGGGCGCGGGACTGACTGAGCGTGGTATTGAATTCGGCACCGCCTTCGGCAGAAGCAAAGCCCTGGATTTCCACCTGGTAGCCGGAAGCCAGACTGGCAATGGGACCGGCAACGCCATCGAGAGTTTTCTTGGCATCATCGGAGAGAACCGAAGAGTTCACCTTGAACAATACGGTTTGGATGGGGCCTGGGTTGTACCGATCCACATTGGCGAACTTCGCATCGACTGCGGCAATTCGCGTATTGGCAGCGGTCACTCCCTGATTTGCGGTGGCAGCGGCCGTATTCGCCTGAGTCGCAGTCGTCTGGGCAGTAGCAGCGGCGGTTTGCGCCTGGGTGGCAGTCGTCTGGGCTGCAGTCGCCGTCGTTTGCGCAGCAGTGGCAGCAGTTCTGGCACCGGTGATACCTTCTGTCGCCCGGCGATCAACGGCGTCGATTCGCTCGCCATTGTCCTTCACGGCAGCGCTGAGATCGGTAACCTTCTTGTCAATCGGTGCGACCTTTTCGTCCACGGTCTTGACCACGAAACTCTTCTTTGCACATCCGGTAAGGAATACGGAAAGGGCCAACACCGAAACTACCGCAACTTTAATCTGTCGTTTCAAACTGAGCATGTCTGTCTCCCTTGTTGTCTGTGAACTCAATAACGCCAACCATTCTAATGGTTACCCGTCAATACTTCCAAGCAAGTTTCGTTTCAACGGAAATTCTATCTGATTGCGAACGAGCTACCGCCAATCAAGCAAGTTGACGAACTGGTGGGAGCGAGAACGATTCAGAGGCGAACTACCGGCCGCGATTGACGGCCTTCTTGAGTTCCAAACCAGCAACGAATTTCGTCACTTTCTTGGCAGGGATCTTCAATGGTGCACCGGTCTGAGGATTACGACCAGTACGCGCCTTGCGGGAGCTGACCGAGAAGGTACCGAAGCCGACCAGTGTCACCTTGCCACTTTTCTTCAGAGTCAGAACGACTCCATCGATGGCGGAATTCAAGGCGTTACCGGCCTGAACCTTCGAAATTTTAGCGTCCTTCGCAATCTTGTCAATCAACTCGCTCTTGTTCATTTGCTCTCTCCTGGATATTTCAGCAGTAAAATTCGTACAACTTCGATTGGGTTTTATACCCCCCGATTGATATGGAGTCAAGCTTCTGTTTTGTAGCTGCTTGCTCGGAAACGCACGGCTGGCGTGGGATTGACGCAACCCCCCAACATGAAGTTTCTTGACAAACTTCACCTACATAATGTGGCGTCCACCATCCACGTGAATGATTTCTCCGGTGATGTAGTCGTTCTCAATGAGAAATACAACGGCATTGACGATGTCTCCGGGAGTGCCCGCGCGCTTGAGCAATGTCCTCTCGATCGCGGATTTTTTCTGCTCCTCGGAGTAGTGATCGGGAAACAGAACCGGGCCCGGGGCAATTCCATTCACCTGAATTCCCGGTGCATACACTTTCGCCATCCCGCGCGTCACGGCGATCAGCGCGGCCTTGGATACGCTGTAGGCAAAATATCCGGGCCACATCAACTCACCGGCAACGTCGACGATGTTGATGATCTTTCCCTGATGGCCTTCATGGCTCCCGCCACGCATCATCATTCGAGCGGCAGCCTGCGCTGCAAAGAAAGGTGCGCGAGCGTTGGAGTTGATTTGTTCGTCCCAAAGTTCAACCGAAGTCTCATCGACAGTGCCCGTGTGAAAGGTGGAAGCACTATTGACGAGTATGTCCAACCTGCCAAACGTCTGATCCACCTTCTGAAACATCTCCGTAATTGCACGCACGTCTGAAAGATCGGCTTGAAAGAGAGCCCCGGATCCGCCCTCCGCCTGAATCAGACGAAGAGATTCATTCGCCTCCTGGACACTGCTGCGGTAGTGAATTGCAACACGAGCACCGCGCCTTGCCAGTTCTACTGCAGTCAATCGCCCAATCCGTTTTGCGGAACCCGTGATTAATGCTACCTTCCCGCTGATGTTCATAGTGGGGCGCAATTATAACGGAGGGCAAAAATGAAAGTCGGACAGAAAGCACCAGAGTTCAGCGTCGTCGACGATTCCGGCAAGACCGTGAAGCTTTCGGATTTCAAAGGCAGGAAGGTGGTCCTGTACTTCTATCCCAAGGACGATACGCCGGGGTGCACGAAGGAAGCCTGCAATTTCAGGGACGGATTCGCCGAAATTAAAAAGCACGGAGCCGTGGTGCTCGGAGTCAGTGCCGATTCAATAGAGTCCCATAAGAAATTCAAAAAGAAGTTCGACCTGAACTTCCCGTTATTGGCCGATACGGAAAAGAAAATCATCGAAGACTACGACGTGTGGAAAGAGAAATCCATGTATGGACGGAAGTACATGGGGATTGAGAGGACGACCTACGTCATCGGCAAGGATGGAAAGATTTCACACATTTTTCCGAAAGTGAAAGTCGCGGAACACTACGACGAGATTCTTGCCGCGTTGGGTGAATGAGCTGAAAAAGGGTGTGCCGATCGCCCCTTCTGGCCAGGAGGGGCGATCGGCGGAGATGTTGTCGGTTCTATCGGCCTTGCGGCGGCCGCGCCTGCTGACCCTGTGGTTGCTGTTGTCCTGATTGCTGCTGTCCTTGCGGCGGCCGCGCCTGCTGGCCGTTTTGCCCATTTTGCCCGGTCGGGCGCTGTTGAAGCTGAGCAATGAACTCCCAGTTACTGTACTGCTCCTGTTTGTTGTAAACCATCACTCCGGTTCCCTTGGAGCTTGAGCCAATTCCCACTATTCCGGTAAGAGGAGTTGCCTGCTGCTGAGGTTGCGCTGCCTGACCCGTCGGGGAAGCAGCACCGGTCGTATTGGGACGCTGAGCGTTATTAGGCGCCGTTGTTGCCAGTCCCGTTCCCGCACCACCCAATCCGGTGCCCGCTCCGCCTATGCCCGTTCCGACTCCGGTACCGGTACCGGTTCCGGTTCCAGCCGCACCAACGCCGGTTCCGGCCCCTGAACTAAAATTCGCTCCTGCACCGGTGAGCGGATTGGTCGTCTGGAGACTCCCGACAGCAGGGGGCGCCTTGGCCGCAGGCGCTGGCGCAACATTCGCTACAGAAGTCGTTGTTGGAACCGCTGCCATCGTCTGATAAACATTGGATCCGGTAAGCGTCCCGTCGGTATTCAGGATGATCACGCGCCACGGCTCGCCCGTTATCGGGTCGGCATACGCCTTGCGCAGAAAACGCGTTCCATTGCTGCTCAGCAGATCGTCGACGCTGGTCGGCAGAAGATTCAGTGTCCGCTGATACTTCTGAATTGCGCGGGTATATTCTTCGCCGCGAAATATCAATTCCTTCTCCTGCTCCCGCTTTGCCTGCATCACGTAGCTTGGAACGGAAATGGTGAGAAGAATGGAGGCCGCCGTCAAAAAGATCACCAATGCGGCCATGGAAAATCCGGCGTCGCCCCGTGCCCTGTTTCTCATTGTGTCTGCCTCGTATAGGTCTGACGCCGGTTCTGATCGACGTCTTCGATCTCCAGACTGTTTTCCTTGATCCAATTGATGCGATACCGCCCCAGAATGTACTCCCCTTCGGTCACGTTGTAACGGTTCGCGGTGCCTTCGCTAATGGAAGCCATTTGCTTCCCCGGCTTGGCGGGGATCAGAATCGCATCGTACTTGAAAGTCGACAATGCGCTGAAGGGTGCCGGCGGAGGCTGCGGCGGCCGTGCAGGCGTGTTCGTTACAACCTGCGCAGGAGGCGGAACGTACGGCGGAGGAGCCGGCTTCGGAGGCGGCGGCGGCACGTAATACTGAAAGACGTTTCTCCTGCCGACGGCATTCTGATCCTGTTTGTCGCCGAGCAGATCGAGACGAATCTGTGCATTTCCCGCATTCGGAAGCGCCTTGGCTCGCGCCGCCGTTAATGCCGGCGTCGTCACTGCTCCGGTAGATGGCCTGCGGTTGGTCCAGTACGTATAACCGGCGACCACCGCCAACAATGCGACCAGAGCCAGCAGCGTCTGTAACTGCTTTTTCTTTTCGGCAATCATTTGTAAAAGAAAGTCTCCAGAGTAAGCGACAACGAAACGGTTCCCGCCGGTTTTGCTCCAGCGGCCCCGCCCTCTCCTTCGCTGGATTTCACCTCGATGGAGTTAATGAGAAAAAACGTATCGGCTGTCTCCAGACTCTTGATGAAATTCACCGCGTTGGAATACGTACCCTGTACCGGTATATTGATCTTCACAGAGTACAGCCCATACTGCTTGAGTTCATCCCTTGTGTAATCCACTACCGGCCTGAGCACTCCAGATTTAATGGCCATTTGCTCCAGCGTGGGTGACAGTTCTGCAAATCCCGGATCGTACTTGATGAAATGTTTGTTGAATAGACCGGAACGATCCAGCTCAAACCTGTCCAGCTGCGAACTGGTCGTCTCCAGCCGCTTCACCGTCAGATTGGAAACGGCAATCTGACTTCGAAGTTGATCGATGGATCCCTGCAGGTTGAAGTAATCGGACCGGACGGGACGCAGCAATATGAAAAAGAACAACAGATTGATCACAGCGATCGCACCGAGAAAACCTGCAATCAATACCTGGCGTCTTTGCCTGCGATGCATCATTTCGCCACCCTGTCGGCCGACGGCAGTTCCGGGGCCCTTTCCGGATAGTACGAAACGGTCAGATCGACACCCAAATCGGAGTTACCTGCAGTTCCCTTACGCTCTTCGCGAGCAACGATGACATCCTGAAATACCGGGGAAGCCTGGAGCCGCCGGATGAACTCACTTTCATCGGAAATGCTCTTGCAGATAATCTCCATGTGGAGCGTGACCTTATCCTTGAATATTTCCGGGGCAACCGTCGAGAGATGGACATTGTCCGGAATCACTCCCTCCAGATTTGCGAAGACCTGCGTCCATGAAAAGTGCTTGCGGATGATCAGGTTGTTCAGAAAATCAATTTCAGCCAGCTTCTCCTTGGTGACGGGACGGTCGAGCTTCGTGCCAAGCGCGGTAAGAGCATTCGTCAGCGATCCTTTTTCCTCGCGCGCTTTTTTCTCCGCGTCGCGAATGTTCTTCGCGAGACTGGAATAGTGACGGAACGAGTACAGCTGCCACACGGATATTCCGGAGATCAGGACGAAGAACAACAACAGCGCAAGATTGATCACGCGGTAGGCCGGAAACGGCCGTGTCGACAGATTTAAATTAAATTTGCCCATACCACATCCACGGCGCCGAGCACCGGCTTGAAAATATCATCAATGGACTTTGGTCCCAGCCTCTGAACCGGCAAATGGAGCCTGTCCTGCAATTCCGACAACTCCGATCCGAGATCCATGTCGTATCCGCAGACGGTGATGCCGGAAAGTCCACCACCGTTCATCTTGTCCTGGTAATACATGAGCGTGGGATAAATGGCATCAAACAACGGCGTCTCCGCTACCTTTCGATAGAACTCGGCCTGTCCGTTTCGAAAGATTGTCGTTGCGATACAACCTGGAGCAATCTTCAGAAACAGGACGTCCCCGTCGGGAACCGCAAACAAATTGAGAGCGGCGAGGCTTGAAGGAATAACAAATCCAGCCTCATATCCAAGCTCCTCCATCAAGAGTTCATACTCTTCAATCACCGATCGCGGCGACAAGGTCACCAGAAGATCCGTTCCCTTGTTGTCCCCGGACAACCGCGTGCCCATAACGTTGTAAGCAATCTGAGCGGTATCGATTTCAAACGGGACCGTCTTTTTCAGCTTCCAGCGGATGAATGCCGTGCGTTCCTCTTCGCTTCCGGGAAGGGTTTCCGCCGTAATGAAAGAAATTCGCGCCGAATCATCCGGAATAACCACGCCGATCTCATGTCCCTTAAATCCCGTTTCGCCCATCAACTCTTTCAGGAATCCAAAGACGCTGCCGTGGTCGACAATGTTCGTCTCCAGAAGAGAACCCGCGATCGCATTTTCGGACAACGTTAAAATGCCCTTGGCCGTCAACTTTTTCCGCGAGGAAGTCACACCGGCCACGATCAAGTGCCGCGACGTGAATTCACATGCCCACAGCGGACGCTGGGGACGAAGCAACTGTGTTACTGGCTCAAGCACGCTCTTAGTCAATGAATGTCGCCTTGTTGATTTCCTTCAATGTCGTTTCACCGGCAAATACTTTATTCATCGCCGACTGGCGAAGTGAACTCATTCCCTCTTCACGCGCCGCCCGTTTGATTTCCGATGTCGGCCGGCGGGCAATCAGCATGTCGCGAATGCTGTCGGAGAGATCCAGCAATTCGTGTATGGCCGTTCGGCCTCGAAACCCTGTGCCATTGCATTCCAGGCAACCTTCGCCCTGAAAGAAATCATAGCTCTCATACTTGACCGGATCGAGCCCCGATTCCTTCAAGTACTCCTTCGTATGACGTATCGGCTTGCGGCAACTCGGACAGATCATTCGAACGAGGCGCTGCGCAAGAATACAGTTCAATGCGGACACGAAGTTGTACGGATCGACTCCCATGTTCAGGAAGCGTCCCAGCACATCCACAACGTTGTTGGCGTGAACGGTCGTAAACACCAGATGGCCCGTGAGTGCGGACTGGATGGCGATCTGTGCGGTCTCGACGTCGCGAATTTCTCCGACCATGATCTTGTCCGGGTCGTGACGCAATATGGAACGCAATCCTCGCGCGAAGGTCAGCCCCTTTTTCTCGTTCACCGGAATCTGCGTGATTCCCTTGAGCTGGTATTCGACGGGGTCTTCAATCGTGATGATTTTGTCTTCCTCGTTCTTGATCTCCATGATGGCGCCGTAAAGCGTCGTCGTCTTACCGCTTCCTGTCGGACCGGTCACCAGGACCATTCCGTAGGGTTCAGAAATATATTTCCGAAATTTCTTCAGGTCGGCTTCGGCAAATCCGACGACATCCAGGCTGAGATTCTTGAACTTCTCGCTGATCGTTTCCTTGTCCAGGATACGAATCACCGAATCTTCGCCGTGGATGGAAGGCATGATCGATACGCGGAAGTCGATGTTGCGGCCCTTGTATCGCGTCTTGAATCGTCCGTCCTGTGGGATGCGGCGCTCGGAAATATCCAGCTCCGACATGATCTTGATACGCGAAATGATCGTGGAGTGATGTTCTTTCGCAATCGGAGCCATCGCTTCAGTGAGGCATCCGTCAATGCGGTACTTCACGCCGACTTCCGCGTCGCGAGTTTCAATGTGAATGTCACTGGCCCGGCGTTCCAGTGCGGTGAAGATCACGGTGTCGACAAGACGGATGATGGGGCTGGATTCATCCTGCGTCAGCTTCTCGATGGTGATGGTTTCATCGCCGCTTTCATTCTCGCGAATGATCTGCAATTTGAAACCTTCGGTTGCCTCTTCCAGCATGCGCTGCGAGGATTCCGACTTCTTCAGCAGATCCTGAATCTCGGACAGCGGTGCAACCTTGATCTTCAGAGGTCGCGCAAGCAGCGCCGACATTTCGTCGATTGCGACCAGATCGCTGGGGTCCGCCATGGCGACGACGAGGCATCCGTCTTCTTCACGAAGCGGCACGCAGTTGTAGCGGAACATCAGATCCACCTGGATGGATTTGAACAACTCCAGATCCAGATGCATGCCTTTGAGTTCCACAAACTCGCAGCGATATCGCTCGGCAAGTTGTCGTGCAGTTGGTCGATCGTCGGTCAGTATCAGCTCTTTCATTTCTGCGCCTTCATTTCTGCGTCATTTCTGCATTTGGGACCCAAGACTGAAAATCGGGAGATAGAGCGAAATTAGAATGAGAGCCACAAATATGGCCACAAAAATAAGGATGACCGGTTCGACGACGCTCAACAGTGCAGCCGACCGGTTATTGACGTCTTCGTCGTAGTAATCCGCCACGTGAATCAACATATCCGGAAGCGATCCGGTCTGTTCACCGACGCGAATCATTTCCAGCGCGAGATCCGGAAAATGTCCGGTCTTTTCCAGACTGTCGGAAAGCGGTTTGCCATCCTGAACGTCGATGACGGCCTTTCGAATGGCATCGGAAATGACGGTATTATCCGACGCGTCGCGTACCACCTGAAGCGTCGTCAACAGCGGTGTTCCACCAGTCAATAGCGTTGCAATCGTTCTGGAGAGCTGGGCCATCGAAAACATGGTCCAGAGATGACCGACAATCGGAGCTCTCAACTTCAACTTGTCCAGCCAAAGTCGCCCCGCCGTCGTGCCGATCCAGAGCTTCAACGCCAGTGCCGATCCCAGAAGCACCGGAATAATGAAGATCAGGTTCGCCTTCAGGGTAGTCGACACATAAATCAGAATTCGGGTTGGTCGCGGAAGCTCGGAGCCGAGTCCCTTGTAAAGTTCTGCGAATTGGGGAATGACGTATGTGAGAATCACCGTCACCATGACGATGCAGAGAACGACGAGAAATGCCGGATAGATGAGCGATGTCAGGAACCGTTTCTTTACGGCAAGAACGGTTTTCTGATAACCGGTATATCGCGTGATGACTTCCGCCAGGTCGCCGCTTCGCTCTCCGGCATAGATCGACGCGGTGTACACCGTCGGAAAAACCATCTGGGCTTTCAGCGCATCCGACAGCATTGCGCCGGAATGAACCCGGTCGCGTACGTCGATAACGTGTCTTTTCAGAATGGGATTCTTGATCTGCGCCTTCAGCAGATCCAGCGCTCGGAGAATGGGCAGGCCCGCCTTGATCAGGGATACGAACTGCTGATTGAAAACGATGAAATTGTCGGGATTGATGGGCTTTTGCCGTTCCCTCTTATTAAATAAGCTGACTCCACGCGTTTTGACGGAAATGGGAAGCATCCCCTGCTCCTGCAGGTGATGTCGCACCTCGTCCTCGGTCTGGCCAATCTGAACAGACTCCAGAACTTCGCCCGACGGTTTCGCGTATTTAACAACAAATTCCATAAAGCGTTACTGAATGCCTGATCCCTGTATTACTCGTATGCCCGGCGGCGGCGTAAATTCAAACGTCGATGCCGGAAGGTTGCGATTGATTTCGATATTAAAGAAGGCGAAGTCGGTACTCGATTTGTCGCTGAAGAACATCGAAATACGATCTACCAGACTGTTGCTCGGATTCACTTCGATTTCGATTCTTTCAATGTCCTGATTCTTCCGCTTCGGCGTGAGACTTAGAACCCGGTCCCCCTCAAATAGTGGCTTACGATCATTCAAATCCTTGATTGGATTGAACTCGTTCTTGAGACCGGACCGCCCGAGCAGGAACATCATGGGAATCTGGTCGACCATGGAATCCTTCACGGGATCCTGGGTAGCCTGACGATTGGCAGGGATATAGGTATAGAGCGTCTTTCCGTTGGAAACAAAGAGCTTGTCTTCCGGCTTTCCGTTCGAACTCGTGTACTGAACCTTCATCTTCTTATCTCTCGTCAGATATAGAAGACCCTTGTCCTCCTGACTTTGGTTCAAGGGTTTTGAAGAAATTTGAATAAAACTTGCCTTGAAGTCCTTCATGGAGGCGAAGGCCTTGTCCACTCCGTTGATTAAAGTGTTGAGATCCTTCACGGGAGCGGCGGCCTGAGGGGCCGGCCTCACGGCGGGTTGGGGAGCGCCGGAGAACGCCAAAATCAAAGCGAAGAGTGTTTTCATCCTTCGCTGAGATTAAGGCAAGAGACCAGCCGGAACAATTGCGAAGTTGGAAAGAGGTGTTATTGGACCGGAGCGCCTGCCTGACCGTTTGGAGCACGGGTGGTCACGGTCGTGAATCGAATCACGTAGTCCGGGGCTGTCGTGTAGTCATATCGCCCTTCATTTGCGGACATCGCCGTCGCATAAACGGTGAAGTTGCGAAGATTCGCTGCCAGATCAAAAGAATAGTTGTATCCAGAAATCGGTCCGTAGAAGCGCGAATCGATTAAGGCGCTGTCGATCAGGTCCGTCATCCTGCCGTACGTTCCGCCGCTTACCGTTGTGTAGGAAATCTGTGCCGTGTTCAAGGTCTTCAGATTCGCCACTGCCGACGTTTCATGAGCCACCTGTCGGGAACGCAGCAGACTTGGTATCGCGATTGTCGCGATGATCAGGATGATGGCCACGACAATCAAGAGCTCTAACAGTGAAAATCCCTTTTCCTTATTCACGTCATTCCTCCCTGGAATGAAACTTCCGTAGTGGAAGGAAGGGAGGCCGAAGCCTCCCTCCTTGCCGTCCCAGCCCTCCCGGGCGCTATGCGCTCGGGCGTCCCAGGCTGGGTGTTAGTTGTTACTGACTGACCGGTGTTCCAGCCGCACCCACAGGCGCCAGCGTCGAAACCGTCGAATAACGAACCGTACCGTCCGGCGTGATGTAGTAACCATAACGACCGTCGTTGGCCGATGCGGGACTTGCCGTAACCGTGAAGTCGCGGTTTGTCGCATCGAGAACGATCGTAAAGTTATAACCAGACACCGGGCCCGGGATGAAGTTTGGCGGAATCAGGGTGTTGTTGATCAGGTCCTGAATCGTACCGAACTGTCCGGCAGCCGTCGAGAGGTAGGTCACCTCAGCGGTGTTGAGGGTACGAAGCGTCGCAACCGCAGCAGCTTCATGCGCTGCCTGGCGCGAACGCAGCAAGCTCGGGATAGCAATCGTCGCAATAATCAAAATGATTGCCACCACAATCAAAAGTTCCAGAAGCGAAAATCCTTTATTTGTCTTGTTCATTGTTCCTCCGTATTCGAAATCTTTAGAAATTTGAAGTCAGCGTCGAGCCGGTCAAAGACCGAGAGATCTTCTGCGCCGTTCGTGCCAGCCAGCATCTTCTCCGCTCTCTACCCTTGCAATCGGGTGGCCAGAAACCAAAGCACAGAATCAATGCGCATTAGCCTCGCTGCCCTTCGAAGGACCTAACAAAAATTGTCATAACTTCTGACGCAAAAGGGCAGACGATTAGGGATTGCAGATGCGAACGTCACTGGTGCTAGAGTCTCCTCATGTTCAAGCGCTGGGGTATCGAGAACAGCTTTGATGGCGCCATATTCCTCTCGTTGATCCTTCTTGTTGCGATAGCACCAGTGGGGGCTGAGGCCACGCACCCTGCTGTCCTGGGCGTCTATCGGACTCTTCTTATCCTGATCGTATTGGCTTCGGCAATCCGCACACGGCACTACGACCTTCCGGATGTGTGCTTCTTATTTCTTGGAGCAGCAGGACTGGTACTACTCGCGATGTACGGCTCTGTTATCTTGAGACCGAATTCGCATTTCGAGGGCCTGTACTATTTTTATGAGAATGCATTCTTTCTCATGACCTTCGTCAGCCTGGCCAGTTTCCATCGAACCCGGCCCCCGCAGTGGAAGAGCGCCATTCTGGTTCTCGTCGTCTTCATCGAACTTGTGCACCTCATCGCGGCATCGTTCCGAAGCGCTCCCCCCCTGATGGGGACCTTCGTGAATCCTAACTATTTTGCGTCGTATCTTCTTGTCGGGTTTTCCATCTGCGTTGCCGGCGCCATGTTCGCAAAGACGCACACCACTCGCATTGCAGCGGTTGCCGTAGGGCTGGTTCTGTTCTATGGCATCGGTCGGACATCTTCACGCGGAGCGTTTCTTTCCGCGCTCGCAATCCTGACGTTAGCCTTTTACCGAGCAGCAAAGCAGCATCGGGTTCCCTGGTGGCGCATCGCAGTCGTCGGAATTCTATTGATTGTCCTCGTAGCTGTGGTCAACCCATCCCTAATTCAAAAGTTCTCCGACCGAGGGCAGCGAGACCCCTACAACTACGAGCGGACACAGATTTGGATGAAATCACTTTCCATGATTGGGACACACCCGGTGCTAGGCGTCGGCATGGGACGGTTCTATTACGTTTCGAAGCTATTTACGCCAGCTGTCGACGGTACCATTGGGCGATATCAGAAATGGGCGAATATTGCGCACTCCGAGTACCTTCAGTACACCGCAGAGCTCGGCATACCCATTGCGCTGCTGATGCTCGCAATGGGCGGGTATCTCTTTCGTCTGGCCTGGAACCGTGCGGAATCCGTTGCTTCGGAATCCCGCATTTTTCAGGAGGCAGCACTGCTGACCGCCATCGGGCTCGGAACGCACGCGCTGGTAGACAATAACTTGACGGTGCCTGTGCTTGCTGCAGCTCTCTCCGTCATTAGTCTTGCAGACATACTGCCCTACAGGCGCTGGCCAGTAAGTATCGAATGGACTCCCGTAAAGAAGGCAGCATTGGGAATACTCGGCGTTGCGGTATTTGCACAAGCCGTCATGATTCCTACACTTGGTCTTTACTTTAACGAGGTGGGACATCGGGCCTATGTCGCGGGGGACCTTGAACGTGCCGAAAAGCTGCATCGGCTCGGACTTGGGTTCACGCCCGATCATCCCGTCATGCTCGACAACCTGGGCATGATCTATTTCGAAAGGTTTACCAGGACACACAAATCTGAACACCTCGACCGCGCAGAATCGTTGTTTTATGATTCCCTGGAGGCAAATCCCAGCACTGATCGGACCGCCGGACATCTGGAAAACCTGCTTTTCCAGCGATTGACTGGCGATGCAGCTAAAGATCGGCCGATCCATGCCCGCATCGTTTCGACGGAACGTCAACGGGTCCAGTTCACACCGTACAACCCATTCATTCACAAAAATCTTGCTGAGGCGCTCTACAACCTGGGACAGAAACAGCAGGCGATTGAAGAACTGCAAAAGGCCGTCGAATTGGAACCGAACTATGTGTCAGCTTATCTGCAGCTCGGTCAATGGGTCGAAGCAGCTGGACACTCCGCCGAAGCTGCAGAATACCGGAAAAAGGCCAACGACATTGTGATGCACTACAAGGACCACGCCACCAACACCACAGAAGACACCTACGACGCGATATTGCTCGGCCGCCCACTGCCAGGAACAGGAAAACCATGAAACCCAAACCAATCGTCAGTGGGCTGGCCTTTGCTTCCCTGTTCTTCGCGATACTGCTGCCTCCCGAAGCCTATTCGGACGGAAAGCTGGTGGTGCTGCTCTGCGCAACGTTCGCGTTTTTCATCAGCGTTACGGAGAATCGCGTGGACCGTCGCTATCTGACAACGGGCCTGGCGGTCTTTGCACTTCTTATCGGTCACAGCCTGCTCTTTTCAGTGGACGCCTATCGTTCGCTCGAAATGGTTGCGACGCTGTGGACGTACTACTGCCTTGCCGGATTCTTCCTTTATGCGGGATACGATCCTTTAACAGCGCTCTCTTTGACGATCGTCGGATTGTCTGTGATCGTATCGGCCTACGGCCTGTACCAATACCTGTGGGGCTTCGATCAACTGGCTGCATTCATTTCCCGCTCTGGAAACGACGCCTCCGTGACGGACCCTCTGATGGGACGCATCGCGTCGCATCGCGTTTTCTCGACGCTGGCCCTGCCTGGAACGTTGTGGGGATTTCTCGTCATGGCGATTCCGTTTCATGCAGAGTTGTGGGAGCGTGCCAAACAGAGCGGTAAATACAAGGCGATTGCCACTGCCGCACTCGCTGTCAGCATGGCCATGCTGCTGATCACCGGCCTGCTCACGCGTTCATTCGGATTTCTTGCCGCTTTGCTGGTAATGACCATGGTGTGGTTGTTCCTTCATCACCGCCGCATGCTATGGAACAAAGTAAGCGCGGCTGCATTGATACTGGCGGCAGCCGGTATCGGGATCTACTTTCTGCGGCGAGGTGTCATTGAAGGCGCCAATCCCATCATTCTTCGGTTCTCCAACTGGATATCGGCATGGTCCATATTCTCGATTCATCCGTGGGGTACGGGCTTGAATACGTTTGGCATCATGTACCCGCGCTACATGCTGAGCGGCGCCAATGAAACGCAGTTCGCTCACAACACGCCTCTGCAGTTGCTTTCGGAACTGGGATATCTCGCAATTGCCGCGGGTGTAATTCTGCTCCTGCTTGCAGTGAAGCATTGGTCGAGCGCCGCAAAACTTCGAATCACGGGCCGTGAGTGCATCGTCATTGCGCTTGCAGTCTGGTGCTTTCACAATCTGATCGATATCGATTTCTATTTCGGAAGCGTGGGCAGCATTGGCGCCGTTCTCGTCGGTGTGCTCTTTCGAAATTCCAATGCGCTGGTAAGGCCTCCCTCCAAACCGCTGATGGCGGGCGCTGGGATTGTCGCCATTGCTGCCGTGGCATTTTCAGGGCTGGTGATGTTTTCCACGGAACTGCAGAACCGGGCAAAGGGAGAGTATGAATCCCTGAAACCTCAGGTGGCTGTCGAAACGTTGATGGAAGCCCGCGCGTTCATGCCGTTTAATTCCAGCCTTTACCAGGACGCCGGACAAATACAACTCGAACTGTCCCAGAAACGACACGACGCCGAGTATCTGGCGGCAGCAATGGCATCGTTTCAGCGCTCCATCGAATTGAGCCCGAACAAGGTGGATTCCCACATCGGCCTGGGGCTCTGCCTGTCCGCAAAAAAAGACGTCGAGAGCGGCCTGGCGGAAATACGAAAGGCTCAAAAGCTGTATCCGGATAACACCTACGCCCAGACCATCGTCCGCCTCATGGAAAAGAATCTCGCCGCATCCCAGTAGCAAACCTGGAACTGTCAGTCGTAATCGCGATTAATTTACCTCCTTTTTCGCGACAATAGTCCTCGATGAAAACCAAAGGACCAGCGATGTCCGATTCCCTGCGTGCCTGGCTGCAGATTCATTTCTGCGTCCTCCTTTGGGGATTCACCGCGATTCTTGGAAAGGCGATTACGCTCCCGGCGCTGCCGCTGGTGTTGTGGAGGATGGCCCTGGTGACCGCAGCCCTGCTGGTGGTGCCGAGGTTCTGGAAAGGCCTTTCGAAGATATCCTGGACTCAGGCGGCAATCTTTGCCGGCATCGGCGTCATCGTTTCGCTGCACTGGCTCACGTTCTATGCCGCGATCAAATTATCGAATGCATCGGTTGCCGCAACGTGTATGGCGCTGGCCCCTGTCCTGATTGCGGTCATCGAGCCATTCATTGTCGGGAGCCGGTTCGATCGGCGGGAACTCCTCTTCGGCATCGCGGTAATCCCTGGAGTCGCACTGGTTGTTGGCGGAACCCCGGCTCTCATGCGAACCGGGATAGCCGTCGGCGTGCTGTCCGCATTCTTTGTGGCGGTCTTCGGATCACTGAACAAACGATTCATCCACCATGGCGACGCACTCTGCATTACGGGTCTGGAAATGGGCGCAGGGGCCGCTTTTCTTGCTCTGATTTCCCCGCTTCTGCCGGCATCCGAGTATCCGTTCGTACTGCCCGGCCTCCACGACGCGACCCTGCTTCTCATACTCGCCCTGGGCTGCACGCTGCTGCCTTTTGCATTGTCGCTTGTGGCATTACGGCATCTGACGGCGTTTACAACGGCGCTGGCAGTGAATATGGAACCCGTTTACGCGATTCTGCTGGCCATGGTTTTCTTCAGCGAACAGCGAGAGCTCAGTGGAGCGTTCTATCTGGGAGTGGCAATCGTATTTACGATCGTCTTCAGTCATCCGCTTATCGGAGCACGATCAGCGCGAACGTCAACACGATGAAATTATTGCAGGCATGGGCTACCATTGGGGCGATAAGCGACCCCCTCCACTCGCGCAACGCCGCAAGAACGATCGCAATCGAGCCCAGAACAGGTACGGCGACCCAGCCTTGCGGGTGAATGATTGCAAAAATGAATGCCACGATTGGAGCACTGATGGCCCAACCCCATCGCCGGCGCAAATGATGGAAGAGAGCGCCTCGAAACATCGTTTCTTCCATTATCGGAGCAAAAACGCTGACCAAAGCATACAGGCCCAGCACATGCCAGATGTTTCCCTGAAGGATATGGATAAGAGGATGTTCCGGTGATGCTCCCGTGCTCTTCATCAGCATGTACGTCAGCAGGAATCCCACAATCATGACGACGATCCCAGCCAGATAGCCCGCGATACCTGCACCGATCTCGCGCAACACTCCTTTGCCCCGGTGCCATCCCAGGGCATTGCGTTGTTCTTCGGAACCTGCTCCATTCCAGCCGAACCAAAGCACGACGACGGGAATGATCAGCCATGCCAGCCATTCCCATTGCATATTCTCCAGTCCGAAATAACGGCGGAGCAAACCAAAGCCGATAATGAACAGAACGAAGTAGATTGCAAATCCTTCCAGATAGATTGTGCTCGTGGAGGGATCCGGAACATAGGCTCTGCCGAGTCTGCCTTTGTACTTCAGGACAACGGCCGCAATAAAAAAGCCGATGCCGGTAAGCAACAGCAGCAGCATCGCCATGCCGACGACAGCCACCTTGATCGTTGCCCGAACCCCGCCGGCTTCAATCGACTTGCGTGGTTCCACGTCTGGCTTCACGCCGAAGGAGAGCGCGACACGAGCAAAGTAATCGTGACGATGGATCAACTCCTTCTGAATTCCGGGCTCCAGCGCTGCTGCGCTGCTCGAATAGATTTTGCGCAACGACCCAATATCTTTTCGCAACGACTCAATATCTTTTCGCTGTTCGGATAAAGTCCGGGCGCTCGAACCGTTCTCAATGGCATTAAGCCTCGCAACAGCCTCATCCTTTCCGAGAACTTCACCAGCAAGGATCGCAATGTGAATTTTGTCGGAGGGCGTGTGCGCCACATCATCGAGCTGCGCCAGCATGCGATTCTGATTCTCGAGAAGCTTTGCCGTTTGCATTTGTCCGGCAAGAGAGCCGAGCGACTTTATCCCGATGAGTTCTTCCCCCATCACTCGAATTCGGAGGTCGTCGATGGTGACTTCTTCCTCACCCTGTGTGGTCTTTGGACGCGTGTTCCGATACACCACAAAGGCCACCAGCGAGAGAATCACCAGCCATGACAGAAGCGCTCGCCATCGAGTCATTCGAAACGCTCGCTCGATTCCATTTTCGTCATCATCTTTGCTACAGCGGCTTGAAGTACGCAGGAAGGCTCGGCTTGGTTTCCAGAAGGATACCCACGATGGCCGCGCGAACGTCCGGCGACAGGCTGGAGTATTTCCGTGCTTTGTCTTTTCCGGAAAGAACCGACCACAGCTTCGCATAAACCGCGTCTCGTGTAGTAGCGGGCAGCCCGTCGAATGCGGGGGAATAGATCATGTAGCTGCACGGATAACGCATCAGACGCTTTTCGAGATCCAGCTGCCGGAGACTGCGGCCGAGCTTGTCCCGAGGACCGCCGGATGCAAACTGCGTCTGAAATCCTGAAGTGGATTCAAATTTTCCAGGCAGCGGCGCCTCGTCGACAAAGAGCATGTAATCGGCGAGCTCGTCGGCATCCGCTGCGATGAGACGTTCGGCGTTCTGCTTCTCCTGAGGGTTCTTCCCCATTTGATCGAGGGCAATCCGAGTCTCCCAACCGACGCGGGTGAGCAGGTTGATCATCTTCATCTGATGATTGAGCACCATCACCGCAGCGACATCACTGAAGTGTGACGGATAACCTTCCAGATTGAACTTGCCATCCAGAGACGCGAGGGGCTTTGGCACGCCGGATGGCCTGGACGCGGCGGCACCGGGCAGCAACAGAGTGTTCCCCATATGACGAGCGGAGCCGGTTTTGCCCGTGATGAACCATCCTCCCCATCGTTCCTCAAACGGGCTTCTCTGGTCCGAAACAAAATCTCCAAAATCGCTCATCGTCTCTCCGCCGGTTCCGGTACCGACACTGCGTACCAGCATTCCAGGCACGTCCAGAGTGTCGTGGGCTTCGTGGCAGGACAGACAGGAATCGCTGCGGATAATCTGTGGCCGATCCGATGGCCGCTGTGAGAGCGCATAGAACACGACGCCCTGATGCGGGTCCAGCGCGGCGATTTCCAAAAGTGGAGCGTCCGGTATAAAGGCTACTGAAACATTATCCGAAAAGAAGATTGCCCGAGGATTCGACGGACTGATGTAGTGCGATTGAAGACTTGTTTTCGAAAAAACCACCGACTGGGATTCCGCCGGCACCTGAAGGGCTGACATCACCGACTGCAAATAGCCGCTTCGTGGTTCAAACCGAAGGCTGACGGAACCTTCATCCACTTTACGCTTCAACTCGGCCACAACGTCGCTTGTCGGGCTGTCGGAATATGCAATGGAGGGATGCCGGCGAGTTGAGAAAAATGGTCGCTCGACGATGGCGCCGGCCTTCGGCAGATCGACTGCATTTTCATACTGGATTCCAGGTTCCGCCGAGGATTTCCCCTGCTCTATAACGACAAGACAAAGAGTGGCAACGACAACCACGAGTAGAAATTGCAACCTTCGGCGAACAAAAAACATTGCCGAATTCTCTCACAGGAATTCGCGCGCCGTTGACGGAAATCACCCTCACTGGAAAGGTTCCCCGGGAGTTTTCGAAGCCGGTGATCCGAATTTTCAGGCGCTTATGCAGAAGGAATATGGCACCAGGGCCTGCCCTGAAAAACTGCAACCACAGCAGTAATTAGGCTTAACCATTTCCGTACTGGTGCTACTCGTAGCCGTATCGGAAAGTATTTCCCAAAACCTTAAAACTTTGTTTGACGCCTTAGTGTCACCGCCCTAACGTTTTTTCCGGGAGTTCTTCCCGCAGAGGTTCGAGGGAAGAATTCTCCGCATAAGAAGTGCGGACTCATAAAAAGCTGCCACGTAATAAAAAGTATGGAGGGATCCATGTTGAGCAACATAACAGGATGTTTTTCACGACCCAGTTCAGTCAGTCGAATTGCAAAGTCCAGCATCGCGTTCTGCTTGCTGGCTGGAATTACCGTTCTTCCCAATACTCTCTTCGCTCACGATGACAATCTGGACAACCACGGGAATTCTGACGCGATTCACGCATGCGTTCAGAAGGAAAACGGACAAGTCCGGATTGTTGCCAGAAATGTGGAATGCAAGCGAAACGAAGTGCGGGTTCAGCTGCCGGTAATCGGCACGCCCGCAATTCAGATCAATGCAGGTCCTCGAGGCCCTCAGGGCCCGGCAGGGCCGCAAGGTCCGAAAGGTGATCCTGGTGCTCGCGGCGCTCAGGGCGAAAAAGGAAATCCGGGACAACCGGGCGCAACGGGGATACCGGGCGCGACAGGTTTAACAGGTCCGGCTGGGCCTATGGGCCCGGCGGGACCAGAGGGTCCAATGGGCCCGATTGGTCCAATTGGCCCGATCGGTCCGGCGGGAGCAACAGGTGCGACGGGACCGGCAGGTCCCACGGGTGCACAGGGACTGAACGGTGAACCCGGAGCTACAGGTCCGGCCGGTCTAACCGGACCTGCAGGTCCTCAAGGAATAGCGGGCCCTACGGGTTCACAAGGTCCGAAAGGCGATCCAGGCGCGACGGGTCCGGCGGGGTTAACCGGTCCAGCGGGTCCCCAAGGTCAGATGGGAGACGAAGGTCCGGCGGGATTAACCGGTCCCAGAGGTTTGACTGGGCCGGCGGGTTCGGCCGGTCCCATTGGTCCTCAAGGGATACCTGGACCTGCAGGTCTAACTGGTCCTGCGGGCTTGACCGGACCGGCGGGTCCCCAGGGTCCGAAAGGTGACGTCGGTTCCGTTGGACCGGCGGGTCTAACAGGTCCGGCAGGTCCTCAGGGTATTGCGGGTCCGATCGGTCCTCAGGGTCCTGAGGGTCCGCAGGGAGTCCCCGGAGTCGGTGCACAGGGGCCGGCGGGTCAGGACGGGCAGGCGGGTCCCCAGGGTCCGCAGGGTCCAAAAGGAGATCCGGGGCTGCTTGGCTTTGGAATGGCAGGACCATTGTCGGATATCCGATTAACCACGATTCATCCGGTCAACCAATGGATTCCGCTGACGGGTCGCGTGATTTCCCTGCTGAAGGTTTCCGACACTTCAAAGTTGAAGATAACCTATCAGGACACACTCGGGGCCAGAGCCACGTCCTTCAATGCCTGCCAATGGAGGATTGTCGTCGACGGGAACGTCTCGGCCTTCTTTTCAGATGGCGATATGGAGAACCCCAACTTCGGATGGCGCATCCATAACGGTGCTCACGTGGCGTGGGCCTTCAGCGTTCCCGCAGGAACTCACGACATACACGTCGAGGGACTGCGCACTCCCAGCGCCGCAGAGTGTCTGTCCGGCTGGAATACCACGGGCAACTTCCTGAGCGTTGAAGAAGTGCCATAGTCGTTCAGATAGCGTTCTATAAGAGCGCAGGCAGACTCAAGGATCGCCTCCTTCTATTAATGGTCCACAGCAGCGGTGGGATTTCTCGTTCCTTTCGTGCCGAAATCTCGCTTCTGTTGTGGGCCGTTTTCTTTTGACGGCTCAGCCCGAAGCCTTCACGTCTCCGGTTTGTTTGGCTTACCAACTGCTTCTACCCCGAATGGAGGCGGTCATGAATAGTTCAGGAACAGGACCAGAGAGTCGCACCCAAGCTACTGATATATCGACAGATGGGCTCAATTGTCTGAGTCGTGCCGCGAAGCTGAAATCGTTGAGACTCCGACACGTCTGGTCAGAAAACCGACGCTTTCCGGGTCGGGTCCAATGATGGATACCTTTCTGACAAAGCTCTGTTCCAACACTCCGGTGGTTATCCTTGCCGGAGGAAAAGGGACTCGACTGCAACCGTACACGACAGTTCTACCGAAGCCACTCATGCCCGTCGGTCAGTACCCCATCCTGGAAATTCTTCTGCGCCAGCTTTCAGAACAGGGATTCCGAAATGTGACACTCGCCGTGGGACATCTTGCGGGAATCATCCAGGCCTACTTCAAGGAAGGACGAGACTGGGGCCTCGACATCAGCTACTCGCACGAAGCAACACCACTGGGAACGGCCGGTCCCATCGCAAAACTTGCACAGACCGACCGCAGCACACTGGTGCTCAACGGGGACCTTCTCACCACAGTCAACTTCGGAGCCATCGTCCGGCATCATTATGAGACCGGTGCGTCGGCAACCATTGGTACAACACGCCGCATCGAAACGGTGCAATTCGGCGTCATCGAATCCGAAGCCAATGGCCAGATCACCGAGTATCGTGAAAAACCCAATCTCGACTATCTCGTCAGCATGGGCATTTACGTCTTCGCACCGGAAGTTCGGGATTTCATTCCACCTGGCGTGAAATTCGATTTCCCAGATCTCGTTCAGCGATTGCTGGCCGAAAACAAACTTGTCGTTGGATATGAAACCACATCCTACTGGAAGGATATTGGCCGTCCTGACGACTACGAACAGGCAAACATCGACTTTCCGGCAATGGAGAGTCACTTTCTGAAACAACATGTGGATAGCAAGGCTGTCGGAACTCGAATTTGATGAAACGGAGCTTGTTGGCATTCTCGACGCCATCGACTCCGAATGGATAACTGCCGGACCGAAAACGGCAGCATTTGAAAAAGCATTCGCCGAGGTTTGCGGTACTTCAGACGCCATTGCTGTTTCCAACGGTACGGCTGCGTTGTTTCTCGCACTCAAGGCTATCGGCATCGGCCCTGGTGATGAAGTGCTGTGCCCTTCCCTGACGTTTGTCGCTACGGCAGCTGCCGTCATTCACTGCGGCGCCAGACCGGTTCTCGTGGATATCTGTAGTCTGCGGGATCCCACCATGGATCCTGTAGATGCAGAACGGAAAATCACATCGCGGACGAAAGCCATACTTCCAGTTCACTACGCCGGCATTCCTGCAAACATGCGGGCACTCGATACACTTGCGAAAGTCCATGGACTGCAGGTCGTCGAAGACGCCGCACATGCACCGGGGGCTCGATACGACGGACGCTCGTGCGGTAACTGGGGCGACGCGGCCTGCTTCAGTTTCTTCGGAAACAAGAACATCACGACCGCCGAAGGCGGCATGATCACCACATCAAATGAGGAACTCGCCGCCCACCTTCGACTGTTGCGATCCCACGGCATGACCGTCAACAGCTGGGATCGCGAGCAGGGCCGCCCCGGACACTATGATGTGCTGGAATTCGGATTCAATTTTCGATTCGACGATATCCGGGCCGCTCTGGGCCTGGCGCAGTTGGCAAAACTCGAAAGCATCAACAATCGAAGAAGAGAACTGACCAGGCTCTACAATCTGTTGCTGTCAGAAGCCGAACCCGATCTGATACTCCCCTTCGCATCGATACCCCCGAATAAGGAGCCTTCGCACCATCTGTATCCCGTGCTTTTCCCCTCAACTGAGGAACGCAATGCCATGGAGTCGCTACTGCGGGAAGACGGCATTCAGACCAGCATTCACTACCGGCCCATTCACCATTTCAAGGCATTCGACGATGTCGATCCCGGACTCTCGCTTCCAGTCACCGAAGCGTTTGCCGAACGCGAACTCACACTGCCGCTCTATCCTTCCATGACGGAAAGCCACATCGAAACCATCGTATCTGCCGTAAGTCATTGCCGTTCAAGGAAAGCCCTGATTACTTCCGGATAAGCCAGATGCTCCCGCCAGGGTCCTTGAGGCATAACGGCATATTCCGTTCGAAGAACTCTCTATGGAAGTGCATCAGGTAATTCGGAAACATCTCGATATCGAAATCGCGATTGAATTGAAGGAATGCGCGAAGGACGTAGTCTTCGTTCCAGACCTTGCCTTCCATGATCCATGCTTCGGGATATTCGAATGGATAAAAGACATCATGGAAGTGAATGCGAACACCCGGACGCAGCACCGGCAAAATTCGAAAGAAGATGTGATTCACATCGCTGCCGACCTTTGAAACATGCGTGGAGTCGACAAACAGAATGTCACCGGCGTTCAGCGCTGCGAAAGTATCCAGAGGCACATCCTGGATTCTCTTCTCCAAAATCGCTGGTCCGGCGACCGACTTCAGCATATTGGACGGGAATGGTTCGATAAACAGGCAGTCGACAGCATTTCCCAGAAAGCGGCGGTTTGTTTCCAGTGTCACTTGAGAGGAATAGCCGGAGCCCACTTCGATCAACTTCCGAGGGCTCGAGTGTCGAAGCATGCAATAGAGGGTGATCGCATCCGAAAAACTGAACGCGCTGTTATCGAGAAAGCTTTCGGAAAACGGCTGCTCGGGATAGTAGTTCCGCGCAAAGGACTCGATCAGCTTGAGCTGTTCCGGCTCGCGAAGATCCACTCCCGGTATCTCCCGAGGCCACGCACCAAAGATTTCTCCGCGATTGCGTCGAACTTCATCCAGGGAAGGAACGGGAGAATAGAAGTGGCCGCGAAGTACGCCCTTCATGAAAACAAGCTGGTTCAATCCAGGAATGGACCCCGCAATGCGCTTCAGAGACGACTTCATGGGTGTGAGCATAACATCGCGTCATGCTGCGCTTTCGACGGAAAGCCGTATCGACACCATCGTGTCTGCCGTGCTTCAATGTTCTGCGCGAGCGGATACCAATTTGGAGATTCACTATAGATGAAGAAGGCCCTGATCACCGGCGTTACAGGCCAGGACGGCTCATACCTGGCGGAGTTACTATTGGCGAAAGGCTATGCCGTTTACGGCATCATTCGTCGATCGAGTTCATTCAATACAGGTCGAATCGATCATATCTACCAGGACCAGCACGTCCCTAATCCTCACCTGATGCTCGTGTATGGCGATCTCAATGACGCCAGTTCGCTGAATCGCATCATCCGGGATGTAGCGCCCGATGAGATCTACAACCTCGGCGCTCAAAGCCACGTGCGCGTGAGCTTCGATATTCCGGAGTACACCGGCGAAATCACGGCGATCGGCGCCGTGCGTCTGCTGGAAGCGATCCGTGAAGCCCGAATTCCGACAAAATTCTACCAGGCATCGAGCAGCGAAATGTTCGGCAACGCGCCGGCACCGCAGAATGAGAACACTCCCCTGCTTCCGAGAAGTCCATATGCCGCGGCAAAGTTATATGCGCACTGGATGACCACGACATACCGGGAAGGCTACGGACTGTTCGCGTGTAACGGGATTCTCTTCAATCATGAGTCTCCGCGGCGCGGCGAAACGTTCGTGACGCGCAAGATCACGAAGGCCGTCGCCCGCATTCATGCGGGCCGTCAGCAGAAACTGTTTCTCGGAAATCTCGATGCACGGCGCGACTGGGGCTATGCCGGCGACTATGTGGAAGCCATGTGGCTGATGATGCAGCAGGACAAACCCGATGACTACGTGATTGCGACAGGCGAAACCCATTCCGTGCGCGAGTTCCTCGAAGAAGCCTTCGGGCGGCTGAACATGGACTGGAAGAAATACGTCGAGATTGACCCGCGATACTATCGTCCGGCTGAAGTCGACCTGCTTCTGGGAGATGCTTCCAAGGCAAGGGAGAAGCTAAACTGGAAACCCAAAGTCCACTTCAGGGAGCTTGTCCATATGATGGTAGACTCCGACGTCAAAAATGAACTTCTGGCCCAATAAACGAGTTCTGGTCACGGGAGGTTCGGGATTCCTCGGATCCCACCTTGTCGCGAAACTTCGCAAACTCGGCCCAGCCGAAATCATCATTCCGCGACGGGCCGCATACAATCTTATTGAACAATCCGATGTCGTCCGGCTCTTTGAGGATGCACGTCCGGACATTGTGATTCATCTTGCTGCCAACGTCGGAGGCATCGGCGCCAACAGGGAGAATCCCGGATCGTTCTTCTACGACAATCTGATGATGGGCGTTCAGTTGATCGAGTATGCCCGCCGATTCCGGGTAAACAAATTCGTCGCAATTGGCACAATCTGCTCCTACCCAAAATTCACGCCGGTTCCGTTTAAGGAGGAAGACCTGTGGAATGGTTATCCGGAAGAAACCAATGCGCCATACGGACTCGCCAAGAAAATGATGCTGGTTCAGTCGCAGGCATATCGCGCGCAGTACGGCTTCAATTCCATCTTCCTTCTTCCCGTGAATCTTTATGGGCCGGGAGATAACTTTGACCCCAGGTCCTCACACGTCATTCCAGCCATCATTCGAAAATGTGTCGAGGCTGTTCGAAACGGCAGATCCAGTATCGAACTGTGGGGTACCGGCACCGCGACACGGGAGTTTCTGCATGTCGACGATGCGGCCAGTGGCATCCTCCTTGCCGCCGAAAAATACAATGGCAGCGATCCCGTAAATCTCGGCGCGGGCATGGAAATCAGCATTCGGGATCTTACAAGCCGTATCGCCGAACTCAGTGGCTTTCATGGCGAACTTATCTGGGACGCCACAAAACCGGACGGTCAGCCGCGACGATCTCTCGACACTACGAAGGCCGAAAAGCTATTTGGATTTCAGGCAAAAGTTCCATTTGAAGACGGTCTCAAGGAAACCATTGAGTGGTTTAAGAACGAATTCGTACGTGTTGCGGGCAGCTAGTTCTCGACAGCATTTTGCCCCCGTAATATCGTCAATAGCTCAGAATGAAAAAAGCACTCATATGCGGCGTATCGGGACAGGACGGCGCCTATCTGGCTCAGCTTCTGCTGGGAAAAGGCTATGAGGTCCACGGCACGTCACGCGATGTTTCCGCTCGAAACTTTGGCGGCCTGATCTCGCTTGGCATTTCCGAAAAGGTGAAGCTCCATTCCATGGCGCTGAACGATTTCCATAGCGTGATGAGTGCGTTGAGGCTGGTGGAGCCGGATGAGATTTACAACCTGGCCGGACAGTCTTCCGTGGGATTGTCGTTTGAACAGCCCGTGGAAACGATGGAAAGCGTCGTCATCGGAACATTGAATCTACTGGAAGCAATCCGGTTTCAGACAAAGTCGACACGGTTCTACAACGCCGGCTCAAGCGAATGCTTTGGCGATCTCAGCAATGCGGTCGCAGACGAATCCACTCCGTTTCGGCCTTGCAGCCCCTACGCAATCGCAAAATCCGCGGCAATCTGGGAGGTTGCGAACTATCGGGATGCGTATGGAGTTCATGCCTGCTCGGGCATTCTCTTCAATCACGAATCGCCCCTGCGCCCGAACCGTTTTGTCACAAAGAAGATCGTGGCTGCGGCTTGCCGGATTGCAAACGGAAGTACCGAGAAACTGATACTCGGAAATATCACGATTGAACGGGACTGGGGCTGGGCTCCGGAATACGTGGACGCCATGTGGCGGATGCTTCAGCAGAAAGTGCCGGATGACTACGTCATTGCAACCGGTACGAGCAGACGGCTGGAGGAATTTATCGAGATCGCATTCAAGCGGCTTGGACTGAACTGGCGCGATCACGTCAAGCAGGACCCGGGCCTGTTCAGGCCAACAGACTTCGCCATCGGTCGGGCGAACCCTTCGAAAGCCAACGATAAATTGGGATGGAAGGCCGAGATGAAGCTGGAGGACATTGTGGCGATGATGGTCGATGCACAATTGTCGGCCGGCGCCTCCAGGATGGCATCCTCCCCGAGAACCATGCATTAGTGTTGCTGCTGAGCTTCTTCCGGTGATCAATGAATACCATCTGGATTAAATATCTGCCGGACTTCATGCGCACCCGCGTCGCCGGGCGCCAGAATCTTCAGAAGTTGATTGGCAACACCGGATGGCTCTTTGCCGACAGAATTCTCCGCCTTGGAATCGGATTGGTGGTCGGAGTTTGGATCGCACGCTACCTTGGACGCGATCAGTATGGACTATTCAACTTTGCTGGAGCCTTCGTGGCTCTCTTCAGTATCTTCGCCACACTTGGACTGGATGGAATCGTGGTGCGCGAACTGGTGTGGGATCCGGCACGCAAAGAGGAAATACTGGGAACTGCATTTGTTCTCAAACTTGCCGGAAGTGGATTCACCCTCGTCACGGCGGTGGCGGCGATACTGATTCTGCGCCCCGCGGAACCGCTCGTACACCGCATGGTGGCAATTATTGCCGCCGGGACGATCTTCCAGTCATTGGATACCATCGACTTCTGGTTTCAGTCGCGCGTGGAGTCCCGATTCAGCGTGTACGCACGAACCTCTGCATTTCTGATCGTTTCCGCACTGAAGGTCTATCTGATTCTGAACAATGCTCCGCTAATCGCATTTGCCTGGGTGGGGTTGATTGAATTGATGATAGGAAGCGCTGGTCTTGCTCTTGCATTTCGGATCAATGGCCAGCGGCTGTTGGCATGGACGGTGTCGAGCGAGCGGATTCGGCAGACTCTGAAGGAATGCTGGCCCCTGGCACTTTCCGGCGTAGCAGTCATGCTGTATATGAAAATCGATCAGGTCATGCTTGCCCAGATGCTGGACTACAAGGCCGTCGGAGTTTACAGCGCGGCCATACGCATTTCGGAAGTCTGCTATTTCATTCCAATTTCCATCGTCGCATCGGTAACGCCAACCCTGATCGAAGCAAAAAAGATAAGCCCCGAAATCTACAGATATCGCCTCGCGAACCTGTTCCGCCTGATGTCGGCAATTGCGTTGGGGATCGCCATCCCGATGACATTCGCGTCAGGGGTTGTGACCCGGACGCTCTACGGAAGCCAGTACGAAGGAGCGGCGCCCATACTCGCAATTCATATCTGGGCCGCACTGTTCGTTTTTCTCGGTGTTGCACAGGGTCCGTGGAATATCAACGAAGGCCTCACCAAACTGGCCCTGATCCGAACGGTCATCGGCGCCGCATCCAATATTCTCCTGAATATCCTGCTTATTCCCCGATATGGCCCGATCGGCGCCGCCATCGCAACAACGGTGTCCTATGCACTGGCCGGTGTCGTTCTGAATGTGATTAGCAGAAGCACGCACGAGATACTCCGGTTGCAGCTGAGATCGATGATTCCAATTCTGAGCAGTTCTGAGAAAGGCTCGAAGTAATGCTGAAATCCGTTGGGGATATATACGCCGTTCTCTTGGGCTGGCCTGCGGCAGCCCGACTGAACAGGGCGTTTCTCTATTTATCCTCACGAGCCCTGGGTGTTCACAATTACTCCTCGCAGGCTGTATCCGGCGAAACAAGGATCGTCAACGAACGCCTGCCGAAGGTTGGCGCCCCAGTTGTTTTCGATGTTGGGGCGAACAACGGCGACTGGTCCGCGCTGGTTTTGAAGGCCAACAAGTTTGCGAAAATTCACGCATTCGAACCGCAGCGGTCGCTGGCAGCTCATATCGCGGCAACGTATCCCGACATTGAAGTGAACAATCTTGCCCTTGGAGAGACTGCCGGAGAACTCGACCTTTACGATTACGCCGACCATCCCGGCTCGCAGCATGCCAGCCTGCTGAAAGGCGTCATCGACAACATACACGGAGGAACTCCGCGTGTGGCAAAGGTATCCGTTGTCACCCTTGACGACTACTGCCGTGAGCATCGCGTCAATCACATCGATTTCCTGAAGATCGACGTCGAAGGATTCGAGCTTGCAGTCCTGCGGGGAGCAAAAGAAATGCTCGGCAGGGGAAGTATTGAAACAATCCAGTTCGAGTTCAATGAAATGAATGTGACGGGCAGAACCTTTCTTGATGACTTCATGAACTACCTTGGAAATACATTCAGCGTGTATCGAATTCTCCCCCACGGAATCATGCCGCTTAGAGCTGGCAACCATTGGATCAACGAGCAGTTTGCCTATCAGAACCTGCTCGCCATCCGCACCCAGGCGAGGCCGGACTGATACGTGGAGGAGCACGGCATGAATCCGATCGCCACCCCCTATCGATGCAAGTCGCCCGTCGCCTTTCTGATTTTCAATCGCCCGGAAACGACGCAAAGGGTTTTTAACGAAATCGCCAAAGCCAGGCCCGCGAATCTTCTCGTCGTTGCCGATGGTCCCAGACGGGATCGTCCCGGTGAGGAGGAACTGTGTACGAAAGTCCGAGGAATCATCGAAGCAGTGGATTGGGACTGCAAAGTCCTGATCAATTACGCCGAAGAGAACATGGGATGCGCACGCCGTATTTCCAGCGGCATCGACTGGGTGTTTGCAAATGTCGACGAAGCCATATTCCTCGAAGATGACTGCCTCCCGGAGCCCACTTTCTTTCGATTCTGTGACGAAATGCTCAAGCGGTTCCGAAGCAATGACAAGATCATGTCCATCAGCGGCGACAACTTCCAATTCGGGTCCAGGCCATCGAACTTCAGCTACTATTTTTCCCGTTACGTCCATGTCTGGGGCTGGGCAAGCTGGAGACGTGCATGGAATTCCTACGATGTTCAGATGACCAGCTGGCCAAAGCTCAAGCAGAGTGGCTGGCTCACTGATATTTTCGAAAACAGGCGGGATGCCAGGTACTGGGAAGAGGTATTTGATCTGGCATATCAGGGCAAGACGGGTACATGGGACTATCAGTGGCTGTTCGCGTGTTGGCAACAATCCGGCCTGTCGGTCATTCCCAGTGTCAATTTGATATCGAACATCGGCTTTGGCGCGGGTGCTACTCACACCGAAGACGAAGAAGGAAAGGTTGCCGCAATGGAAACTCAGGCGATGACTTTTCCGCTTGTCGATCCTCCTGCCATCATTCGCGACTCCGTCGCAGACGACAACACCGCCAAACTTTTTTTTCGGACCTCCCGGTTGTCTCCAGTCAAGCGGTTTGTCAGACAATTCTTTGGATAAAGTTGGCGTTGGAATATCGTCCCTAGTGAGGCATGAATTCAGGTGCTAACGACAATCAAGCGATCCGCACGACAATTGGCAAGAGGTTTTGGTCTGGACTTGCACAGGCTCGACAAGCTCGCGTCCGAGCACACCAGACTTGCGCTTCTCCTGGCTGCCAATCGTGTCGACCTGGTCCTCGATATTGGCGCAAACGCCGGACAGTGGGCACGCGAACTTCGTCAGGCAGGCTATGCCGGCGACATGATTTCGTTTGAACCGCTGTTGCAGGCGCATACGGATCTGAGCAGACACGCGATCAACGACCCGAAATGGACCGTTGCGCCGAGAGTGGCTCTCGGAGAACAGAATGCGGAAGTCGAAATTCACGTGGCCGGAAACTCGGCCAGTTCTTCACTGCTTCAAATGCTGCCCATGCATGTCGCCGGAGCTCCGAAGTCCGCCTATGTTGGATCCGAAAAAACATCAATGGTGACGCTCGACAGCCTGCTGGGAACCGTCATTCCGACCGGTCGCCGAATCTTCTGCAAACTGGATGTGCAGGGATATGAGGCAAAGGTCCTTGCCGGCGCTGCCCGACTTCTCAAGGACGTGATCGGACTTCAAATGGAGATTTCGCTGGCACCTCTCTATAACGGACAGCCCGCCTTCAATGAGTTGCTGGACAGCATGTCGCGCTCCGGCTTTGCCATTTTCGGATTCGTTCCGGGATTTGTGGATCCTGCAACCGGGAGAATGCTGCAAATTGACGGAGTCTTTTTCAAAACACCGGGCGAAGGCCCGATGCCATGACTCCCGATACGGGCGCATCGACTGCAAAGCGGACTACCGGCGAATCGCCGGAAACGGACTGCCCCATCTGTTCCGGAAAGCGGCGAGAACTATTTCAGGCAAGGCTGCTCAGGAAGTATGACGTGCGCTATTTCCTTTGCGATGCGTGCGGGCTGTTACAAACCGAACAGCCCTACTGGCTCGACGAAGCCTATAGCAACGTCATCGCCGATGCCGATACCGGACTGGTCGCAAGGAACCTGGAGGTCGCAGCGAAACTCGCGGGACTTCTCTATTTCTGCTTCGATCCGAAAGCGCAATACCTCGAGGCCGCAGGTGGTTACGGACTGCTTACACGCCTCATGCGAGACAGGGGCTTTGACTTTCGCTGGCACGATCCGTATTGCGAAAACATTTTTGCCAAAGGATTCGAGTGGGATCCGGCAAAAGGTGCAGGACGCTGCAACGCGGTCACCGCCTTTGAAGTCCTGGAGCATGTTTCGAATCCCGTGGAATTTATTCGAAACACGCTGAAACAGGCGAATACCAGGACGATCATATTTTCCACCCTGTTGTATGAAAGCCAGCCTCCCCGTCCGGACAATTGGTGGTACTACTCCCTGGAGTCCGGCCAGCACATTTCATTCTTCCGCCGAAGTACACTGCAGCTTATCGCCGAAAAACTGGGGCTCCGATTGCACACCCACGGCACGTTTCATGTCCTGACGGAATCGGCGGTGAGCGACTCGATGTTTCAGATATGCACCAGCAGGCTGTCGCCAATCGTCGACGTGTATGTGAAGCAGCGCTTGAAATGATGCGAATCGCCTATGACCACCAGATCTTCTCCGGACAGGCGTACGGAGGCGTCTCACGGTACTTCTTCGAAGTTGCAAATCGTATCCGGAAATTCGAAGGCTATGATGTATCCGTACTTTCTCCTCTCTATGTGAACAAATACCTCACGAGCGAGCCGCTTCTGAAAGTGTGGGGTATGAATGTAAACCAGCTGCCGCGGCCGAGACGCATTACGCAAATGCTGAATGGCGAACTGGTCCGATGGAAACTTCATCAGGTGCAGCCTGACATTGTTCATGAAACGTACTACCTGAACAGGAAACTTGCCCCCCACAAATCGAAAATCGTGCTGACGGTATACGACATGATTCAGGAAAAGTTTCCGCAGTTTTTTCCTCCTCATGACAAAACAAGTCAGCTCAAGAAAGCGGCGGTCGATCGGGCGGATCATATTGTCTGCATCTCCGAAAATACGCGCGAGGATCTGATCGATGTGCTGGGAGTTGCCCGTGAAAGGACATCCGTCACCCATCTTGCTTATAGTCCTTCGTTGCGAGGAACGGAGCCTCTGGTGCGGGTCATCGATCGCCCGTACATCGCGTATGTGGGAACCAGGGGCGGATATAAGAATTTCTCAGGTCTCATCGAGGCTCTTGCGGTGTCTACATTCCTTAGGACGAATTTCGCCATTGTTTGTTTCGGCGGCGGCGAATTCACAACAAAGGAGCGCGAGGAAATGGCAGACGCAGGATTGGTTGCGGATCAAGTGGTTCTCATGAAAGGCGCAGACGAGGTTCTTGAGTCGGTATATCGGGGAGCTGCAGCCTTCGTTTACCCATCGCTTTATGAAGGGTTTGGTCTTCCGCCCCTGGAAGCGATGTCTGCCGATTGCCCCGTCGTCTGCAGCCGGACCAGTTCGCTGCCCGAAGTCTGCGGCGATGCGGCAGAATACTTCGATCCGACTCAGCCGGAGTCGATAGCTTCTGCCATTGAACGCGCCGTCGCGTCAAACGAAAGAAGACAGGAATTGGTGGCATTCGGACGCTTGCAGTCCCGGAAGTTTTCCTGGGACCAATGCGCCCGACAGACCGCAGCAATTTATGAGCGGCTCCTGTAGGGGCGATCAGGTTGCGAACCGCATGTCCCTGAGTTATCAAGGAATATGAGCTTCCCCCGAATCAGCATCGTGACGCCCTCCTACAATCAGGGCCGCTTTATCGACGCGACCATGAAGTCGGTGCTGAATCAGAATTATCCCAACCTCGAATACATCGTCATCGATGGCGGTTCAACGGATCAATCCGTGGACATCATTCGCAGTCACGAGAAGAGCCTGGCTTACTGGGTCTCGGAGAAAGACTCCGGCGCCGCCGATGCCATTGCAAAGGGGTTTCGGAGAGCCACCGGCGACATCATGGCTTATTTGAACTCCGACGATCTGTACACCTCCGGAACACTGCATGCCGTGGCCGAGACTTTCAATTCCGGCCGGTCCGATGTTGTTTACGGCAACACGTGGTGGATCGATACCGATGGCAATCACATCGGTGAGCGGCGGCAGACCCCATTTGCGCCGCTGGGTTATCTCTATGGGGGATTCGATCTGCAACAGCCAGCGGTCTTCTGGAATAAACAGACGTATGAAAAGAGCGGCGGCATCGATCCGTCTTACATGTTCACGTTCGACACCGAACTCTTCGTCCGATTTGTAAACCAGGGAAGCCGCTTTACACACGTCCATCAATTCTTCGCCGAATTTCGAATCCACCCACGCTCGAAATCGTCGACGGAAGCGGATCGATGCGAGAGCGAGTTAAAACGACTGCGATCCACACATCTGCCTTTTCCATACGATTCGGCTCGTGCGACCTGGACACGAACGCGTGCACGTACGCAAAGAGCCTTCTGGTATCTGATGCAGGGCGATGCTCCATGGCTGCTGAGCCGAATTCCAGACCGATGGCGGTCCCGACATTCGACCGAGATCGCCGGGCCTCGGTCCAGGTGGATGTAATGAAGACGAAAATTATTCACGTCATTACCAAACTGGAACTCGGCGGCGCCCAGAAGGTCACGCTGATGACGTTGGAACGCCTGCCTCGCGATCGTTACGATATCTCCCTGGTAACCCACCCCGATGGCCTGCTGGTGGATTGGGCGAATCACATTCCAGGACTGACTCTGTACTGGATCCCTTCGCTGCTCCGGGAGGTGCGACCGGTCCAGGACTTCCTCACCCTGATTTCTCTGTGGCGGCTGTTTCGTAAGGAACGCCCCCAGGTTGTCCATACCCATAGTGCAAAGGCCGGCATTCTCGGGAGATGGGCGGCGTGGTTTGCTGGCGTTCCCAATATCTTTCATACCGCTCATGGATTTGGGTTTAACGACTACCAGCGCCCCATGGTCCGCAACTTCTATATATGGCTTGAAAAAATTACCGGCTGGATCAGCACAAAACTAGTGGTGGTTTCCTATGCCAATGCCGATAAGGGTGAAAGGTATGGCGTATTCAAGCGCGGTGACTGGATTCTCTGCCGCGATGCGATTGCGGTGGAGCAGTTCATGCAGCCCGGTCCCAGCCGGAGGCAGCTCGCGGAATGGGGAGTGGGAAAGGACGATGCCAATAAAGTCATTGTCGGCATGATTGCGTGCTTCAAGCCTCAGAAATCACCGGTGGATTTCGTGGATGTGGCGGCAACGGTGTTGAAGCAAACCTCGAATGTCCATTTCGTCATGGCCGGAGATGGCGAGCTGAGGCCCCAGGTTGAGGCGCGAATTCGTCAACATGGAATTGAAGGAAAAATTACTTTGCTGGGATGGAAGACAGAATCCGAAATGCCCGAGGTTTATCGAAACTTGGATATTGTCGTGTTGACGTCCCTATGGGAAGGTTTACCGTGTGTGTTCTCGGAGGCCATGGCAGGCGAGCTTCCTATCGTCGCAACCAATGTGGACGGGGCTCGCGAGGCCATTGTCCATGAAGAAAATGGCTATCTTCATGAACCACACGATATACAGGGAATGGCACAGTCCGTATTGAAACTCGTTGAGAGTCAGGACTTGCGTAAGAGGATGGGGGAACGCGGCAAGTCTCGCGTCATGGAATTCGACATTGGTACGTCGGTGTCGAATCTGGAAACGGCATATCAGGAATGTTTGAAAGTATCTTAGCTTCGCCGCTCTTCCGATATGGAGGCGGATTCATAATCAGCTTCTTGTTCGCGATGTATTGGACTCCTCCAATGCGAAAAGCGGCCTTGCAGCTCGGCATCGTCGACCGTCCGGATGGCAAGCTGAAAAAACACGATAATGCCATTCCGTACCTTGGCGGCCTCGCCGTGTTTATCGCATACCTTTCGACCGTCGGCGTATTCACGAAATTCGACACCTTCGAACAGGAAACGCTCGGGCTCCTGCTTTCCGGAAGCATCGCTTTAATCGTAGGCCTGATCGACGACTTCGGTGCGCTCACACCAAGACAAAAAATGTTTGGGCTGCTGCTGGCGGCGCTGGTCCTGATTAAGTCCGGAATTTATATCAAGCTCGCGTTTCTTCCACTGTACGTATCCATTCCGCTGACGGTGCTTTGGATTCTCGCCGTCACGAACGCATTCAACATTATCGACATCATGGACGGTCTGGCCTCCGGAGTCGCCACGATCGCGGCGATGGTTATTGCTGCAGCCAACTTCATGGCAGGCCGGGAACCTCAGGCATTTCTCGCCGTGGTTCTGGCCGGTGCGGCGTGCGGCTTCCTGCGGCACAACTTTCACCCGGCAAAGATATTTCTCGGAGACTCGGGCAGCATGTTCATGGGATTCATGCTTGCCGCACTCTCCATGAACGCCGGATATACGCGCATCAACATCCTGGCGGTGATCAGTCCGGTGCTGATTCTGGGAATTCCAATTTTCGATCTGATGCTCGTAATGTTCATTCGCTGGCGCAAAGGTATTCCGGTAACCAAAGGCAGTCCCGATCATTTCGCATTGCGACTCCGCCGGTGCAACCTGTCTGTTCGAGAAACCGCAATCACGGCGTATATCGGCGGCGCGCTGCTCGGCGGCATCGCGCTTCTCATAAGCCAGGTTCAACTGGAATGGGCGATGGCCACGTTCGCCGGCACCGTCTCGGCACTCTGCCTCTCCGCATACCTGCTGATGAAAGTCGACATGCGTTCATGAAAAATACGGTCATCATTGGCGGCGGGCTTGCCGGACTCAGCGCAGGCTACCATCTGGCGGAACAGGAACCCACGGTCTTTGAACGCGAGAAGGAAATCGGCGGGCTGTGCCGATCGTTCACGCAGGACGGCTTTACGTTTGATTGCACGGGCCACCTGATTCACCTTCGGAACCCATACACCAAGGAACTTGTCGCAAAGATCCTTCCGGACGCATTCCATGCGCACGAACGACTGGCATCGATCTATTCCAAGTCTGTATCGACGCCATATCCGTTTCAGGCCAATACCTACGGACTTCCTCCGGAGGTGGTGAAGGAATGCGTCATGGGCTTTGTCGAAAGCATGAAGGAACACCCCGGCGGAGCGCCGGCGAATTTTCACGACTGGACTCTGCGCACGTTCGGAAGCGGTATCGCCAAACACTTCATGCTTCCCTACAACGAAAAATTCTGGAAGCAGGATCTGCACAACATCACATCCGACTGGGTGAGCTGGTCCATCCCGAAGCCGACGCTTGAGGAAGTCGTCAATGGCGCCCTTGGATTAACGAATAAGGGAATGGGATACAACCCCAAGTTCATCTACCCGAAGGATGGCGGAATCGATTGTCTGCCTCGTGCACTTGCCGCATCGATTTCGAAAATCCATTCCGAAGAGTCCGTCGAACGTATCGATCCCAAACGAAAGGTCGTCCGTCTTGCGGGTGGGCGGGAAGAAGAATACGATTCGCTGATCTCCACGCTTCCCCTCCCTGTGCTATTCCGAATGCTCGGCGATACGCCGGATGCTCTGCGACAGGACGCTGAAAAGCTGAGTGCGATATCGGTTCTGAATTTCAATATCGGCGTCGATCGAGCCGGCATCAGCAATCAGCACTGGATCTATTTTCCGGAAGACCAGTTCATTTTCTCTCGCGTGGGCTTCCCGATGAATTTCTCGACGTCGGTCGCACCGGAAGGAACCAGTTCGATCTATATCGAGATCACTCACCCTTCACGCTCGAAGCCCAATATCGATGAGGCGTTTGATCGATCCATCGCCGACCTGCAGCGATGCGGCATCCTCAAGCCAGGCGATCGGATTCTCACGCGGCACATGCTGGACATCGAATTCGCGTATGTCGTTTTCGACGTTCATCGCCAGACACACATTCAGAAATTGCACGATTACCTCGAATCCCGCGATATATTTGCAGCGGGACGATATGGACGATGGGAATACTTCTCGATGGAGGATTCGATACTCAGCGGCAAAGCCGCGGCGGAACGCGTGATCGCGAGAGCCGCAGCGATGCGCACCCTCGCTTGAACCCAGGCTGGAACCTCGTTCTCTCCTTCGGCGATCTCTCATACCAGACCGGCTACCGCACTAGAGTTCTCGGCGAGCTTCAGCACCTGGACTCCGCCGGCGGACTGGACCCGTTCCTGCTTCTCTTCGACCGCTATCCTGAAAAATTCGAAATGACAGCAGGTGCCGCACATTCTGCAATTCCCCGCTCGGAATTCGCCCGGTTCTTCATGGAAGTGGGCGCCATTGCCCGAAAGCAGCCCATTCGAGTGGTTCACGCTCACAACCTTTATTCCGCCGCCCTGGCGCTGGCCGCACGGCCTTTTTATGGATACAGGGTCGTTCTCGATTACCACGGCCGCATCCCTGAAGAATACGTGTTCCTTGGCAAAGGCGGAGACCGATCGCGCCGCATCCTGGAAATGCTGGAAGAATGGGTCCTCCGGAACGCGGACCACGTGATTGTCGTCTCGCGTGCTCTTGGCCGCTACGTCCTGAAGCAATACGGAATTCCTGCTTCGAAACTCGCGGTAATTCCATGCTGCGCCGATTCGAATCTATTTCAGTTTGATGCAGATCTGCGTGACCGCACGCGGATGGAGCTGGGCCTCTCGGACAACCTGGTATGCACACATCTGGGCAGCTTCTTTGAATGGTACGAATCCGAACAGCTCGTTCGGACATTCAACGACCTTCGAGAGCGTTATCCTTCGGCCCACCTTCTCGCCGTTACACCGGGACTGAAGGAAGCACGTGAATACCTTGCCAGACAACTTCCCGAAGGAACGTTTACCGTCATGGCCGCTTCACACGAGCAGGTTCCGGCTCTCTTAAACGCGACGGATCTGGGGTTCCTCCTGCTCCGTGCGTCACCCAATATCGAAACATCATCGCCGGCAAAATTCGCGGAGTACCTGAATTGCGGCGTTCCCGTTATCATTACAAATGGAGTGGGTGATTTTTCCAGTCTGGTCCGGAACAGGAAGCTTGGTGAAGTTCTCAAAGACTCCGTCGTTTCAGACAAACTGATTCAAGCAGTGCTACACTCCCGAAGTGCCATTGCTGCACGTTGCGTTCAGGGCGGTCGTGAACTGACCTGGCAATTCCATAGAGACTCAGCGAAATATGTCTTCTAACAATTCGGCCCGATTCCTCCGAGAGTTTCTCGCCCAACCAATGGCTACTGGAGCAATCGTTCCGAGTTCCGAAGCTTTGGGCCGAGCGATTGTCCGTAACCTGGATTTGAGCAATGCCAAGGCTGTCGTGGAATACGGCCCCGGAACCGGGGCATTTACCACCTGCGTGCTTGAGGCGCTCGACCACGACGCCAGGTTCATCGCCATCGAGATCAATCCCCGCCTCGCGGAAATGTTCCGAAATCAACATCCGGGAATACAGATATTCCAGGACTCTGTTGCCAATGCCCGGAAGATCTGCAACTCCGCCGGTATCGAACAGGTGGATTGCATCGTTTCCGGGCTGCCCTGGGCCTCTTTCCAGGAGTCGATGCAGCTGGAGTTTCTGGATGAAATGATGCGCGTGCTCAAGCCTGGCGGCCAGTTTGTCACTTTCGCCTATGTTCACGGGTTGATGCTGCCACCGGGACGACGGTTCTCCAGAATCCTGCCACGTTACTTCAGTTCGATTTCGAAAAGCCCCGTGGTCTGGAGAAACTTCCCGCCCGCTTTCGTTTACAGCTGCAGGCGATAGGACCGGCTATTTCCCTTCGATGCCGTGCTTCTGCATGTAGTGGCGGAATGACCGATAGGACATCCGAAGCAGTTCGGCGGCTTTCACCTGCACCCCGCCCGAACGGTTCAACGCTTCTTCAAGATAGCTCTTCTGCAAACCTGCGACGTAGCCTTCCAGGTCGAGCCCTTCCTCGGGGAGTTCACTGAACGTTCGCGGCCGGGAACTTGCGGAAACGCTGTCGGGAAGATGTTGGGCCGATAACTCGTCCGATGTCTCGAGAATATACGCGCGTTCCATCGCATTCTCGAGTTCCCGAACGTTGCCGGGCCAGTCGTATGTTTCCATTTTCTTGAGCGCTTCGTCGGACAGCCTCTGAATGTTTTTGCCGTTAACGCCGTTGAACCTGCTCAGAAAGTGGTTTGCCAGAAGTGGAATGTCGTCCCTCCGATGGCGCAGTGGTGGAATCTGGATGGGAATGACGCGGATTCGGTAATACAGGTCCTCGCGAAACTGGTTTTCCGCGACCATCGCAGTCAAGTCCCGGTTCGTTGCGGCTATCACCCGAACATCGACATGAATCTCTTCGGTGCCACCAACTCTCCGTATGGTCCTCTCCTGAAGAACCCGGAGCAGCTTCACCTGCATTGCCGTGCTGGTGTCCCCGACTTCGTCGAGGAAGATGGTGCCCTTGTCTGCAACTTCAAAAAGGCCTTTCTTATTCGCAGTCGCTCCCGTGAAGGATCCCTTCATGTAGCCGAATAGTTCGCTTTCCAGCAGTGTTTCCGTGAAAGCCCCGCAATTGACCGACACAAACGGGGCGTCGGCACGCGGACTGTTGACATGGATAGCCTTGGCGACGAGTTCCTTTCCCGTGCCGCTTTCCCCCGTGATCAGAACGGTGCTGTTGGCTCCGCTGACCACCTCGATCATCTTGAAGAGATCCTGCATCTTCTGGCTCTTGCCAACCAGATTGCCCATGCCGTGAACCTTGTGGAACTCGCGTCGAAGATAGGTGTTCTCTTCACGAAGGCGGCGACTCTCCAGCGCTCCAAAGACGAAATGCTTGAGCTGTTCAATGAATTTCTCGTTCTTGATGACATAGGCGGATGCCCCCAACGGCATGGCATCGATGGCAGTATCTAAAGTTCCATTGGCCGTCATCAGGATGAAGCCGCCGTTGAAATTGCTGGCTCGCAAGTCCCTCAACAAATCAATGCCGGACTTGTCGGGCATTTTGATATCCGAAACGACCAGATCAAATTCCGCGGACTTGCTGCGCTCCAGACCTTCCGACGCGTTCTGAGCGACAGTCACGTCGAAGCCTTCCTTTTTCAGGACAATCTCCAGCAACTCACGAATGGACCGTTCGTCATCGACTACGAGGATTTTGGCTCTTGAAATCATTTCTTTAGATCCACAAAAAACGTGGAACCGGCGCCCTTGCTCGATTTCACACCGATGACGCCGTTATGCGCCGTGACGATCTGATAAACGATAGGCAATCCCAACCCGGTTCCATTCTTGAAAGAGGAGTGAAAGGGTACGAAAAGATTCTTCATTTCGGCGTCGTCCATTCCGATTCCGGTGTCCGTGAACCGCACCTGCGCTCCATTGCGCGGTTCGACGCTGATGGTCAGCGTCCCCCCATCGGGCATTGCTTTGATCGCATTCGTCGCAAGGTTATAAAACACCTGACGCATCATACTTTCATCGACCATTGCATAGACAACCTGTAGCCGCATTTCAATCGAATGACGGCAGTTCAGTTCCGAACTGTTCCGCATCAGGCTCACCATCTCCGAAATCAGCACCGACAAGTCCGTCCTGCGCAGCATCGGGGCCGGCGGACGCGCATAGGACAGAAATTCCGCGATGGTCTTGTTCAGACGTTCCGTTTCGCGCGAGATAATGCCGGCGAGCTGGCTCTGATCTTCGGTGAGTTCGAGGTCCGACTGAAGAAGCTTGAAGGATCCGGTGATGGATGCCAGCGGATTCCGAATTTCATGCGCAATCGCGGCAGACAGGGCTCCAATGGTGGCCATCTGCTCCTTCTGCCGCACCTGCCGTTCCAGAAGCCGGATCTCCGTAAGGTCGTCGAAACTCCACACGTGACCCGCAGTGTTTTTGTCGTCGATCATGATGGGCGAAACGGAGTACCGAACGTAAATATCCCTGCCGTCCTTGCGTTTCGTCCAAACGTCGGATCTCGAAACCGGTACTTCCGACCGCAGACCCGGGAAGATGTCCCATATCGATTTGGACAGTACGTCTCTTGGATTCCGTGCCGTCAATCTTCCCGCGGCACGATTGAAGAGAAAAATCCGGCCATTGACATCGGTCGTCACCAGCGCGCTGCTCATGCTGTCGACAACCTTGTCGCTGAACGCCTGGAGAAATGCCACCTGACCTGTGGATTTCTGCAGTTCTGCCCCCGTCCTGCGCGAGTTCTCTGCCAGGAAGTCGGACACGTACGCGACGGTACAGAAGCCGAAAATGTTCATTGCCAGGATGAATTGCAGTGCGGGCACGGAGGTCTGACCGGAGCTGAGGTCTGGAAGGTATTTGAAATTGACAAGGAGCAGATGGCCGATATGCAGCATCGAACTGACTGTCGCGGCGAAAAGGGCGCCGCGGCGCTCCAGCAGAATGCTCGACATGACAATCGCGAGAAAATACAGCGAAGAAAAGTAGCTATCGACGCCGCCAGTACGGTTGACCGTCCAAGTGATCAGGAGCAGATCCACCGCAATCTGGGCGTACGCCTGGGCGCCATATGCGGAGTTGTTCTTGAGCAGTGCCCACCAGAATATCGAAAGTCCGGAAACGACCAAGAGCAGCAGCTGCATGTCGCCGACTCTTTCAACCAGGAGGCGATTGCTGATTGAGAGAGAAATGGCAATGAACGCGGAAAAAAAGATGAAGCGGACATAGATCAGGCGCAGCAGCCACGTGCGCCTGTCCATGACCTCGTTGGAAGTGCCGTTCACATTCTGTCTATTTGCTCATCTGGTTGATGAGCGAGAACATCGGAAGGTACATCGAAATGACGATGCCGCCGACTATGGTACCCAGCACGACGATCATGACCGGCTCCAGAGCAGTCATCAAATCGCCGACCGCCGCATCGACTTCCTGTTCGTAAAAATCCGCAATCTTGGTGAGCATCTTCTCGAGTGCACCGGCCTGTTCACCGACGCCAATCATCGAAACCACCATGGATGGGAACACACCGGACGCCTTCAAAGGCTCGACAATCGTGCGGCCCTCTTCAATCGCTCGTTTCACACTGATGATGGCTTCTTCAATGATCGCGTTGCCGGAAGTGTGCGCCGTGATATCCAGACAGTCGAGAATCGGCACACCGCTGGCAATCAGCGTTGCCATGGTGCGGGAAAACCGGGCTACGGCAATTTTCCGCATCAACGGGCCAAAGATGGGCGATTGCAGAATGAGACCATCGACCACATGGCGGCCTTTCGGCGTCTTGTAGTACGAGCGAAATACACCGGAGAGGATGATCAAACCGACAGCGACAAAGATTCCATAGCTGCCCACGAATTCACTCGCCCAAATGACAATGCGTGTGGGCAACGGCAGCTGGACCTGCATGCCGTTGAAGAGATCGGTAAAGGCGGGAATAACTTTCCAGAGAATGAGCGTAATCACGGATGCAGCAATGAAGACGACCGCAACGGGATAGACCAGCGCCGACTGGACTGCGCGTTTCAGTTTCACAGCCTTCTCGATGTATATCGCGAGGCGCTGAAAGATGGTGTCCAGAATACCGCCCGACTCACCGGCAGCCACCATGTTCGTATAGAGATCGTCGAACACCTTCGGCTGCGTTTTCATGGAAGCCGCCAGGTTGTTCCCGGATTCGACTTCGCGCTGGATGGCCGAAATCGCGGCTGCAAATTTCTTGTTCTCCTGGGTCTCCGCCAGAATCTGAAGGCACTGCACCAGAGGCACGCCGGAATCGATCATCACCGAAAACTGCCGTGTGAATACGGCAACGTCTTTTGGAGTTGGATTGCCGCCGATTTCGAGGCCACGCAGAAAGCCTTTGCCTGACGAGGCCTTCTTTTCGGAAGCCTCCATGAGAAATATCTGATCTCGCCGCAATGCCAGTGCCAGTGCCTGTTTGCTGTCGGCGACTCGCTCTCCGGTTACGGACTCACCCTGCCTGTTTCGACCCTTGAATACAAAGTTTGCCATGTGCCCCTCGCACTAACGTTTTGAATGTTTTAGTACGGGGCCATAGGTACAGGAAGAAAAATCTGATAGGGGCAGGAAGCACGTTGCCATACCATTAGCAATCGCATGAAAGTACAGCCCAGGACCGCAAAACTCTTCATCGCAGGGCTATTTCTGCTGATTCTGGCGTTGTTGGTCTTCGCTCAGCAGGCGTTTGACCTCGAACTCCTCAACCCTACGGATCCAGACGGGATTGTCGTCAGTTCGGCACTGTCCGCCCTCATGTTCCTTGTCCTCCTTATATTCGGATTTGTCCTTCTGAGAACCGTCGTCAAAGTCTGGGTAGAGCGGAAGCAGCAGAAGCCCGGTTCCAAGTTTAAAACCAGCCTCCTGGTCTGGCTCGTAACTCTCACCCTGATTCCCGCAATTTGCGTCTTCGCCTACTCGTTTGGCCTTCTGAATCGAAATATCAGCAAGATGTTCAGCCTTCCGGTCGACGAAATATTCAAGGCAACCGACGAGAACAAGCAACAGTGGCAGACGGAGCACGAAGGATGGGCCCGCAGTATTCTCATGCATCTGGCATCGGAGTCGGATCTGCCAGCCGACCTCGATCCGCCACGAATCGTGTTCAATCTCGAAGCCTTGATGGTCATCGATCCCAGCGGCCATGTCGACAAGATCGCGGCCGCCAAAGAGATCTCAACCGATAAGATTCCGCACGATGTCCTGGACGCTATCGGCACGGGCAACGAAGTCTTTCTGGATATGAAATACGGTTGGCTTGGCGCCATTCGAATCCAGAGCCCGGACGGCCCCAAAATACTCGCTGCGGTGTTTCCTCCCCTTCGAGAAATCGCCAAGACCAACGAAACAATTTCAGGTCAGATCGACAGCTATAAGCAACTGATCAAACAGCAGAAGAATTTCCGAGACACATATATGTATGTGCTCGTGCTGATGACTGTGCTCGTCATGTTCGCCGCAGTCTGGCTTGGATTATTTCTCTCGAAACGCATCACCGTGCCCATCGAAGCACTGGCCGTCGCCACTCGTGAAATCTCCGCCGGCAATCTCGGTCACAGGGTAGGCATCAAAGCAGACGATGAACTTGGGTTGCTGATCACCCTGTTCAATGAAATGGCGGACCGCCTTCAAACGACGACACAGGAAGTTGAGAATCGCCGGCACTACATGGAAGTGATTCTTGAAAGCATACCAACCGGCGTTATCTCCATCGATGGCGAGGAACACATTCACACCCTCAATCGTGCGGCTCGAACCATGTTCTCGGTGGAGCATGCGGAAACGCTGAGCGATATTTTCAAGGGGCCCGATCTCCGCGAAATCACCGCGCTGATTGCCGATCTCGGCGAGACATCGATATCTCGCGAGATCAGCTTCCTCACCCCGGGTCGCCCGGGGCACAGCGCCGTCACCGCGGGACGCCTGGCGACCGGCGGCACCGTACTCGTTGTCGAGGATCTGACCGAAGTCGTCCGTGCACAACGTGCGAGCGCATGGCGCGAAGTGGCAAGACGGCTGGCCCATGAAATCAAGAATCCCCTGACGCCGATTCTGCTCTCCGCCGAACGCATTACTCGCAACGTCGAACGACTGCCGGCAGCAAGTCCACGCGTGAACGGCGTGATCCGGGAGTGTGTCGACTTGATCGTCGACGAAGTGTCGAGCCTGCGAAATCTTGTCGACGAGTTCGTGCGATTCGCTCGCCTCCCCACAGTGGCGCGTTATCCCAACAGCATCCGGGACCTTGTCGATAAAACACTGGCGCTGTACGAAGGAAGAATTGAAGGTGTCGAGGTGCGCGTGGTGTTGCCGGAGGATCTGCCTCTGGTGCTGATCGACCCCATGCAGATGAAGCGCGTTCTGATCAACCTTATCGATAACGCACTGGAGGCGCTTGCCGATCAGGCGGATAAGGCGCTGACCATCACCGCGGAACTTGCCCGCGACGGCACCATGGTCCGTCTCACCATAGAAGATACCGGCCGCGGCATCACCGCCGAAGATCGGGAGCGGCTTTTTACACCATATTTCTCAACTCGGAAGGACGGAACCGGACTGGGGCTCTCCATTGTGAGCCGCATCATCGCCGATCACGGAGGGTACATTGGCGCTGAGCCCAATCCCCCACGCGGCACGCGCTTCGTTATTGAATTACCAGTATGTCTAGAATCCTCATTGTCGACGACGAACCGGGCATCCGCCAATCGCTGAAGGGCGCCTTCGAGGACGAAGGCTTTTCCACTGAAACCGTATCCAGTGGCGAAGAGTGTCTTCAAAAGCTTGAAGAAACTCCGTGCGACCTCGTGTTGCTCGATATCTGGCTGCCCGGAATCGATGGACTGGAAACCTTGCGCCGACTGCGCGAGCGGTATCCCGACATTCGCGTCATCATGATCTCCGGCCACGCCACGATCGCCACCGCGGTCACAGCAACCAAGCTCGGCGCCTACGACTTCATCGAAAAGCCTCTGTCCCTGGAACACACGCTGCTCGTCGCCCGAAATGCGCTATCGCTGCGGCGCCTGGAACAGGCGCACGACATGCTCCGGCATCAGCTCGAAGAACGTTTTCACATCGTCGGCGAAAGCATCCCCATCAAGTCGCTGCGCAAACAGATTTCCGTCGTCGCTCCTACGAACAGCCGTGTTTTGATCTACGGAGAAAGCGGCACCGGTAAAGAGCTCGTTTGTCGAAATATTCACTTCCTCAGCAAACGTGCCAACGCGCCATTTGTGGAAGTCAATTGCGCCGCCATTCCCGAAGAGCTCATCGAAAGTGAATTGTTCGGGCATACGAAGGGTTCGTTCACGGGCGCCAGCGATGCGAAGAAAGGAAAATTTGAACTGGCGGACGGAGGCACCCTTTTCCTCGACGAAATCGGCGACATGACTCTGAAGACACAGGCAAAGGTTCTGCGCGCTGTCGAAGAGCAGCGTTTCCAGCCAATCGGCGCACCGGCAACCATTCACGTCGATGTGCGAGTCGTCGCCGCAACCAATAAAAACCTCACGTCTGAGATAGCGGCCGGACGCTTCCGCGAAGACCTGTTCTACCGGCTGAACGTGATTCCGTTCTTTGTTCCTCCCTTGCGCGACCGTCGGGAAGACATCCCGATCCTGGCGCGATACTTCATGCGCATTTTCAACACGGAGCACGGACGAGGCCCGAAGGAGTTCATGCCCGAAGCACTCGAGTCGATGATGGAATACTCCTGGCCGGGCAATGTCCGCGAACTGCGAAATGAAGTCGAACGCCTGGTGATTATGGTGGCGGAAAGCTGCATCGAGCCCCGCGATCTTTCACTGCCGAATGAGACGTCCGGTATTCCGGCATCCAATCTCCACGAAGCCCGCGCCCAGTTTGAGAGGGAGTTCATTCATTCAAAGCTTATCGAGAATGAGTGGAACATCACCCAGACCGCGAAACAGCTCGGACTGGAACGCAGCTACCTGTATCGCAAGATGAAGATGTACGGCCTCGAAAAGTAGGTCGCCAGGTTTAAAAAAAAGGGGCCAGACGGGTCATTCCCCTTTTCTGCAAATTGCAGAAAAGGGGAATGACCCGTCTGGCCCCTTTTTTTTACTGCCCGCGACCACCACGGCCGCCAGGCCCATTTGGAGGAATACCGCTGAGCGTAATGACAGTGCTTCCGTCTGCCCGAGTCAATCCTCCCGCCCAACCGTGTTTGGATTCATCGCGGGCCGCATAGGCGGTCACCGTCACCCGCTCGCCAGACATCACGAGAGTTTCGAAAATGCTTCGGGTAAACCCATTCCCGTTTAATACGCCGGGGCCGGGAGTTTCCAGCTGCCAGATAATGGTCTTGCCATTCGCATTGACGACTTCGAGATAGATCCAGCCATGAGGATTTTCATTAATAACTTTCGTCAGCTTGCCAACCAGCGTGAGCGGCTTGGCCTGGTCATACTCCGCCTGAAAGGAATGGTGGGCCATGGCTGGAATGGAGAGCGCGAACACGCCGATTGCAAATCCAGCGATGACGAACGATTTGATTTTCATGAAATGCTTCTCCAAATGAATGCAGTTGCTCATTGCGACACTGGCACCCGAACGACACGGAACCCGATATCACTGACTCTCAAAGTCGGTCCGTAGTAGCTATACCGCGCTGAGACGCGCTGAAACGCGGCACTTTGATCCCACCCCCCACCGCGCACGACAGGAAGGCCGGTGGGAAGACCGTCCAGGGGATCTATCAACTGACCGTTTGCGCCGACAATGGGCTGCGGCAGTCCTCCTCCAAACCCTGGACCACCGGGGCCTGGACCGGCTTCAATCTGATTCCTCAGCTGCTGGACTTGCTGCTGCAATTGCTGGACCTGTTGCCTCAGCGCATCTATTTGTTGCTGCTGCGTCGCGCCGGGCGGAGGCCCGGGAGGGAATGGGGGCGGATTGCCTCCCTGCGGTCCACCTCGGCCTCCACGTCCGCCAGGCCCTGGACCAGCTCCACGACCGCCGGGGCCGCCAGGACCACCGCGTCCCGCGCCGGGTAGCGGACCCGTCGGATCGACGGCTGGACTGTTGGCGTAGTAGTTGGCGGTGTAGAGATCCGATACCCATTCCCGCACGTTGCCCTGAATGTCATAAAGGCCCCAGGCATTCGGATTCTTTTGTCCCACAGGATGCGTTTCGTCCTCAGAGTTTCCCGCATACCAAGCCACCTGAGCGAGCGCTCCCAAATTCGGTGAATCCATTCCAGCGCGCGCGGCGTATTCCCACTCCGCTTCGGTGGGAAGGCGATACCGGTAACCGTCGTTCCTGCCGTTCAGCTTCGCGATGAAGTCCTGAGCTTCCAGTTTGCTCACCGTTTCCACCGGACGTGTGTCGCCCTTGTTGCTGCTGGGATTGGTTCCCATCAAAGCCACCCATTGCGCCTGCGTGACTTCGTACTTCCCAATCTCGAAACTCTTCGTGATCTGTACACGATGCCTGGGGTTCTCGTCGGCATTGCAGTCATTGTCGTTCTTCGAACAACCCATCATGAATTCGCCGGGAGCGATTTTGACAAACTCCATACCGACGCCATTGCGCGACTGCCCGGCTGTTGCCAATGGGTTTTGTGCAAGCACGATGCATACGAAGAACGTCGCTGCGCAAAACAGGAAACGTTTCATGGCCAATCCTCCACAATTCGAAATTCAATGTCGCACCGCCATGGCCTTCGCGTTGTAAATGGTTGTTAAATGCGGAGTCCTGAGGAGAAGCAGTCGGGGATCTGATCAATGTTCAATTCCCAATTCTCAATTCTCATCCGACTCGGATGAGAATTGAGAATTGGGAATTGAACATTGATCAGATCTTTGTCCCGAGAAAGGCCTAAAGCTGATACGTTGCGTCGAGGGTAATTTTGGTATTGAGCAGCTTCGAAATCGGGCATCCGCCCTTGGCATTGTCCGCAGCCTTTTCAACCGCCGCGCGATTGGCGCCGGGAGCGTGAACGACAACGGTAAGATGGCTTGAAGTCACAGCGAACCCGCCGTCTGTCTTTTCCAAAGTGACGGTTGCCGTGGATTCGATATTCTTTGCGGTAATATTGGCCTCGCCAAGCTGCGCGGAAAGCGCCATGGCGAAACAACCGGCATGAGCGGCGGCGATCAGTTCCTCAGGATTGGTTCCCTTCGCGCCTTCAAAGCGCGTACTGAACGAATACGGCACGTTGTTCAGAACACCACTGTCTGCCGATACCGTCCCCTTTCCATCCTTGAGTCCACCCTGCCACACCGCTGAAGCCTTACTTTTCATGTTTTCCTCCTGAAGTTGAATGCGTTATATGCTGACGAAGCAGCATACCATTCCACCCGGAGGTGTTCGATGCCCTACATCAATGGCCACACAATAACGCTGGATGAAAAAGCACAGACCATGGTCCTGAATCCTGCGGACGGCAAGCCTGTCGCGAAAGTATCCATGTCCGGCCCCGCGCAAATGACGCAGGCCATCGACGCGGCGCAGGCCGCCACCGCAGTCTGGGCAAACACGCCACCGGCAGGACGCGAAATCATCCTGATTCGCGCCGCGGATATTCTGGAGGCCAAGCGTCAGGAGATAGTGGATGTCCTCATCGATGAAGCCGGATCGACGTTCGGAAAAGCGCAGTTCGAAGTTTCATTCACCGTAGGAATGTTGCGTGCGTCTGCGGGTGAAGCACGGAGAATCTTCGGACAAACCATGCCGTCCGATATGCCGGGACTGGTTTCCCTCGCCATCCGCCGGCCGCTGGGCGTCGTCGCCGGAATAGCGCCGTTCAATTTCCCGCTGATCCTGAGCACCAAGAAAGTCTGCATGGCCCTGGCTGCCGGCAATACATTCATTCTGAAACCGTCCGAAGAGACTTCGCTGCTCGGCCTGAAAATAGCCGAAGTGTTCCACGAGGCGGGCCTGCCGCCCGGCGTTCTGAATGTCGTTCCAGGAGACGGCCCGTCCCTTGGAGAAGTCCTGATCAAGGATCCTCGAGTCAAGCTCGTGTGGTTCACCGGTTCTTCCGCGGTGGGACGCGAACTCGCCGTCAAATGCGCCGCAAATGGAAAGAAAATCACGCTCGAGATGGGTGGCAAGAGTCCTCTGGTGATTCTGAAGGATGCGGATATCGACTATGCCGTCAACACGGCGTGCTTTGGCATGTTCATTCATCAGGGACAGATCTGCATGGCCGGCTCCCGCATCATTGTTGAAGCTCCCATTTACGATTCCTTCGTCACAAAGCTTGTGGCAAAAGTGAAAACGCTTCAGGTCGGGAACCCGCGCGACCCCCACACCGTGATCGGCCCCCTGATCCGTGCATCGCAGTGCGGCTTCATTGCGACTCGCATTAAATCTTCCGTCGCCGCCGGCGCGCGGTTGATGTGCGGAGGAACGTATGAAGGCAATTTCTATCAGCCCACCGTGATAGCCGACGTTGTTCCGGGAATGGATGTTTTCCGGGACGAACTCTTTGGTCCCGTCGCCAGCATCATCAAAGCCAGCGACCCCGATCACGCGCTGAAACTCGCAAACGATACTCAGTATGGACTCTCGTCCGCCGTGCTGACCAACGACCTTCAACTGGCGATGAAATTCGCGATGGAACTTGAAGCCGGAATGGTGCACATCAACAGTTCGACCATTCACGACGAGCAGCATATTCCGTTTGGTGGCGTGAAGAACTCCGGTCTTGGTCGCGAAGGCGGCCAGTGGTCGATGGAGGAGTTGACGGAAGTGAAGTGGATCACCATCCAGATGGGACAGGCACACTATCCGTTCTAGCCGCAATTTCCGTCACTGTTCCTCGTATCTGTATCTTTACGACCGGAGAGTGAAATGAAACGATTGACAGCCGCGTTGGGTTTCGTCGGCGTCTTCCTCGTGAATGCGCCGATGCTCCTGGCGCAGTGGCCCTCTTTCCCCGCGCAAGGGGTTCCCCGAACAGCTGCGGGTCAGCCCGATCTCGCGGCTCGGACACCGAGGACCGCAGACGGGAAGCCCGATCTTTCGGGAGTCTGGGACAACGGCCGCAATACCAATGTCCCGCAACGTGGAGCACGAGGCGCGGATCTTAACACCGCTCCGTCTGCAACATCAGGTGCAGGGCGAGGCGCCGCCGGTGTCGGACTTCCCAGCGCAACGTTCTTCAATGTTGGCGCGGGATTTTCAGAGGGCCTGCCCTTTCAGCCCTGGGCTGCGGAACTGGTCCGAAAGCGGATGGCCGACAACGGCAAAGATAATCCCGATGCGCACTGCCTTCCGATGGGTTTCATGCAGTTCCACACGCATTCCCAGCCGCGAAAAATCATCCAGACCGCTGACGTGATCATCATCCTTTATGAGGCCAACAGTGGCCTGCGTCAGATCTTCATGGATGGACGTTCCCTGCCTGGCAAGAATGCGGAGCCATGGTGGTACGGCTACTCGGTAGGCAAGTGGGAAGGGGACACTCTCGTTGTCGAAACAACCGGCTTCATCGATGACATCTGGATGGATGTTCGCGGTAGTCCACTGACATCGGCCGGCAAAGTCATCGAACGCTTCCGGCGTGTGAACTACGGCAACCTGGAAATCGAAATCACGGTCGACGACCCCAAGGCCTACACCAGGCCGTGGACCGTCAAGGTGAACCAGCGCATCTTTCCCGATACCGAATTGATCGAATTCATTTGTGAGGAAAGAGACGCCACCCACTATGTCGGCGCGCAGCCGAAACCTTGAACTTGCGAGGAAATTGATCGCCATGAAGCGAGCCTTTGCCGTTGTCGCAACAATTGTTCTTCTTTCCGCAATAACTGGAGGTGGCGCCCAGCCGCCGAAGGCGCCCGTATTTGTGGTGGATCCGACGTGGCCGTCGATTCCGAACAACTGGGTGCTCGGCGAAGTGACGTCGATCTCGGTGGACAAGGACGATCACGTCTGGGTGCTGCACGTGCCGCAGTCGATTTCCGATGCGCAGCGCGCGAACGCGGCGCCGCCGGTGCTCGAGTTCGACGACAAGGGCAAACTCCTCACGAGCTGGGGCGGGCCGACTGGTGGCGACGAATGGGTCGCGCGCGAGCACGGCATCTTCGTGGACGCGAATAATTTCGTCTGGATCGGCGGACGCGCTGGCTGGCCGAGAGAGACGACGCCTGGCCTGAGCGACGACGTGATCATGAAGTTCACGATGACCGGCAAGCTCGTCATGCAGATCGGCCATCGCGGACAGAGCAAGGGCAACACCGACACCGAAAACGTCCACCAGGCGACCGACGTCTTCGTGGACACGCAGGCCAAAGAGGTCTATGCGGCCGACGGCTATGGCAACAAGCGCGTCATTGTCTTCGACTCGGAGACTGGGAAGTTCAAGCGGATGTGGGGCGCGTTCGGCAACCCGCCGCCGACGACGTTCGCGCCCAACGCCGCAGGTCCGCAGCCGCAGACCACACCCGACGGTCCGCAGGAATTCGGGTTGCCGCACGCCATCAAGGTTTCGAATGACGGCATCGTCTACGTGGCGGACAGAATCAACAATCGTATTCAGACGTTCGCGCGCGATGGGAAGTTCCTGAAGCAGACGCGCGTGACAAATGAAGGCAGCACCATCGTTCCTGTGCCCGCCGGCTTCGCGTTCTCGCCGGACCGGGAGCAGCAGTTCCTCTACGTCGTCGACTCAGGTCCGATGCGTGTCGTGATCTTCGACCGGCGGACGATGACGCAGATCGGTGTGATCGGAATGAAGGGCGCGAAGCCAGGCGAGTTCGACATCGTCCATCACATTGCCGCCGACTCGAAGGGCAATCTCTACACGGCGGAGATCGTTAACAACCGGCGAGCTCAGCGTTTTGTCCTGCAAAAGTAAAGCTTGATGGCATCGTGCAATTTCGAAATTTCCGATTTCCCGCTTCAGAACGTCCGGAAGTTGGTGAACTGCACTTCCACTCCGAAATCCGCCTTCTTCAGAAGCTGCATGACTTCCTGCAACACATCCCGGCTCTTACTGCTGACGCGAACGAGGTCTCCCTGTATTGAAGCCTGAGCTTTGACTTTGCTCTCCTTGATCGCCTTCACGATGTCCTTGGATTTCTCTATAGGAATGCCCGATTGAATCGTGATTTCCTGCTTCGATGTTGAACCTGCCGCCGGCTGGATGGGCCCATAGGTGAAGTTCTTCAGCGGTACCTGACGCTTGGCCAGCTTCTGCTGCAACACGTCCACGACGGACTTCAACTTGAAATCGTCGGAGCTGGTCACAACCAGCTTGCTGTCCTTCTCGTTCAGCTCGATAGCGGATTTCGTGTTCTTCAGATCGAACCGGTTGAGGATTTCCTTGGTGGCCTGCTGTACTGCATTGAGCACTTCGGGCATGTCCACGATGGAGACGACGTCAAAGCTATTGTCAGGCATAGGGAGTAGTATAGAAGATATTATGAGGTTGCGAAGCATACTCACGCTGGAATGCCCCGTTTGCGGTAAAGGAAAACTTTTCAAGAGCCTGCTGGATACTCCCGAGCAATGTCCCGAGTGCAAATACTTTTTTATGCGAGAAAGCGGCTATTATCTGCCCCACTTCCCTATCGCTTATCTCGCAACAGCCGGAGCTGCTCTGGGTACATGGCCATTGCTGAAATACGTCATCGGAGTGAAATCCGACAACACCATACTGATGGTGATGATTCTAGTCGGATTGGTCTTTGGCCTCTGGTCGATCCGCTACGCCAAAATGATCTGGCTCAACATCGACCTGACGATTCATCCACCCAATCGAGAAGATTTCGAGCAGCGCGGCCGGAACGCGTCCAGCTAACGGATCAGTCCGTCAAGCGGCGAAGAGGCAGAAGCATAAAGCCGGCGTTGTATCCGGCCGGCGGTGAACGCAAGCCGGCCGGCCTTCACCGCGTAGTTCATTGCTTCGGCCATGGCGACAGGATTCGCGGATCCGGCAATGGCGCTGTTCATCAGCACACCGTCGGCACCCAGTTCCATCGCCAGAGCGGCATCTGACGCCGTCCCCACTCCCGCATCGACGATGAGGGGAACCTCCGTAATTCTCTCGCGAAGAATTCGAATCGCCGGAACGTTCTGGATACCCATGCCCGAACCGATCGGAGCGCCCAACGGCATGATGGCGGAGGCGCCGGCATCGATGAGCCGCAGCGCAACAACGAGGTCGTCATTCGTGTATGGAAGAACCACGAATCCTTCCTTCACGAGAATTCGCGTGGCTTCAATCAGCGCTGCAGTATCGGGAAACAAAGTCTGTTCGTCGCCGATCACTTCCAGCTTAACCCAATGCGACAAGCCGGCTTCCCTTCCCAACCTTGCCGTGCGAACCGCTTCGTCCACCGTGAAGCAGGCCGCCGTATTCGGCAGGAGCATGATCCGGCTCCGGTCGATGTAGTCGAGAAGCGACTCCCCTTTCGCCGCCTTCAAGTCGATGCGGCGGACTGCAACCGTCACCATGTCGGTGCCCGAACGCTCGTGGCATTCCTTCATCACCTGATGGCTGGGATACTTCCCCGTTCCCACCAGCAGACGCGATTGAAACGTCTTGCCGGCGATGACAAGGCTTCCGGCAGCTTCGCCCCCTCCCACAAAATGCACCACCTCGACTTCGTCACCGGATCCGACAGGCTCCGACTCCCAATTTGCCTTCGGAACAATCGATCGATTCCGCTCCACAGCCACCCTCTCCTTCGGCAATCCAAAATGATCGAGAAGTTGTAAAACGGTCAGTGCGGTCGGGAGCTTCTGCGGTTCCCCGTTGAGCCGGATCTCGATTGTCATAAGCCCAAAATGGTAACACGTGAAAATGGGGTCAGACCCCTCGTTCGTGGGTACTCCCCTCCTGGAACAGGAGGGGACGGCGAGTGTAGCGAGCCGGGGAGGTAGACAAGTTCAAGCAGAGAATTTGTTGGGGACTTGACCTACCACCCCGGCCTTCGGCCACCCCTCCTGTGCCAGGAGGGGAGTACCCACGAATTAGCGGAACGAGGGGTCTGACCCCATTTTCTTACGTTGACAGTTCCAGCTTTGGCTTACTATAGTCAATGATTTGGTTGGCAGTCGAAGTTATTGACACAGCAATTGCTTACGGGAATTTAATGCTATCAAGCTGGGCGCCGGTTCTTATATTTCTGATCCTGGTCAGCGGGTTTGCCGCCGTTTCGGTTATCGGGTCTTTTGTCATCGGTATGAGGAAGCCTTCGTTGGCCAAACTCAGCCCCTACGAGTGTGGCGTGACACCGGTAGGGACGGCTCGGGACCGGTTCTCGGTCAAGTTCTACCTCGTGGCCATGCTTTTCCTGCTCTTCGATATCGAGGCCGTTTTCCTGTTTCCCTGGGCCGTTGTCTACCACGAGCTCAAGATATTCGGATTCCTGGAGATGCTCGTCTTTATTGCAACGGTTCTCGCGGGCTACGTCTACGTCTGGAAGAAAGGCGCTCTCGAGTGGGATCGTTGATGTTTTCCGCCGAAGGCGAGGCTCGTCTCCAACATCTTGTCTCGATTTATCCGCAAAAGAGATCGGCCCTGATCCCCATGCTGTTGCTCGCGCAAAAGGAACAGGGATATGTCACGGTTGAAGCAATGGAATACATTGCCGGAATCCTCGAACTTTCGGCCTCCGAAGTCGAGTCGACGATGTCGTTCTACACACTGCTGCGGCGGAAACCGGCCGGCAAATACCACATGCTGATCTGCACGAATCTGGCATGCATGCTCCGGGGTTCCGACGACATTGAGTCCAGTGTGAAACGCAAGCTGGGCGTCGAACTCGGCCAGGTCACCGCCGACGGCCTCTTCTCCGCGATTGAATTCGAGTGTCTGGGCTCCTGCACGACCGCACCGGCCATGCAGGTCAACGGTGAATTTCACGAGAACCTCGATGTTCCCAAAGTCGAAGCGCTCATCGACGAACTGCGCAAACGCGGATGATCGAATACCTCACCAACCGGGATTTCCTGATTCTGATGGCCAAGATGTTTTCCATCTTCGGCGGCGTGATGACGGCTCTGGCCTACACCACGTTGTTGGAACGCCGGGTGATGGCCTTTGTGCAGATGCGTCCAGGCCCCAATCGCGTTGGCCCCATGGGCCTGCTTCAGCCGCTGGCGGACGGATTGAAATTTCTGCTCAAGGAACAGGTCGTTCCCACCAACGCCAACGTTCTTCTGTATTACGCCGCGCCGATTGTTTCCCTGGTCCCCGCGCTGCTGTCCTTTTCGGTGATTCCATTTGGACCGGACCTGAAGATGTCCGACGTCAGCGTGAGCCTGTTGTTCGTCTTCGCGATTACATCGCTCGGTGTTTATGGGATCGTGCTGGGAGGCTGGGCTTCGAATTCGAAGTATCCGCTGATGGGCGCCATGCGCGCTTCCGCTCAAATGCTGAGCTACGAACTGAGCCTGACCCTGTCGGTTGTCGGAGTCCTGATGATCGCGCATACGCTCAGTCTCAACCAGCTGGTGACGAGCCAGCAGGGCACATGGTTTGGCTTCATTCCGCGATGGAATATCTTTCTGCAGCCGGTCGCATTCCTCGTTTACATCGTGAGCGCCGTCGCAGAAACAAACCGGCTTCCGTTTGACCTGGCGGAGTCCGAACAGGAACTCGTTGCCGGCTGGCACACCGAGTACAGCGGCATGAAGTTCGCCATGTTCTTTCTTGCGGAATACGCCAACATGGTTACCGTGTCGTCGCTGGCCACCATCCTGTTCCTCGGCGGATGGAACGGTCCGATGTTCGGTCCGTGGTGGCTCCAAATGGCGCTGCCCACGGTATGGTTCATTTCGAAAATCTTCTGTTTCATCTTTGCCTACATCATGGTGCGTGCGACGGTGCCGCGCATCCGATATGACCAGCTGATGCAGTTTGGCTGGAAGATTCTTCTTCCACTGGCACTGGCAAATATCCTGATCACCAGCCTGGTGGTGGCTCTGTCATGATTCAGATCCTGTTTTTCTTTTTTGCCGCACTGGCGGTCGGGGCAGCCATCAACGTTCTCGCGCAGAAGCATGTACTCTACAGCTCACTGTCACTGATCGTGATGCTCACGGCCGTTTCGGCGCTCTTCATCCTGCTTCAGGCGGAATTTCTCGCGGTCATCAATGTCATCGTTTATGCGGGCGCCATCATGGTGCTGTTCGTGTTCGTGATCATGCTGCTGAACCTGCCCGCGGACCCCACCGGGGAAGATGGGTCCGACCGCATGCGCTGGCTGAAGTTCATCGGAATTCCTCTCGGCATATTTCTGCTGATGATGGTCGGCTCCACCGTGTGGAATGTCAGCAACTCGACAAATGCCACACAGATGACCGGCACCGCCGAAGCCATCGGACAGTCGCTGTTTACCGACTACCTGTTGCCGTTTGAACTGACGTCGCTGCTGATACTGATCGCACTGATGGGGGCGGTCGTCTTCGCCAAGAAGGATTTATGATTCCACTCCACTGGTATCTCATCCTGGCAGCGGTGCTCTTTCTGGTGGGCATGCTGGGCTTCTTTATCAAACGCAACATCATCACGCTGCTGCTTTCGGTGGAAATCATGCTGAATGCCGTGAACCTGACGTTCGTCGCATTCTCCAGCCAACATGGACTGATCAGCGGTCAGATATTTGTGTTCTTCGTGCTTGTCGTTGCCGCTGCGGAAGCCGCGGTGGGTCTGGCTCTGGTGATTGCCATGTTCCGCAATCGGGAGTCCTTGAATGTCGACCGAAGCAATCTTCTGAAATGGTAAATGGATTTTTTTAGCTGGCTCTGGCTTATTCCGGTTTCTCCGCTTCTGGGCGCCATCATCAACGGCGTCTTCGGAAAGCGCATGTCCAAATCCGCCATTGGCATCATTGGCGCCGGAACCGTTGCGCTGTCGTTCATTATTTCACTCGGCGCATTCCTGCAAATGCTTCGCGCGCCGGAATCGGCGATGCCGATCGTTCGCGACTACTTCGTGTGGATTCAGGCCGGCACGTTTCATGCGAATTTCGGATTCCTGCTGGATCATCTCTCCGGCCTGATGATCCTGATCGTGACCGGAGTCGGCTTCCTGATTCATGTGTACTCCACCGGCTACATGCACGACGACTCGGGATTCTATCGATTCTTCGCCTATCTGAACCTGTTCATGTTCTCCATGCTGACGCTCGTGCTCGCGAACAACTATCTGCTGATGTTCGTCGGCTGGGAGGGCGTGGGGCTGTGCTCGTATCTGCTGATCGGGTTCTGGTTCGGAAAGAAATCCGCCACAGACGCCGGAAAGAAAGCGTTCATCGTCAACCGCATTGGCGACTTTGGCTTCATCCTGGCGACCATGCTGATCTTCTGGACCTTCAAGTCCGTCGATTACGGCCAGGTATTGTCCGCTGCGGCGTCATTTCCTGTGGAACCACTCGGCATGGTCGGCACCGTGACTGCAATTTGCCTGTTGATGTTTGTCGGCGCCACGGGAAAATCCGCACAGATTCCACTGTACGTGTGGCTGCCGGATGCCATGGAAGGTCCCACGCCGGTCAGCGCGCTCATTCATGCCGCAACCATGGTGACCGCGGGCGTCTACATGATTGCGCGTTCGGGAGTGCTGTTTGATCACGCACCCGGCGCCCTGCTGGTCGTGGCCTGCGTTGGGGCGGGGACCGCAATTTTTGCAGCGTCCATTGGACTCGTGCAAACCGATATCAAAAAGGTTCTGGCCTACTCCACCGTCAGCCAGCTGGGCTATATGTTCCTTGCCTGCGGCGTGGGAGCCTATGCGGTCGGCGTCTATCACCTGATGACGCATGCGATTTTCAAGGCCCTGCTGTTTCTCGGCGCCGGCAGCGTGATTCACGGAATGAACGGCATTCAGGATCTTCAGAAGATGGGTGGCCTGAGACACAAAATGCCGTGGACGTTCTGGACTTTCCTGATGGGCACACTCGCCATCTCGGGTATTCCCGGTTTTTCCGGGTTCTTCAGCAAGGACATGATCCTCGAAGAGGTGTGGCACGGCGTGAACTATGGAAAGATTCTCTGGTCCATCGGCCTCATCACCGCATTCCTGACGTCCTTCTACATGTTTCGTCTGCTGATTCTGACGTTCTTCGGCAAGGCCCGCTACACGCATGACGACGTTCACCATGTTCATGAATCCCCGGCATCCATGCTCATTCCTTTGGTCATTCTGGGCATTGGCTCCGTTGGAGGCGGGCTTCTGAACATTCCTGGCTTCCTCGGATTCGAATCCATCGATGAAAGCGGAAGTTCTCTCCATACATTTCTAATGCTCGACTCCATCGGTGCGGCATTACTTGGCCTTGCCGTGGCCTGGCTGCTTTACGTGGCGCGTCCGCAATTGCCGGCACGACTGGCGGCGGGAGCCGAATCCATCTACGCCATACTGACGAACAAGTACTACATCGACGAGATCTATAACGCGATCGTGGTTTGGCCGCTGCTTGTGACTTCACGGGAATTCCTCTGGAAGTTCGTCGACACGATACTGATCGATGGAACCGTGAACGGAGTGGGCCACGTGATTCGGGCATCTGCCAATGGTCTGCGTCACATGCAAACCGGATACGTTCGAACCTATGCCGCCTGGATACTGGCCGGCGGTGTACTTGTGATTGCGTGGTTTTTGAGATGATCAACAATCAGATCCTGACCATCGTCACATTCATACCGGCATTGGGCGCTTTGCTGCTGCTGTTTCAAAAGCGCGGGAACCTTCGCGCGATTCGCGCCGTTGCGGTCGGCGCTGCCGTACTGTCTTTCGTATTCTCACTGCATCTGATTGCGCATTTCGATTCGGGATCTCCGGAATTTCAATACGTCATCAATGCACCGTGGATTCCATCGTTCGGCATCAGTTATCACATCGGAGTGGACGGGATCAGCGTGTTTCTGATCCTGCTGACAACCGTTCTCACGCCATTGGCCATGCTGGCTTCCTGGTCCATTACCGAGCGGGCCAAGGAATACTTCGTCTTCATGCTGATGCTGGAGACGGGGATGATTGGCGTCTTCTGCTCCCTGGATCTGTTTTTGTTCTACGTGTTCTGGGAAGTCATGCTGGTGCCGATGTACTTCCTCATTGGCATCTGGGGTGGGGATCGCCGGATTTATTCGGCAATGAAATTCGTGCTCTACACGATGATCGGCGGAGTGCTGATGCTCGTCGCCATCCTGTCGTTGTATTTCCTGCACGGCAATGCAACGGGCATCTACACGTTCAGCTACACGTCGATCCTCAGTGCGCTGACCACCGGCCAGCTGGTTTTGACGCCCACTGTGGAGCAGCTTCTTTTCCTCGCGTTCTTTCTCGCATTCGCCATCAAGGTGCCGCTCTTCCCTTTTCATACATGGCTGCCGGATGCGCACGTTGAAGCTCCGACTGCAGGATCAGTTCTGCTGGCGGGAGTCATGCTGAAAATGGGGACATACGGACTGATGAGATTCAGCCTCCCCTATTTCCCGCACATGAGCCACGTGTTCGCGCCCGTTATCTCGATGCTGGCAATTATCGGAATCGTCTATGGTGCATTCGTGGCGATGGTTCAGCCGGACATGAAGAAGCTCGTCGCGTATTCATCGGTGAGCCATCTGGGATTCATCGTTCTTGGAATATTCAGCTTCTCGATGCAGGGAATGGAAGGCGCGGTTTACCAGATGCTGAATCATGGCGTATCGACAGGGGCGCTGTTCCTTCTGGTCGGCATGATCTATGAGCGGCGTCACACACGGTCGATTGACGAATTCGGAGGACTGGCGCATCGCATGCCCCTGTTCGCCGGCGTTTTCCTGATCGTGACGCTGTCGTCTATCGGGCTCCCGGGCCTCAACGGTTTTGTCGGAGAGTTCCTGATTCTGCTGGGCACGTTTGGCGTGAGCCCAACCCACGCGGCCATGGCAGCCACGGGAGTCATTCTCTCCGCCGTTTACATGCTGTGGATGTATCAACGGGTGATCTGGGGCGAAATCACGAATGCCAAAAACGCGCTGCTGGCCGATATGAACCTGCGCGAAAAACTGATGATCATTCCATTGCTGGTCCTGATTGTGTGGATGGGAATGTACTCCGGTCACTTCCTCCGGCCGATGGATGCCGCCGTTACCCGGCTGCTCCATCAGGTGGACAAACAAAACCTCGACTTTGCTTCGAATCCCAAATGACGATCCCGGAAATCCATTTACCCCCAATCCTGCCCTCCGTGGTCCTTTCGATTTTTGGAATCGCCATCATGGTCGCCGACCCATTCCTGGCGCGCGCGAATCGATGGCTCACAGGCTGGGTGGCACTGGCGGGAGTTGTGCTGGCCGGATTGTCCGTGCTGGTACTCCGAGAACATTTCGGCCTTTCGTATTCGAATCTCTGGACCGTCGACGAATTCACGGTGTTCTTCCACGTTGTGTTTCTGTTCATCATCGGCATGACGATCCTGGCGTCGATGGACTTCATCACGCGTGAAAACCTTCCCCAGGGAGAGTATTACGCGCTGCTGCTGTTTGCGGGCGCGGGGATGCTGATGATGTGCGGATCCAACGATCTGATGATGATCTTCATTGGACTCGAAATACTTTCGATTGCGACGTACGTGCTGGCCGGTTTGCGCCGCACGGATCTGAAATCCAATGAGTCGGCGTTGAAGTACTTTCTTCTGGGATCGTTCGCGTCGGCGTTCTTCCTTTACGGAACCGCTTTGATCTTCGGAGCCACGGGCAGTACAAACCTGAATGCCATTCATACTTCATTGAACGGTCCCGACATCCAGATCACGCTGGCGTATCTGTCGGCGGCATTGATCCTGATTGCGCTTTGTTTCAAGGTAGCCGTTGCGCCGTTCCACATCTGGACGCCGGACGTGTACGAGGGTGCGCCGTCTCCCGTAACGGGATTCATGTCTGTAGGACCGAAGGCCGCCGGATTCGCCGTGCTGTTTCGAATTTTCCTGACGGCATTCCCCACACTGCAGCATCGATGGGTAGATGGGATCTGGGTGATCGCGGCGCTGACGATGATCCTGGGCAATGTCATTGCCGTCGCACAGCCGAACATCAAAAGGATGCTGGCGTATTCCTCAATCGCGCATGCGGGCTACGTGGCGGTGGCATTTGCGACATCCAGCGTTCCCGGAATATCGGCGGCGCTCTTCTATCTTCTCGCCTATAGCGTGATGAATCTCGGCGCTTTCACCATCATCACCATACTGAGCCGGTCGGAAGACAGGCTCGTCAACATTTCCGATTACGCCGGCCTTGGAACGAAGCGGCCCGGTCTGGCGGCGCTGCTGTCTCTCTTCCTGCTCTCGCTGGCCGGCGTTCCCGGCACGGTGGGCTTTGCGGGCAAGTTCTTTATCTTCCGGTCGGCCGTCGAATCGGGCCTGGTGTGGCTGACGGTTATTGGCGTGGTCACGACCGTCGTGTCGTTTTACTACTATCTGTCCGTAATCGTGCAGATGTACATGCACGCTCCCAAAGAGGATTTCGCAAACCTCCGCCCCGCCCGCAGCTGGAATATCGCATTGTTCGTTGCCGCTGTCGGAACGCTGTACATGGGCATCCTTCCCTCCCGCATCCTCGAGTGGACCGCAGCTGCAGCCCTCGGCGTCCTGCGCTAAGCAATCGCTCCGTTGTAGGCGCGGTCTGTGACCAGAACGGTCCAAGACAGAAAGTACAGTTCAGCGAGACACCACGCAGACTGCGGGTTTCAGCCGATTTGAAATAATTGAGACCTGTATTCAGGCGTCCCTCTCCTGAAGGGAGAGGGTGGCCCGAAGGGCCGGGTGAGGGGTGAAAAGATGCTTTTCTTCACCCCTCACCCGCCGCTTCGCGGCACCCTCTCCCTTCAGGAGAGGGATTCGTTCCAAACATTTTTCCATTTTGGACAGCTCTGGTCTGTGACCGCGCACATTCCTGAACTTAGAACACAATGAAATCAGGCAAAGTCGTCTGAATGATTTTTGATGTTATAAAACTAACGAACGCTCTCCGGCCTGTGCTAAATTGGGCCGGGAAATTATGCGGAAGCTCGTGCTGCTCACATTGATGGCGACGACATTGCTCGCGCAGAACGGGCCGCCAGCCGTCACGGGCTCTGTCAGCGGGCGGGTCTTCGACGCGGATACGAATTTGCCAATAGTCGGCGTGAAAGTTAGTGCGGTTCCGGAAGATCGTCGCAGCGATAAATCTGCCACCACCGATTCCGAAGGCCGCTACGTTATCCCCAACCTCCCAATTGGAAAGCGGTCGATTGAAGTCTACGATGGCAACCTTGGGACCTCGATGACGGCGCGACAATGGGTAACGGTGAGCGATAACCGCAATATCCAGGTGGATTTCCATACTCGGCTTTTTGCCCAGGTTTCCGGACGCGTGCTGGACGACGATGGCAATCCCCTCGAAGGGATTCAAGTCACCGCCAACCGTAAGGAATATGAAGACTACACCGGCGGCGACCGTCAGTCGTCGCGCATTGGCCAGGTACAGCTGGTTCCCGTTTCGGCCAGGGCCTTGACCGACGATCAGGGACGTTACGTAATTTCGACTCTCCCGGCCGGTCGTCAATACTGGATTGTTGCGAACCGCCCCAGACGCGACGTTGTTCCAATATCCGACTCACCCGCCGATCCACAGCTGCGGCGGCGCACGCTGGCAGCGACGTATTATCCAAACGCGAATTCGATCGACGCTGCGGCTTCGATACGGGTGCACTCCCAGGAAGTGCGCAACGATGTGGATATTCGCATGTCGAAAACGGAGTCGTACTGTTTGGAAGCGACGCTGACGGAAGCTGGCGTTCCCACAGGAATGCAGTTCCTGCTTGTGGATAAGGCCGTGTCCAGTACGCGACTCCCCTCCGTCAGCCTTCCGCGCAGCTTCCAGAGTGGCAGCGATGGGAAGATCCGCCTCTGCGATTTATATCCCGGACAATACCAGCTTGTTGCCGCCAGGCTCTCCGGTGCCGCGCAGGAATCGATCGCTGCAGTAGACGTTACAATTACAAACAAGGATGTCCGCGATCTGATCGTCGCGGCCATTCCGCGAACAACGGTGTCTGGCGAACTCGTATTGGACAAACAGGCGATCGAGGGATCCACTCCGTCCATTCGAGTTCAGACATATCCCTCGCCGGTGAGGCAGTTCCCTCCGTTCCCGGTGCTTGGCCCGGGATCGTTTTCCCTGGATGTTGTGGTGGGATCGTCCTACATCGCGGCGATTTCAGGGCTGGATTCTCATTCCTACGTGAAGGATGTCCAATACGGCGGATCCAGCATTCTGTATCAGCCCTTTGTGCCATCCCCAGGCGACGCAAAGCTGATCGTGACAATTGGCAGCGATGCGGGTTCGATTTCGGCCAAAGTCCTTAGCGCAAATGGAGAGCCGGTCTCCGGGTCTGCGGTATTGATTGTGCCGGTGACGGCACGCACCGAGCCCGAAGTTGCGGTCACGTTTCGTGCAGGACTCACCGATGAGAACGGCACTCATCTCGAAACAGGGCTGCGGCCAGGCAGATACGACATATTCGCGATCACCGATCCGCCGCCCAGCATAGTCGACAGGGGAGATGGGCTGCTGATCGATCGAACGCCTGAAGCGGTTGGGAAAATCCTGAGCGCGCGCTCCCGCGGAAAACAGGTGGATGTGCGCCCGGGCGGCGCCGCCGCCGTGCTGCTTGTACCATTTCGCATGGATTGATGCTTACCCTGTTCCACTTCCTTGGGTCCTTCCGATTCGGCTGCAATGAGGCGCGGTTCAGCCACGCTTTCTGGCTGCGGAAACCGCTGCTTTGCCAATTTTTATCGGAGATGCTTCATAGGCTCGCTTCATTCCGGATCGCGCCCTCGTTGTTTGCATTCGAGCGAGCGACTTATCGAATTCTTTATTGAGGGAATCCAGCGGCGATTCCGGCGTTCGAGTGAGCGATTCATATTCCTCTATGGAAATCAGGACAGCCTTGGGAGCATCGTGTTTGGTGATCACGATCGTTTCGCCACGAGTGACCCGCTCTAACAAACTCCCCAATTCATTCTTGGCCTGTGTCGCGCTCACAGCCTCGGCTTTGACTTGTTCCCCACGACGATTTCGGAATCGCACCATATCGGCAGTTTAGCCATTATGCCTAAATCGACAATCTAAAGTTTGTCGCCCGGCACATCACAAGAAAAGAGATGTTCAGGGCTTTCTCCTTTCCATTGAGAACGCCGCCAAGCTGCCCCAAGCCTCCAGTGAGGAATCATTTTTCGAGAGGTGATTCGAAATTCCGAGAGACAGACGGCGCTCCGAGGCATGCATGAATTCAACGTCAGGGGGAGTCCTGCTCCCCTGCATTCACACGGTTCAGTTCTGCACGACGACGTCCACCGCAACGCGCTTGCCTTCATCCACGTGAACCGGCACGCCACGATTCTCAAACGGCCGCATGAAATCCGGGTCCTGCCATGCGCCTGGCTCCACACGCTCCCAGCCGAACAACCTGTAGTTCCCTGGAGGAACATTCTGAAATTCAAAGCGGCCCGAAGCATCGCTGACTGTCGTTTTCTCGTTCACACGGTAGCGCAGGCCATTGTCGTGAACCAACACGACAGTTGTCGCGGGCGCTGCCCGGCCCTCCACCGCTCCAGGATTCGATCCGATCACAATGACCATGGGTTCGCGCGATAGACTCTCCAGGCGTAGCCGGTCATTCAACACATCCAGGTCGCCGATCCGGATCGATTTCACGTAGAGATTCTGAAATACGGGCGACAGGACTGGCGGGGTGGAATCCGGCGGAGTCACGGAAGTCAGTAGTGGAGCGACAATCACACGATAATCACCGGCGGCGGGTACTCCCGAAATGGTGAATGTGCCATCCGGTTGCGGCGATACGGCTCCAACAGTCACGCCGGCAATCAACGGATCGCTGCGGAGGGCGACTCGCACTGTCGCCATCGCGGGATCCGGAGATACCGGAACGGCTCTCTCGATCACAACCCGGCCGGACAGATTCGCTCCCGGCAACAGAGAAATCACGACATTGGTCACATCGCGATCGCGCACTTCGATCACGGTTCGTCCGCTCAGATTCCCTGCTGTTGCCGTCACCAGGTATTGTCCCGGCGCAGCGTTGCCAATTTCAAAATTTCCACTCGGGTCTGAGGCAGCACCAGGCGACTGCGAGGAACTTGAATTCAAGCTGGTAATCAGGGGCCGCATATTCAGGCTCGCTCGAACAGGCCCGGATTGCCCTGCGGCTGGAGGGGGAATGCCATCCACTTTTCCCAACACGCGACGTGTCGGCACAGCGCTGGCGTCGATATCCATGCCGCGCAGCTGCGCGCCGGGCTGGACATCAATGAGAGTGGCCCGTTTCGGATCCGATGTTCCCGGATAGTACATCGGGATGTGCGCTTCGTTATCCAACACTCCGCCGGCTGTGGCTCGTAAGAATACGGCCCTGCCGATGTAGCGCTGCATAAAAACGGTATCGGCATCCGTGCCGGGAGGATTCACGTAGCGCGGCACGGAGTTGGCGATATCCCAGACGACACCCATTAGGTAGTACCGTCCCGGCGGAATCCAAAACAAATGGAACTCACCGAGATCGTCGGTGCGAATGGCCAGTACGGGTGTGAATGAAAGCTGGCCCTCCGTATATATCGCCTTGATGAGAACGGCGTCCGCATTCCCGACCGGCTTCCCCTTGTCGAATATGCGGCCGGAAATCACGCCGGCTGCCGTCATCGCGATACGAATGTTTGCCGGTGGATTGCTCGGATTGACTTGCCCAAGCTCCGTTTTTACATGGCCGGCGTGGTTGGCGACGAGTCGATACGTGCCGGGAGCAACACGGGGCAGATAAAATTTTCCGGCACTGTCTGTCCGCGTCAATGCAGCAACGCTTTCGCCACCAGCAACCGATCGCAATTCCACCGTCGCCCTGGCGATGGGCGTTTCGGAACCCGCCTCGACGACGGTGCCTTGAAACAACACTCCGGGTTGCTGCGACATGGCGCGTGACCCCAGGGCGCACAGCAATACGATTGCAAGATATCTAACGTCGCGTGCGGATGACATTCAGTTGCACCTTGTCCAGTTTTCCAGAGGCTGTTACCTGCACGGTTTTCCCAAGACTCTCGAATGCCCGGATGAAATCCGCGTACTGCCAGGAATCCGGCTCCGCCCACTCCCAGGCGAAGAGTTTGTAATTGCCGGGAGGAATCGTATTCAGCTGGAAGTTTCCGGACGAATCCGACGTCGAGCTTCGATAGAGCTCCGGCCGCAGTCGTGGATCCTGAGTTTCCGGAACCAGCGCTATCGTTGCATTCAAAAACGGATTCAGGTTCTCGTCCACGACGGATCCGCCGATGGACCCGCCATCGGTTCCGATTACAATCTGCATCGCATTGTCGTCGGCCCGGGTGATATGGAATCCCGATCGCAGCAGGTCATCTCCACCCATGCGAATGGATTTCACATAGGTGTTCACGGGCAACCGATCGACAGTGATTCGGAAATCGCCCGGCGAAACCAGCATCTTGAATTCTCCGCTCGCGGTCACCTGTCCGTTACCCGGAGGCAGCACGGCAGGACGCGGCGTGCCCGGCGGTGGTGGTGGCAAAGGCATCAGCGCGCTGGGCATGCCGATGAGATCCGGGGCGCGGGTCAGTCTGACGTTCATCTTTGCAAGGTCGGCCTCCGCGTCGCGCGGCGACTTTCCTTCAATCGCGACCTGGCCCGAAATCGTGAATCCGCTGGTCGTTACGATGCGGACGGCATTCTCGTCACTGTTTCCAACATCGACGGGAACATATCCCACACCGCTGGAAGAACCGCCCACGAAGAGTTCCACCGTGGGTGAAGGACCCGGCACAACTCGTGCGGTTGTTGGCAGCAGCGCCTCGGCAGTCAGAACGTATTGATCGGGAAGAGCCCCGGCAAGATCAAAAGCGCCGGTAGGACCTGTCGTGCCAAATAGCACAAGTGCATTCGGCCGTTCCTGCCTGGGAATGGCAAAAACCTGCGCACCGACCGCGGGCTGTCCAGTTTCTCCATTGAGGACGATTCCGCGTATGTGCTGCGTGCGCATTTTGCCAGCGCCCATAGGAATGTCTGCGCCCGCGAAGGTTTCCCCGGAACGCACATCAACAGGAAGTGCATTGCGAAGATCCAGGCTGCCACCGAAGTAAACGACGCCATATGCCTCTTCCGTAACAGTTCCATCGGGCAACACCTGTCGGGTGATGACGGGAGATGTCGCACGATGACGGGCAAGGGTGCGGCCGGGAGGCCCTGTCGGCGCCATCTCGATGGTGCGGCGTTGCGGATCTTCAAAAACAGCGGCAACGTAGTAATTACCGGGTCCGAGCCAATGAATCCGATAGTCACCGTGTTCATCGGTAAATACCGTTCGTTCGATGTAGGCTCTTCGCTCACCGCCCCGGTACTCCACGGTCAGCGCCATCACGACGACGTGGCCCATGGGCTGACGGTCTTCATCGACGACGCGGCCCGTGATCACGCCGGTCAACGACATCTCGAGCTTGATATCCTTCTTACCCTCGCCAGAGCCAATGGGGAGACTCAATCCACGTTGTTTAAGATCGCGCTGACCGTACTCCACCGGATAGTAGTCGCCGATTCCCTTTACCGCGGCGAGCCGGTACTTTCCTTCCTTCAGATCCTTGAACATGAACTTGCCGTCGGCGCCGGTCCTGCCGTACTTCACTTCCGGAGCCAATATTGCCGGCGGCGTTGCTCCCTGTGCCGGAAGGCCCTGATTGGTGTTGTAAAGAATTGCCGCAAACGCATCCGCAACGCCCGGTGCCAGCGGTGCAGCTGCAGTTCCTTCCACACGCGACAATTCCAGATCGACGTTGGCGAGCGGTTCGATCGTCCCCTTCTTTACGACGATCCCTTCGATGGACGACGACACCGAGGCGGGCGCCTGAGCCGTCACGATGGTCGAGAGGAGAAGCAGCAAAGCAGAAAGAAATCGGGTTGGCATGGTTGGGTATTTACTTCGAATCTGCTCGCAACGTCAAGCTATCAGAGGGAGTTCGAGGGACAGGGGTTGCCCGAAATCAAAAATCGGATGGCATCGACTTTCGCCACGCGTCGTAGCGCATGCGCAGAGTCTTCACAGGATTCAGGCTTTCCCCGGCTTTGGCGCCGAATGGATGATCTGCAGCCGGCTGCGACACCGTGAGGTACATGGCGTATTTTCCGTTGCTGTAGGAATCGATCGTATCCGTGGGATTTGCGAGCAGGATGAACGCCACATGGGCGTGTTTCGCATCACAGGGAAGTTGCGGGATGGCAGACGGTTGGGACGGACACGAGCATCGGGTGTCGCCGCCCTGCCTGTCCCCGGCCTCAAGCGCGGCCATCACGCGATCGGTAATCGCGCCTTTCGCAGCAATAAATGCTTTCTCCGCGGCAACAACGGTTCCGGGACTTAGCGTGTTGCCTTGGATGGAGTAATAGATTTCGGTTCCCGGTATCTTCCCGCTTCTCCAGAGCGATTCGGGATTGTTGTTCAATCCGGATCGACCGGCAGCGCGGCCCTGCATATCCAGAATGCCATATTGCCGCGATTCATAAGCTGCATCGGCGCTGAGCATTTCGATAATCTTTCCGGGCTCGGTCCCCTTCTTGAGTTCATTGAATACGAGCAACTGGTTTTGATGCGTGTTGTCCGCCCTGGCCTGACAGACCGCTGCTCCGATACCGGGGACTACAACCGCCAAAGCGTCCTTTGTCGCATCATCGGATGTGTTGACGCAGGTTGCCGCGGCGACGACCACCCTTTTGGTATTCCTGTCGACGGCAATGACAGACCACGTAGCGAAAGCCGAGCCTTCGAAGGAGACGAAAACAGCAAGCAACAGAATCAATTTCTTCAAAATGAGATTTCCTGAAACGTTTTGCGGCATTTTGACACTACTCCACGACGTGAACGAATCATATCTAAAGGAGTACCACTCAATTGAAAATCTTGCGCCCTTGCTATTTGACGGCAGCGATTACAGCCTGTGCCATTGGACTTTCGGCCTGCAACGGTGCAGTCACGCCACTCAAAGTCAGCGTCAGCCCGGGTATCGGCTCTCTCTATGCGGTCCGCGGCACAATTGATCCCAGTTCGTCCTGCAACACCCCGAATCCGACGCCGTCTGCCCCGGACCCGCAAGCGTGGTGGACTGGGATTGATCCGCAGACCCGTCAAACCAAGGTTGTCGTTGGCTATCAATATTGGAGCAATGCCAATGCAGGATGCGACACCACTCGCCAGGATGTTTATCGCGGCGTCGCGGCTTACGACCTGGCGACCATCAAGGCGTTGTCAACAGCATCGACACCCATTCAATCGCTGATCACAAATGCAAAGGTGCA